>Ga0102932_1000857_pt1 | contig 15651 bp, 14 predicted proteins | sample SalPonR1_C_D2_MG_FD_78212 | JGI IMG/M metagenome (GOLD analysis project Ga0102932, IMG submission 78212) | Salt pond soil microbial communities from South San Francisco under conditions of wetland restoration - Salt Pond MetaG R1_C_D2_MG | ecosystem: Environmental > Aquatic > Marine > Intertidal...
CCGATCAGCACAGGCACGATCAATCCCGCTGCCGCGCTATCAAGCGCACCTTCGAGCGACGGCACATCCACCGGACAGACAACCGCCATCCGAATGGGTCCGCGCGCCCGCGCCAGCTCCTCGATCCGCTCCAACCTGTCGGGCGGGGGGGCGGCGTGCTGCATCGCCACCGCCTGCCCGAAAGGTCGGTCAATGCGCTCCGAAGGGGCTGTCACCTCGATCCGGCCCGACGCGATGGTCCCCCCCGCCTCGCACCGGCAAAGACAGTCGAGCGCAACCGCGCCCGACGCCTCATCGACCGACGCCACTGTCACCTCGGCCAGCGCAACATCACCCTCGACCAAGGCCTCGTCGAAATCGAGCGAGATGCTTTTCAACCGCATCCCCGGCCCCGGCAGCCGGGTGGCAATAAGCGTCACCAGCATCGAGACGGCGAAACCGCCTTGCGCCAGCGCACCGCGAAAGCCAGGATCAGCGGCAAGCGCCCGGTCCACACCATGCCCTGTGACATCCGCTGCGAAACTGACGAAGGGGCGCAGATCACCATCTCCGACCTCGCGCGTGAGTTCGGCGCGCTCACCGGGCTTGAGCCTGTCGACCGGGCGGTTTTGGATGGTCTTGTCCTGGCTCATCGCTGAAACACGTAGCTGCCCGGCGCGTCCTCGATCGGCCGGTAGCGCCCTGTTTTCTTGCCCATGGAAGGCGGTTCGGTCTCGCCCGAGGACCGCTTGGTCAACCATGCGGTCAGCGCGGGCCACCATGACCCTTCGCGCCGTTCGGCGGCGCTCTGCCATGCGTCGGGCGACAGATAGGTATCGCTCGCCTCGGTCTCATGGATGCTGAATTCACGGCCCTCATGGCCCGGCTCACTGATGATACCGGCATTATGGCCGCCATTGGTCAGAACGAAGGTCACATCGGTGTCGGCCAACAGATGCAGCTTGTAGACCGACCGCCAAGGCGCAACATGGTCGGACGTCGTCGAAACACAGAAGACCGGCACCTCGATGTCGCTGATCGCGACCGGCTTGCCACCCAGACGATATTGCCCCTGCGCCAACTCATTGCCCAGGAATATGTGGCGCAAATAGTCGCTGTGCATCTTGTAGGGCATCCGGGTCGCATCGGCATTCCATGCCATCAGGTCGAACATTTCCTGTCGGCTCCCCATCAGGTATTCATGCACATAGCGCGACCAGATAAGATCAGCCGAGCGCAGAAGTTGAAAAGCGCCCGCCATCTGCTTGGTGTCCAGATACCCTTGGTCCCACATCATGTTTTCAAGAAACGAAACCTCGCTTTCCGTGACAAAAAGCTGAAGTTCACCGGGATCCTCGAAATCTGTCTGCGTCGCAAAAAGCGTCATCGACGCCAGCCGATCATCGCCATCGCGCGCCATTTGCGCCGCCTTCGCCGCCATTAGCGTGCCGCCAAGACAGTATCCGACCCCGTGAATCTTGGCCTTGGGGACGATCGCCCCGACCGCCTCCATCGCCTCATCGACCGCCGCGAAGTAATCCGTCATACCCTTGTCGCGATCCTCGGCCGTCGGGTTGCGCCACGAAATCATGAAAACGGTAAACCCCTGTTCGACAAGGTATTTCACCAACGAATTATGCGGACTGAGATCGAGGATATAGTATTTCATGATCCAGGCCGGCACGATCAGGATCGGCTCGGCCTGTACCTTTTCCGTTTTCGGCGCGTGCTGAATCAGCTCCAGCAAGCGATTGCGATAAACAACCTTGCCCGGCGTGGTCGCCACATCGCGGCCCGGAAGATAATCCTCGGTTCCGACAGGCAACTTGCCCGACAAGGTGCGCTCCCAGTCTTCCAAGAAGTTCTGCGCACCACGAACAAGGTTCGCACCGCCCTCCTTCCTCGTGGTCGCGGCAAGCTCGGGATTGGTGGCGATGAAATTCGAGGGCGAAAAAAGGTCGAGCATCTGGCGCGTCACAAAAGACACAACACGTTGATCATGGTCGCGCACTCCGTCTATATCGCGGGCTGCATTGTACCACCATTGCTGCGTCAGCAGGAAATTTTGATAAATCAGGTTATAGGGCCAGCGCTGCCAGCTTTCGTCCTCGAACCGGTGATCATGCGGCAGCGGGTCGATGCAAGGCTCGGTATCGGGATCATGCGCCGCCTTTGCGGCATAAAGACCAAGCTGCATCGACTTGCGTGCCGCCTTCTCGACCAGTTGGGCCTGCTTGCCCGGCGCACCCATCAGATGCACCCACCAGTTGTAGTATGTCGACGCAAGGCCATAGGGTGACACCCCGAGTGTGAACCGCGCCAGATGGGCATTGAAGGCGCGGTCAAGGCTCTTGGTGCTGTAGCGGTCGGGCATTTCAAACGGTGACGTGTATTCGATCTCGGGCAATTCGGCCCCAAGATCGCCACGCTCCTCGGCGCGCGCCTCGGCGTCTTGCTCTTCGTCCTTGCCATGATTTTGTTGGGTCTCTGTCATTGTGATCCCTTCAGATTTCAACGATCCACTCTAAGGCGTCAGCCCATGTTCAGACCACCGTTCACAGGTAGTGTCGCACCGGTGATGAACCCGGCATCGTCCGAGGCAAGAAACCGGACACAGCGTCCGATCTCCTGCGGTTCGGCAAGCCGCGACATGGGCACATCTTCCAGAATATTCTTGATGATCTTGTCAGGCACGGAGTCAACCATCGGCGTATCGGCATAGCCGGGTGCCACGGCATTCACCGTAATACCTTTCTGCGCGCTTTCGCGCGCCAAAGCCCGGGTAAAGCCCTCGACCCCAGCCTTGGCGGCGCAATAATTGGTCTGGCCCGCCTGCCCTTTCGCCGCGTTCACCGAGGAAATGTTGATGATCCGGCCAAACCCGCGGTCGCGCATACCACCGATCACCTGCCGCGTGACGTTGAACATCGATCCCAGATCGACCCGCAGCACGGCATCCCAATCCTCGAGGTCCATCTTGTGGAACATACCATCGCGATTGACCCCGGCATTATTGACAAGGATGTCGATCGGTCCGATCTCGTCCACGACTTCGGCAATGCCGCGGACACAGGCATCGTGATCGCTCACGTCCCATTCAAAGACGGGCATTCCGGTCTCGGCGCCGAAATCCTTGGCGCGTTCGCTTTGGTCCAGATGGGTAACGGCAACACGCGCACCCGCCTCCTTTAGCGCCCGCGCCGCAGCGGCACCCAGCCCCTGCACACCACCGGTGACAAGGGCGGCTCTCTCGGTCGTCGTCATAGGTCAATCCTTTCACGTCTGTATGATGCCTGAGTGACAGGTCTCAGTTTGCGCGCTCAAAGAGCAGCGCGAGGCCCTAGGCCCTGCCTGCGACCAAACTTGGCGATCGGGCTGCGCACCGGGTGACAGGGCAAAGCATCGGTCATGTCGATCTCCTTGTTGCCGAAGCGGGCGTGCCGAAGCGGGACAGGCTTTGCCTCTCCGCTTCACGCCCTCAGGATTCGCAGAGGACGGTAACGGACGCGGCGATCGCTGACTTTAACGCTCGTTAAAGTCAGTCATCGCCTTAATATCCGATAGCTGATCCCGGCAAAAAAACGGCTCTCATGACCTTCGTCAAAAGCTGATGCGCCCGCTTTTCGCAGACCAACCCTCCCCGCCCCACGCATCCTGCGGAACCGACTCAAAGGCAATTAACGCGTGTTAACGACCCAAGTGCCGCAACCTGCATGACTGGGGGCATGACCTTTCGAAGGTCAGGAGACGAGTTGAAACAGCGCAGAAAGGATTAACGCCATGATGAACTGCACTCGCTTAGCGGCCAGCACACTGGCCCTTGTCACAGCAAGCCCTTTGCTTGCACAGGACAATGTCGAGGTTCTCGCGCGCTGGAACTACAGCACGCTCTACACCAGCGGCTGGAGCGTGGAGAACATGTTCGACGTCACCGAAGTCATTGACGCCAACGGTGAGGCGATAGGCGATGTCGAGAACGTCGTCTTCAGTGACGAAGGAGAGGTTCTCGGCCTGATCGCGGAGGTTGGCGGTGTCTGGGATATCGGCGACACCCACATCCACATCCCGTGGGAAGAAGTCGAGATGGGCGATACGGTCGAGCAGGCAATGGTGCCCGTGACCGAAGAAACCATCGACCAATATGACGTCTTCGATGACGACTGGTTGGATGAGGGCACGATCACCCAAGCCGACACGGATGCCACCGAACCTGTTGACGATGATCTTGCCGCCGGCCCGAACATCTTCAAGGCCACCGACCTGATCGGCGACTACGCGCATCTGTCGGATGGTGTTCGCTATGGCTACATCGCTGACATCATTGTCGAGGATGGGGCGATCGGCGCTCTCGTAACGGATGCGGCAACCTATGGTCGGCGCGGGTATTTCGCCTATCCCTATGATTACGGGGGTGTTTCACCGGCCACCGGCCCACGCTACGACATGCCCTATACCGCACAGGAGCTGGATACGATTGAAAACTTCGACTACGAACAGCTCCAGTCCCGCTCCGACTGAACACGTCCCTTCCGAGGGTTTGCCGGCGAAAGGCATTAACCCGGCTCAGTGGCGCGACACACCAGCGCCCTGAGCCCCCCCGGAACCGGGCCTGCTCTCTCTTGGTTGGCCTGAGAGAGAGAGACCACAAACCCGGTGCGTGCGGGCGGCGTCGATCCTGACAGGTGCGAACAACGGCTCCTGAGATCAGACAGCCCCCGCGACATTGACCTCGAAAGGCACGCTGACGCGGCGCTTTGTCAGGGAGAAGCCAAATGGCTCGTGCCGCGCATCCAAGACAAAGGAAAGGAGAATTCCAATGGAAGTATTCTGGTTCTGGCTGATGATTTTGCTACTGCTCTTCGCCGTTTTCGCGTGGCCGACATGGCCCTACACGCATGACCGTTGGGTTTATCGCCGTGGGGGTGGTTGGCGGTACGCACCGTCCGGAGCTGCCGCGGCGCTGGTCCTGCTGCTCTTTTTGCTTGTCTGGTTCGGTCTGCTTGTCATCGCCCTGCCGTGGCGACGGCACCGGTTGTGGTCGATTGACCCACCAAAAGCGCACTTGATGTCCGAGTCTCGTCGGGCCTCACAACTGCGTTGCCGCAGCCTTTGTCAAAAAAGGCTGCGGCACCTTCGACACTCGCCCCCCAACATTCGCGCGCCCGTTCAAAGATCATTATCCCCTCTGTCCCCGTCTCGATGCCCCGAAATCTGATCGAGCCTTGCGTATTCATTCTCGCCTTTCTCCTCATCTTATAAAACGCTTTGATCCGCTTGGCCTTGTCAAAAGCGCACAGATAAGAAACCTTCCCGAGAAGACCGACGAGGCCCTTCAGGGCATTCCCCGCGCGACACGGATAGGTTCATTCCTCTGAGGGATCGCGAAAAGAACATGACGATCTCCGGCGCCACCCAAACGGCACAACGCCGAACGCCGCCGCAAACGAAACTGAGGGCAAGCCCATGGAACTGAGACTGGACGGAAAGCGCGCGTTGATCACCGGTGCCTCAAGTGGCCTTGGCCTGCATTTTGCCGCGCTGCTTGCCGGGGCCGGCGCGGAGGTCACACTGGCCGCCCGGCGGCTGGACCGGGTCGAGGCCGAAGCCGAAAAGTTACGCCAGAAGGGCCTCGCGGCCAAAGCGGCCGCACTCGACGTCACCAGCACCGAGAGCATAGCGGCGCTGTTTGAGGCGGGCCCGGCCTATGATGTGCTGATCAACAACGCCGGAATCGCTGGCGAAGGCGCGGCACTTAAGATGGACACAGACGCCTTCGATCAGGTGATCGACACCAACCTCGGCGGCGTTTTCGCAGTCGCTCAGGCCGCTGCCCGCAGCATGATGGAAAACGGCGGTGGCACCATCGTCAACATCGCGTCGATCCTCGGTTTGCGGGTGGCTGGCGGTGTTGCCGCCTATGCCGCCTCCAAGGCCGCCGTTGTGCAACTGACCAAGTCGCTGGCGCTGGAATGGGCACGCCACGGCATCCGCGTCAACGCGCTCTGCCCGGGCTATATCGAAACCCCGATCAACGCCGACTTCTTTGCGACCGACGCCGGAAAGGCGCTGATCCGGCGCATTCCGCAGCGGCGTCTGGGGCAAGTGACCGACCTCGATGCACCCCTGCTTCTGCTGGCCTCCGATGCCTCCGCCTTCATGACCGGGTCAATCGTTGCGGTCGATGGCGGGCATCTTGTTTCAGGATTGTGAACACACACATGGATTTTACCATCTCCCCCGAAATTGCCGCGTATCGCGACCGCATCGCGGCATTCGTCGAGACCCACCTGATCCCGCTTGAATCTGATCCGGCGGCCTATGACGCGCATGAAAACATCGCGCAGGACGTCCTTGATGAGATGCGCGGACGCGCCCGGGCCGAAGGCTTGTGGTGTCTGCAACTGTCGCCCGAAAACGGCGGAGCCGGGCTGAGCAAGGTCGGCATGGCCGTAACCTACGAGGCGATGAACCGCTCGATTTTCGGGCCTGTGGTCTTCAACTCCGCAGCGCCCGACGACGGCAACATGATGGTGCTTGAGACACTCGGAACACCCGCTCAGAAAAAGCGTTGGCTCGCGCCGATCGCCCAAGGCGAGGCGCGGTCGGCCTTCGCAATGACCGAGCCGCATCCGGGCGGCGGATCGGACCCCGGCATGATGCAGACATGGGCGCGACGCGACGGTGATGACTACATCGTCAACGGCAACAAATGGTTCATTACCGGGGCCGGTGAAGCTGCGCATTTCATGCTTGTCGCACGCACCTCCGACGACGTCAGGCGCGGCCACACCGCCTTCCTGTTTCACCGCGACGATCCGGGTTGGCAGATCACCCGCCGCATCCCCATCATGGGCCCGGAAGAACATGGCGGCCATTGCGAATTGCGGTTCGACGGGCTGCGTATTCCCGCCGAAAACGTGCTGCTCGGCGAAGGTCGCGGCCTGAAGGTGACCCAGACCCGGTTGGGCCCCGCGCGGCTCACGCATTGCATGCGGTGGCTGGGCCTATCCAAACGCTGCGTTGAAATCGCAACCGCGTATGCCGCGCGGCGCGAAGGCTTTGGCGTGCGACTGGCCGACCGGGAAAGCGTGCAGATGATGCTGGGTGATCTGGCGATGCAGATCGAAGTCGGTCGCCTTCTCGTGCTCAAGGCCGCATGGGAGATCGACCGCGGTGGCTTTGCCCAGAAAGAAATCTCAATGGCCAAGATCCATGTCGCGAACCTGCTGCACAAGGCGGCGGATGTCGGCATTCAGATCAACGGTGCGCGCGGCTACTCCAAGGACACGCCTCTGGAATGGATTTACCGCTATGCCCGTCAGGCCCGGTTGGTGGATGGCGCCGACGAGGTGCACAAGATGGTCCTGAATCGCCATCTCGAAAATGAGGGAACCGGTTTTTGGCACTGGGACACGGCGCCATGACCACGCCGACGACCACAGGCAGCATGGATTTCGACCCCGGGCCGCTTGGCCCGTTCCTGACCCGGCACCTCGGTTGCGACAACGGACACTTCCGGCTGGAACGGATAGGGGGCGGTCAGTCCAACCCGACGTATTTTCTGAACTGGGGTCACCGGCGGCTTGTTCTGCGCAAGCAACCCACCGGTCCGATTCTGAAAGGGGCGCACGCGATTGACCGCGAATACCGGGTGCTCGAGGCGCTCTGCGACACCGACGTTCCCGTGCCTGCCCCGGTGCTCTACCACGGTGATGCCGACCTGCTCGGCACGCCCTTCTACCTGATGGAGCGTGTCGAGGGGCGCGTTTTTACCGACACGTCGCTGGCCGATTTGCCGCCCGGTGAACGCCGCCCGATCTGGATGGCGGTGGCAGATACGCTTGCCGCGATGCACAGGCTCCACCCCGAGGAGGTCGGGCTTGGCGATTTCGGTCGTCCCGGCAATTATTTCGAGCGTCAGATCGCCCGGTGGGACCGCCAATACCGTGCCTCCCCCTCGGGACCGATCCCGCAGATTGAACGGCTGCACGGCTGGCTGGTCACGAATCAGCCCCCAGACGACGGCATCAACGCGCTTTGCCACGGTGATTTCCGGATTGGGAACCTGCTGTTTCATCCGACAAAACCAAAGGTCGTCGCAATCCTTGACTGGGAACTGTCCACTCTCGGACACCCGCTGGCTGATCTGGGGTTCTGCGCGATGCCGTGGCACACCGCCCCGGACGAATACGGCGGACTTCTTGGCGTCGATCTTGAAGAGATGCAGCTTCCGGATCTGGACGAATTCGTCGCGCGTTACAGGGCGGCACGGCCCGGCTCTTCTCCGCTGAAGCCCTTTCACAAGGCCTTCGCGCTCTACCGCTTCGCCGTGATCTTCGTGGGTATCTCGGACCGTGCCAAGGCGGGCAGCGCCGCAGACCCCAAGGCCGCAGCCCTCGCCCCTCTGGCCGAGCGGTTCGCCCTGCGCGCGCTCGAAATCGCAGAGAATCGCGCGCACATGACTGCCGACATCACCAATGGTTCAGCGCAGACTCCGCCCTGATCGCACAGACCACCTAAACCGTTTCGCCTTTCGCTGATGTCTCAGGTGAAAGGAGAACCGCTTTAGGTCGCCCGGTCCCCGATCAGTCCCATGGCTTCGGATCGTCAGGATGCGCCGAAGGGCCGCCGGGACGGAAGCGAACCGTGATACCGCCCGACAGGTCGATATCGCGATAGATGATCTGCGGCGGCACCACGAGTTGCACCGGCTTGCGCGCATCCGCCGCGCGCCATGGCCGCTCCACCACCACGCAATTGGCCTCCATACCGCCATAATCGCGCGCCGGCGGCACCTTGCGCAGGAATTGCAACCCGGTCAGAAGCGCCTCGTTCCCAAGAACCACCGACGCCGGATCAAGAACCCGTTGCGATCGGTTCTTGGTCAGAACGGATTGGTTCTCACTTTCGGCCCAGACGCCGCAAACCCCTGTTTTGCCGTCAATTTCCATGACTTCGGCCGCCAGTGACACCCCTCCCGGAGAGGTGAACGTGCCACCTGCCACCACCGGATCAGGGCCCAGTCGCATGGACGTGACCGGCGTGCGCACCGTGCAGGCCGCCAGAACCACAAGGCCCAGCAACAGCGAAAATCGTTTCATGGATAGCTCCTGTATCATGGACCAAACCCTAGCGCGCATACGCCCCAAGGCCAATCACATCTCAGCCCTGTTCGGCAAACTCTCGCGTGATGTCCAGCATCTCGGGATACCACGTCTCAAGCGTGGGAAGGAACGCTTCGCGAATGCGACCGACCTGTGCGGGCGTCAGATCGTCCTGCCAGACACCGGATTTGCCTTTGGCAAAGAAGCTTTCCATACCCTCGGGTCGCTCGGTAAAGCCCTTTTCCTGCTCCTGCCGCTGCATCTTGGAAAATTCCGTCGCCTTGATGGCCGCGGCCAGTTTGCGCGCATCCACATCCTGCCCAAGGTAATGCCCCAAAAGCGCCCGCATCTCGCGCGCGGGCTTCGCCAAAAGATCCTCATAGCGGATGACCCGTTTCTTGAGGCCCTCGGCCCCGGTCCACAGGCTGACATGATCGTCCCACCGACCCAACAGGTCGAAAATTCCCGTGGGCGTGCCCATCACCGTTTCAGGATTGGCCATACGCTCGATCGCGGTATCGAGATCCGAAGATTGGTGCCGCGCGAATGACGGAGCAAGGTCAAAGGGATTGCGGACGACATAGATCGCCCCCGCTGTCACCTCAGGCGGAATCACGTGTTCGCCGAACATCAATACCGGCTGACAATGTGTCTTGACGAAATGATGCGACGGCTTCGACCCCGCAATCAGGCGCAACGCCTTGCCGCGCACCTTCATCCAATCCTCAAGGGTTTCACCCTGATACGGCCCGTTATTGGCCGCATCAAAGAAATCCTGCCGCACATCCGCCGTGGTGAACTGGCGCAGGTTATTGATATCAGGCGCTTTTCCCGCAGGCATAAAGTAATGCGCCAACAGGCTGCGCATCCACGTATTGCCCGATTTGGGGTAAGACGCGATCCAGATCACACGCTTGAGGTTGCTCATGGCAGGTATCCGTATTTCTCCATCGTGGGCCCGTTCACCTTGACGATCTGATCCACGACCTTCTTGGGAAGCTTGTCGCGCCACTGCCCCGACTGCCCGGAGTTAAAGAACTTTTCGGCCGAGTCCGGCTTCTCGGCAAAACCATACTCTGCCTCTTGCGCCGCAACCTCCTTGAAGCTCGAAAACCTGATCGCCTTTTTCAGGCGGTCCTGTTCCACGGGAACGCCGACAAGCTTGAGCACCTTTGCGAAATGCGTCTCGGGATCGTCCAGAAGGTCTTCATAGCGCACGATCACCTTGTGGAACTGTGAAAACCGGGTCCAGCTTTTTACGTGATCCGTCCAGGAGCCCAGGAATTGCACCACGGACGACGGGTCAGGCCCGTTCAGCGTATCGCTTCGACAGAACGCCTCAGCGGTGAGATCATAGCTGATATTGTAGTGGCGCGCATAGGACACCGCGACGTCGAGCGGGTTGCGCATGATATAGATGGCCGAACGGGTGTATTTCTCGGGGATCATCTCAACCCCGTAAAGCGATCCGCGCTGATTGTGCGTCTTGACGAAATTCACATCGGAATTGTTAGCGACCACACCTCTGAGCACTCTGTCACGCAATCCCAGCGTGAGGTGCATGTTGTTGATATCAATCTCTTTCCCGGCGACCATATGGTACATCTTCGGGATGGAATCGCCCATGCCAAACCTGTGCACCTGATTGATCGGCACAGGTTTTTCCCAATTCATCAGATAGTTGGCAAGAAAGATGCGCGTCCAGGTGTTGCCCGATTTCGGGTAGGAAGCCAGCCAGATGATGCTTTTCTTCATCGCGATGCAGATCCACCCTTGGCCTTGGACAAAAGAAAACGAGGGAGGCTTTCGCCCCCCTCGCCTATTAGCAAATCAATCTGAGAATTAGAAGCTCAGGTTGATGGCCGTGCCGATGATCGTGGCTTCCACGTCCGTGCCTGCAACACCGGGGGTGTCGATTTCGGCTTGGATTGCGTAGATGTCCCAGTCAACGCCGGGGCCCAGGTCACGGCTGGCACCGATGCGGTATGCATCATAGTCGTTGGTGCCGGCTGCGGGCAGACCGTTGTCGTTTTCGCCGTGGAAGTACAGGGCTTCAAACGACCATGCGCCGGGGGCGTCATACGTCGCGCCGAAGCTCCAGGATTCCTGATCGCCAGCACCGTTCGGTGCGCCGTTGTCGTCCTGAGCGAAGTGACCGCCGACCGTGAAGTCAGCAAAGCCGACCTGTGCGCCGATGGCCCAGATTTCGGGGTCCGAGTTGGCCGCGACGGGCGTGTCGCCGGTGCCGTAACGTGCACCGATGGTGACGCTGGTCGTGCCGAAGGTCTGGCTGTAGTATGCACCGATGTCGAAGATGTCCGACAGAACAGCGTTTTTGTTGACGCTGAAGGTGTTACCCGCGTTGACGTTACCGCGCGACGCATAGGAGATACCAAGCGTCAGGCCGTTGAAGTCAGGCGTGAAGTAGCTGATGCGGTTGACGTCGTTGTTACGACCAACTTCGGTGTAAGCCGATGCCATCGCGCCGCGGAAGCCGAAGCCCAGACCAGCTGCCGTGTTGGGCAGGAAGGTCGAGATCGAGGGCGAGTTGATGTACATCGAGGTCACGCCAGGAGCGGCAACCATCGATTTGTAACCAGCCGAGTTCTCGTTGCCGATTTCAATGCGGCCCAGAGTGTCGCCCGAGATCGTCATATACGACTCGTCGATACCGGTTGCACCGCCACCGTTGTTGTTGCCTTCCATTTGGATGTTCACACCAAATGTCAGACCGTTGTCGAGGGTGATCGACGGGGAGAAGATGATCTCGGAGTTGTTGTGGGTGTCAACGCCGTCATAGTCGGCGCCGGGGGCCAGAGCCGATCCCGATGCGTCAACCCATGCGACGTGCTGGCTCATAAAGCCGCCCCAGTCCAGGTTCCACTCTTGAGCGGAAGCCGGCGCAGCAGCAGCGACGCCGAGGGCGATGGCGCTGGTGCTAAGCAGATGCTTTTTCATTAGATGTCCCTCCTAAAGCAGGAATATGTTCAAGTTCCGCCGACCCTGAAGGAACCGGCTTGAAGATGGAATGCGCCATTTGCCGTTTCAGGTCAACGAAGCCCCGCCGCTTTGCCAGCATGTCGCCTTCGTTGTGACGTTTTGATCACACGGGATTGTGGCAACCCCCGCAAAAGCGCGCATTTCTTAGTGTTTATTGGATTTTCCCGAAATCCGCGCTGCTGAAAATACGGCAATAAAGGGTCGCTTTCGCGATCTCGCTTGGCGGGCTTGCCCGCGATTCCACCCGTTGCAGGTAGGGGATTCGAGGGTGATTCCGCACATGAGCACCGTAACCATGCAACGGTTTCAGGTGCGCCCGGCCGTGGCCAACGCCGCGCGATACGCCTCAAACCGCGGCGATGTCACAAGAAATCCGGCCTCCTGCAAGGGTGCCAGCCCCTCAAAGCGGCGCGACACCGGTGCATAAAGCGTAAGATCGGGCGTATGATCGAAACGCCTGAGTCGCGCCCGGTCTTCACCATGCGGGATCGCCGCCCGCGCCGCCGTGTCCGCGTCCCGCGCAACAGGATCGTTGGCGAACTTGTAATGCCGGATCAGCGCCGTGAAATCCGCGACGCGCGAATGAACGGCGCAATGCGGATGCACTGCAGGCTCAAGATCGCCTTTGACCTTGACCAGCGGATGCTTGGTCAGGCAGCAATGCTCGCCGAAGACCCGCGACCGCGCACCACCGAAAAGAATCTGCACCGCCTCCGAAGACAGTCGGTTGCGCTCCAGATACCAGGCAAAGCTCAGGTTAGGGTCATGATAGTCATGCGCATCTATGTCGCTCAAGTCGTAATGGTGGAACTGGTTCAACACTTCATCAAAAGGCATCTGCGCCGTTTCGCGGATGGGGCGGTCAGGATACATTTCCAGCATCTGCGCCACCAGCGCTGTGTGCCCCTCGGCATCCATGTACCCAGTCAACCCCCGCAGTCCCAGCATGTCCGCCCCGTCGAACTCGAACATCTCGTCCATGTCAACGATCAGGCACCAACGGTCCCGCGCGAATGTTTCGGCCGCATATCGACGGAAATCATTCTCGATCTCGCCCCATGTCATCAATGATTGCAGGATGACCGTATCCGGCTCGGACGTCAGGCGCTCGACCGTCCCATCTGTCGACCCGTTGTCGCAAAAGACGAATTGATCGACACCAAGGCCCCGATAATGCGCAAGAAACTCATCAAGATAGAACATCCCGTTCCGCACAAGAATCACTGCCACGATGCCCCCCTCGGCGACACTGACGCCCGTAGGCCCGTGCAGATGCCGCAAGGACCGACGAAAGCGCGCCTTATGCATCGCGTCTCCCGCGCGGCGTGAGACCTTGGACCACAAGCTCATAGCACCCTCGATATCAGTTCCACCGCGACGACCGGAACCAAAAGCACATGCAGCACATGATCGAACCAGTTGCTGCTCCCGATGCGGAGGGTCCACATAACCTGCCCCGCCACCGCGATCACCGGCAACAGGATCTGTCCCGTCACCAGCCCGACAAGGCACAGCGCCAGCACCATGATCCCCACCGGGCCCGCGCGATAGCCCAACGGATACGCGGTCACGCGCGTCACGCCCATGGACGCGGCCAGAAACGCGACATATCCCAGCAAAAAGGCCAAAAGCGCCCAACCGTTCCAGCCGCCGGTCCACGCCACGGCACCAGGCACCACTGTCACCACCATATGCCACAGCGCGAGCAGCGGAAGCACGATGCCCACCGGTTCAAGCACCGCCACGAGTCCGCGCACGACCATACTGTTGCGTAGCCCTTGGATCAGTCCGGCCCCAAGCAAGACGCCGGCCACAACCGCCATTTCCGCTTCGGTCCATTGCAGGAACAGAACGTATCCAAGCCATGATGCAAGCACACCGACATAGACATATGTCACCGGCCCGCTCATGTGCCCCGGCCCTCTGATTGCGCCTCGATCCAACCGAGGGTCATGACATGCACCCGCACGCCCCGCTTGGTTCCGTGCGAATAGCTCAGCGCGATGCGCCCGTCCTCCAATCGCCGCAGCATGGGATAGCGTAGCGCGGCCCCCTCACCGGCAAACCGGTGATGCACGGTCCAGCTTTCGCCCTCGTCTCCACTGATCGACAGGCGCAGGTCATCGGGCGCGCCCGGATCGTCATTTGCCGCCATCAGGATACGCCCCGCCCCAAGCGGCAACGCCGCAACCGGCGCGCTCGGGTTGAAAATCGCGGTTTCGCGCACCGCGCTCCAGCTTTGCCCCCCGTCCCCGGTCTGCGAGATCAGGAGCCGCCCCCGCCCCACATCGAAATCCCGCAGAAACGCCACCGCGCGATGCCCGTCCAACGGCACCACCATCGGCTGAATTGGTTTGAGCCCGGGGCCATCCATGCGCCGCACGTCGGACACACGGTTATCAGGCGCGAAGCGCACCCAAAGCCCGTGCATCTGCCCCATCTCGAAATATGCGGGCAAGGCGCGGCTCCCGTCGGTATAGGCAACCATCGGCGATTTCACGAGGATCGACCGGTTAAGCATCGGCGACAGGCTAAGCTTCTCGGCCCGGCGCGGCCCGGTCGCGCCCATTGCCACCCGCGCGACCGAGGCCATGGCCCAGCCGCCAACCGAAACCACCGTCGCGAAAAGGCCGCCGTCACGTTCCTCGTCCTCGATCGTATTGCCCAGCGTCACGACCAGTTGACCGGGCTCCATCGCGCGACCGATCGCATCGCGCGTCACGCGCGCTTCGGGCTCGCTCGCGCGCCAGCCCTCCGGCCCGCGTGCAAAGCTCACCTCGTAAAGGTCCACATCCGCCTGCGCCTCGGCCGATCCTTCGAACCACAGCACCGAAAACCCGTCGGCCCGCGTCAGGATCGACGGCGAATGCGCCTGCCCCAAGCGCGTCTCGTAGTCCAGAAGCGTGTCGAACTCGGGGTGGCCCGCCGCGATCTCCGTCACCGGCGCGAACTCCCACGCCAAAGGCTTCGACCGCCGCAGACACCACAAGGTCAGTGCCATGCTCACGGCCATCAGTGCGAATATGATCAGCGCGGTCACGCGCCCGGATCGACCTTGAGGACAATCTTGCCGATATGGCCGCTATCCTCCATCCGCGCATGGGCCTTGTCGGCATCGCCAAGCGCGAACTCCGAATCCATCACCGGCGCGATCCGCCCGGCATCCAGAAGCGGCCAGACCTCGCGGCGCAGGGCCTCGGCAATCCGCGCCTTGGCCAGATCGCTCTGCGGGCGTAACGTGCTTCCCGTGATGGTCAGTCGCCGCATCATCACCTGCGCGAAATTCAACTCCACCTTCGGACCCTGCAAAAACGCGATCTGAACAAGCCGCCCGTCATCGACAAGGCATTTGACATTGCGCGGAATATAGTCGCCACCCACCATATCGAGGATCAGATGCGCACCGCCCTCGGCCCGCACGGCCTCCACGAAATCCTCATCGCGATAGTTGATCGCCAAATCGGCCCCGAGATCGCGGCAGGCGCTGCACTTCTCCTGCGATCCCGCGGTGGTGAACACCCGCGCGCCCCGCGCCTTGGCAAGCTGTATGGCCGTCGTCCCGATCCCG
>Ga0102932_1000861_pt1 | contig 15631 bp, 8 predicted proteins | sample SalPonR1_C_D2_MG_FD_78212 | JGI IMG/M metagenome (GOLD analysis project Ga0102932, IMG submission 78212) | Salt pond soil microbial communities from South San Francisco under conditions of wetland restoration - Salt Pond MetaG R1_C_D2_MG | ecosystem: Environmental > Aquatic > Marine > Intertidal...
CCCCCGGATCGACAGCCCCGGGGCATCGAAGGCAACCCTCTCACCGGATGGCTCCGGCAAAGACGCGACACCCGCGCAACCCACAAGCGCCGAGCATCCCAGACCCGCCAAGACCTGTCGTCGGTTCATCCGCTCAGAAAGCGATCCGAAGACTGAAATTGGCGCTCGTGTCTTCCTTGCTGTCCCGCCCGAATGCGTGGGTGATCGAGAACCCGCCAGAAAGGTTCTCGTTGTCCCCGGTGCCATAGATGTGGCTGCCCAATGTAACGCGGAATTCATCCCGGTCATTTGGGGCGCCGGCCACGGTTGAGCGGTCATGATCAAAGTCATAGGCATATTCGGCGCTGACATAGGGCAACATGGGTTTGGCCCAGTAACCGATCGTGCCGCCGATCCGCCCCTGAACCAGGTCCGATGTGTCGGACGGGTTCACTGTGCCGTCGCTTTCCACAAAGGTCTCGCGGTCGGTCGAACTGGCGCTCAGGCCGACGACCCCGGACATCAGCCACGCACCGTTCCATTTCGAGGCGGTCAGGTTGGCCGCGCCGAATAAAGTGTCGCTATCATACGACCCGGTGACGGGCGCACCGCCCACTGTCCGGCGCTGATCGGTATCGGTAAAGCCATATCCAAACGAGATATCCGCCGACAACCAATCGTTCAGTTTGAAATTGGCATAGGGCGCGATAAAGACTGACCCGGCATCGCGAGACCCCGTGCCGAAAGCGGTCGTCGCATCCTCGGTGGTGGCGGTTATGGAAACGCCAAGCGTGACTGTCTCGCTCACCGGTCGGTCCATGCCAAGAGACACGGTCCAGATGTCGGAGTCCTCCTCTTCGGGGGCAAAGTTGTTTTCTGTTGCGCGCCCCACAAGACTTCCCCACACGGTCCACCCCTCGAGCAACGCCTCGTCACCCCCCGCGAGCCCTTGTGGCGTCGCTTCTGCGCTTGCCGGCGCGCCGGGCAATGAGAGCGCGTTGGACACCGGCGCAAAGCGCCGCGTGATCTGTGAGGACGCAAAAATACCGGCCTTGGCCTGTGCCCTTTCGGCGGCATCGAGCTGCGCGGCAGGATTGCCATGGCCATGCGGTGGAATTGCCTGCGCCTTAACTTGCGGCGCGATTCCGAAGCCCACCGAGAGCGTGGCAGCGGAAAGGATGAGCGTGGAATTCCTGAGCATTGCGGATATCTCCTAAAAGTATTCAATAAGTCGAATATATCTCGCCCGCCGACCCGAAATCATGATCTGCGTCAAGTTCTCCGGCCATATTCTTTCGTAAAATCAGTTCCCGAACCGGTGTGACCATCGCGCCACATGGTGGACCGACCCGGCCCACAGAATGAGCGGTGACCAAAGCAGTCGAACAGGAGAAAAGCGAGATGGTAATTTTGCATGCAATGTCCCGAAAATCGGCCCTTGTATCGGGGTCTGCTCTGGCGCTCGTGCTGTTGGCCAGCCCGGCAACATCCTTTGAGCCGCACGGCGCGCCGCCCCCTGTGACGACGCCACCACAACAGCCGCCCCGCGTGTATGCGCCGCCTGTCCTGCCACCCGAAAGTCAGGCGATTCCCAGCCGCAAACCGTCTGCGACCGCACCCAAGCAGACCAGCCCGTCCCAACCGGCAGCGGCCCCACAGAAATCCGCCGATCAGATCGCGCGGGAAAAGGCGGCCGCCGACGCCAAGGTCAAAGCCCGCGAAACTGGCCGGGAGCTTCAGAGATTGCTCGGCGAGTTGGGGCATGATCCCGGCCCGGTCGATGGCATCGTCGGGCGCAAGACAATGGATGCGGTGTTCGGCTGGATCGCCGGTATCGAGGACCCCGATGTGCAGCAGGAGGCCCGCGTGGCCGCGCACAACAGTGATTATGAAGCGCTGGCAGACTTTCTTTATATCCAGACGATTAATCCTGATGTGGGCGGCACCAGCACGGGAGTGCAGTCTCCGGCGCCAGTGAAGCCTGAAGCGCAGACAGTCGAAATACCTGCCAATAGGGCACCCGGTGCGGAAATGGGCGGCGAACCACAGCCGGAGCAATCTGTCGACGTCGGTGAAGACGAAAAAATGCCGGACACCGCATCAAAGCAAACAGAAGAGACTGACGAAGCGAGGTTTGACGTCGGCCAGCGCGTCGATGAATATCGCAGTTTTGTCGAGCAAGTGCTGTCAACCGGAGTCGACGAAGGGGCGTTTGCAACCGTTAACGGGGCCTATAACCGAACCTATTCGGCCATCGAGGCTGCGTTCAAAGCGGAAATGCGTGCCAACGGCTGGGAAAGTGTGCCCTTCGGGGCAACGTTCATGAACTTTTACCAACAGGCGCTCGAGGACCCGGAAATTAGTGATGAACTAACCGAAGAACTCACCAGGAAGATCGCGGAAGGCAAAGCATATCTGGCACTCGCGGAAAAATATCAATCCATGCTGAACGCCGTTGCCAAAGCGCATAACGATGCGACCACGCAAATACGTGAACGGCTTCTAGCGAAGGCAAGTGTTCCAGAAATCCCTGATGCGCCAGCCGCCGGTGAGGTCTTCGACGACCCGGAAGTGGTAGAAATCCTCACCGCGGAGGCCGAGCGTCAGGAAGCGATCTCGCAATCCCAACAGGACATGGACACCTTCCTGAGCAACCGGGCACAGGCCGAGGCCGAGCTGAAATCGCTGAATGACCGCGCCGATCTTTCCGCCGAACAAAAGGCGCGCATCGCAAAGGACATCAGCGCCCGGCTGGCCTTCAACGATACTCTCTTGCGCGAGGCGCAGGCGAAACTGGCCGCCCAAGGGGCGAGTTTTGACGGCTATGATGGCAAGGACATGACCGAGTTCGACCCCTACGCGATCAACCAGACCGATATTGAATTGACGCGCATCGCGCAGGAGGCCGAGGCAACCGACCGCTTCTATGATGAGATCAGGCTGGCGCGCGAGACCATCCGCGACACCGCCGATGGTCTGGATGCGATCACCCTTCAGGAAAGGGTTACAGATATTTCCGAGCGGCTGGCCGGAAACGCGGAGGACATCAATAAACTGGCTGAGCAGGTTCACGACTACTCGGTCAATATCCGGGTGACCCGCGAACAGGGTGAATTGGAGCGCCTGTCCGCACTTGCCGATCTGGCCGTGATCGACGCCGAAGAGAATCTGGCCTATACGCGCAGTGTCGTGACCACGTCGAAGAACGCGAACCTTCTGCTTGCTCTGGGGGCCGGAGCGGGGTCCGCGCTCGGGATTGGCGGTGTCACCGCCGCCGAGGTGGCGTCCGCACAGGCCGTGATGGCCGCTATGGATGGGACCACCGGCGCGATCGAAGGCTTTGACAATGGTGGCTTCGGTGAGGCGCTGAAACAGGGTGCGGCGGAAAGCGGCAAATACTATCTGCCGATCAACACGGTGATGGCGCTTGACCGTGGCGACGACAAGACTGGACTTGCCTTGAGTGTCCTGTCGGACGCGGCCGTTCTCTTTACCGGGTACAAGACGGCCCGCACCCATCTCGACAAGGCGCGCGCAGCAAAGGCGGCGGTGACGCGACAGACACTCGGCGCCAGTGAAAAGGCCGTCTCGGACGCGGCGCGGCGGGCTGTGGACAAGGCTGACGACCTGATCGCCAACTACCAGAAAGCCAAATGGACAGCCCAGCAGGCGCGCGCCACCGGCATGGTGGACGAGGTGGCCGAAACCACCCTCCAAAGGGCGGTCAAGGCGATTGACCGCAGCGATGAGGCGAAACTCGCGCTCAAGGCGCGTGATTCCAAGCTTCAATACCTGTTCGTCCGGGACCAGACGAAGATCGTCAAGGCACCCGCCAGCGCCGCATGGGAAAAGAACATGCGTGATCTGGGATGGAGCGACACCGCGCTCAGGACCGAGCAGATTCGGAACCGGTCCTCGGCGGGCACGGTGGGGTTGGATGATGATATTCGGCTGCTCGAACCGTCCTTGCTCGACACGCTGGATGATGGGGTGACGCCGCGCTATTCGGGCTCGAACGATCCGACCCTGCTCAAGGCGCGGGCGGATTTCCGCAAATCGCTGACGCGCCGGGGCGAAACCGCGTCGCTCGCGCAATGGGAGCAGGACGCGAAGACCGCCATGGAAAAGGCCTATCGCGAAACTGCCGGATACGCTGCCTCGGATGCGCGGGTCAACATGACCACATCGGTCAATCCCGAAGCCTATTCCGATATCGGCCTTCTGACCGGTGACGGCGGCAGCGCGGGATGGGCCGAGCAGACGGCCAGCGTAACCCAGACCAAGATCCGCGACGGGGTCGACGCCGCGGAAGCGATGGGGCTTGGAAGCAGCAATCCGAACACATCCCTGTCCGGCGCGGCCCTTGAGGCGGCGGCGACCGAAACCAAGGTAGCGTCGCGCGAATTGCTCAAGGATCTCGCTGGCAAGGCCATGCGCACCCGTCCGGATGTGGCGCTGCCCCGCAAGGTGGAAAGGCAGCTGAGCATTCTTGACGGATTGTCGCGGGGGATACTTGATCCTGCGGTTGCCAACCGGCAACTGATCAACGAGACCGGGACAACCCTCGCCAAGACGATGGAAACACTTGGGGGACAGGTAGAGGTGCTTCTCAAGCTCAATTGATCAGGCGTTGCACGTGTTTCGCGAAACTCTGTGAGTCAGGTTTTCGCGAAACGCCTTAGGTCCGCTGTCCCTGCGAAGAGCTGCGAAGAACGCACCGGGATCGCGGCGCAATGGGGTCACCCGCGTGCCCCTTGCCGAAGCATTCCTCGCGCCATGGACCCTGATTTTTCGTCTCCGTCCTCTATTACCGGGCAGGTCCGATAACTTCGACCCGGTCAAACCAAGTCAGCGTCTGTTCAGGGCCCATCGTTCCTGCAAATATGGCGGGTGTGCCTTTGCTGCGCAGCACCGTCACCGGATCGGTTTCCAAAACCTCCGGGCCTCCGTCCTGAAGGGTCCAACCGTCAAGTGACAGCCGCGCCTTATAATCCCGCCCCGTCTTGACGAGGCTGAGTGTCGCGCCCTTCTCTTCGAAATCCCGGAGAATCTGGCCAAGATCGAACCCCCGAACATCCCCGGCAATTTCGAGGGTTGCTTCGGTGCTGGTGCCACCAGATACCGCCAGAAGCTTGAGCCACATGTCATCGTTGGAATTGCCTTGACGATAGAGTTCGGCGACCACGTAGGTCTGCGGGTCGGCGTAGCGGCCCACCTGCACGATCGCGCGGCGCCCGCCAAGGGTTTGCACCTCTCCCATGCGCGCAGTGAAATCAGCAGAAATTTCCCAGTCGCCCTCCGGTATCTCGGCTTCGCGCCAGAGGAAGACATTCGGCTGATCGGGCTTGCCCATATACCCGTCCTGGACGGTCATGGTCATCAGCGCGCTGTCCTCGAGGATGAAACCCGAAGGGTCGGCATTCTGCACAACCCATCCACTGCCAAGCTCGGCGCGGTCGAAATCATCCACGAGCAAGGGGCCGGCCGGCTCGGGCGCAGGCTCGGGCTGACTGACTTCCTGGAGCGCATCGGTCAGGCTCTCGGCATTCGCCGCGCTCAGGTATTGGCCACCCGTCGCTTGGGCGAGACAGGCAAGCTGCCCCTCGGCATCCTCGACATCGAAGCCGATTACATGTGCCGTCAAGGGCGTGCCGCGCCGTGCCAGATCGTCACCCAAGGCACAAAGATCGGCACCGCAGGTTTCAAGGCCGTCAGTCACGACAATCACCGACGCCGGGACATCTTCCGACGCCAATGTCTTGCTCGCCGCCTCGACGGTCGCACCAATCGGCGTCTTGCCGCGCGGCGATACGCTTTGCATCAAGCCGCGCAGGCGCGCCCGGTCAAGCGGTGCAGGGTCGGCCAGAACCTCGATATCGGCGCAATCTCCTTCGCGGCGATGGCCATAGGCCATGAGGCCGATGTCCCGGCTTTCGGGCCAATCGGACAGCATGTCGCCGATCGCCCGCCGGGCGATCTCGATCTTTGCGCGTCCATCGATCTGGCCCCACATACTGCCCGACCCATCGAGGATGAGCATGGTTCGACCGGTCGCGGCGTCCTGTGACGCGGCGATGCCGGGCATGGTCAGAAAAGCCAATGCAAAAGCGAATAAACCTGATTTTTTCAAGGTGCAGCTCCTTCCAAGTGCGGGAGCATGCCAGATGGGTTTGTCACGGCATCGAAAGCGGTTCGCCTTTAATTCGAGATATCGGCGAACGTCGAAATCCTTGATTGAGCCGGATTTATTGCCGTTTTTGCTGACATACCCCTTGAGGGATCGAATCACACACAACGCTGCCTGTTCGGACCTGACGAATCAACCCGAGCGAAGCGGACCATCCGCGTCAGAGCCCAAACTCCAAGCTGGGATCGGCATCTTTGAACGCCTCCATCATTTCCGATTGGATGCATGCGCATGGCTGCCCGCTTGACGAAGTGCAGGTGGCATGTCGCAAATGGAAAATGCCATCGTGACCATTCACCTTGAGGACAGATATGGAAAACCCGCACGACCCCCCGATCCAAGGCCACGCCAAGTGCCAACCTTTTACAGCCGGGGTGTGAGATGCCTGATGCGCTGACCTTCCGCTATAGGCCGGCACCGCTGCGCCCTCCGCGTGAACTGCGCCTCGACGGCCCGCGCCTGTGGATCGGTGAGGACGGGCCGTTCGATTTGTCGCGTGTGAAAGATGCGGTTTTCGTGACCCATGCGTTCGGCGATAGCCGAATGGAGCGACTTGACCTGACGTGGCCGGACACCCACCGCGCGATTGGTTGCAACGCCGGGCGAAAGGGGTTTTCTGACAGCGCCGAGGGCCGGGAACATCGCGCCGCCGTGGGTGCCGTCTTGCGTGCGCTGGCGGCGGCACGGCCTGACGCGCAGGTGACGCTTGGCGCGGCGCGCGGGACACGGTGGGCCTTGTTTTGCATCGGGATTGTCTCACTGCTCGCTGGCGTCGGGATCGGGGCCGGGGCGCTGGCCAGCGGGGTATCGGGCGGCCGCCTCGCCGGGGTGGCGATGCCAGTGGTATTGCTGACGGTGCTTGGCGTGGCGCTGGTCGCCGGTAACTGGCCGTCGGGCCCCCGCCGACAGATCGCCGCAGAGGAACTGGCGGACATGATCGCGCCGCGCTGAGCCTCGTCACCGCCAGCCAAGGTGACAACAATAGGCCGCCGCCGTCGCGCGCGGGCTTAGACCGTGCTACTCTGGGCCTCCTTGGTGTTCTCTTCCCGGCGGTCGCGCTGCATCAGGTCATACAGGACCGGCGTAAGGAACAAGGTAAGGCAGGAGGCCGAAAGGAACCCGCCAATGATGACGATCCCGATGGAAAATCGGCTTTCGGCACCGGCACCCGTAGACAGCACGAGCGGCACGGCCCCAAGCACCGTCGACGCGACAGTCATCAAAATCGGGCGGAAACGGACGGTGGCGGCCTCTGTTATGGCGTCGCGGACGGAACTGCCATCCTCGCGAAGCTGGTTGGCAAACTCGACGATCAGGATGCCATTCTTGGCCATCAGCCCGATCAGCATCACCATGCCGACCTGAGAATAGACGTTCACGGTCTCTCCGAGTGCGAAAATGGTGAATAGCGCGCCCGCCACAGCCAACGGGACCGACAGCAGGATCACAACTGGCTGAACGAAGCTTTCGAATTGCGCCGCGAGAACAAGGAACACGATCAACAGCGCCAGCGCGAAAGTCACATAGAGGCCGCCCGATGTCTCTTGATAGCGTTCGGCCTGACCTGAATAAACGAGGCGCAGATCGGACGAAACTTCATCGGCGAGCCGCTCCAAGGTGTTGATGGCGGTGCCAAGGTCGGTGCCCTCGGACAACGCGGCAGAAACCTCGACCGCCGGTTCTCGGTCGATCCGGTTGAACGCGCGGACCGAGGCCCTGCGATCAACCTCGACCAACCCGCTCAACGGCACCAGCGCGCCGCTCTCTGTGCGCAGGTAAAGCCCAAGTAGCGAGTCGATGCTAACGCGGGTCTCGTCGGGGGCTTGTAGGATGACCGGATACTGCCGGTCGCGGTCGATGAACTCCGTCACCTCGGCGGAGGCAAAGAAGGCGCGCACCGTATTGGATATGGCACGGGCTTCGATGCCCACCTCGCGCGCACGCTCCCGGTCCACCTTTATGTCAAAGCCGGGTGTGTCCGGCTGATAGTCGCGGCGCACGTTGACGATGCTCGGCGCGTCGCGCATTCGCTTGGTGAGGCTGGCCGAGAACTCGGCGGCTTCGGCGAAACTGGGGGCTGTCACCCAGGCTTCGAGCGGCGCCCCACCACCCGATCCCAGTCCCGAAGGCGCGAAAGCCCGGACGTCGGCTTGGGTGATGCCCGCAAAGTCCGGTCGCAACTCTTCGATGATCTCTTGCGGTCTGCGGTCCCGTTCGCCCCAAGGTGAGAGCACCGCGACGAGGAAGGCGCGCCCGGCTTCGCCATATTGGCCGGTGATCGAAATCACGTCCTCGATACGTCCGTCCTCGCGATAAGGTGCGAGACGTGCCTCGACCCGCTGGACCACCTTGTCGGTCGCCTCCAGCGCGGTGCCCGCCGGCAAGCGCACCGAGACGAAGAAAACCCCCCGATCCTCCTGCGGGGTAAGTTCGGAGGGAAGACCTTGGTAAAGTGACCACGATGCCCCTGTAAGCAGGGCGGCGATCCCGATCACCAGTATCGGCAGCTTCATCGCCCACTGCAGGGCCCAGCGATATCGCTGGGTGAGCTTTTCGAGCGCGCCGCGCACCATGCGTGCCAGACGCTTCTCGCCCACATCCTTCCGCAAGACCCGCGCAGCGATGACCGGGCACAGCGAAAGCGCCACGAAGGTCGAGATTCCAACAGCGATCGCAAGGGTCACGCCGAACTCGGTGAAAAGCCGACCGATTTCGCCCTGCAAGAAAGACAGCGGCAAGAACACCGAGATCAGGACGATCGAAGTCGAGACCACTGCGAAGAAGACCTCGCGCGCGCCGGTTCGGGCTGCGTCACCGGGCGCATCGCCTTCCTCGATCCGGCGCTCGATATTCTCAAGAACCACGATGGCATCATCCACCACCAGCCCGATCGCCAGAATCAGCGCGAAGAGCGTCAGAATGTTGATCGAGTAACCCGCAAGCGCGATGCCCGCGCAGGCACCAAGGAGCGCGATCGGAATCGTAACCGTGGGCACCAGCGTTGCGCGTAACGTGCCCAGAAACACAAAGATAACCGCCACCACCACCGCCACGGCGATGGCCAGGGTGGTAAGCACTTGGCGGATGGCGTTGCGGATGAAATCGGCAGAATCGTTGGTGATCTGGAGCGTCATGCCCTGAGGTAATCCGTCGCGTATCTCCTCCACAGCACCGGCCACCGCCGAGGAAATTCCGATCGTGTTGGCGCTGGATTGACGTAGCACTCCCAGTCCGATGGCTGTTGCGCCGTTGGCGCGAAACACGGAATCATCGGATTCCACACCAAGTGCGATGCGGGCGACATCCCCAAGGCGCACCGGCGCCGCGTCGCGTTCCTCCACGATCAGCGCCTCGAACTCCGCGACCGAGGACAGGCGCGTTTCCGTCCGTAGCAGAAAGGTTCGCGCCTCGGTTTCGATCTGCCCGGCGGGCAGTTCAAGATTATTGCCCTCGAGCGCATTGGAAATGTCGCGCGCTGTGACATCGCGCGCCGCCATCGCCTCGGGATCGAGCCAGACGCGCATTGCATACGGTCGCTCGCCATAGAAGTTGACCGAGGCCACTCCCGGCACCCGCTCCAGCCGGTCCACCACATAGCGGTCGGCATAATCGGTGAGCTCCGAGGGGGACAATCGGTCGCTGGTCATCGTCATCCAGAGCACCGGATCATCCTCGGCGTCGTTTTTCTCAACCGTTGGCGCCTCTGCGGCCTCCGGCAGGTCGCCAGCCGCTGCCTCGACCGCGGCGCGCACATCCGCTGCCGCCTGATCTATGGCGGTGCCGGGGCGGAAAGTGATCACGGTTCGGCTGCCGCTGAGTTCGGCTTCAGAGGATATCCGTTCGATCCCCGGCACGGTCGAGATCGCCGACTCCATGACCGCAGTCACCTCCGCATCGACCACGCTCGGCCCTGCGCCGGTATAGGTCACGCTCACCGTGACCTCTGCGGGGTCGACATCCGGCAATTCGCGGACGGGCATTCGCGTAATCCCGCCAAAGCCAAAGACCACGATGAGGATCGATATTACCGTCGCCAGGACGGGCCGACGCAGGCTAAGCTCTGACAGCGTCATTGCGCGGCCTCACCCTGATCACTCAGGATTTCGACGTCCGCCCCATCCGAAAGGGCGTTCCAACCGCTCACCACGACCTCCGCGCCGGGCTTCAGCCCGCGCTCTATGGCAGTGCGCCCCTCGCGGCTCGGTCCCGGCTCGATGGGGGTGCGGCGCGCGGTGCCATTCTCGATCTTGAAAACATAACTGTCGCGCCCTTCGGTGATGATTGCTTCGTCGGGCACTTCGGGTGCCTCGAACGTGGCGAACACGATCTCCAACCGGACAAACATGCCGCCGACCAGCCTTTGTTCGGCGTTGTCAAAGCGCGCTCGCACATCAAAACTGCGCGTGTCTTCTGAAATGCGTGGCGCGCGAACCGAAACCTCGCCCTCGAAGACCGCATCGGGATATACGGCGCTGCGCGCACGCACGGTCAAACCCGGTGAGACGGTCGAAAAGTAACTCTCGGGAAGCGCGAAGGCGGCCTCGACATCGGACAGATCGTCAAGTTGCCCGATGATCGTGCCCTGATCGATATAGTCGCCCACATCGATATCGACGATACCCAGCACGCCGGCGAAAGGCGCGCGGATGGCGCGTTTCTCCAGTTCGACCTCGGCCCTTGTCATATTCGCCTTCGCCCGATCAAAGGCGGCCCGTGCCTCATCAAGCCGCGCCTTGGCAGCGACATTCTCGTCCTTCAACTCCTCGAACCGACGGAAATCCCGCCGCGTCTCATCAAGTGTTGCCTGCGCCTCGGCCAGTGCAGCCTTGGCGGCGCGGGGGTCAAGCTGCAGGATCAGATCGCCCGCCTCGACCTTGGCGCCGGACCGCACCGGGCGCGCGGTCACCCGACCGGTGGCCTCCGGACGTAGCTTGACCGAACGCAAGGGCTGAATCGTGCCGACCGCTCCGGCACGGTCCTCGATCTCTCGCCGCTCGGCGGTGGCGGTGGTCACACGCACGGCTTGTGGTGCCCCGCCCTGGCCGTTCCCGGATGCCTCATCGTCAGACAGAAGGACCTGTGCGCCCCAAACGCCCGCCGCGGCACAGATCGCGACAACGATAGCGCCAACAAAAAATTTCGCGCTAAGTGTCAAGCGCCTAACTCCTCGGTCTTGTTTCATATTCCGACAGAAATGATGTGGCGGACGAAGAGAAAGGCAAATGATGATGTCTCAATTCGCAGCCGCCAACCGCAGGCTACCTGTGATCACATTGGGTTGAGATCAATCAGCGGGTCAAAGCATTGCTTGGTGCGGGCGGCCTGCACCACGTAGCTGTTGCAACACGTAGTAAGCTGTCCGATGCCCCTTAAATTGTTGCAATTTGCATCACGCCTTTGTATCGGAGTGGTGCAACGTGTTTCATTGCAGCCCCCACATTTCCGGGGGCTGGCTGGGGGGGCAGGTCACTTGGATCAGCGTCCCAAAACTTGCCTTTCGAACCTGCGGCTAAAAAAACCGCCAACACTCCATTTAGGGTTATAGACACCGCGCCGCTGCCGAACCCGCAGCCGATCAATATTGGCATCCGGTCACGCGCCGCGCCTCTCTCGCACCGCAAGGAACAATGGCCAACCGATCTGCGAGAATAGGCCTGCCCCCCAGAGAAAGTTGCCAAGGATTGACGGCACATAGGGATGTACGAGAAGCGTAGCTGCAGCCATGGCGATCCCGAACAGGCGCAGCCGACCGTGATAGTATCTTCGGGTGATGTCCCGGCCTTCGATCAGCGTCTGCAACCACCACAGTGTCGCAAGGAATACCGCGAGCCCGATACAGCCGATCACGCCATAGTCAGTGGGGAAGGGCTCGAGGAGGCCCACATAGACTTCGCCGGCGAGTGCGACCGCGATCAGCAGCGCGCTCCACATGAGGATGATATGCGCAAACCAGTAGCCCAGGAGCAGCGGCAGCGTGCGTCCACGCACCTTCGCGTTGCCGGCGCTGTCGAAATAGACCCAGGCCAGCGCGAAGAGGGACAGGCCGCCCATGACCACATTGAACAGTGTTCCGGCGCCGACCTTGTAGATTCCCTTGTCGGAAAGCGTGATGACGATCTTGAAAAACCCTTCGCCGATCAAGATCAGCATCAAAAGTGCGAAACGTTCGGACAGGTGTTCGAGCCGTGGAAGGAACCGATCGAAGCGCAGCGTGCCTACCTTCGGCAGCATGTATTGCAGCTGAATGGCGATGACACCTGCAACGAAGACCCAGTAAGCCAAAGGACGCGGCAAGAATGCGCAGAGGGCGAAGACAGCCGCAAGGATGAAGAAGTTTCGGCCCTGTTCGTAGGCCAGCGAGGTTTCCTCGGCGCCGATGGATCTTGCGCGCCAGTAGAGCCAGGCGGTCAGCGCTCTGTTGAGTGCATAGCCGAGGGCGAAAAAGGGCCAGCCGCCTGCCGAAACTGCCGGGATAGCAGCGGCAATGATCATCATGGTGACAATCTGCACTGCCATGACCAACCGGTGGGGAATGTCGGTGGAGATGTAGAGGGAGTTGTAGGCGGAGCTGTCTGCCCAGGCAAAGAACACGGCAACGAAGAGGCCCGTGAAGACCAGAAACCCCGACGGATCGAGGTGATGCGACAGGTAGTTGCCGAGCTGAAAAATCGTCACCACGTGGACGAGGTCGAAGAAAAGCTCGACCCAATGGACGTGATTGCTTGGCTTCTCCAAGTCCAGGTGGTGCTGCGGCTTGCGCCAGATCGGGAAATCGCTCAAAGCCATGGTTCCTCCTGATCGCCTTTAGTCCAATTTCCAACGCCCTCCGACGAGCGAAGGACGCTTGCGGCGTCGGTATACTTATTCGGGCAGCGGAATGAACTCGTCCCGATCCCCTTCCGGCAGATCGAACTGACCCTGACCCCAGTTGGCCGCCTGCCATTCACGCTTGGCCTCTTCGATCTTTTCGCGGCTGGACGAGACGAAGTTCCACCAGATGTAGCGCGGCCCGTTCAATGTAGCGCCGCCGAGCGCCATGAGCCGCGCACCCTGCGGCCCGGCCTTGACGGTGATGCGATCATCTGGCCGGAAGACCATCATACGGCCAGCCTCGAAAGTCTGGCCCGCGATGCTCACCTCACCATCGGTGACGTAGAGACCGCGATCCTCGTGATCGTCGGGCAACGGGAAAAGCGCCTCTGATTCCAGCGTGACATCCAGATAGAAGGTCTCGGAGTGCAGCGTCGCCGGGGCCTCACGCCCATAGGCGGACCCGAGGATAAGGCGGGCCTTGACGCCGCCATCCTCGAACTCCGGCAGTGTCTCGGCGGCGTGGTGTTCGAAATCCGGCTCCATGTCTTCACGGTCTTCCGGTAGCGCGATCCAGGTCTGGATGCCGTAAAGCGAGTGAGGACCGGTGCGGGCCTCGCTGCTGGTGCGCTCGGAATGGGTGACGCCGCGGCCAGCGACCATCCAGTTGACCGCGCCGGGGCGGATGATCTGGTCGGTGCCGAGACTGTCGCGGTGATGGAAGTCGCCGCGATAGAGATAGGTGACGGTGCCGAGCCCGATATGCGGGTGCGGGCGCACGTCGATGCCCTGGCTGGTTAGAAATTCTGCCGGGCCCGCCTGATCGAAGAAGATGAACGGCCCGACCATCTGCCGTTTGGGCGCCGGTAGGGCACGGCGCACCTCGAAGCCGCCGATGTCGCGGGCGCGGGGCACGATGAGGGTCTCGATGGCATCTACCCCGACCTCATCTGGGCATACGGGTGCGAGTGTGGGATTCCAGCTCATGAGCGTCTCCTTTCACAGCTTATCGTAAGTGCTGAGAAAATGCACGGCTACTGAAAAGGCGTTCGCTTGGCCCGAACACCGTGTTTCAACTGTGCTGGCTCGTAGCGATGGACGAAGGCATTACACTCATAGCAATCGGAGTCAGGAGGCCATTATGACCAAGGGCATCCACCACGTCACGGCGATCACGCGCAAGGTTCAGGCCAACGTCGATTTTTACGCGGGCTTTCTCGGCCTGCGCCTCATCAAGCAGACTGGGGGTTACGAGGACGCGGAACAGTTGCATCTGTTCTATGGCGATGCGAGCGGCAGTCCGGGCTCGCTGGTGACCTTCCTGGTTTGGGAAGACGGCTCTCCCGGCCGCATCGGCCATGGCCAGGTGGCCGAGATTGCCCTTGCCGTGCCGCGCGACGCGATCGGGGAATGGCTCACACGCGCCATCAATGCCGGCCTGTCGGTCGAGGGGCCGGTGCGCGAATTCGGAGAGCCGGTGCTGCGCCTGAAGGATCCCGACCGTATCATCGTGAAGCTGGTCGGGAGCGGCCTCGATGCAGGTGCCGCGCTGCCCGACCCGGCGGCACCCACGCGCCTGCGCGCGGTCACGATGCTGAGCGAAGCGCCGGAGGCGAGCGGCACCTTCATCGCGCGTTTCGGATATCGGCGCGGCCCGCGCGAGGGCAACGTGCAGCGCTGGCTGTCGGACCGGGATGCGGTGGATATCCGCGACGCCGGTGGCTTCGTGCCTGGCATTCCCGGCACGGGCATCGTCGATCACGTGGCCTTTCGCGCGGAGGATGCCGAGGCCCTGCGCCGGATGCGTCTCGGGCTGAAGAACCACGATGGGCTGACCACGGTCCACGACCGTAAGTATTTCTTGTCGCTCTACGTGCGCGAGCCCGCGGGCACCCTGATCGAACATGCCACCGATGGTCCCGGAATGACCGTCGATGAGCCTCTGCACCGCTTGGGTGAGACGCTGTTCGTGCCTTCCGGCGACGAGATTCGCGCCGACGACCTTCGTCTTCTGCTCCCGCAATTCGCCCGGCCGGGCGAGGAAAGGATCGCCATGCGAGATATGCCGTTCACGCATCGCTTCCACACGCCCGATCAGCCCAATGGACACGTGATCCTGACGCTCCACGGGACGGGCGGAAACGAGGTCGATCTCTTCCCACTCGCGGCCCGGCTCGATCCACGGGCGACGCTTCTGGGCATCCGCGGGCGCGCGACAGAGGAAGGCGTCACGCGCTTCTTTCGCCGGCTCGACATGACGAATTTCGACCAGGCCGACATCCGGTCGGAGGCCGAGGCCTTCAACGCCTTCATGCAGGGCGCGGTGCAAGCCTACGGGCTCGACCCTGAGAGGACGACCGTGCTCGGCTATTCGAACGGCGCCAATTTCGCCGCCGCCGTCGCAGGGCTCTATCCGGGCCTGATCCGCCGGGCGATCCTGTTGCGCCCGCTGATGCCGCTCGACGATCTGCCGCAAGCCGACCTGTCGGGCCTTCGTCTTTTGACGGTGACCGGGGTGGATGACCCCTATGGCCGCTTTGCGCCGCGCCTGAATACCTGGGCTGAGGCGCAGGGCGCCCAACTGGAGGGGCACGAGATCGCCACGGGTCACGGGCTTACGGATCAGGATCTCGCCATGGCGCGCGAGTGGCTTTC
>Ga0102932_1000871_pt1 | contig 15551 bp, 14 predicted proteins | sample SalPonR1_C_D2_MG_FD_78212 | JGI IMG/M metagenome (GOLD analysis project Ga0102932, IMG submission 78212) | Salt pond soil microbial communities from South San Francisco under conditions of wetland restoration - Salt Pond MetaG R1_C_D2_MG | ecosystem: Environmental > Aquatic > Marine > Intertidal...
AATGCTTTTACCACAATGCCTCCGCCTGACCCCGAATAGTCTTCATTATTGGGAGTGCCTTCAACACCGTGAACGCCGCCAAAACCTACCGGCGGACCCGGTGAAAATAATGTTGCTGATCGCAGTAATCCGGAATGCAATCCCAGCAATCCCCAGCACACGAAGCCGCCCAGGGAATGTCCCACAAGGTGAAATGGCGATAGCCCCATGGCTTCTGAAAGCGCCACAATATCATCCACCCAGTCAAGCAGCCCGCGAGTGGCATCAATAAGCCCGTTCTCGTCTGTCAGGCCGAAACCGCGCAAATCAGGTGCAATGCAGTAATAATCATCGCTGAACGGCAGCATAAACTCCTCCCAGATAGTCGATGAGGAGGTGTTGCCGTGCAAAAAAAGCAGCGGGGTATTCCCGGCCTCACCTGCCGTCAGCACGTGCATGCCTAAGCGCCGGGTTTCAACAAATCCCGAACGAATACCTATAAGATGGTTAATATCAGTTTTCATGCTCTCTTCTGTATTCTTCTTCGAGATCGCGTTTCTGAATTTTATTGGAATCACCGACCGGCAGTTCTTTTTTGAATATCACATGCTGCGGACACTGGAAGCCTGCTAAATACTCCCGGCAGTATGATTCAAGATCATCTTCTGAAAGTGACTCCGCCTCTTTCAGCACTACATAGGCACAGCCGGCCTCACCCCACTTCTCATCGGGGACCCCGATAACTGCCACCTGCGCTACTTGCGGGTGGCTATAAATCACTTTCTCCACCTGTATGGGATATACATTTTCTCCTCCGCTGATGTACATCTCTTTCTTGCGGCCCACCATGAAGTAGTAGCCGTCTTCATCACAGCGAAACAGGTCCCCGGTATGCACCCATCCGTTATCCAAAGCCTGCTGCGTAGATTCCGGGTCCTTCCAATAACCTTCAAATACATGCGGGCCTTTCATCAGCAGCTCCCCTACCTCTCCCTGTTCTACTTCACTGCCGCTGTCATCTACTATTTTCACCCCGATATGGAAATTAGGGAAGCCGACCGACCCTTTTTTTCTGATAGCGTCTTCGGCCGGCAGGGAATAGCAGTTTGGGCCGGCTTCGGTTAGCCCGTAACCCTGCCTTATGGGTACTTCTTTCTCTTTAAAACGATTGATGACCGGTATGGGACAAGACTCCCCGCCGCAGATTGCGAAACGAATACTGCTGAAATCGGCATCTTCGAAATTCGGCTGTTCCATCATCATGCGCAGCATGGTGGGAATGCCAAAAAGTATGCTGATCTGCTCCTCTTCAATGAGCCGGTTGCAGCCTTCCGCGTCAAACTCAGGCTGAAATACCAGCTTCCCGCCGTGATGGATCAGGGGCGTAAGCAGCACGTGCCAGCCCCCGGTGTGATAGAACGGGGTATTCACGAACGAGCTGTCATTACCCGTTAGGCCAAGGCTGATTTCAGTATTCAAGGAGTTCCAGTGAATCTGCCGCCAGGATATCATGGCTCCTTTAGACCTTCCCGTCGTTCCCGAGGTATATAAGATCATGGCGATATCTTCTGCCTTGGCTTCATAAATCAGCGGTTCCGGATGCTCTTTAGTCATGAGTCCGGCGAGGCCCTTCGAATCTTTATCCAGAGAAAGCGTGCTTACACGGTCCAGCTCCTCATTAATTTCACTTACCGTATCTTTAAATTCTTCTGAGTAAACCAGCAGGCCCGGACTCGCATCAGCAATCAATTCCTTGAGGCCTGCTTTGGGCAACCGGTAATTGAGGGGAACCATTACCACACCCAGCTTGGCACAGGCAAAGAATAAAACCAGGTAGGGAACACTGTTTTTAGAAACTACGGCCAGGCGGTCTCCTGCTTTCAGCTCATGTTCTCTCTGCAGATAAGAGGCCAGGTTGTTTGCCATTTTATTCAACCGGCTATAGGTATAACGCACCCGGCTGGAGCTGTCGATCACCGCCTCTTTCTGCGGTGTATATCGCTCGCGCTTTGTTAACCAATCATTATAATTCATGGATTACCTAACCGGTGAAGGTTTGCTTTGTTCGCTTTTCAGGCTGATACCCCTATTCTGAAAACCATATATTGAAAATCCTACCAGCACGGCGGCTATAATGGCAAGAGCTGCCGCTACCCCGGGATTCTCCCCGTCTGCCTGCGAAAAAGGCACCCGTATCTGGGCATAATATACCGTAAAGTGCACAACTACAGCTACGATGGATGCGGCAATCGGGGCAATTTTCGGGACGCCCTTAAAAAACATGCCCATCAGAATGGGGACAAAGGCAGCTGAGAAATAGGCATAAACACCATTTTGTGCAAAAATACCTACGCTTAGCTTTGGATTTACAAGCTGTTCCCAGGAAAGTACCACTGTAATAATGCCCATGGCGACGATCACCAGCCTGTTGTAAATCAGCTTTGCAGGCAGCCCGGCAATATCTCTGTCAAAGAATGCCTTTCCTGTAAACGGCTCGATTATGTCGTTGGTAATGGATGTGGAAAGTGACTGTATGAGGCTTTCGAGCGTTGAGATTCCGGCTGAAATAAGTCCAAGTACTATAATCAGCGCCAGTGCTACGGTAAACTCCTTGACTACGTAGGCAGAAATGATCCCGTCCATAGGCAGGGCCTCGCCGTTCACAGATAAGTCAGCAAAACTGATACGCGCATACAGGCCGGCAATTACAACCAGGAAAAAGAGGAACTGTACCACTACTCCCACCACCAGGTAACGGTTTACATCATCCTCGTCTTTAAGCAAGAGCGACTTAGTGAGTATGTGCGGCTGGCAGACAATGGCTATACCCACAATAAATGGCGCTACCAGTATTTCAAAATAGTCGCGAAAAAGGAAGCTGCTGTCGTTCGTGACCTGGGTCAGTTTCGGATCAATGGCATTAAGCTTGTCAATAAAACCGGTCACCCCGTTGCTAAAATGTTCGTAGCCGGAACCCAGCAGGATAAAAGCCACAATGACCATCAATACAGCCTGAATGGTGTTGGTGTACACCATGGAATTCGCGCCGCCATACATCATGTACCCAAAAATAAACAGGACGATACCCAGCAGCGTATAGAATTCCGGAAGGTTCAGCGTGCTTGACAGTACCTTGGTTAGCCCTACACAAATCAAAACGATAAAGGTGATCAACAGGAGAGACAAAAATCCGAAAAAAATTCCGAACCCTTTGCTTTCATACTTTTTCTGAATCCAGTCGGCCATGCTGAGCGCCTTGACGGTCGCCCCGTAGTTGCGAAAGCCTTTAGTAAACAAGATGAGCGAGCCCAGGGTTGCCAGCGGAAGTGCCAGGCCCATAGCGATAACCCCGCTAAACCCATACAGTGCCACGAATCCGGGATTGATGATAAAGGTTGCGGCACTGGTTATCGAAGCTGCCAGTGACAAGCCCACCGCGGTAGGTGAAAAGATGATGCTTCCCAGGGCATAGTCATCCATCTCTTTGGTTTTCCCGGCACCCTTAACTACAAAATAGAGTATGATGCCTGCGTAGAGCAGGATCAAAATCCAGCCGGCTGTTACCATTGTGGATGAAGCTAATTCCATATTAGTTGTTTAAGATGTTACCATTTATAGGCGCAGGCCCCAAAATGAAGGCCGCCGCCTGAACCGACAAAAACCAGGGTATCCCCTTCGTTTACCCCTCCATCACGTACCGCTTTATCAAATACCATTGGGATGGCAGCTGAACCGGTATATCCGAAACGATCCATGATGGTCGGGGCCGTTTCCCGGGGCAGCGACAAGTTATCCATGGTCTCCCAAATCTGGTTGATATTGATCTGGGTCATATAGGCCCCGCTGATATCGTCTACTTCAAACCCACCCTTCTCCGCCAAGGTGCGGATCATATCCGTCCATATGGTCGGGTTAATTTCTTTTGGGAATTTCTCCACAAACCGGAGGCACTGGTTTCCCCGGTTCTCGCTTCGGGCAGCCGGGTCTGCTGCACCGCCGCCGTAAATGCCCATATGCTTATAGTACTCAGGTTTAGTGCGGAGGTCAGAGGCTATAAAGCCCTCTCCTTCTTTATCGGTTGCCTCAAGGATAACAGCTCCAGCACCATCTGCAAAGAGGGTTACGGTCTTTTTGTCATCCAAATCCAGGAAACGGCTCATGCCGTAGGCTCCCATAACCATGACGGTTTTGTAGGAGTTATCCGCCACCATCATGCTGTTAGCCAGAGTCAATGCCGTAGGGAAACCGGCGCAGGCGGTATTGGTATCCATGGACGTGGCTTGAGACAAGTCCATTTTATATTGCACTACCGATGCCGTAGAGGGAGAGATAAAATCGGGTGTATCCGTTGCTATAATCAGCAGATCAATATCCCGGGGCGTGAGTCCGGCCATATCCAGTGCGGCATTGCCGGCTTCCACGCAAAGATCGCTGGTTGACTGGTCTTCGGTCATCCATCGGCGCTCCCTGATGGTCAGGTTTTCCCTGAGCCAGGTATCCACATCCTCACCGAGCCGTTCGTTGAACCATTCATTTTTAATAACCCGCTCCGGGGCATAGGAACCGGTTGCTATAATTTTGGAGTGTCGCATTAAAATACCAGCCCCCCGTCTACCTGAAGTACGGTTCCTGTTATAAATGCGGCATCGTCGGAGGCCAGGTACACATAAGCAGAAGCGATATCCTCCGCTTTCCCGAGGCGACCGAGCGGCGTCTGATTCTTCAATTTTTCGAGAATGTTATCTGGCACCGTCTTTACCATAGGAGTTTCAATAAAGCCGGGTGCCACCGCATTGACCCGGATGCCTTTTCGTCCCAATTCGCGCGCCCAGGTTTTGGATAGGCCTATTACCCCTGATTTCGTGGCCACGTAATTGCTCTGCCCGAAATTACCGTATACACCTACTACGGAACTCGCATTCAGTATAACTCCTGATTCCTGCTCACTCATAATTTCGGCAGCCGCTTTCCCGCAGTAAAACACACCGCTCAGGTTTACATCTATAACTTTCTGCCAGTCTTCGGCACTCATTTTCTTAAGGGTGGCATCGCGGGTAATGCCCGCATTGTTTATCAGAACATCCAGCCGTCCTCTTCGCTTTTTCAGTTCATCCATGGCCGAGGTAACCGCATCAAAATCGGTGACGTCCACTACTTCAAAATGGACATCATGCCCTTCGGAAGCCCATTGCTCCGCCAGGTTATTCCCGGCTTCTGCATCCATATCCCATAATTCCACCGCTGCGCCCCGCTCCAGGAACTTTCCGGCTGTTGCCTCACCGATGCCTCCCGCTCCTCCTGTAACAAGTACTACCTTATCTTTAAAATCATTCATAAACTTTTATATCCTTAGTTTTTAATGAAATTCAACACTGCTTGATTGACAATATCCGGTTGCTCAAAATGTACGAAGTGGCCGGCCCGGTCTACCATCTTAAGGCGACTGTCCGGCAATTTCTCGATTCCCTTTTGAGCTACCGCCTCGGTTGTCATGTCGGGATGCAGCTGCTTATTGGGAATCAGCATATCCTGTTTGCCGAAAATGACAAGAACCGGTTGTTTAATTTCCGGCAGTTTTGATAATACCGGACCTTGCAGCATCGCTTCTACCGATTCGGCATAAGCCCGTGCATAGAGATCAAAGTCCTCCGCCTGGCGAATAGCTATGCGGTCATCCGCCATAAACCGGGCATTATCCGGAAATTCAAAAAAAGTTGATTTGAAAGTCTGCCTGACCACGGCTTCCGGCGTTGCCTTGATGGATTCGGGTGTCACATAGGCCGTCAACAAAGCGGCGTCCTGCTCAGTAAAAGCTTCAAATCCCGCCGGAGCCAGCAATACCAGCTTTGCAATTTTATCGGGATAGCTCAGTGCTCCCTGCATGGCAACCTGCGCACCCATAGAGTGGCCAACCCATATTGCCTCTGTAATTCCCAGCGAATCCTGAAGGTCAGCTACTGTTTTCGCGAAAAATGAGATAGAGTATTCCTCCGCCGTTTTAGTTGACTTGCCAAAGCCGGGCAGATCCAAAGCTATAACACGGTGACTTTTGGCAAGAGCCGGAATATTTTGCTTCCAGGCCGGGATATAACTGCCAAGCCCGTGAATAAGCATAAGCGGTGCCCCTTTCCCCTCATCGATATAAGCAATTTGCTGTCCGCTGCTCACCTCCTGGTAGCTGACCTCATAGGGATAGTCCAGGTCGGAAAACTGCAGATTTTGGGCGCCGGCGGGTAAATTGGCCATGAAGCCAATGGCCCATAAACTGCATAGAATTGATTTAAAAACTGTTTTTATATCCATCACAGATTCAATTTATTAAATATTTGAAAAGTTCCAAACATAACTAACAAAAATTTTAGGAGCTGATCTTCTCGCGTTTGGATTTCCAGGCCTTCATGAATTTTTCATTGTATTCATCCATCAGCTCGTAGAAAGATTTCATTACCTTCATCCTTCGGCGGATAAATTCGGCATCCCCGGTATTCAGTGATTCTGCCTGCACAAGGTATTTCTCGGCAATATCGATATTCTTCTGCATCTTGTTGATCTGGTTGGAATAGGCCTTTCCGAATATATCATCAGCCGCCTTATAGTAATCCTTCCGGTCTCCGGGTATCCACACCTTCTCGATCAAACCCCGTTCTTTGAGCCGGCGGCAAATTTGGGAAATCGGTCCTTTGCTCATTTCAAGCTGTTCGACGATATCATCCAGCGACTGCGGGTCTTTGGAGATAATGAGCAGGCCGACTATGCGGCCCATTAATGGGTTGAGTCCGAAATTGCTGTAGCCCTCTGCAAAATCAGCTACAATTTGTTGCGTTAATTCTGTTTGCTTTGCCATGAAACGGGGATATAGATATTCTGGATCCGGAGAAGAATAATTCCACGCTTTATAATTTGAAACTTTTCAAATATTTCCAAAATAATTTTTAGCCGCGGATTTTCGCGGAGCGAAACGGATTTTATGATCGAACCGGCAGTTCGATCTGTACAATTTATCCGTGCTCATCCGTGGAAATCCGCGGCTAAAAACATGGTGTCTTGCACTTTTAAATATATTGCGCTAAATAGGTGTTAACTATTAATATATCTATTCATGATGAGGTTACTTTTGTTATCTGCCATTTTGATTTTCTTAATTTCTCACAATATCCAAAGTCAGGATAGCGTCAGCGTTACATTTCAGGTTGTAGTTCCGGAGGAAACACCTGCCGATGATGTCATATTCTGGGCCGGAACACTTAATCGCTGGAATCCGGGTAATGGACTGTTTCCTAAAACGAAAGAGAAACCGCTCGACTCAAATAAAGACTTATGGGAAATCACCTTATCCGCAGAAAAAGGCTCCTCCGTTGATTATAAGTATACCCGTGGCTCCATATTTTCTGTAGAAGAACAAGCTGACTGGACTTTTAAAAATTACCGCACGGTTGTACTTGATGAATCTAAAACTGTTCAAGATACCGTATCAGCCTGGCATGATATACCTCCTGAAGCCTTACAAGATCGGTGGCCAAAAGTTGATCTTGTAAGCAGTCAACGTACTGTTACATACAATGGTAGTCCTATGGAGGGAATGGGTACCGTTTTACCTGATAAAGAGCGGGCAGCTTTGTACTACGATATTGAGACATTACATACGGATGTTGCAGGCATTCCGGAGAGTGTACTTGAAAACTATGTGACCTATTTTCTGAAAGTTTCGGAAGCACCTGACAATACCATATTGGTTCTTGCAGGAAAAACGAAGGATAACAATCCTTGGAATATTTACGCAGATCAGGATAATAATAATCGTATTACGCCTGAGGAAATGATTTTTGTAATTGATTCGGTAAATGCAGGAAATAGCTGGACGGGTTATGTCCAAACTCAAAAATATAGCAATAACACTCTAGTTTCCGATTCCTTAAAGCTCACCCTGCGAACCGTAGAAAATATGCCTGCTCGTTATACATCCAGCAAGATTCCGGGAGCTCCTGATTTATCTTATCAAATACCATTTAGACAACGAAAAGGAAATTTAGAGGGGAATGATTTTTTTGTAGTTACTACAGCAAATACAAAATTTTCAAAATATTTCTACCTATATATTGACGAGAACAATGATGGTAATCTCGAAATGGCATCGGGTTCAAGTGAAGCAACTATATTCCAGTTAAATCAGATGATTCGGCTGAAAAAGTATTATATGCATCCCACGTTTCAACTTGGGGAGTATCAATGGGAGGTTGCTAATATTGAGGAAGACGGTGATTGGATTCAGTTACGGCCGGCATTCGACTTTAATAAACGTGAACAAATAACTATTGAAAGTGCAATTCCCGACTGGGAAGCTGTAACAGTAGAAGGAGATACTCTTAGCTCAGATTCGATCAAGGGCAAATACCTGCTGATGGATTTCTGGGGAAGCTGGTGCGGTCCCTGTATCGAAGCATTGCCTTTGCTCAAGGAAGTCTATCAGCACTTTCAATCTGAGAATTTCGAAATGGTAGGATTTGCCTATGAAAGCCGGGCATCACTGGATAAGGCGCTCGAAAAATATAGCTTGCCATGGCCGCAAGTATTGGATGACAAGGGTACATACAAGACCCGGTTTCTGGTACAGGGATATCCAACCCATTACTTAATCGGCCCGGAAGGCAAAGTATTGGCAATGGGAAATGAGCTGCGTGGCAAGAAGCTGATTAAAACTCTTGAAAAGTACCTGGACAAGTAATTTCTGCCAAGAAGATCTAATATTCTAACGCCACAGATTAGCACAGATTCTAACTGACAAAATAAAACGACCCGACAGTTCGATCATAAAATCCGTCAATATCCGCGAGAATCCGCGGCTAAACATGGTCTTATCCGTGCAAATCTGCGGCTGAACCTATTTACTGTTCTCTACCAGTTTTTTGAGCTCCGAAACAAGCATCAATGACTCAATGGGCGTCATGCGGTTGGGATCGCTGGCTTCCAGCTTGTCGATAAGCTGCTCAATGCGCGGATCAAGCTGGGTCTGGAACAGGGACATCTGATCAATCTGCTCCTGCTTGTCCATATCTTTGGCCGCCTTCTTGGCAGCAACCGCTTTCTTTTTTGCACCCTCGGCCAGCGTACCGTTGCTGTCGGTGATGTCCAGGCTGTGACTCTCCAGATTTTTCAATATCTCCTTGGCGCGTTCAATCACGATGGAGGGCAATCCGGCCATATCGGCTACCTGAATGCCGTAGCTGTGGTCGGCTCCGCCCCGAACCAGCTTGCGGAGAAAGATAACCTTGCCGTCATGCTCCTTCACCTGCACGTTATAATTCACGATATGGTCGTACATATTCTCCAGCTCATTGAGCTCGTGGTAGTGGGTGGCAAAAAGCGTCTTGGCCGCTACCGAGGGCTGATTATGCAGGTACTCGGCCAGCGCCCAGGCAATGCTGAGCCCGTCGAAGGTACTGGTTCCGCGACCGACTTCATCCAGCAGGATCAGGGAATTGCGCGTGGCGTTATTCAGAATATTGGCCGCTTCGTTCATCTCTACGAGGAAAGTACTCTCACCGGCAGCCAGGTTGTCGGAGGCCCCTACCCGGGTAAAGATCTTGTCAACCAGGCCGATATGCGCCTCTTTGGCCGGCACAAAACAGCCGATCTGGGCCAGCAGCACAATGAGGCCGGTCTGACGAAGAATAATGCTTTTACCCGCCATGTTCGGACCGGTAATAATAAGGATCTGTTCATCCTCATTTTCCAAGTGGATATCATTGGGGATAAAGGGCTCGCCGGGCGGCAGGGTTTTCTCAACCACCGGGTGACGCCCTTTGGTAATATCAATCACCTGGTCGTCGGCCATGCCGGGCTTGCAGTAGTTATTGCGGTAAGAGACCTCGGCAAAACTTTGCAGGCAATCGAGTTCGGCCAGGGCCTGGGCAACCTGCTGCACCTGGTCGGCAAACTCGGATACGTAAAGCCTCAGCTCTTCAAAGAGCTCATATTCCAGGGTTTTGCTGCGCTCTTCGGAAGAGAGTATCTTCTCTTCCACCTCCTTCAGTTCGGGCGTGATATAGCGCTCGGAATTCACCAGGGTCTGCTTGCGAATAAAATGCTCGGGCACTTTATCCTTGTGGGTATTGGTCACTTCAATATAGTAACCGAACACTTTGTTATAGCCGATCTTCAAAGAGCTGATGCCTGTCTCTTGTGTCAGCTCTTTCTTAATTTTGGCGATATAATTTTTCCCGTTACGGGCCACATCCCGCAGCTCATCCAGCTCATCATTAAACCCGTCTTTGAAGATACCGCCGTCGCGCACGCTCGCAGGGGGATCTTCCTGGATGGCTTTTTCGATGCGCTCCTGCACTTCAATGAGCAGCTTCAGGCGATCCCTAATATCGTTAAGCAGCGGCTCATCCAGCTGGCTGAACTGCATTTTGATGCGCGGAACCTGTGCCAGGGAAAGCTTCAGCTGCATCAGGTCGCGGGCATTCGCCCGTCCCACGCAGATACGAGAGATCAGCCGCTCCAGGTCGCCCACCTGCTCCAGTTCTTCCCGCAGGTTTTCCCTGGCTTCATGATTTACATTCAACGCTTCCACGGCATTAAGCCGGCGGCTGATGGGCTTTAGTCGTTTCAATGGACGCATAATCCACTTGCGCAGCAGGCGTCCGCCCATAGCAGTATGGGTATCATCGAGTATGGAAATCAATGTCCCTTCCGTGCCGCCTTCCTGTATGGAAGTGATCAGCTCCAGGTTTCGCTTGGTGGACCCGTCCAAAGACATGAATTCCTGGTTCTCAAATGCCTGCAGGCGTTTGATATGTCCCAGTGAAGCTTTCTGGGTCTCCTGTATATAATGCATCAAGGCGCCGGCGGCAATATGTGCTACATTGAGATCCTCAACCCCGAAGCCCTTGAGTGAGTGCGTTTCAAAATGATCCGTCAGCAAGTTATACCCATAATCACCCTCATACACCCAATCTTCGATAAAGGTAATATTATGGTCCTGCAGCTCCTCCGGCACATTGTTCTTCTTGTTTTTTGCCAGCAGTATTTCTGCTGCCGATATAGATTGCAGCAGGTCATTGACCTGGCTTTTATGCACCTGGCTCAGCGCAAACTCCCCGGTCGATACATCTGCAAAGGCAACTCCGGCCGTTCCTCCCGCCCAGTAAATAGCGGCGGCATAGTTGTTGCGTTTGTGCTCGAGAAGCTTTTCCGACATGGTGACCCCGGGGGTAGTGATCTCCGTTACCTCGCGGTTGACGACTTTGCGCCCCGCGTCTTTGGCCTCAGAAGGGTCTTCCACCTGTTCGCATACCGCCACGCGGTGGCCGCGCTTCACCAGCTTGGGCAGGTAGGTATCCAGCGCGTGATAGGGAAAGCCTGCCAGCGGTGTCTGATCCCCGCCATTATTCCGTTTAGTGAGTGTAATACCAAGTTCCTTGCTAACCAGTTCGGCGTCATCCGAGAAGGTTTCGTAAAAATCACCTACCCTGAAAAGCAGTATGGTTCCGGGGTGCTTTTCCTTTACGTCATCGTACTGACGCATCAGCGGTGTCTTCGACTTGGTTTTAGGACTCATGATTTAATTAAAACTTTCTGAATTATTCTCTTATTATTAGCTTTTAATATAATTGATGCCTGTAGATATTTCAGGCATGCTTTGGCTGGTATAACTTACAGGAATTAATTATAGCGCTTATCAATTTACAGCAAAAAACAGTACGGAAGTATAAGGATTTCTGGAGGCTCATCGTAACGCTGGTTAAGAAGAAAGATGTATTTCATCATGCATCTGCCATAACCTTTAACCTGTTTATATGTGCGATACCTTTTACACTGCTGCTCATTTCCATTATCGGTTATGTGCTCTCTTACGAAGACGCCTTCCGGGAAATTTTGCGATACGGCAGGGAACTGTTCCCCAGCTTTACTTATGAGTACCAAAGCGGGGATGTATTCAAGGGGGCCATTACCCTTGAGACGCTTCTGGACCCCCTGATCGGTGCGCGCCGTGTTTTCGGGATCGTAGGCTTTGTAATCCTGATCTTTTTCTCCCAGGGCCTGTTTCATACTATCAAGCACGTGGTATTTGACATCTTTGATATTGAAGACCGGCGTCACCCCATACTGGAGCTGATTTATAATTTCTTCACTTTCGGGCTGATGGGCGGGGTGTTCATTTTCTTCAGCCTTGCCATCTCCCTGATTTCCCTGGTTTCCTTCGATCAGATTGCCCTTCCCTTCACCGATATGGTATTTAAGCTCAGCTGGGTTTATGAGCTATTGAACATTACCATTCCGCTGCTCTTTACCTTCTTCCTGTTCTACATACTATTCCGGTATATCAGCGAAAAGCGGATGAAACCCAAGGTAGCCCTGCTCGCAGCCTTCGTCTATACCTTCCTGTTTGAAGTGGCCAAATACGGTGTGGGGCTTTACCTGGAATATGCCATTCAGGCTTACCGTTACTTTTATCACGGGTATACCGTTCTGGTGATTATCGGCATTTGGGCTTTCTATTCAGCTGCGCTGCTCATTGTATCCGTCATTATTGCCAAGGCCTACCAGGAGGTATTTGTAAATGACGTGCACCTGTCCAAAAATCCTTACGAAGCAATTTCCTGACCCATATAACATGTCAATCGTACTGCCTGACAATTTTTACCGGCGCGATGATGTCGTACAGATCAGCCGCGAGCTGCTTGGCAAGGTACTCTGTACCGAGATTGAAGGCTCGGTACTTACCGCCGGAGTAATCACAGAAACCGAAGCCTATCGCGGGAGAGATGACAAGGCCTGCCATGCCCACGGCAAACGCACAAACCGTACCGAGATTATGTATCACGACGGGGGTAAAGCCTATGTGTACCTCTGTTACGGCATTCATCACCTTTTTAATATAGTCACCAATACCGAAGGAATTGCCGATGCCATTCTGATTCGTGCCATTAAGCCTGTAGAAGGGTTTGATCTGATGCTGGAAAGGCGCGGCAAAGAGAAGGTAACGCCCCAACTAACTGCAGGGCCCGGAAGGCTGAGCCAGTCGCTGGGCATCACTACAGATTACTATGGTTTGGACCTAACAGACAAGAATTCAATCTGGATTGAAGACAGAGGGCATGCCGTAAGTCAAAATGATATTGAAAGCTCTCCGCGCATTGGCGTCGACTATGCCGGCGAAGATGCCAAACGCCCCTGGCGCTTTTTTCTAAAAGACAGCAAGTGGGTAAGCTGACTTTATACCTTAACAAACGTTTAAGGAACAATTTCACTATCAGTGCAAATTCAAATCCAAATAAAAGCCCTAATAAGCATCCACACTTATCACCTATCTATTTTTCTACCTTATGTCCCCTCATCATGTATCCTGTAACTTGCATCCTGAATCCTGCATCCTGTACCCTGAAACCTGCATAAAAAAAGCCCGACCAACTGAATGACCGGGCTCTAAAACTTATAAATACGAATCAGCTAATTATCCGTCGCTACCTGAAGCGGTATCGGCTGACATTTGCTGGAAACGCTTCATCATCGCGGGATCAGATTGCACTGCTTGTGCAATTTGCTGAAAGCGTTGAGGAGTCAATCCATTATCCTGAATGGCTGACATTTGTTTCTGATTTGCTTCCTGCTGAATCTTCTGAAGCTTTGGCTGCATCTCTTTAATTACAGCTTCCTCTTCATCAGTTACTTCCACCTTCTTTGCCATTTGCGGATTCTGCTTACTCATCATAATCTGTTGAAAGCGCTGGAAGGTCATGTCTTCTTCCTGGACCATCCCCTGGACTTCACTTTGGATATTTTCCTGAATACTGCGTAAATCCTGTGCTGTCTCAACAAACTTCTCTAGTTCCTTATCGGAAACGCTGTCGGCCTGGGCATTTTGCATCTGCTGCATTTGCTGGCCTTGCGCAAAAGCGGAACCGGCCATCAGTAAAATTCCTAATACAACAGGAACTGTTTTCTTGAAAAAATTCATTATCTGGTATTGATTTAAAGATTAACTTTGCTTGGTAATAAGTCTGATCAATATACGGATTATTTGTTCCGATCTAAAATTGTCACCGGCCCTATCCCGCCTTAGAAAGCTTACACTGGTAGATTAAGCCTCCAGCAGAACCTAAGCCACGTTCTTTTAATATCTTTTAAACACCTATAAAATGGCATCCCGGTCAAAGGCAATTCTTATCCGGGTAGCGATTGTTTAATAGGTTCTTGCTGTGCCCTGAATTCTCCTGAAACTTCAGTCTGTACGTAAGATTTACCGGACAGCCGTCGTCTTAATGATAGCAGTAAAATTAATTTAACATTAAACGAAACGATTTTTCTGATTTTAGCATTGTTGCTTATCAGTTCAAGAATCTGAATTCGAATAAACATTAACAATTCTCAATTTAACCGTATTATGAAAACTTTTACCCATAAACATATCGGCCTGCTTGCCGTACTATTTTTTGCAGTCAGCGCATTTACCAACGCACCTGCTGATGACAAGTTAAACGCTACCCCCTGGCAAATTGATCAGGCTCACAGCAATCTTAATTTTGAAATCACTCACTTTTTCACCCCGGTCAACGGGAAGTTTCATGATTATACCTCTGAAATTTATTTCAGCCCGGACAACCTGGATGAAAGCAGCATCAATGTAGAAGTGATGGTAAACAGCGTTGATACCAACAATGAGAAAAGAGACGGGCATCTTCAATCCGATGACTTCTTCAATGCTGAACAGTATCCGAAGATGACCTTCACCAGCAACAAGATTACCAGTGAAGGAGACAACCGGTTTACTGCCCACGGTCAACTGACGATCAAGGATGTAACCAAAGACGTCAAGCTTCCTTTCACGCTTCTTGGCGTTCAGGATCACCCGATGAAAGAAAACACCAAAGTTGCGGGTATCAAGGGAAGCCTGAAGATCGATCGTACCGCCTATGACGTCGGTGTTGGCGACTGGGCTGCAACGGCTGTAGTTGGCGATGAAGTCGATATCAATTTCGCCCTGGAACTGAATGCTGACGCAAGCTGAAGGAAAAACTAAATTACTACACAAGCCCGGTTTTGTAACAGAAACCGGGCCTTTTTTATGCAATTCTTGAACCGTTTTCCACCTCCTTTTCCGTAGTCAGCAAAACAGTACCCTGCTGCTCATCCAGTGCTCCCAGTACCAGTACTTCCGATTTCACACCGGCAATTCGCTTAGCAGGAAAGTTAACCACTGCCACAATTTGCATACCGATTAAATCATCAGGGCGATAATTTTCCCTGATCTGGGCTGAACTGACCTTTTCTCCCAGTTCCCCAAAATTAATTCGCAACACATAGGCCGGTTTGCGGGCCTTATCGTTAATCTCCGCACCCGTAATAGTACCGCTCCGTATATCAACCTTTTCAAAATCCTCGAAATCAATCATATTCATTCTTTGTTAATAGTATCTACTGAAAAAAATTAAAATCGGGAATATGGGCAATCAATCACAACGAATTGTTTCTCTTCTTCCAAGCACTACAGAAATTGTATGTGCACTGGGAATGAAAAGCAGCCTGGTCGGCAGGTCACATGAATGCGACTATCCCGCTTCCGTCAAAAA
>Ga0102932_1000874_pt1 | contig 15523 bp, 15 predicted proteins | sample SalPonR1_C_D2_MG_FD_78212 | JGI IMG/M metagenome (GOLD analysis project Ga0102932, IMG submission 78212) | Salt pond soil microbial communities from South San Francisco under conditions of wetland restoration - Salt Pond MetaG R1_C_D2_MG | ecosystem: Environmental > Aquatic > Marine > Intertidal...
AGGAGCTCCAGGACGAGGGCCTCGACATGCCGTTCCACTTCGGGCTGATGTTCGTGCCGATGCGGGCCGGTCCGCTCCGCGCTCGCATCGACGCGTACGAAGCGGCGCTGGGCGACCGTTGGCCCAACTACAACCTCGCGAACCACGACATGCCGCGACTACGTCGGCACGGCGAAGCGACCCGGCTGGCGGTGATGCTGCTGCTGACGCTACGGGGCACGCCGTTCCTGTACTACGGCGACGAGATCGGCATGGCCAACGTCGACGTGCCGCCCGAGCAGCAGCTGGACCCGTTCATCATCTACCTGACGGGTACGACGCGGGACGGCGTGCGCACCCCGATGCAGTGGACCCCCGGCCCGAACGCCGGGTTCACCGACGGGGAGCCGTGGCTTCCCGTCGCCGCCGACGCGCACGAGGTGAACGTCGAGGCCCAGCGGTCCGATCCCCGCTCGATGCTGTCCCTCCACCGTCGGCTGCTGGACCTGCGGCGTGCCCGGCCGTCGCTCAACTCGGGCGGCTACGAGCCGCTCGACGGCACGCCCGAAGGGGTGTTCGCCTACCGCCGGCAGGACGGCGACGACGCCTCGTTGGTCGTCCTGAACTTCACCGACACCGCGCAGGACGTCGCACTTCCACGCCCGCAGCGCTGGAGCGTCGCGCTTTCGACGGTGCTGGACGACGCCGTCCGACCCCGGAACGGCGCCGTCACGCTGCGACCCCACGAGGGGGTCGTGCTGCTCGACGGAGCGGCGGACGCCGGCGAGCGCTGACCGCGCTCGCGGGACCGCCTCTGGAGCGTCACTCCGGCTCGGTCACGTCCTCGATCCACGACAGCGCACGCATCATGGTCGGGAACCCCATGGTGCTGGCGGTCAGGAAGGCCACGTGGCGCAGGTCGGCCGCTTCGATCCCGGCGATCACCGCCTGCCGGGCGTGGCTGTGCGTCGCGCCTTCCGACCCGGACGCGACGGCGATCGCCAGCTTGATCAGGCGGCGCTCGCGGTCGCTCAACGGACCGGACTCGTGCGCGACCGACGCGAAACGTTCGTAGGCCTCCACCAGCTCGGGGTTCTCGCGTTGCAGGCGGATGTACGGCTCGGGCTTGCTCACGGTTCCTCCTTCGGACTCGCAGCGATGCGGGACCCCATGCTAGCCGACCGAGCCGTCCTCCGCCTCCGAGGCAGGGGGCGGACGCGTGCTCGGTGGCGAGCTCGGCGGCCGGGACGTCGGTCCTGACCCGGCGGCGCTCCTTCGCGCCACGATCCACGCCGCCGCCGCCACGGCGACGCCCGCGGCGCCGAAGCCGGCTGCGAACCCCGCAACGCTCACCACGGCGCCCACCATCACCGGCGCGACGAGCTGCGCCGTGCGATTGAGCGACAGCCGCAGCCCGAGGGCCGCGCCCCGCCGGTCCGGGCCAACGTGACCCGCCACCATCACGATGCTGGAGGGAAGACCGACCCCGGTGCCTACGCCCGCAGCGACCAGCAGGAGCGCCAGCGCCGGGGGCGAGGTCGCCAGGCCCAGGAGTCCCACGCCGACGGCGACGAACACCATCGCGACGACCAGTGCCCGCGCGGCGCCGCCCAAGGCACGCGAGATCCGGGGCATGGCCGGCCGCACCGCCACCGTCGCGGCCGCGCCCGCGCTGATCAGCGTCCCGATCGCGGTCGCCGAGTACCCGTGGGCCTCCAGCGCCACGGGCAGGAACGCCTGCCGCACGCTGAGCGCCACGAACAGGCCGGCGCTCGACGCCACGGCGACCTGCACGCCGACGTTCCGAAGGAGCGCGGGCCCTCGGACGGGCCCGCGCCGATCGGCCACGTGCGCTGGCCCAGGACGGGCATCTGGACCCGGCACCGTCGACGTGACCCCAGCGCGCACCCTCCACGCGACGGTGGCTGCCAGCGCCCCGAACCCCGCCGCGACCGCGAAGGCAGGACGAAACCCGGACAGGTCGATCGCGACGCCCACCAGCGCCGGCCCGGCCAGCCGTCCGAGCGAGATCGAGGTCGTGAACCGCGCGTAGTCGCGCGCCATGCTGCTCTCTCGGCCCAGCGCGGCCACCAGCGACTGGGCCGCCACCGTCGCGAACAGCTGGAACGTCCCCAGCGTCAGCTGCGCCACGGCCAGCACCGCCATGCCCGGCAGCAACGCCAACAGCAGCGGCGCCGAGGCGATCCCCGCCGTCCCGATCGCCAACCAGCGCGACGGGCCGGCGCGGTCGATCCAGCGACCGGCGCTCACCCCGAGCAGCGCGGGCAGGACGCTGGGCAGCGCCACGATCGCACCGACCCAGAGCGGCGTCGCCCCCAACGCCACGGCGTAGAGAGGGACGGCGGTCGACAGCATCGACAGCCCGATCGTCGAGACGCCCATCGCGAGCGACAGCGGTCCCAGGAGGGAGGAGCGGGAAGGCACGGGCGAGGGTACCCGGCGGCGGAGCCCGAGGTCGCCCCGAACACCGGACCCTCGGGGAGCAGGACATTCGTCCGTAGCCTTGAATACCCCCCATGGGTATCTTTTCACGAGCACGTGCCGCTCGATGGGCGCCCGAAAGGTCAGCCACGGCGGCGGAAGGCGAGGTCATTCCATGCAGGACAAACTCAACATCATCGTCATGAACGGCACGGTCGACAAGCTGCTGGCCATGACGACGATCGTCTCCGGCGCCGTGGCGATGGACAAGAAGGTCACGCTGTTCGTCACGTTCTGGGGCCTGATGGCGTTCCGCGAGGGCGCTTGGCAAGACCCCGCCCAGCAGACCCTGCCGGCCGAGTACCAGCAGTACGGTCCGATGATGCAGGAAGCGATGCAGAAGATGGGCGTCAAGCCGTGGATGGAGACGCTCCGCATCGCCAAGGAGATCGGCGAGGTCGACGTCTACGCCTGCAGCATGACGAAGGACATGTTCGGCCTGAGCATGGACGACCTCGACGGCATCGTCGACGCCGAGAAGGGCGTCGCCGGATTCATCTCCATGTCCGAAGGCGCCGAGGTGCTGGTGTTCTGACCCCGCACCCGTCCACGTTCCTCCGACAGTCCGACCCCGTTCGACAGGAAAGGATCCACCCCATGTCCGACCAGACCGTCAAGCAAGAGATCGACGCCCGCGGAAGCGCCTGCCCCGGCCCCCTGATGGAGCTGATCCGCGGCATCAAGAGCTCCGACGTCGGCGACACCGTCGCCGTGCTCTCCTCCGACCCCGGCTCCAACAAGGACATCCCGGAGTGGGTCGACAAGATCGGCTTCGAGCTGGTCGCCAACGAGGAGCACGACGACTACCAGCGCTTCGTGGTGCGCAAGACCAAGTAAACCCGTCCCACCGGCACGATGCGCTCTTCGGAGCGCATCGCAGCCGCCGCGCCCAGCCGCGGCGAGGGCAGCGCAGTGGGCGTCCGAGCACGGACGCGACTAGCACAAGGAGGCGACATGCACGACATCGTCATCATCGGTGGCGGACCCGGTGGAACCATCACCGCGAACCACCTCGCAGACGAGCTCGGCCCCGAGCTGCAAAGCGGAAGCACGCGCATCACCCTGCTGACCGACAAGCCGGACCAGGTCTACAAGCCGGGCTTCCTGTACATGGCGCTGGGGCTCGAGACGGCCGAAGCGATCCATCGCCCCGTCCGCGAGCTCGTCAGTCCGCTGGTCGACGTCCGCATCGAGCCGGTCACCAAGGTCGACACGGCCGAGCGCAAGGTCATCACGCGGCAGGGCCGCAGCTACCGCTACGACCAGCTGATCATCGCGACCGGCACGCGGCTCGACCCGGAAGCGACCCCCGGCCTGAAGGAGGCCGGCGATACCTTCTACGACGAGGCCGGCGCCCAGCGCCTGTACGAGAAGCTGAGCACGCTCACCGAAGGGCGGATCGTCGTGTCCGTGATCGGCGTGCCGCACATGTGCCCCGTCGCGCCGCTCGAGATCACCTTCATGCTGGACGAGTGGCTGCGCGATCGCGGCGTGCGCGACCGGATCGAGCTGACATACACCTACCCGATCAACCGTTCGCACTCGATCGAAACCGTCGCCGCCTGGGCCACGCCCGAGCTGGCGTCACGCGGCGTCGCCGTCGAGACGTTCTTCAACGCCGAGAGCGTCGATCCCGAGCGCAAGGTCCTGACCAGCATGGAGGGGACCGACCTGCCGTTCGACGTGCTGATCGCCGTGCCCGAGCACCGCAGCGCAGCGTTCCTCGAAGCGTCGGGCCTGACGCAGCACGGCTGGGTCCCGACCGACCGGGAGACGCTGGCCGTGAAAGGCTTCGATGGGATCTGGGCGCTCGGAGACACCACCGACCTTCCGACCTCCAAGGCCGGCTCGGTCGCCCACTACCAGGCCGCCACGCTCGCGAAGAACGTCGTCGCGCGCGTCCACGGCAAGCCGCCGATGGCCCGCTACGACGGGAAGACGATCTGCTTCATCGAGGCCGGCCTGGACCGCGCCACCTTCCTGGAGTTCGACTACGGCCGTCCACCCACGCCGAAGGCGCCCACGAAGACGATCCATTGGGCCAAGCTCGCGTACAACAGCGCCTACTGGCTGACCGCCAAGGGCGCGCTGTAGAGGAGGTGGCCATGAGCGGAGCGACCCTCCCCCAAGGCACGGACGTGAACGCCAAGCTCGACCTCCTGCTCGAGAAGGTCGACCATCTCGAAGCTCGCCTGGCCGCTCGCGAGTCCGGCACGTCCCAGGAGCTCCAGGCGCCCCTCGAGCTCGCGATGGCAGGCCTGACCGACGACATGGTCCAAGGCCTGGTGCGGCGCCTATCGGGGCTTGCCGAGGTGATCCTCGACCCGGGCGTCGCCGAGCTGATGGCGCGCTTCCAAGATCCCCGCGTGCAGGCGTCGCTCCTCCAGCTCACCGATCCCGACGCGCTCGAAGCGTTCGCGGGGCTGGCCAGCGGCGTGTCGCTGATGCAGGCCGGCCTGACCGACGACATGGTCAAGAGCCTGATGACCAAGGGCGGCGTACTGGGCGAGCTGGTGCTCGACCCGTTCGTCCTGGACGCGCTCCAGACCATGGCACGTGCCCTCAAGGCGGGCCAGGCGGAGTACCCCGACGAGAAGGTTCCGCCCATGGGCGGCGTCTTCGCGGCCATGCGCGCGGCCAACGATCCCGATACGCGCCGTGTGATGGCGTTCGCCCTGGCCGTGATGCGGAACCTGGGAAAGGAGTTCTCCTGAGCGTGCGCCGGACGACGCACGCCACGTGATGCCCGCTGCCGACGACGCAGGCCCGCGACGCGGCGTCCTCGGCAGCGCCCTCAGCGGCGCTTCGCGACCGCCCAGCCGTACGGGTCGGGCCACGGCACGGCGCGTCCCAGCCGCGCAGCGGCGTGCAGCGCCCAGTACGGATCGCGCAGCATCTCGCGACCCAGCAGGACCACGTCCGCCCGTTCCTCGCCCACGATCGCGTCGGCCTGGACGGGATCCACGATCCCGCCCACGGCGGCGCTGGGCACGCCGGCGTCACGCCGCACCGCCTCGGCGAACGGCACTTGGACGTTCGGACGCCGTGGCGCCCGGACGCCGGGAACGGCGCCCCCCGCCGAGCAGTCGATCAGGTCCGCCCCCGCCTCGCGGGCCAGGCCTGCGAAGCGGACGGTGTCCGAGACCGTCCAGCCGTCCTCGTGCCAGTCGCTGGCCGATACCCGAATCCACACCGGAAGGTCGTCCGGCACCGCCTGGCGTACGGCGGCGAGCACCGCCAGCGGAAGCCGCGCGCGATGCTCGAACGCGCCGCCCCAGCGATCGTCGCGACGGTTGACCAGCGGCGAGAGGAACGCGTGCAGCAGGTAGCCGTGGGCGGCGTGGACCTCGATCGTGCGAAAGCCGGCCGCGACGGCGCGCGTCGCCGCGGCAGCGAACGCCTCGATCACGTCCGCGATGCCGGCGTCGTCCAGCGCCCACGGCGCGGGATCGTCCGGCCGGAACGGCTCCGCGGTCGGCCCGACCGTCGTCCAGCCTCCCTCCTCCGCGGGCACGACGCCGCTGGCGTCGGCCCACGGCCGGTACGTCGACGCCTTGCGTCCCGCGTGCGCGAGCTGGATCGCCGCCACCGCCCCCTGGCTCTCGATCGCGGCGGCGACCGGACGCAACGCATCGACCTGGCCGTCGCTCCACAGCCCGACGTCGTGCGGCGTGATGCGGCCACGAGGCTCGACGGCGGTCGCTTCGGCCATCACGATGCCCGCCCCGCCGATGGCCCTGGCGCCCAGATGGGCGACGTGCCACGGATTCGCGAGTCCGCCTTCGGCCGAGTAGGTGCACATCGGGGAGACGCCGACACGGTTGCGCATCGTGACGCCCCTCAGCGTGAACGGATCGAACAACGACGTCGCGGCCTGATCGGAGGAGGAATCCATGATCGAAGCCTCGTCGCCCAGCCCGCCTTGCACGGTAGGCCGGGCGACCGAGAGGCGGCCGCCGGCCACGTGCGCGTCCCGTGAGCCGCCGCTCGCTACGGTTCGACCTACACGCGGGGCGCCGTTCACCCTTCCACGCTCCACCGGCCCACGCGGAGGCCGAGCAGCGCGCCAGGAGAGGTCCGTCGATGATTCACGCCACCTCCGAAAGCCACCCCATCCGCGTCGACGTCGTGACGGACCCCGCCCTGCCCGGTCGCCTGGGCCTCACCCTCGCGCCGGGCAAGCGCGTGGTCGGGACGATCACGCCGTGGAGCTGGGAGCGCGACCTCGAGACCGACCTGGACGACGTGCGGAAGCGATTCGGAACGGACGTGCTCGTCTCGCTCCTGCGGCCGTACGAACTCGAGCTGCTGGGCATCCGCGAGCTGGGCGAGCGCGCCCGGCGGCACGGCATGGAGGTGCTGTCGTTCGGCATCGACGACATGTCCGTGCCCCGACCCAGCGAGCAGGCGGCGTTTCAGCAGCTGATCGCCGGGCTGCACGACGAGCTCGCGGCAGGCCGCAACGTGACCGTGCACTGTCGAGGCGGCTTGGGTCGGTCCGGGCTGGTGGCGGCGTGCGTGCTGATCCACGGCGGCGCCACGCCCGCGTCCGCGATCGACCGCGTACGCCGGCACCGACCCGGCGCGATCCAGACCCGCGAGCAGCTGCGCTACGTGCGCGACTTCGGCGACGTTCGCACGCTCGGCGCGGCGTTCGGGCGGGGCCCGTCGCCCGGGCACGCCCCTTCCGCCGGGGGCTAGGCGAACAGCCGCTCTCCTTCGACGTACGCGTCGGCGATCACCGCGGCGGCCGCGCTCCACCCCATCGGGTAGGTGCCACCGGGCTCATGGCTCCGGCCGTCCAGGTACTCCGAGAACGCCCACGGCCGGCCGTCGCGCTCGCGTCGGTTGGCGGCGTGGATCCCGTCGCGGTAACGCCGTGCCAGGCTCGTCTTGCCTCGCTTCGCCAGGCTGGCGGCGTAGAACGCGGTCACGAGCGGCCAGAGCCCGCCGTTCTGGTAGGCGTACGGCTCGTTCTTGAAGGTGTGCGAGAACGACATCTTGAGCTCGTCCCAGTACTCGTCACGTGGCGTGATCACGGGGTGGAACGCCGGAATCAGCATCACGTCCTCGTCCACCAGCTCGTCGGCGATGTACGCATCGACCTGCTCGTCTCGCTCCTCGTCCGAAACGCCCAGCAGCGAAACCAGGCCGTTCGCCATGCCGTCGAAGCGCGTGCCGTAGCCCAGGGGCGAGAAGAACGGCAGCCAGTACCTCCCCGCGCAGTGGTCCGCCGCGACACGGCCCTTCTGGTAGAGCACGGCGTGGTAGGCGTCGTCAGGAACGTCGCCCTTTCCGTCCTCGTCGTCGAACCAGTAGTTGGCCCGCAGCAGGTGCCGGTGACGCGCGATCCGGTCGCTGAGACCGTGATCTTCCGTGGCGTGCAGATCGGCGTGCAGCTGGCCGATCCCACGCTGGGCCTGCAGGTAGAGGAGCTGGTCGTACAGCACGTAGCCGCTCTGGATGTACTCGTCCGCCCAGTCGCCCGTCGGCGGGACGAAGAGCAGACCGCGGTCGTTGAACTCCCACGCCCCCAACAGGTGACGCAGGCGCTCCAGCGGCTCCAGCATCGCCTCGAGGAATCGTTCGTCGCCGGTCCGGCGCATGTACTCGGCGCACGCGATGGCGAACCACAAGCCGGCGTCCACCCGCCCGGCCGTGCCTCCGTAGGACACGCGATCGGTCGAGGGATCGACGTTGCTGGGAATCTCGCCGTGGGGACCCTGGTAGCGGGCCAGCGTCTCCAGGGTGACGCGCGAGGTGTCGATCAGGTCGTCCTCGCCGGAGAGCAGGGAGGCCAGCGTCATCACCGACCCGTCACGCCCCCAAACGCGGCGGTAGTTGTCGCGCTCGGTCGGCGTCGCGAGGAAGCCGTGCTCGGTAGCGCAGTCGCGCAGCAGATCGACCGAGCGGTCGCGTCCTTCCTGGGGGGAGGGCGGGTCGTCGTTCACGGTATGCCTCCTGCCTGGCTGGAGCCCTGTCGAGGTCGAATCGCTCGCGCAAGAGCGCGTCGGCCTCACGATAGGGGACGCTTCGCGATCCCGCCGCCTTCCGCCTCACCCGCCGCCGAGGGAGAACGCGATCAGCAGCTGGCCCAGGTAGTACGCCGGAAGACCCACGAGCTTGTTCCCGAGGCCGGGCGCGACGAACCGGTGTCGCGCCACGGCGGCGTCCGATCCCGCCACGAGCGCGACGCCCAAGGCCAGGCTCGCCGCACCGTGGGACAGGCCCGCCGCGACCCCGATGGCCGCCATGGCCGAGACCACGGCGATGTAGGCGGCGACCGGGACGCGCAGCGTGCGCGACACCCGCGTCCGAAGCCACCACCAGGCGAGCGCCGCGACCGCCACGGCCAGCGGCACGGTGAGGGCCAGCCACTCCGGCCGCGCGCCCAGCCGTCCGAACGCGACGGCGTACGCTGCGTGCGCCGCCATGAAGCCGGCGAGGCCGACGATGAACGCGACCTTGCCGCGTCCCGCGAGCGCGACGTCGCCCACGGCCGAGAGCGCCAGCGCGAGGAACGCCACCCCCGTCCACCCCTCGAACGGCGTCCCGACCGACCACGCCACGCCCAGGAAGCCGGCCGACGCGACCGCCTTGGAGGCGCCGTACGCCCAGCGCCGCTCGCCGCGTGCGGCCAGCAGCGCGGCGACGACCGCCACGGCCGTCGTCGCCGCGTACGACGTCGCCACCGTCGTCAGTCCATGTCGCTAGGCACGAAGTTCACGACGGCGTGGCGGGTCCCGTCGTCGTACGCGTACTCGGCGACCCGCCGGACGACGACCTCGAGCCGGACGCCCTCCGCCGTCGCTTCGTCGCGCCCCTCGATCCGGGCGCCTTCGAACGTCGTGGTGGAGCCCTCGGGGAAGGCGTCGCGCACGGCTTCCAGGCTCATCTCCGGATCGTCCGGCCGCCAGCTTCCGTCCGCCTCGATGAGGCCGCCGTCCTCGTCCCGCAGGACCATCAGCAGCCCCAGGCCGTCGGCCTCGCCCAGCGTGGCCACGCGCAGCTCCGGTGTCGGCAGGTTCGGATCCACGCGGAGCAGGAGCGCGTCGCCCTCCTCGTCGACGTCGCCCTCCTCGTCGTGATGGAACGGTACGCCACCCTGCACGCCCGGGTACGGCTGACTGGGCACCACCCGTTCGGGAACGGGATCGTCGCCCTCGTTCTCTCGTCCGGGGATCACGTCGTTCGGGATCTTCTCGTCGTCGGATCGTCGATCGTTCACGGCCTACCTCCTGCCACGCCCGAGCGGGAACTGGCGGCTCGGGCTCGAGTTCGCGACGGCGACCCTCACGGGCGCCTCTGCGTCCACTGTAGGACGTCCTCCGCGTCGGGGCTGTTCGCATCGCGCCCCCGGCCGGCGGCGAACGCGCGGCACGCGGGGCTCGCGCCGCCGTGGACGTCCGCTGCGCCCGGCCGCTGCGACGTCAGGCCGCTGCGGCGCGCACGCGGTGCTACCGTCGGGGAGGAGGCGCAGGAGGAGGCGACCCATGCGAGCCACGGCAACGAGACGCTGCAGCGGCGACCCGTCGTCCGCCCCGCGGAGGCCCGCGTGACCGGTTCGCCCACTCCGCTCGGCCTGGCCGCCCAGTACCTTCGCGACGTCGCGTCGACGCTCGTCGGCTTCGGCTACGACGCCGTCCGCTACCTTCGCTGGTCGCCGCTGTCGGGGCCGCCCCGCTCCCTCGACCATCTCGACGCCTACGTGACGATGGAGTATCACGCGCTCGAGAAGGGCCTGGCCCTGCGCCACCCGCGTCCCGGCTTCGGCCGGCAGCACGTGCGGTCGCTGATCTCGTTGATCCGGACCTCGACCGAGCGGCACGGCTGGCGTCCGGTGACGCTCCAGGCGCTCGAGGTGCTCCGGGCGTATCAGGACGCGCAGCCGGAAGGGTACGGCGATCCCGAGATCGAGCGGCTGCTGGCGTCCACGCCCACCGCCGGGGAGGCGCGCGGCGGCACGCGGACCGTGTCCCGCGACGCGGTCCTCCGTGACGCACGCGTGGACCTGAGCGCCTTCTTCGCCTCGCGGAGCAGCGTTCGCGACTTCTCCGACGAGCCGGTCGACGAAGGACTGATCGAGAAGGCGGTGCGGATGGCGCGCACCACGCCCAGCGTCTCGAACCGCCAGGCGTGGCGGGTCTACCTCCTGAACGACCGCGCCGCGATCGACGTCGCGCTGCGACACCAGAACGGCAACCGCGGCTTCCGCGATCGGATCGACAAGCTGCTGATCGTCACGAGCGACCTGACGCGCTTCGCGAACGCCGGCGAGCGTTTCCAGTGCTGGATCGACGGCGGCATGTTCTCGATGACGCTGGTCCATGCGCTGCACTCGCTGGGCCTGGGCACCTGCTGCCTGAACATGAGCAGCACGCGCGCGCAGGATCGCGGCCTGCGCCGCGAGGTCGCGATCCGACCCAACGACACCGTGATCATGATGATCGCGGTCGGAAGCCTCCCCGAGCGCTACCGCGTGACGGAGAGTCCCGACCGGCCGCTTGCGGACCTGCTCGAGGTGCTGTGAGGGCCCGGCGCCGTCAGCCTCGCCGGAACGCCTCCAGCGCCTCGTTGAACGTCGTGCTGGGACGCATCGCGCGCGCCGCCCTGTCCGGATCTGGCCGGTAGTACCCGCCCAGGTCCACGGGTCGGCCCTGCGCCGCGATCAGGTCCGCCGAGATCGCCGCCTCCTGACCCGCGAGGGTGACGGCCAGCGGCGCGAAGCGCGCGGCCAGCTCCGGATCGTCGTCCTGCGCGGCCATCTCCTCGGCCCAGTACAGCGCCAGGTAGAAGTGGCTGCCGCGGTTGTCGATCTCGCTCACCTTGCGCGACGGGCTCTTGTCCTCGTTCAGGAAGGTGGCGTTGGCGCGGTCCAGCGCCGCCGCCAGCACCCGCGCGCCAGGGTTGTCGTCCTGCTTCGCGAGGTGCTCCAGCGACGCGACGAGGGCCAGGAACTCGCCCAGCGAGTCCCAGCGCAGGTGCCCCTCGCTGGCGAACTGCTGCACGTGCTTCGGCGCGGAGCCCCCTGCACCGGTCTCGAACAGACCACCGCCGTTCATCAGCGGCACGATCGACAGCATCTTGGCGCTCGTCCCCACCTCAAGGATCGGGAACAGGTCGGTCAGGTAGTCACGGAGCACGTTGCCGGTCACCGAGATCGTGTCCAGGCCCTGTCGCAGCCGCTCGCACGAGAGCTTCGTGGCCTCCTCGGGCGCGACGATGCGCAGGTCCAGTCCGTCGGTGTCGTGATCGTCGAGGTACGTCCGGACCTTCGCGATCAGCTGCGCGTCGTGCGGACGCTCCTCGTCCAGCCAGAACACGGCGGGCGTGGCGCTCTCGCGCGCACGCCGTACGGCCAGCGCCACCCAGTCGCGGATCGCGTCGTCCTTGGCTTGGCACATCCGGAACAGGTCGCCCTCCTCCACCGGACGCTCCAGCAGCGTCGCGCCCGATGCGGCCACCACGCGGACCGTGCCGGCGGCGTCCGCCTCGAACGTCTTGTCGTGCGAGCCGTACTCCTCGGCCTTCCGGGCCATCAGGCCGACGTTGGGCACCGACCCCATCGTGCGGGGGTCGAACGCGCCGTTCGCCTTGCAGTCGTCGATCACCGCCTGGTACACCCCGGCGTAGCTGCTGTCGGGAATCACGAACTTCGCGTCGTGCAGCTCGCCGTCGGGGCCCCACATCTTGCCCGAGGCGCGGATCGCCGCCGGCATCGAGGCGTCGATGATCACGTCGCTGGGCACGTGCAAGTTCGTGATGCCGCGGTCGGAGTTCACCATCGCCAGCTCGGGGCCGGCCGCCATCCGGGTCGCGATGTCCGACTCGATCTCCTGGCGCTTCGCGTCGGGCAGGTCCACGATCCGGGCCTGCAGCGTGGCGAGACCGTCGTTCGGGCTCACGCCCAGCTCCGCGAACGTCTCGGCGTGCTTCTCGAACACCCCGGCGAAGAACGTCTCGACCGCATGTCCGAACAGGATCGGATCGGACACCTTCATCATCGTCGCCTTGAGGTGCAGCGAGAAGAGCACCTCGTTCTGCGCCGCGTCGTCGATCTGCCGGGCCAGGAACGCGCGCAGCGCGCCGCGGCTCAGGGTCGAGGCGTCGATCACCTCGTCCGGCTCGAGCTCGACGTTCTCGCGTAGGACCGTCACCGCGCCGTCCGGGGCGACGTGCTCGATCCGAGCCGCACCGGCGTCGCCAGCGGCCACGGTCGCGGACACCTCGTTGTGACGCAGATCGCCCGCCTCCATCGTCGCCACGTGGGAGGCCGAGTCGGAGCTCCAGGCACCCATCGAGTGGGGGTGCTGACGCGCGTACGCCTTGACCGAAGCGGGCGCGCGGCGGTCGCTGTTTCCCATGCGCAGGACGGGGTTCACGGCACTGCCCTTGACCCGGTCGTAGCGGGCCTTGACGTCGCGCTCCTGATCCGTCGCCGGCTCGTACGGGTAGTCGGGGAGCGGGTAGCCCTGGCTCTGGAGCTCGCGGATCGCGGCGTCCAGCTGCGGCATCGAGGCGCTGATGTTGGGAAGCTTGACGATGTTCGCCTCGGGGGTCCGCACCATGTCGCCGAGGTACGCCAGGTCGTCGGCCAGGCGCTGCTCGTCGCTCAACAGATCGGGGAACTGCGCCAGGATCCTGCCGGCCAGCGAGATGTCGCGCACCTCGAGCTCGACGCCGGCCGCGCCGGCGAACGCCTCGACGATCGGCAGCAGGGAGTACGTCGCCAGCGCCGGCGCCTCGTCGACGCGGGTGTAGATGATCTTCGCGGTCTTCGCTGCGGTCATGTCGCCTCCACGGGCCCGAGGGACGCGCGACCTGGCTGTCTCGGGCGGGTTGTACCCGGATGGTACCGCGCTGCGTGTCGGGGGCGACCTACGGACAGCGGGCCCGGGCCATACCGTCGAGCGGTGAACGAGACGACCACGAACCAGCGGGCACGGCCCGGCCGCATCCGGGCCATCGTCACGGGCGTCGCGACGCTCGCCCTCGTCGCGATCGTCGCCACCGTGGCGCTGGGGGTCGGATCGGAGACGCGGAGCGCACCTGGCGCCGCACCTAGCGCGGCACCTAGCGCGGCACCTACCGCGGCCGGGCGGCCGGCGGCGGTACCGGACTTCGCCATGGTCGCCTACCAGGGAGAGGCCGTTCTGGGTGACGGCGACGTCCGGCTGAGCGAGCTGATCGGCACGGGCATTCCGACCGTCGTGAACTTCTGGGCCTCCGCCTGCCCGCCCTGCCGTGAGGAGATGCCGGGCTTCCAGCGCGTGTACGACGAGCTGGGCACGCGCTTCACGCTGGTCGGTGTGGACGTCGGGCCGTTCGTGGGCCTAGGCACGCGCGCGGGCGCGGAGGCGTTCCTGGCCGACTACGGCATCGACTACCCGGCCGCGTACGCGGTCGACGACGCCTCCGTGCGCGCGTACGACATCTTCAGCATGCCGATGACGCTGTTCTTCGACGGGACGGGCAGGATCGTGGGCCGACACACCGGCTACCTTTCCGAAACGCGCTTCCGAGGCGCGATCGAGGGGCTCGTCGCCTCGGCGGACTGACGGGACGCTCCGGCGCGGCCGCCAGCCGGTTCGTCAGAGTCGCGACGGACGGCTCTCGCTCCCCGCGCGTACCCTTTGGACGTGATCGCGAGGAGGCAGCCATGAGCAAGTCCACGCAGCAGCGACGAACCAAGACCCCGCGCCGTGGCCGGAACGCCCGGACGCGTCGCCTCCCCTGGGCGCTCGGCGCGGCGGCCGTCGTAGCCGTCATCGCCATCCTGTGGGGCGTCCAAGCTTCCGCCAGCGGCGGACCGCCCGACTTCACCATGGTGGCGTACCAAGGCCAGGACGTTCTGGGCGGCGAGGAAGCCACGCTGCGATCGCTCGTCGGCGACGGAACCCCGGTCGTCCTGAACTTCTGGGCGTCGTCCTGCCCGCCGTGCCGCGAGGAGATGCCCGGCTTCCAGCGCGTTCACGACGAGCTGGGCGACGAGTTCCTGATGCTGGGTGTCGACATCGGGCCGTTCGTCCGACTGGGCACGCACGACGGGGCCCGCGCGTTCCTGAGCGAGTACGGCATCGCGTACCCGGCGGCGTACGCCACCAGCGACGACCCGGTGCGCGACTACGAGGTGCGCGGCATGCCCACCACGCTGTTCTTCGACGGCTCGGGCGAGATCGTGAACAAGCACACCGGCTTCATGCCCGAAGGGCAGTTCCGCCGCGAGCTCCAAGCGCTGATCGCGGGGGAGTAGTCCGGTGACGCAGGTGACCCCCGCCCGCATCGCGTCGTTCCTGGGCCTGGCCGGCGCCGCCCTGGCGATCGCCGTGGTCGGCGCGATGCTGACGCCTGGATCGGTCGGCGCGGTGAACCAGGGGGTCGAGGCGCTCTCCTCGACCTCCAGCGGCTTCCTGGACCGGATCGCGACGTTCCTGCCGCTCGGATTCGCGTTCGGCGCCGGGCTGGTCTCGGCCGTCAACCCGTGCGGGTTCGCGATGCTGCCCGCCTACCTGGGCCTCTACCTGCGCGGCGACGCCGGACCCGACGCTTCGGCCGGAAGCCGCCTGGGTCGCGCCGCCCTGGTCGGCGCGACCGTCACCCTGGGGTTCGTGACCCTCTTCGGCGTGACGGGCGTCGCGCTGGGGATCGGCACGCGCTCGCTGGCGGGCGCGTTCCCCTGGCTGGGCCTCGCGACCGGCGTCCTGCTCGTCGTGGTCGGCGCCTGGTCGTGGTTCGGCGGGACGCTCTACAGCGCCGTCGGCGAGCGCATGTCCCAAGGCGTCGCCGGCCTGGACGGGCGCGGGCTGCGCGGCTACTTCGCGTTCGGGCTGGCGTACGGCCTGGCGTCGCTGAGCTGCACCCTGCCGATCTTCCTGGCGGTGCTCGGCAGCAGCTTGACGCTGGCCAGCCTTCCCCAGGTCGGGCTGCAGCTGATCCTGTACGGCGCCGGCATGGGCGCCGTGATCACGGTCCTGACGATCAGCCTGGCGCTGTTCCGGCACGCCCTGGTGGACCGCGCCAAGCACGCCGTCCGCTACGTCGG
>Ga0102932_1000875_pt1 | contig 15521 bp, 15 predicted proteins | sample SalPonR1_C_D2_MG_FD_78212 | JGI IMG/M metagenome (GOLD analysis project Ga0102932, IMG submission 78212) | Salt pond soil microbial communities from South San Francisco under conditions of wetland restoration - Salt Pond MetaG R1_C_D2_MG | ecosystem: Environmental > Aquatic > Marine > Intertidal...
GCTGCCGGCTGCAGCGGTCCAGCACCGACTCCGGAGCTCCTTTCACAAATATGACGCTTCCGCTATTGCTTTTATTCATCGTAGCCATAAATTTCCGCTCAGGCTCAAAAGGCAGAGAATCAATCTCTTCCATTGACAGGCGAGCGTCAGACAAGCGAATGCCTCCTTTATAGGCAGAGACATGCAGGGCAATTTCGGTGGGATCTCCCTGGGGATCTCCGGATTCAACAGCTGCAACATTGGCCTCATTGGCTAATGTACCCGCCAATAGTGTCTTAAATAAGCCACTATCGGTTGCAGGTTCCATTTTACTGGCTTTATCCTTCTCCCGGATCTCCCCTTCAAGACCGTAGCCGGCTTCTGTGGGATGGTAAAACGTATCATCTGCCCAAATCTGTCGTACCGTCATTTGGTTTTTGGTAAGCGTACCCGTTTTATCGGAGCCGATAACCGTAGTACTGCCCAAGGTTTCGACAGCGGGCAGCGAACGAATTATCGCCTGTCGGTTGGCCATCCTGCGTACCCCGATAGCCAGTGTCACGGTTAGCACCACGGGAAGGCCCTCAGGTATGGCAGAAACTGCCATAGCCACCACCGTGATAAAGATCTCGGCAGGATCCATGGCATAGAGTATGCCAATCACGGCAATGAGAACTGCAAAACCAAGGATGAGATTGCCGATATTCTTACCCAGCCGATCGACTTTGCCCTGTAATGGAGTTTTAATAATACCGATCTCTTTAACAGTGGAGGCAATTTTACCCAATTCCGTTGAGTCGCCGGTACGCACAACCACTGCTTTGGCACGGCCCTGCGAGACCATGGTACCGGCAAAAGCCATATTCACCTGTTCGGCAGGCACCAGGTTCGTGCCTTTAAGGGCATCTTGCACCTTCCTGATTACAGCCGATTCGCCGGTGAGCGCCGATTCATCAATCTCCAGGCCTTTGGATTGGATAATACGCATGTCGGCTGCCACGCGTCCTCCTGAGCTGAGCAGAACAACATCGCCGGGCACCAGCTCACGGCTGGGAATCTCAACCTCACGCCCGTCCCTGATAACATGCGCCTTAGGATCGGTCATACGCGACAAAGCACGAATGGCACTCTGAGCCTTGTTTTCCTGAATATAGCCAATCAGTGCATTCAAAAGCACTACAGCCGTAATCACACCGGAATCGATATAGTCTTGCAGCACAAATGTAACAAATGCCGCAGCAAGCAGAATGTAGATCAGCGGGTCCCGAAACTGGTGTAGCAAGATCTGCCAGCGGGTTAAACCGGCTTCCGTTTCAATTTCATTGGCACCGTAATAAGCCAGGCGCTGCCCTATAACCTCATCCGTCAATCCCTTATGGGCATCGGTTTTGCCAATAACAGGAACCTCCTCAACCGGCACGCAGTACCAGGGTTTTTCCGGGGCTTTGATGCCGGCAGGTTTATCTTTGTATTCTTCCATCACGGTACGTTTTATGGTGTTTCATAAAAATTTATTCCCCTATACTATCTCAGTTCTGACAGTAGAAAAGACAATCTCAATTATTCCTGGTAACCCTTATCTCCCTCCACTGCCCTGTACCCCGACTGAATATCCAGCAGCTCTTCGGTAATGGCCTTATGACGCTCTTGAGCATAGCGGTTGTTTAGCTCTTGAAGGCGCTCTTCAATCTTCTGTTCGGCTACCGTCATGGAATTCAATCTGCCGGTATGCTCAGCGGCCAGGGATTCTGCCATAGCCCTGTAAAGAGATACCAGCAGGTACTGGCGAATCATCTGGGAGAAAAGCTCAGTAGCATCCATAGTGAATTGTGGCAGGTTATTGGTGGGCCACTCTTTATCTGCCAGCCTGTTGAGCCAGTGCCGGTCGAGAGGCAGCAGGTACTGCACCCTGGGCTGATACCTGCCCCGGGCAACAGGTTTGTTATGGATGATTAACACCCTTCCCGCATTATGTTCCAAACGCAATTTTTCTACAGCTGCCAGAAGCTGCAAGGCATAACGGTTAAGGCCAGAAACCGATCCGGGCAAATTGAATACTTTTTCCACCCTTTCGTGCTGCTCAAGCTGTGTCGCCAGCCGTTCTCCCATAACCAGGAACCTGGGTCCGCTCAGCTTCTCTTCCATGAGCTGATTTTCTATGAAGCTCAATATACGCTCATCAAAGGAACCGCATAGCCCTTGCCCGGAACCGAGAGCGATGATGACGGAACAGCTCTCTTTTGCAGATTTCACATAGGGAAGTTCTTCAGAAAGTGAGCGTCCCAAAACAATTTGAAGCCCCATTTCAACAGTCCGGTAATACTCCCCCAATGATTCCGCTGCCTTCTCAAACTGCCGAATGCTCACTGAGGCCAGAACTTTCATGGTATTGACAATAGACTCAAGGTCCTCGGCATTTTTTATTTTTCTCTTATAATGTTCAACGGTCTGCATTTTACATATCCTCCGCTAAGTTCTCTTTAGGGAAGTTCTCATCAAGCAGCTCCTTGAGGCGGCGAATCAGCTCCTGTTCTTCCTCTTCACTTAACTTTTCTCCATCGGTAACTTTTATCCAAACCGGTTCCAGTCCAGATGCTATCTTATTGCGGATAATCTCGCAAGCCCGGGCAACTTCGTGCAGCTCCAGTGCGTCAAACAATCCTTCTGTTACGGCTACCAGCAGCGCAATCTGTTCGAATACCTCGAGGGTATCAAATTGATCCTGCTTAAGCACTTCCCTGATTCTTCGGCCTCTCCTGATCTGTTCCCGCGTATCTTCATCCAGCCGCGAGCTGAACCTGGAGAACGCTTCCAGTTCTTCAAATTGTGAATAAGCCAGCCTCAGCTCTTCCGTAACAAGCCGGTAGGCAGGCAGCTGGGCGGCTCCTCCCACCCGCGATACGGATTTACCCACATCAATGGCCGGGAGCACATCTTTACGGAACAGTGAGGGAGATACATAGATCTGACCGTCGGTTATGGAAATCAGGTTTGTCGGTATGAAGGCTGAAATATCCTGTGCCTGTGTTTCAATGATAGGAAGGGCCGTAAGACTTCCTCCTCCTTTTTCTTCTTTAAGGTGGGTCGATCTTTCCAGCAGCCGGGCGTGAATATGAAATATGTCACCGGGATAGGCCTCGCGTCCCGGCGGGCGCCGCAAAAGCAGGGCCAGCTCACGGTATGCCCGAGCATGCCAGGTAAGGTCATCATAAACTATCAGCACATCCCTGCCTTGTTCCATGAAATACTCTCCCATGCTGGTGGCTGCATAGGGCGCGATATACTGCAGCCCTACCGGTACGCTGCTGCTCGCCGACATGACGATAGTATGCTCCAGTGCCCCATATTTGCGAAGGTCGGCAACCACGCGGTTCACTTCCGCCCGCTGCTTGCCGATTGCACAGTAGATACAGAGAACACCGGTATCGTTCTGATTGATGATGCTGTCTAAAGCGATGGCCGTTTTGCCCGTTTGCCGGTCGCCGAGAATTAATTCGCGCTGTCCCCGCCCTATGGGCAGCAAAGCGTCGATAGATACAATACCCGTTTGCAGCGGTGTATCCACAGAGATTCGACTCATGATAGTTGGGGCCGGACGTTCTACCGGGTAATAGTCGGCAGGCCGTATGATGCCTTTTCCGTCAGAGGCACGTCCCAGGGCGTCAACCACTCTACCCAGCAGCGATTCTCCGACAGGCACTTCCAAAACACGTTCGGTACGGAATACTTCCTCTCCCGCCTCAATCAGGTGTTCATCATCCAGTAAAATAACCCCGATCTCTTTCGGGTCCAGGTTATAGCTAAGCCCAAGCGAACCGCTGGCAAATTTTACCAGCTCGTCAGTTAAAACGTTGGGCAAACCGTCAACCCGTGCAATGCCCTCTCCGACCGAAAGCACTCTGCCGGTTTCACGAACGATCAGCCCGGCATCTTCTTTCCATGAGCTGTTGATAGTCTCAAAGACTTCATCGACAATCGGTATGGTAGATTCGTATAGTTTCACGTATATGTGGTGTGTTATACTCCTTGTTTCAGCGGTTTTTGCTCATTATTTCGCATACCTGTTTGGAACAGGTGCTCCATATTCTCTTTAAGGTCTTCCAGGTAGATATTGGCATTCCAGCCGATCTTCCACCCTTCGGCACGCATCTCTATACCAAAACCAATGCGCGAGGATACCTTGAACTCACAATTGAGTTCTGCAGCAAAAACCTCTTGCAGCACCTTTTTAATCTCTTCTTTTGTCTCTTCAGGCAGTTCAAAGGAGCTGATAACGGTCATCTTGCCCTCCCCGAAATCCAGAGCCGACTGCAGGGCACGTTTCCTATCCTTTTTATTCATGGCCCTTAGCTGCTCGATAAATTTTTGGATGGTCACCTCCTCCAGGCTTCTGCTGGCAAGATTACTCACCAGCTTGCGTAAAAGTTCTATGACATTACTTGTAGCCTGGTGGTGTAATTCATTGAAGAACGAATCTTTTTCCGACTCAATGGATTCCTCCCAGTTTTCCTGCATATTTTCAACCTGCCGTCGGGCTTCCTGCTCCAGCTCTTTTCTTTTCTCCTCTGCCTCCGACCGCGCTTCACTGATCATCCGATCCTTCTGCCGGTTCAGTTCATCAAGTTTCTGCTGGTAGGCTTCGCGCTTCTCATCCGCCTCTGCAAGTTTCTGGCGTGCTTCTTCCAGCCGTGACGTAACCTTCTCTTCCCGCTTTTCCATGACGTCCCTTAAGGGGCCGTATAGAAACCTCTTCAGCAGGGCTAAGAGTATTAGAAAATTGACGATCTGGGCGGATAATGTGAACCAGTCTATATTCATGAGTTTTTCAAAGTCCTATTACGTAATCCCAGAAAGGATTCGCAAAAATTAATATTAAGGCAACCACAAAACAGTATATCGCCGTAGATTCCACCATGGCCAAACCCACAAAGAGCGTTCGGGTAATGCTTGGCGTTTCGTCGGGCTGCTGGGCTATGGCAGTCAATGCCTGCGACAAGGCCCTTCCTTCCCCCAATGCCGGGGCTATAGAACCGACGGCAATGGTGAGCCCTGCCATGATGATTGAGACCATTCCGATTATGCTGATAGTGTCCATATTATTCTGGTTAAGGTTTACTATTCGGTTGATTTATTTTCATTCCCTTTTTTCCCTGACTCTTCATTTTCCAATTCCTTAAGGTTTTGTATCCTTGTCGCTGAGGCTATATAGACCAGGGCAAGTATGGCAAATACATAAGCCTGTATCACTCCAATCAACAAGCCGAATGCCTGCATGACGACCGGAAAAAAAAGCGGACTCAAGCTGAGTACGATAGCGATAATGAGGCTTCCGCTCATAATATTTCCAAACAGCCTGATAGCCAGTGCCAGGGTGCGTGACAGTTCCCCTATGATGTTGAAAGGAAGCATAAATGGTGTTGGCTGCACATAATGCTTCATATATCCGGCAAACCCTCTATTTGAAATACCGAATACAGGTACTGCAATAAATACGCAGATGGCAAGAGCTGTAGCCGTTGAGAGCGATGCCGTCGGTGAATCAAAACCCGGAATCACACCGATCACATTCGACACCACGATGAACAAAAACAGGGTGCCGATGAATGGCAGGTATTTATCTGCGTCCTCGTGGGTCTCTTCCCGAATCTGATCAAGTACAAAGACCACAAAAGATTCAATAAAAGCCTGTCCCCGCCTGATGTTCAACCCGGAAGTCAGCTTTCTTGTAATCAGCCAGGAGAGAAAAATCAGAAAAAGCATCACCACCCAGCTATTCAAAAGCGTAGCATTTACTTTTAGAAAACCCTCCTGCCAGTATATAATATCATCAATATTAAACTCCATCAGCCTGCTCCGCTCTCATGAATTAGGGTTTTATCGTCTTTTCCCAGTTTCACCAGCAGGTACTGCCGCATTGCCAGGAAAGAGATTAACGCAATAGCAAGGTAAGCCCAGTGGTAAATAACCAGGGCGTAAAAAATCAGCAAGACAAGAGCAAGGCGCACGGCAAAACTCAGTAAAAGCAGGGTATAAGAGAGTTTGTATTCTGCGATTTTGTTAAGCGTAAGCCATAAGCCGCCAAAGTAAATAAGACCGGATATCGCCCCGCTTATTAGTGCAAATAGTATGATTATCCAGTCCATTTGGCTCCTCATTAATTATGATTGTTATGGTTAACACCTTCACTCTCACGCTGCACCCAGTACCAGGCATTCCAGCAGCCGATCATAATGCCTAAAACCAGCAGCATGAGGGTCCATGAATAAGTGCTGTCGTACCTGCTGTCAATCCAAATTCCCAGGGCGAGCAGCAGCAGCGTGGGAACCGCAACCGACCAGCCCACCAGCCCGAACATACCCAGTCCGTAGAGCAGCCCTTTACGATCCTTGCTACGTATCTCAATCTTGCGTCGGGATTTTTTCCTGACGCTATTTTCAAACTCCTTTTCGTTATGTTGCTCATGATTTTTCAATAGTGCCCTTCCCTGTTCTTTTCCAGATCAATAAAGTGCTGTACCAGCTCCGCTTCCAGATTTCTTAAAGCCAGTACCGATGCCTGTTCCGCTTCTTCCGCTTTGTTGAATGTTTGCCTTACCGTCTTCTCCAGTTCAGACAGGTTTTTACCGGCAATGGCATTGAGCGCCGATACCAAAACCTCCGATCCGCATTTTACCAGGATACCGCTGTCAATCGCGGTCAGAAACTCTTCTTCATCAGCATAGTAGTACAGAATGCCTGCATGCAAGGCGGAGGTGAAATCAATGTGACGAGGCTTTAAGCAAAAGAAGCCGTTCAGGCCTTCGGCTATTATTTTGTCAACCTGCCTGTCTTCGATGATCTGCTCAGGCATCATAATCTTTAAATGCAGTCGGTTGCTATTCATTGGTTTTTACCTCCTCAATACTGCCGATCATATATAATTTTCGTTCAGATATTTCATCAAACTCTCCATTTATGATACGTTCACAGCCGTCAATGGTCTCTTCAGTGGCAACAGTTTTACCTTCTTTGCCTGTAAATTGCCGCGTCACCCCGAAGGGCTGCGTAAAGAAACGTTCAAGCCTGCGTGCCCTCTGTACCGTTTGCTGGTCTTCTTTGGAAAGCTCTTCCATCCCAAGCATCGAGATGATGTCTTTCAGCTCTTCATACTGCGATAAAATCTGTTTTACCTTTTGCGCTACCCGGTAATGCCGCTTCCCGGTAATATGAGGGGCCAGCATTTTTGAGCCCGACTTCAACAGGTCTATAGCCGGGTAGAGCCCCTGACTGGCTCGTTCTCTCGAAAGAACGATGAATGAAGACAGGTGGGAAAAGGTGTGGGTTACCGCAGGATCGGTAAAATCATCGGCCGGCACATAAACGGCCTGTATAGAAGTGATGGCACCGTTCTGGGTGCTGCAGATCCGCTCCTGGATATCCGCCATTTCACTGCCCAAAGTCGGCTGATAACCCATTCTCGAGTTTATCTTGCCCATCAGGCCGGAAACTTCAGACCCCGCCTGAACAAACCGGAATATGTTATCGATCAGCAGAAGCACATCCCGTCGCTTTTGATCCCGGAAGTACTCAGCCATTGTCAGCGCCGATTGTGCCACCCTGAAACGCGCTCCCGGCGGTTCATTCATCTGTCCGAAAACCATGATGGTATGGTCCAGTACTCCTGCCTCTTTAATCTCTTTGTACATTTCAACCGCTTCACGGTTTCGTTCTCCTATGCCGCAAAACAGGCTTACCCCTTCATGCTGCGACACCATATTCCTGATCAACTCCATGATGAGCACGGTTTTCCCGACCCCGGCGCCGCCAAATAAGCCGGCTTTGCCTCCCCTCTCTATCGGGGAAAGCAAGTCTATAGCCTTAATACCGGTGGGCTGAATGCCCTGCTCGGTGTGCTGAAGTGCCAGTGATGCCGAAGAATGGAAAATTGACCGCCTTTCTGTACCGCTGATCTCCCCCTTTTCGTCTATAGTTTCTCCAAAAAGGTTGAAAATTCGTCCCAATAACTGTTCCCCTACGGGTACTTTTACCGTGGTGTTGTCATCAAATACCCGTAACCCGCGCCTGATGCCTCGCGTTGAATTTAGGGCAAGGCCGCGTATGGTCTGTTCGTCCAGGTGGGCAGTTACTTCGATGATTACCTTTTTATCCCCATCAACTTCCAGGCGTGACTGCAATTCCGGCAGCCGATCCTGAAAACGGACATCAACCACGCTGCCCCGGATGGCGGTTATTTTGCCGCAATTTCTTGCACCTTCATTGATCTCATGATGATTGCCATTCGGTATGGAAAGTGCATTCGGCATAATGTGACGCTCTGTTTATTGTGCAGGAACCTCTCTTATGTTTTCCTCGGCCTCGCTTACATGCTTAAGCACCTCCACTACACTGTCGGGGTTTACCGAGATAGAATCTATGTTGCAGTCTACAAGGAACCGGGCATATTCGGGTCGATCACTGGGCGCCTGTCCGCAGAAGCCAACGGGACAGTCGACCTTGTGGGCCTTTTCAATAACCTCACGAATAGATTCCCTGACCGCCTCGTTATTCTCATCAAAAAGATAATTGAGTTCGGTAGAATCGCGGTCGACCCCCAGTACAAGCTGGGTCAGATCGTTCGAACCGATAGAAAACCCATCGAAACGTTTTGCGAATTCTTCGGCAAGTATAATGTTTGCCGGTATTTCACACATCATATAAACCTTGAGGTTGTTTTCCCCTCTCTTCAACCCGTTTTTCTCCATCTCTTTCAGTACACGGTCAGCCTCTTCGGTAGTTCGGCAGAAAGGAATCATAACAATGAGATTGTCAAGCCCGATTTCTTCCCTCACTTTTTTGATCGCCAGGCATTCCAGGGCAAATCCCTCTCGATATCCTTCTGAATAATAGCGGGAAGCACCTCGCCAGCCCAGCATCGGGTTCTCCTCATCCGGCTCAAACTCCTTGCCGCCTATCAGGTCGGCATATTCATTGGTCTTGAAATCACTGGTTCGTAATATTACCGGATCGGGATACTGCGAGGCGGCAATTTTTGCAATGCCGGTAGCCAGCTTGTCAACAAAGAACTCCCGTTTATCCTTATAATGATAGGTGATTTTCCTGATCTGTTCTCGCTCCGGCTCCTCAATAACTTTGTCGAAATGGATCAAAGCCATCGGGTGAATTTTAATATGGTTACTTATGATAAACTCCATACGGGCAAGCCCCACCCCCTTGGCAGGAAGGCGCCACCACTTGAATGCCGATTCGGGTGTGGCCAGATTGATCATAATGTCCGTGCGAGTATTGGGGAGTTCGCCAAGATTGATGGTCTCCTTTTCAAATTCAAGATGGCCGTCAAATACCTCTCCTTCATCGCCGCTCGCACAAGACAAGGTTATCTCCTTGCCCTCTTTGAGTACCTTGGTGCCAGTCTTTGTGCCGACAATGGCCGGGATACCCATTTCACGACTGACAATAGCGGCGTGACAGGTGCGGCCACCCGAATCAGCGATAATGCCCTGAACGTTTTGAAGCGCAGGCACCCAGTCGGGTTCGGTCATGTGGGTCACCAGTATGCTGTCCTTATCCAGCTTGTCGAGTTCACTGATGTGTTCAACTTTGCGCACTTTTCCGTGTACGATGTTACTTCCTATACTGATTCCGGTTAGAACCGGCTTTTCATCTTTATCCAGTAAGCGGTAGGAGTGAAATTCATTTTTAGCAACATTCGACTGCACGGTTTCCGGCCTGGCCTGAACGATAAAAAGCTCATCGGTTTTATCGTCTTTAACCCATTCGATATCCATTGGCTTGTCGTAATGCTTTTCAATTTTTTCTGCCCATATGGCAAGCTGCAGTATTTCATCATCACTAAGTACAAAAGAGGATTGCTCTTCGGCAGAGGTCTGTACATTGACGGTTCTGCTCATATTGTTGGAGGCATAGACCATTTTCTGCTCCTTGCTGCCCAGCTTTTTCTCAATGATTGGCTTGAATGAATTTTTCTCCATCAGGGGTTTAAAAACAAGGTATTGGTCGGGATTGATAGTACCCTGTACGATATTCTCGCCTAATCCCCAGGCGGCGTTTATCAACACCACGTCAGGGAAACCGGTTTCGGTATCCAGGGTAAACATAACTCCCGAACCCGCTTTATCTGCCCGTATCATTCGCTGAACACCAATTGAAAGGGCCACCTGCAGGTGATCAAAATCTTTTTCATAACGGTACGAAATGGCTCTATCAGTAAACAGTGAGGCATAGCACTCCTTGCACATTTCAATAAGCTGCTCTTTGCCCCTGACATTAAGAAAGGTTTCCTGAAGCCCGGCAAAACTCGCGGTTGGCAAGTCCTCGGCAGTGGCACTGCTTCTTACTGCAACCGCTATATTGTTGACCTCACTCTTATCACATAACACGTCATAAGCTTTGCGGATAGCTTCCGCAACCGGGATGGGAAAGATACCTTTATGAAAGAGCTCTCGTATCTGATGGCCGGTGTCTTCCAGGTTTTGTGAGCCCTCTTCATACTTCTTCAGCTCCTGCCGGATGGGCTCTTCCAGATTATTATCTTTAATGAATTTCCGGTATGCATTAGATGTGGTTGCAAACCCGTCGGGTATGTTGATGCCCATAGGCGTCAGGCTTCTCGACATTTCCCCGAGGGATGCATTTTTACCGCCGACAATTTCCAAATCATCCATTCCCAATTCATCAAACCAATGAATCAGTTCATTCTGCTGATTAACCATAGCTTACCTCACTTATATTTATTCCTGCTTTATCTTGCTATATAACCGCCATCTACCATAAGTGAATGGCCGCAAACAAAGGCTGCTTTTTCTGAGGCTATCCAAACGATAGCTTCGGCAACTTCCTGCGCCAGTCCTAATCGGCCGATGGGATGTAGTGATATTGTATTCTCTTTTGTCTCTTTATCGGAAGTTATGCCTGCCCTGTCCAGCATGGGCGTCTCAATAAAACCGGGGCATACCGAATTGATACGGATGCCCTGCCCGGAGTATTCCAGGGCCGCTGCCTTGGTGAGGCCGTTCAAACCGTGTTTCGCGGCCGTGTATGCCGGTGCTTCCGCAAAACCTACCTTGCCCAGTATGGATGATACGTTGACGATAGCCCCGCCCTGTTTCAGGATTGCGGGAATCTCATACTTCATGCAAAGCCACTGCCCTCTCAGGTTGATATTCAGCACCTTATCCCAGTCCTCCTCACTGTAATCTGCAATACCCGCCATTTTGCCTTCAATTCCGGCATTATTACAGGCGTAATCCAACCTTCCGAAACGGTCTAAAGTTTTGTCTATCATCTCTTTTACTTCATCACTTTTAGAAACATCGGTAAGCAGCGAGAGTACCTCGCCGCCTTCTTCCCCGATCATTTTTTCCGTCTCCTCCAGCCCTTTTTTATCAACGTCGCTGATAACTACCTTGGCACCCTGTTTGGCGAATAATATTGCGGTTGCGCGCCCGATTCCGGCTGCGGCCCCTGTGATAAGTGCTACTTTATTTTTCATAACCGTTAAGTTTAAGTGTGAAGGCTTTCGGTTTTACTTGATTCTACCTTGTAGTGGCAGGTCGAAATTCCAAATACGGAGTAGAGCGGACAGAATCCGGTCAAACCCGATACCAATGGTATAATTCCGATAAGCCCCCAAAGGCTTTGATAATAAAAGCCCGCAGCAATTATGATGAGTGAAATTAAAAAACGAAGCGCCCTGTCTATCCTGCCTGCGTTGTATCTCATAATTTTTTTATTTTGATTGATATGAATTTTAAAAAGAATCAGCCTTTCACAGCTGATTCTATCGCTCGTATTTAGGATATGCCACTTCACCTAGTCAATACTTACTTTTTTGGCTTTCTTTACCTCTGCTTTGGGAATGTCTACAGTCAGCACTCCATTTTTAAAGGTTGCTTTGATCTTGTCTTCCTTTACATCGGAAGGCATCGTAAATGCTCTTGAAAATTTGCCGAGATATCGCTCCCTGCGTAGGAAGTCTTCTCCTTTTTCCTCGGTTTCTTTGGTTCGCTCACCGCTAATAGTCAAGCGATTGTCCTGGAAGCTTACATCGACATCATCTTTTTTAAGACCGGGCAGATCCACTGTCAGCGTGTAAGCATCTTCTGTTTCACTCATATCGGTATCGGGGGCCCACAGCTCCATGCCAAAACCTCCGTTTCCGCGCCTTATCCTGGAGAATGGAGATATATCATCAAAGATGAGATCCATATCTCTTTTAATTGCTTCCAGCGGCGACATATCTGAATATTTGGTTAATGTTTTCATAATACTATACCGTGTTTTACTAATTTTCTGAAAGGCTCCTTGCCTCTCATCTGATGTACAGTACCAATTAAAGAAACTTGAGTTGCAGAGGCATTCAGTGAGAGTCTTAAGCTATCTGTAGGAGATAGGAAGAATGGCTTTTAGTGGAATTCCCTACAGGTAATTAGAGGGGCAAAGATAACCTGCCGTCACATGATTTTCGTACGGACAGATATGTAATGGAGTAAATAGTTGAAATCACGCTGTTGAAACTTGTGGAAGCTTAATCGGCGTCTATGTTAATACTTCTATTCCTGTTATTTTCGCCTCCAACCCACTTTACGGCGTGCATCATCAGTTCGGTGGCATTGTCCAGGTTCAGCTTTGTCTTAATACGGGCGCGATAAGACTCGACCGTCTTCACCGAAAGATGCAGCTTTTCCGCGATTTCCCGGGTAGTATTTCCTTTGCCGGTAAATTCAAAAACTTCCAGCTCGCGGTCGCTCAGCTGGTCTATAGGTGAGTCATTAATCTCCTTATGGCCTCTTGCCATGCCCATCAAGAGCTTTTCGCTGACTTCCTCACTTACATAGATTCCGCCTTTCAGTACTTTTTTTACCGCTTTTAGGAGTTTTTCCCCGGCCTCCAGTTTCATCAGGTAGCCATGGGCGCCGGCACGGATTACCCTCTCGGCATACAGTGATTCATCATGACGGGAAACCACCAGCATCTTCAGATCCTGGTCGAGAGTCGAGAGATGTTTGACAAGTTCAAGCCCGCTCATTCCCGGCAGGGATATGTCTATTATGGCCAGTTCCGGTGATAAATCATCAAACTCCTGCAAAAAAGCTTCGGCATGGCTGAACTGTTTGAGAATCTCCATACCGTGTTCCGCTTCCAGCGTCATTGCCAGCCCTTTTTGCATCATGGGATGGTCATCTACTATAACGATTCGTTTTTTATATCCGCTACTCATAGCAACATATTTGATTTATTGGTTTTAACTTGTTTTCCTGATTCCGGTACCAGGCATTCAATTTGTGTGTAGCCTTGCCTATTTTCCCCTATATGAAGATCTCCGCCTGACATGTGCGCCCGGTATCGCATGCTATGCACGCCAAGGCCGTCGTTAGAACCGTTCTTACCGGCTTCCGTAAAGCCTATGCCGTTATCTTCGATAAGCAGCCGTATTTGATCTTCCAGGCACTGCAGTCTTATCTCAACCTTATCTGCCTTTCCGTGTTTTACTGCGTTACTAATGGCTTCCTGGGCAATCCGATACAGGTGAATGGCTACCGTCTGACTATCTAAAATTACCTCCTCACCTTCAGAAAGAACGCAATCGATATCAAAAAGTTTTTGGGCTCTGCTGCATAATTGCTCGAGCGAGAGTTTAAGACCACCCGACTCCATCTCTACCGGGGTAAGGCTGTGTGATAGCGTCCGTGCATAGTTATCAGCTTCCCTGATCATCTCGGTAATTTCCTTGAGCTCGGTAGCCCCCGGTATGCCATTGGCTTCCATCTTCTTGGCCAAATTTTGACTCATGAGTCCGATGCCCGTCAGCATTTGCCCTAACCCGTCATGAAGATCCTGGCCTATGCGTCGTTTTTCTTCCTCACTGATTTGAATAATTTCACGTTCCAAATCTCTTTTTTCGCTTAGATCTTTGATAAAACCGGTAAATATTTTCTGGTGATCCCACTTAACTTCACTCACCGCCAGCTCAATAGGAAAGGTTGAACCGTCCTTTCTCTTACCTCTTACCTCACGCCCTGATCCTATAACCTTTTTCTCGCCCGTACGTAAATAATTATTGATATAACGATCATGATTTTCTTTGTGCTGTGAAGGCATTAAGACCTTGACATTTTTACCCAGCAGCTCTTCTTCTTTATAACCGAACATCTCTTCAGCTGCCTTATTAAAACTTAAGATATTGCCCCGTGTGTTTATGGTTATGATTCCCTCCACAGTTGTTTCCAGTATGGCTTTAGCTCTTGCGGTACTCTCTTCGAGGCGGTTTTCAACTTTCTTCTGTTGCTCAATATCACAGGCCGATCCAATTATGCCGATAGGCTCTCCCTCTTCATCTTTCAGGAGTCTGGTTTTAACATCAAGCCAGATCCAGGAACCGTTTTTTGCTCTTCCCAGCCACTGCCCCGTCATCATACCGCCGTTATTTATCCTCTCCAGATCTCTTTGAAAGTTATCTCTCTTTGTCTTCGGATAAAGTATAGAAGCTTTTCGGCCGATTAGTTCTTCCCTTTTATAGCCGAAGAGGCGTTCTCCGCCTTCATTCCAGTACATAAAATTTCCATCCAGGTCTGTTACAATAATAGCATGGTATATATTTTCTAAAATATCCTCGGCTGAAAATCGGTACGATTCTAAGATATTCGACCGTGCTCTTTCTTGGCTATCCATAGTTTGAGCGATTAGTATTGGCTAATAGTGGGACACCGGTTATAGATTGTATACTGCTTAAAATTGGGCGCATTTGCAAGTATTTGATGCGTGAACAACCCATTCTTAATATTCCATTTAATCTTTTTTCAAGGTCTATACTAACAAAACGCGGGACAATTACTGGTAGTGTATTCCCCTACATTTCTATCGTCTTAAAGACCACGTTAACGGCGCGCTTTTGCCTCTGTTAAACTTTTGCATTTCTTCCATACCATAATTAATAAATTCAGTAAAACGGTAGCATAATGGAGAAGATTACAGCTTTAAAAGAATTACATATTGAGATCTTAAGAGACCTTTATAATGCCGAAGTGCTTACCGTTTCGGAATTATTATACTTCAAAAAGCAGGTTCATCAGTCCGAGCTGAAGGAGCTGGTTCATAATTATTTATATGACAGCAGGGCTCATATAACCACACTCGAGGAGGTGCTGAATAGCCTAAATGCATCACTGTTGGAGGAGCATTGCCGGACCATGAAATCCATCATATTAGAGTCAAAAAAACTGGTCGAGCGTTGCAGTGAGGGACACATCAGAGATCTTGCAATTATTACCTCCCTTCAGCGAATGAATACCTGTAAAATTTCTGCCTATAAGGCTCTGGTAAAATTAACTGTAAGGCCTTCCAATGGGCAAAACCTGCAACGGCTGCAGTACATTCTGAAGCATGAAACCCAGATGGAAGAAGCACTCGATAATATAGCAACCGAAAATATAAACCTTAAACAACCGGCATCATGAAAAACGAAGACATTTTAGATCTGTATGATCTTTTACTGGAGCAGCTCAGAGATCTTTACGACGGAGAGCA
>Ga0102932_1000876_pt1 | contig 15517 bp, 17 predicted proteins | sample SalPonR1_C_D2_MG_FD_78212 | JGI IMG/M metagenome (GOLD analysis project Ga0102932, IMG submission 78212) | Salt pond soil microbial communities from South San Francisco under conditions of wetland restoration - Salt Pond MetaG R1_C_D2_MG | ecosystem: Environmental > Aquatic > Marine > Intertidal...
CAGATCGTGCTTTCCACCCAGCACGCCCACGACCACCAGGCCTCCGAAGACATCCGCGCGCTCGTGGAGCCCTACATCCGCGAGGTCGTGCCGGGCGAGTGGTTCACCGACAAGACCGAGTGGTGGGTCAACCCGACGGGCACCTTCGTGATCGGCGGGCCGGACGGCGACGCGGGCCTGACGGGCCGCAAGATCATCGTCGACACCTACGGTGGCGCCGCGCCGCATGGCGGCGGGGCGTTCTCGGGCAAGGACCCCACGAAGGTCGACCGCTCGGCGGCCTACGCCGCGCGCTATCTTGCAAAGAACGTCGTCGCCGCGGGCCTGGCCGAGCGCTGCCTGATCCAGCTGTCCTACGCGATCGGCGTGGCGCAGCCCCTCTCGATTTACGTCGATACCTTCGGCACGAGCGAGGTCGAGCCGGCCGCGATCGAGGCTGTGATCCCGAAGGTCATGGACCTCACCCCGCGCGGCATCCGCACGCATCTTTCCCTCAACCGCCCGATCTACGCACGCACGGCGGCCTACGGCCATTTCGGACGGGCGCCCGAGGCCGACGGCGGGTTCTCCTGGGAGCGAGCCGATCTCGCCGACGATCTGGCCCGCGAAATCTGAGCGCGGCCGGAGCGGCGGGATCTTCAGGCACGTTTGGCGGCGTCAGAGTTGACGGGAGGCCTCTACCAACCTGTCCATCGTGTCGAGCGCGTCCGTAAATCCCTGGGCGACGGCATCCGCCCCGACGATGTCGCGCGCCCTGGCGATGCGGTCCGCGTCGCTGCCGCAGATGACGACGGGGACATGCGGCACGGCGATCCTCAACGCGACCACGAGGCGGGAGAGCGCCGCGAGCGTGCGGTCGCTTCCGACCGAGAGGCCGACCACTTCGGGCCGTTCCGCAGCGATGCGGTCGACGATCTCGTCGTGAAGCCCGCCGACCACGAGATCGACATGCCAGCCGACCGCCCGCGCCCGTTCGGCGGCCATCGTGACGCCGAGCAGATGCTCCTCGCCCGGCGGGGTCGCGAAGACCGCGGATCGCGCGTCGACCGCGACGCTCGGGCGCGGCGCGAGCTTGCGGAGAACGAAGAAGAGGCGGCTCGTCGCGAGCGTGACCTCGGCGAAGGACAGTTCGTCCTCTTCCCAGAGTTCCCCGAGCCGTCGCGCCGCGGGCGCGAGGCGGATCTCGCAAAGACGGTCGAAATCCAGCCCATCCCGCATCGCCTGGCGCCCGAGGCCGAGGGCCGTCGTCTGGTCGGTGTCGAGAAGTGCGGTGCAGAAGGCATCGATCTGGGATCCCGGCTGGTGCGGGCTCTCCGCCGCGCCGCCTCCGCCGCGCCGGGCGAGGCGGGCCACCACCTCCTCGGCCAGCGACCGGACAGCGTCTTCCCGAAGATCCTCCGAGCGGGTGTCTTCCGCAACGGGCGCGTCCGTCTGATTTGCTGCGCTTTCGGCCACGAAAGTTCGTCCCCCCGCATCGCCGGCGCGGGATAATCTCTTCCCGTTCACCGGTCGTCTCCCGCCGCGTCAAAAGAGGTTAGGGCAGACTCGCCTCCCGATCAACGGATTCGGCGCCGCGTCGGGCGGCGACCCGCGCGCCGCCCGCGAGAGTCGGCCCTTGACCGCCACCGGCCGCCGCGCCAGAAGCCCGCGGCATGGTCAGGACGAACAGCCCCTCCGGCGCCCCGTGGCGCAACTTCTACGGCCGCCGCCGCGGGAAGGGCCTGCGCGAGAGCCAGAAGACCTACCTCGACGAGGATCTCGCGGCGCTCTCGCCGGGACGGGTCTCGTGGGAGGAGAATCCCGACCGGCTGCCGCTCGACCTCGGCGCGCGGTTTCCCGGCCGGGAGATCTGGCTCGAGATCGGATTCGGCGGCGGCGAGCACATGGTCCACCAGGCCGCGCTGCACCCGCAGGCGGGGATCGTCGGCTGCGAGCCCTTCATCAACGGCGTCGCGATGCTTCTGCGAAAGATCCGAGACGCGGGCGTGGAGAACGTGGCGGTCCATCCCGGCGACGCCCGCGATCTCTTCGACGTGCTGCCTGCGGCCTCCGTCGCGAAGGCGTTCCTGCTCTACCCGGACCCCTGGCCGAAGAAGAAGCATCACCGCCGCCGCTTCGTCACGCCCGAGCATCTGGAACCGCTCGCGCGGGCGATGCGCCCCGGGGCCGAGTTGCGGGTGGCCACCGACATTCCCGACTACGTCCGCCAGGCGCTCGAGGAGGTGCCGGACCACGGGTTCGAGTGGGTCGCCGAGCGGCCCGCCGACTGGCGCGAACCGTGGGACGACTGGATCCCCACGCGCTACGAACAGAAGGCCCTGCGGGAAGGGCGGGTGCCGCATTACCTGACGTTCCGGCGGACCTGAGGCCGGGGCCGCCTCCGGCGGGAGTATTTGGGCCGAGATGAAGCGGAGCCATGGACGGTGTTCGCCGGCTCGTCTATCACCCTGTCCGATGAAGGATGAGGCGACCATGTCCGCACACGGCACCCCCGTTCCGATGACCGCGCACCGCGCGGCGCCGCTGACCGGCGAGGTGCGCGTGCCGGGCGACAAGTCGATCAGCCACCGCGCGCTGATCCTGGGCGCGCTGACGGTTGGCGAGACGCGGATCACCGGGCTTCTCGAAGGGCAGGACGTGCTCGACACGGCCGCGGCGATGCGCGCCTTCGGCGCCGAGGTCGCGCGGACGGGCGAGGGGGCGTGGTCGGTGCATGGCGTGGGCGTGGGTGGGTTCGCCGAGCCTGCCCAAGTGATCGACTGCGGGAATTCGGGGACCGGCGTGCGGCTCATCATGGGGGCGATGGCGACCTCGCCGATCACGGCGACCTTCACGGGCGACGCGTCGCTGGCCAAGCGCCCGATGGGACGCGTGACCGATCCGCTGGCGCTCTTCGGCGCGCGGGCCTACGGGCGCGCGGGCGGGCGGCTGCCGATGACGGTGGTGGGCGCGGCCGAACCCGTACCGGTGCGCTACACGGTGCCGGTGCCGTCGGCGCAGGTGAAGTCGGCGGTGCTGCTCGCCGGGCTCAACGCGCCGGGCGAGACAGTGGTGATCGAGCGCGAGGCGACGCGGGACCATACCGAGCGGATGCTGGCGGGCTTCGGCGCGGAGATCGCGACCGAGGAGACGGGCGAGGGGCGGGCGATCCGCCTCACCGGGCAGCCGGAGCTTCGCCCGCAGCAGATCGCGGTGCCCTCCGACCCGTCCTCGGCGGCGTTCCCGGTCTGCGCGGCGCTGATCGTGGAAGGCTCCGAGATCGTCGTGCGCAACATCGGGCAGAACCCGACGCGGACGGGGCTCTTCACCACGCTGGTCGAGATGGGCGCGGACCTGACGCTGGAGAACCTGCGCGAGGCGGCGGGGGAGCCCGTGGCCGACATCCGCGTGCGCTACTCGCCGGCGATGGGCGGGGTCGGGGTGCCCCCCGGCCGCGCGCCCTCGATGATCGACGAATACCCGATCCTGTCGGTCGTCGCCGCCTTCGCGGGCGGTCGGACGGAGATGCGCGGCGTGAAGGAGCTGCGCGTCAAGGAAAGCGACCGGATCGACGCCATGGCGCGGGGGCTCGAGGCCTGCGGCGTGACGGTCGAGGAGGACGCCGACACACTGATCGTCCACGGCATGGGGCCGGGCGGGGTTCCGGGCGGAGCGATCTGCGAAAGCCGGCTCGACCACCGGATCGCGATGAGCTTCCTCTGCCTCGGGATGGCGTCGGAAAAGCCCGTGACCGTCGACGATGCGGGGCCGATCGTGACCTCGTTTCCGGTCTTCGAGGATCTGATGACGGCGCTTGGGGCACGGTTCGAGCGGGATGAGGGGTGAGGGTCGTGCCTGCGTTGACGCCCGTCTCTTCGACGCCCTTTTTTGAGACATCCGAGGAGGGACGAGGACGATGACTGAACACTTGCTTGACGACCTCGGATGGTGGGCGCGCACTGAATGGCGGGTTGGCCGCGCCATGGTTGGCACCGCCTACTGGAGAGCCTTCGACAAGTTCGACGAGATGCGCGGACTCCCCCGGCTATGTGCCGAATACACGAAAGTGCACGGCAACGCGCCCGATCTCGATTTGCCGAAGACGTTTTCAGAAAAGATTCAGTGGCGGAAGATCAACGACCGTCGCGAGATCCTCCGCAGGTTCAGCGACAAGGCGCGGTTCCGGAGGTGGGTGAACGAGCATCTGGGCGAGGCCGAGGCGCGGCGGCTTCTCGTGCCGGCGCTGTTCGAGGTCTCGCGGGCCGAAGACATCCCGTTCGGCACCCTTCCCGATTGCTACGTGATCAAGGTCAGCCACGGCAGCGGCTTCAATCTTTTCGTCCGGGGGCGAGATCTGCCGCCTCTAAGGAACATCCTTCGCCACGTGCGGGTCATGCAGGCAAGGGAGTTCGGGCGGATGCGTCACGAGTGGGCCTACGGCAGGCAGAAACCGACGATCATCGGAGAACCGATGCTCGGGGTCGGTGACGGCGCGGCCCCGGGCGATCTGAAGTTCCATATGTTCGACGGGCGCTGCGTCACCATCCAGGCCAACACCTACGAAGGCTCGGGCAGCTTCGCGACGCCGGACATCGATTACAAGATGTTCATGTCTCCCCAATGGGAGGTGATGGACATCCGTCGCGATGCCCCCTCGGGCACTCCACCGCCGCGGCCCGAGCGGCTTGAGGAGATGCTCGACGTCGCGGAACGGCTGAGCGCCGGTCTTGACTTCATCCGGGTCGACTTCCTCACGTTCGGAGCGTGCTTCTACCTCGGCGAGATGACGGTCTATCCAAGTAGCGGCCTCGTGCGGCTCGCGCCCGAGGGCGCGGATGCTTGGCTCGGCAGTTTCTGGACCCTGCCGGAACCGGACGAGGCCTGCGCCCCGCCGCCGGCCAAGGTACGCGTCGCGTCATGATATCCACGACGGTCGCCATCGACGGCCCCGCGGCGAGCGGGAAGGGCACGGTCTCGAAAGCGGTCGCGGCGCATTTCGGCTTCGCCCATCTCGATACGGGTCTTCTCTACCGCGCGGTCGGGCGGCGGGTGCTGAACGGGGAGGACCCGGTCGCGGCGGCCAGGGCGCTCGTGGCGGGGGATCTCGAGGGCGAGGACCTGCGCGGGCCGGCGGTCGGACAGGAGGCCTCGAAGGTCGCGGCGATCCCGGAGGTGCGCGAGGCGCTGGTCGATTTCCAGCGGGCCTTCGCGGCCCGCTCGGGGGGCGCTGTTCTCGACGGGCGCGACATCGGGACGGTGATCTGCCCCGAGGCGGCGGTGAAGCTCTTCGTGATCGCCTCGGACGATGTGCGGGCCGGGCGGCGCTGGACGGAACTGCGGGAGCGGGGCCTCGAGGTGACGCGGGAGGAGGTCCTCGAGGATCTTCGCGCGCGCGACCGGCGCGACAGCGAACGCGCCTCCGCGCCGCTCAGGCCCGCGGAGGATGCGGTGGTGCTCGACACGACAAGGATGTCGATCGACGAGGCGGTCGCCGCGGCGATCGCGCATGTCGAGGCCGCGCGCGGCGGCTGATGCGCCGCCCGCCGGGGCCGGGTGTCTCGCGATGATGAGGCGTTCTGCAGGATGGCGGCGCCGCCGGATGCAGCGGTCTCTTGCCCGAAGGCGTCACCCTTCGGTCCTGGAATGCCGGCGGTGTCGGACCCGCGCCCGAGGGACGCGATGCGAGACCGGATGCAGAGATGCGGAGCCTTGCCGGGACCCCGCGCGGTACCGGGGACGAGAGGTACCCGTCGCGGGTGAACGACCGATGAGCGGCCCGCGCGTTGCACGTCCATCGGGCCTTGCCTCGCGCCTGCAATCTGTCTATAGACCGCTCCGTCGAAACGGCGGTACGGTCGTAGGCAAGAGACTTGAGCAGGGTCGGTGAATGCCGACCCTGATTGTTTATCGTCCGACGACCGTTTCGAGGAAAGACCGGCGGAGACAACCGCCCGGCCGGAAAAAGCGAAAGAAGGAAACTGAACACGCATGTGCGCTAAGGCAACCATGGAGGAATTCGAAGCCCTCCTTGAAGAAAGCTTCGAGATCGACACGCCCGACGAAGGGTCTGTCGTCAAGGGCAAGGTCATCGCCATCGAGGCGGGACAGGCCATCATCGATGTCGGCTACAAGATGGAAGGCCGCGTCGATCTCAAGGAATTCGCGAATCCCGGCGAGACCGCCGACCTCAAGGTAGGCGACGAGGTGGAGGTCTATCTCGACCGCGTGGAAAACGCCCGCGGCGAAGCGGTCGTCAGCCGCGAGAAAGCCCGCCGCGAGGAAGCCTGGGATCGCCTCGAGAAGGCGTATGCCGACGAGGCCCGCGTCGAAGGCGCGATCTTCGGGCGCGTCAAGGGCGGCTTCACCGTGGATCTCGGCGGCGCCGTGGCGTTCCTGCCGGGCTCCCAGGTCGACGTGCGTCCGGTCCGCGACGCAGGCCCGCTGATGGGGCTCAAGCAGCCGTTCCAGATCCTCAAGATGGACCGCCGCCGGGGCAACATCGTCGTCTCCCGCCGCGCGATACTCGAGGAATCCCGCGCCGAGCAGCGCGCCGAGGTGATCTCGAAGCTCACCGAGGGCGACGTCGTCGACGGCGTGGTCAAGAACATCACCGAATACGGCGCCTTCGTCGATCTCGGCGGTGTCGACGGCCTCCTGCACGTGACCGACATGGCCTGGCGCCGTGTGAACCACCCCTCCGAGATCCTCTCGATCGGCGAGACGGTGAAGGTTCAGGTCATCAAGATCAACAAGGAGACCCACAGGATCAGCCTCGGCATCAAGCAGCTGCAGGAAGACCCGTGGGATACCGTCGAGGCGAAGTTCCCGCTGGGCTCGGTTCACACCGGCCGCGTGACGAACATCACCGACTACGGCGCCTTCGTCGAGCTTGAGCCGGGGGTCGAGGGTCTCGTCCACGTCTCCGAGATGAGCTGGACCAAGAAGAACGTCCACCCCGGCAAGATCGTCTCGACCTCTCAGGAAGTCGAGGTCATGGTGCTCGAGATCGACACGGCCAAGCGCCGCGTCTCGCTCGGCCTCAAGCAGACCATGCGCAACCCGTGGGAGGTCTTCGCCGAGACCCACCCGGTCGGCACGCCGGTCGAGGGCGAGGTCAAGAACATCACCGAGTTCGGTCTGTTCATCGGCCTGGAGAGCGACATCGACGGCATGGTGCACCTGTCCGACATCTCCTGGGACCGCCGCGGCGAAGAGGCGATCCAGGACTTCCGGAAGGGCGACGTCGTCAAGGCGGTCGTCACCGAGGTCGATGTCGAGAAGGAGCGGATCTCGCTCTCGATCAAGGCGCTCGACGACACCTTCACCGAGGCGGTCGAGGGCGTGAAGCGCGGCTCGATCATCACCGTCGCGGTGACCGCGATCGAGGACGGCGGGATCGAGGTGGAGTACGAGGGCATGAAGTCCTTCATCCGCCGCTCGGACCTGTCGCGCGACCGCTCCGAGCAGCGCCCCGAGCGTTTCCAGGTCGGCGACAAGGTCGATGTCCGGGTGACGAACGTCGACCCCAAGACCCGTAAGCTCGGCCTGTCGATCAAGGCGCGCGAGATCGCGGAGGAAAAAGAAGCGGTCCAGCAGTACGGCTCTTCCGACTCCGGAGCCTCGCTCGGCGATATTCTGGGTGCCGCGCTCAAGGGCGACGAGAAGTAATCGCGTCCGACAAGACGGTCTTCAGGCGGCCCCGCAATGCGGGGCCGCTTCGAGTCCGGCGGTCGCGAATCATGTGATCGGATTGATCGCGCCGGACACGGACAAGCGGCCGCCGCGCGCCCGATCGGCAGCATCTCAGCGATTCCGCCGATGATTCAGCGCTTTAGTCGCCGGATTCCTGCGGCGCGGCGTGCAGTCCGTGTTCCGTGGAGACGGAAATGCCCCTATATTCGATCCGGTCGCGGGCCCATGGGCGCGACACGAAAACACGGGAGGTGTGCATGATCCGGTCGGAACTCATCCAGAAGATCGCGGACGAGAACCCCCACCTCTACCAGCGGGACGTCGAGCGGATCGTGAACGCGATCTTCGAGGAGATCATCGACGCGATGGCGCGCGGCGACCGGGTGGAGCTTCGCGGTTTCGGCGCCTTCTCGGTCAAGAAGCGCGACGCCCGCACCGGCCGCAATCCCCGGACCGGCGAGGCGGTCGAGGTCGAGGAGAAGCACGTTCCCTTCTTCAAGACGGGAAAGCTCTTGCGCGACCGGCTGAACGGCAAGTAGGGAAGGGTCATGCGCTATCTCCGCTACGCGTTTCTCATCGTTCTCGCGATCTGTCTGCTCATCGTCGCCCTCGCCAACCGCGATCCGGTGACGCTGCATGTCCTGCCGTCCGAGCTTGCCGACTTCGCGGGCTGGGCGCCGTCCGTCTCGGTCCCGCTCTTCATCGTGATCTTCGGCGGAATCGTCGCCGGCGTGATGATCGGCTTCATCTGGGAGTGGTTCCGCGAGCACAAGCACCGCGCGGAGGCCGCGACGCAGCGGCGCGAGCGCGAGCGACTCGAGCGCGAGGTCGACCGTCTGAAGCCTCACGCCGAGAAACAGGACGATGACGTGCTCGCGCTGCTTGAGAGCCCGGGCGCGGCGCGCTAGATCGCCCCCATGACCTCCGACATCCGGGTGAAGATCTGCGGCCTCTCCGAGCGCCGCGACGTGGAGGCGGCCGTCCGGGCGGGCGCCGCCTACGTCGGGTTTGTGTTCTTTCCCAAATCGCCCCGCAACGTCTCGGTCGCTCAGGCGGCCGACCTCGCGGTGGCGGTGCCGCCGGGCGTCGCCAAGGTCGCGCTGACGGTGAACGCCGACGACGCGGCGCTCGACGCGATTATCGACCGGGTTCCGCTCGACATGCTCCAGCTCCACGGGGCCGAAAGCCCCGAGCGCGTCTCGGACGTGCGCGCGCGCTACGGCCTGCCGGTGATGAAGGCCATGGGTGTGGCCGGCGCGGCGGATCTGGCGGCGCTCGACGCCTTCGGCCGCGTGGCCGACCAGCTTCTCGTCGACGCGAAACCACCCGAGGGGGCGGCGCTTCCGGGGGGCAACGGGCTTTCCTTCGACTGGCGGCTGATCGCCGGGCGCCGCTGGCCGGTGCCGTGGATGCTCGCGGGGGGGCTGACGCCGGAGAACGTGGCGGAGGCGGTGCGGCTCACCGGCGCGCGGCAGGTCGACGTCTCCTCGGGCGTGGAGACCGCGCCCGGACGCAAGGACGACGTCCGCATCGCGGCGTTCCTGAAGGCCGTGTCCGGCGGTTCCTGACCACGCGCCGTCCGGCCTGACGCATGTTCCGGGAGGTTTCGAAAACTCCCGGCCCGCTTGCTCCCTCCCGCGACCGCCGCTACACCGGGCGGGCCAGCCGAGGAGCACGCGCCATGCCCGAAGATCTGATCAACAGCTACATGACCGGCCCCGACGAGAAGGGCCGTTTCGGCGACTTCGGCGGGCGGTTCGTCTCGGAAACCCTGATGCCGCTCATCCTCGAACTCGAGGCGGAATACGAGAAGGCGAAGACCGACCAGTCGTTCTGGGACGAGATGCACGACCTCTGGACCCACTACGTCGGCCGACCCTCGCCGCTCTATTTCGCGGAGCGGCTGACCGAGCGGCTGGGCGGGGCGAAGGTCTACATGAAGCGCGACGAGCTGAACCACACCGGTGCGCACAAGATCAACAACGTGCTGGGCCAGATCATCCTCGCCCGCCGCATGGGCAAGACCCGGATCATCGCCGAGACCGGCGCGGGCCAGCACGGTGTCGCGACCGCGACGGTCTGCGCGAAGTTCGGGCTCAGGTGCATCGTCTACATGGGCGCCCACGACGTCGAACGGCAGGCGCCGAACGTTTTCCGCATGAAGCTGCTGGGCGCCGAGGTGATCCCCGTGACCTCGGGCCGCGGCACGCTCAAGGACGCGATGAACGACGCGCTGCGCGACTGGGTCACGAACGTGCGCGATACCTTCTACTGCATCGGCACTGTGGCCGGCCCGCATCCCTACCCGGCGATGGTCCGCGATTTCCAGTCGATCATCGGCAAGGAGACGCGCGAGCAGATGATGGCCGCCGAGGGCCGGCTCCCCGACACGATCATCGCCGCGATCGGCGGCGGGTCGAACGCGATGGGCCTGTTCTATCCGTTCCTCGACGACAAGGAGGTGGGGATCATCGGCGTTGAAGCGGGCGGCAAGGGCGTGACCGAGAAGATGGAGCACTGCGCCTCGCTCACCGGCGGACGCCCCGGCGTCCTGCACGGCAACCGCACCTATCTCCTGCAGGACGAGGACGGCCAGATCCTGGAAGGCTTCTCGATCTCGGCCGGGCTCGACTATCCCGGCATCGGTCCCGAGCACGCCTGGCTCCACGACATCGGCCGGGCCGAGTACGTCTCGATCACCGACGCCGAAGCGCTCGAGGCGTTCCAGCTCTGCTGCGAGACGGAAGGGATCATTCCCGCCCTCGAGCCGTCCCACGCGCTCGCCCACGTGATGAAGATCGCCCCGGACCTTCCGGGCGATCACATCCTGTGCATGAACATGTGCGGACGGGGCGACAAGGACATCTTCACGGTCGCGAAAGCGCTCGGCTGGGAGCTCTGAAGCGCGCGGCCGCCGGCCCCGAGCTCCAGCCTCCGACCGGTTGCTGAGCCGCGCGGTCCGGATCGACCGTCTTGCCCGACATCCGCCTAAACCCAGGTTTATGACGCTTCCCCCGGGGTTTATGGACCCGGGGCTAAACCCGTGGGAAATGGCCTGAGTGGCCAGGGTGCGCGCATCATCGGGGCACAGGACGGCGACGATCTGCCGTTCGGCACGCAACCCGAAAGGACAGATGATGAACAAGACCCTCTTCCCCCTCACGACGGCCGCGCTTCTCATGGGCAGCGTCGCCATCGCCGATCCCTTCGCCGAGGCGGTGGTGAAGAACCTCCAGGATCTCGGCTACGACTACATCGAGGTCAAGCGTGGCCAGAGCCAGCTCAAGGCCGAGGCCGTCCGCGGCGACCGGAAGCTCGAAGTCGTCTACGACCTCGCGACCGGGCAGATCATCAGCCGCGAAGACGAGTGGGCGGATGACGACTATGTCGGCCGGTCGGGTGTCGAGATCAGGACCGAGAACCGCGATTTTCTCGATGACGACGACGATGATGATGATTTCGACGACGACGACGACGACGACGATCGCGACGATGACGACGACGATTCCGGTCGTGGGTCGGACGACGATCGCGACGATGACGACGACGATTCCGGTCGTGGGTCGGACGACGATGACGACGATGACGACGACTCCGGTCGGGGCTCGGACGACCGCGACGACGATGACGACGACAGCGGCTCCGACGACCGCGACGATGACGACGACGACAGCGGCTCGGACGACAGCGACGACGACGACGATGACGACGATGACGACGACTGATCGCGCAGGCGGCCCCACCGGGGCGCTTGCAGATCACCCGGTCTGCGTTAGGGTCTGACGATGCACGGCCCCCGTCCCCGCGGCGGGGGCCGCTTTGGAGCGAAATGAAGATGAAGCGCGCAATCCTTTCGGCTGTCCTCGCGGCGGGCCTCGCCGCGGCCCCGGCGTTCGCCGGCGCCACGCAGGAGCGCATCGTCGAGGAGCTGAAGGATCAGGGCTTCACGCGCATCCAGATCCAGCGGACGTGGCTCGGCCGGACCCGCGTGCTCGCGACCGGACCGAACGCCCGGCGCGAGATCGTCTTCAATCCGAGCACCGGCGCGATCCTCCGCGATTTCTGGACGGATACCGACGACGACGATGACCGCACGTCGATCGTCGGCACGACCGGCGCCGATGATGACGATGACGACGACAATCGCGGCAGCCGCGCGGACGACCGCGACGACGACGACGACGGTGACAGCCCGGGCAGCAGTTCCGACGACCGCGATGATGACGACGACGGCGACAGTTCGGCGAGTGGATCGGACGACAGCGACGACGATGACGACGACGACGACGACGGCGGCGGCGACTCCGATGATGACGATGACGACGATGACGACGATGACTGACGGGCGGTCCCGGTCGTAGGGGGCCACGAGCGGGAGGCCGATTTGTGACGAACAAGGCTGTCATTGCGGTCGTTCTGATCGTCCAGTTCGTGTGCGCGTTTTTCTTCGTCAGTCAGATCCTTGCGAGCGTCTTCGGAATCGGCTCGCAGCCGCTCAGCTGGCAGCTGGTCGAGCTGATCGAGATCGGCGCCGCCGTGGGGCTGCTGCTCGGCGTTCTTCTGGGCGGGCTCGCGTTGCGCGAAAGCTCCCGCCGGACACGGCGGGCCGAAGAGGCGCTGCGCCGTGCCTCCTCCGCCTTCATGGAAGTCCTCGAGGAGCGCTTCACCGACTGGGGCCTCACGCCGGCGGAGCGGGATGTCGCGCTCTTCGCGATCAAGGGCCTGTCCACCCAGGAGATCGCCAAGCTGCGCGACACCAGCGAAGGCACCGTCAAGGCGCAGACCAACGCGATCTACCGGAAGGCCGGCGTGAACGGGCGGCCCCAGCTTCTCAGCCTGTTCATCGAGGATCTGATGGATCAGGACACAGGCGGCGAGACCGAGCGGCTCAGCGCCTGATCTCAGGCCGCGTTCTCCTTCAGGAGGTCGAGCGGCACGACGTCGAGCGCCCGCTTGTGGGTGCCGGCGAGGTTCACCTTCGGCGCGAGGCCCTCTTCCGCCGCCTGAAGGAACCGGTTTGCGCAGAGGCACCAGCTGTCGCCGGGATTGAGGCCGGGAAACTGGAACTCGGGCCGCGGCGTGGAAAGATCGTTGCCCACATATTTCGAGAAGGCGAGAAACTCGGCCGTCATCACCGCGCAGACCGTGTGGCTGCCGGCGTCCTCTGCACAGGTGTTGCAGGCCCCGTCCCGGAAGAAGCCGGTCATCGGAGCTTTCGAACAGGCTTCGAGCGGCTCTCCGAGCACGTTCACGGGCGGATCCATCTGCAGCGCCATCTCCAAATCCCCTGGTCTTTCGTCGGACCTAGTCCTTGTTGCGGAGGTCTCAACCGGCCATGCACAGCGCATTGCCTGCGCCCGACACGCATCTCGACGCCCGGTCATCGAAAGCGATCCACCAGCTTTTGCAGCGCGGACCGGGTATCCTGTTCCGCGGCGTCGGCGTCCCGTGGCCGTGATGCCTCCGCTTTCGGCGCGTCCGCCGCCGCCGTCTCCTGCGCCTTCGCCCCGCCCGGCGGCTTCGGCGGGGTGAGCCGCAGCGCGACCGCGTTCTGGAATCGCCCGGCATCGCCCCTCGCCAGCGCCTCGGCGCCGTCGCTCACGCCGCGCAGCAGGTCGTCGAGCCAGTCCTCGTCCGCCTTCGGGAAGTCGCGGAGGACATAGCCCGGCACCGCCTCCTTCCGCCCCGGATGGCCGACGCCCATCCGCACCCGCTGGTAGGCGTCGCCGATATGGGCGTGGAGCGACCGCAGACCGTTGTGCCCGGCATGCCCGCCGCCGGTCTTCACCCGGAGCTTGCCGGGCGCGAGGTCGATCTCGTCGTGGAAGACCGTGACGGCGGCGGGCTCGAGCTTGAAGAACCGCATCGCCTCGCCCACGGACTGACCGGAGAGATTCATGAATGTCTCGGGCTTGAGGAGCACCACCTTCTCGGTGCCGAGGTGTCCCGCTGTCGTCACCCCCTGAAACTTCGACCGCCAAGGCGGAAACCCGTGGTCTCCGGCAATCCGGTCCACGGCCATGTAGCCGATGTTGTGCCGGTTCCGGGCATATTTCGCGCCGGGATTTCCAAGGCCGACGAAAAGGCGCATGGGGCCGCTCCAGAGGGCAGAAGTTGCGTTGACGTCGCGTCCTACATGCACTGAACTGTGCGGGAGTTCCACCCGAACGCGGAGAAGCGCCCATGTATGTCACCATGAACCGGTTCAAGGTGAAGCTCGGACAGGAAGAGGCATTCGAAGCGGTCTGGACCGGCCGAGACAGCCACCTGGGGAAGGTGAAGGGCTTCATGGAATTCCACCTTCTGAAGGGCCCCGAACTCGACGGCTACAGGCTCTACGCCTCCCACACCACCTGGGAGAGCGAGGAGCATTTCAAGGAGTGGACCCGATCCGAGGCGTTCCGCGCGGCCCATCGCGGCGCCGGGGATCACGGCGACATGTACCTCGGACCGCCGCAACTCGAATGTTTCGAAAGCGTGCAGTCGATCGAGCGGTAGGGAGGGATCCGGGGCCGTCTCAACCGATGGCGGAGGTCCGAGATGCGGGACAAGGACGAAGCCGCTACCGCGGCAATGGTGCCGGTGGCTGAGGTATTGAACGATGCTGCGAGGGTGCGCATTTTGCGATCTTCGTGACCTGTCTGACGATTGGGGCCTTCTCAATCTGATGACAGGAGGCTCCCATGACAGAGGAGAGAACGACCCCGCTGCGCGAGCGTATGATCGAGGATATGCGCATCCACGGGATGGGCGACAAAGCCCAGAAGGCGCACATCCGGGCGGTCAAGGATTTTGCGCTGTTTCTGAAACGGTCACCGGATACAGCGACCCCGGACGATCTTCGCGCCTATCAGCTACACATGACCGATACCGGTGTGACGCCGACGACGTACAACGCCCGGATCATGGCGCTGAGGTTCCTGTACGGGAAGACCTGCGAGCGCGAGGAGATGAAGAAGTACATGCAATTCCGTACCCAGCCCCGGAAGTTGTCGACGGTGCTGAGTATCGAAGACGTGTCGGAGATTCTCGCCGCGGCACCCGGCCCGGGCCTCAAATACCGCGCGGCGCTCAGCATTTCCTATGGCGCGGGTCTGCGAGTGTCAGAGGTTTGCAACCTCAAGATCAGCGATATCGACAGTGACCGGATGCTGATCCATGTCGACGAGGGCAAGGGGCGCAAAGACCGCAAGGTCATGCTGTCGCCCGATCTGCTGGACCTGCTGCGGGAGTACTGGCGCGAGGCACGGCCTGCCGGGTGGCTGTTTCCGGGCAAGCCCAAGATCAACCCGGTCTCTTCGCGGCAACTGAACCGGGCGTTCAACTCGGCCAAGCACCTGGTGGGGATCGCCAAGCCTGCAACCCTGCATACCTTGCGGCACAGCTTCGCGACACATTTGCTAGAAGCGGGAACGGATGTCCGTGTGATCCAGGTCTTGCTCGGCCATGCCAAGTTGAGCACGACGGCGCGCTACACCCAGGTCGCCACCAAAACCATTCGGGACACGCCAAGCCCGTTTGAGGCCCTCAAACAGCTGAACCTGCCGACCCGCAAGCGCAGACGGGAATAAATGAGGCCGGGGTGCCCCGGTCAAATCTGGAGATCGCGGATATCTTCCGTGAGCATGGTCCCGCGTGGCGCCGGGACCATGCCGGTCAGATCAGTCTGGCCCAGCTCAAGGTCATGTCGGCAATCGAGGCCTGCCGAACGGATGCGCTTGGCGGGCATGTGGCGGCCTGCGCCAAGTGCGACCACCAGCACGTCGCCTACAACAGTTGCAAGAACCGGCATTGCCCGAAGTGCCAGGGCCCTGCGGCGCGCGACTGGATGGCGGCGCGGGCGGCG
>Ga0102932_1000880_pt1 | contig 15490 bp, 14 predicted proteins | sample SalPonR1_C_D2_MG_FD_78212 | JGI IMG/M metagenome (GOLD analysis project Ga0102932, IMG submission 78212) | Salt pond soil microbial communities from South San Francisco under conditions of wetland restoration - Salt Pond MetaG R1_C_D2_MG | ecosystem: Environmental > Aquatic > Marine > Intertidal...
CCGCTCATATAGGCCAGGTAAGGCGGCACGATGGGCAGAACGCATGGGCTGAGAAACGAGATGACCCCGGCCATCAGGGCAATCGCCATGGCGGGAATCAGGGCCGCGTCGATGATTTCAAATCCGAACATGAGCCTCGCATAATCCATCTTGCGGGCGGCGTCACGCAACGCGTTGTCACATCCTTGTGGACAGGCTGAAACAAGGCGACTATGTCGCAGCCATGGACGATATCAGCGACCGCATCGACGCCACGGGGCTTTTATGCCCGCTGCCGGTTCTCAAGCTGCGCAAACGGCTGCAACCGCTGGCCACCGGGCAATGTATCGAACTGCTGGCCGACGACCCGGCCGCGGTGATCGACGTCCCGCATTTCTGCGCCGAATCCGGGCATGAGCTGATCTCGGTCAGCGAACAGGGCGACACCCGGACCTATCTGGTGCGCAAGACCTGATCCTGAAACGCAAAACGCCGCGCGGATGACCGCACGGCGCCTTGCACTATCGTCCTCTGCCGGTCAGCGTCCGATCGACCACCAGCCACGCCGCTTGGGCTTCTCGTCGGCTTCCGGCTTCTCCTCGGGTGCGGCCTCCGCCATGGCCGGGGCCTTTTCCGCCTCTTGGGCCTCTTCGGCCTTGGCCGGCTTGGCCGCAGGCTTCTTACGGCTGCGCGGCTTCTTGGCTGCCGGCTCGGGCGCCGGGGCCTCTTCGGCACTGGCCGCTTCACCCTGCGATTGCTCTGCGGTATCCGCTTCGGCCTCGGCCTTGGGCGCGGCTTCGGCGGCCTTGGCAGCCGGGGCCTTGCGGGCACGCGGCTTGCGCTTGGGCGCGGCTTCGGGCTCGACCTCGGCAGGTGCGCCCGCGTCTTCGCTCACAGCCTCGTTGACAGGTTCGGCTGCGGCGTCGGCCACCGGCTCATCCGCATCGCTCTTCTTCTTGCGCGACACGGGCGGGCGCTTGCGGCTGCCCGACCCCGATCTCGATCGCGATTTGGGCTTTTCGGCCTCGGCCTCGGCTGCGGGCGCATCGCCTGCAGCCTCAGCTTGCGCCGCCTCGGGTTCCTGGCGGGGCTGGTCACCCTGCTGATCGCCATTGGACTCGTTGGCTTGCGCCTCGCCTCCATTGCCCTTGGACTTCGAGCGGCGACGGCGACGGCGGCGCTTCTTGGGGCGGCCCTCGCCATTCTCCTGCTGGCCGTTCTCGGCAGCGGGCTGCTCTTCGCTTGCGGCGTCGGCCACCGCTTCGGATTCGCTTGCCTCTTCGACGTCATCCATGAGCGAGCTGTCCACCGATACCACCGGCGCGCTCGCCTCGGGAACGCTGCGGGTAGCTGTCTTGAACTTTTCGATGGCGAAATCCGGGCTGATCAGCATCGGGTCGCCCTCGATGCGCACCGACAGACCGTAGCGCGCCTCGATCTGCGCGACATGCTCGCGCTTCTGGTTCATCAGGAAATTCGCAATCGCAACCGGGCACTTGACCAGAACCTCGCGCGAGCGGCGGCGCACGCCCTCTTCCTCGATCTGGCGCAGGATCGACAGCGCCAAGTTGTCATCCGAGCGGATCAACCCGGTACCGTGGCAGGCCGGACAAGGCTGGGTGGTCGCCTCGATCATGCCGGGGCGCAGGCGCTGGCGCGACATCTCCATCAGGCCGAAGCCCGAGATCCGCCCCACCTGGATACGCGCGCGATCCGATTTCAGCTTGTCCTTGAACCGCTTCTCGACCGATGCATTGTTGCGCCGTTCGTCCATGTCGATGAAGTCGATCACGATCAGACCTGCCAGATCGCGCAAGCGCAACTGGCGGGCCACCTCTTCGGCGGCCTCGAGGTTGGTCTTGAGCGCGGTTTCCTCGATCGAGCCTTCCTTGGTTGCACGCCCCGAGTTGACGTCGATGGCGACAAGCGCCTCGGTGACGCCAATCACGATATACCCACCGGATTTCAGCTGAACGGTCGGGTTGAACATCGAGCTCAGGTAGCTTTCCACCTGGAAGCGCGCGAAAAGCGGCATCGCATCGGCGTAATGCTTCACGTTCTTGGCATGGGACGGCATGATCATCTTCATGAAGTCCTTGGCGATGCGATACCCCGCCTCGCCTTCAACCAGAACCTCGTCGATCTCGCGGTTATAGAGATCGCGGATCGAACGTTTGATCAGGTCGCCCTCTTCATAGATCTTCGCGGGTGCGATGGATTTCAGCGTCAGCTCGCGGATCTGCTCCCAGAGGCGCTGAAGATATTCGTAATCGCGCTTGATTTCCGACTTGGTGCGCTTGGCGCCCGCCGTGCGCACGATCAGCCCCGCGCCCTGGGGGACGTCGATCTCGGTGGCGATTTCCTTGAGCTTCTTGCGGTCCACGGCATTGGTGATCTTGCGAGAAATCCCGCCGCCGCGCGCGGTGTTGGGCATCAGCACGCAATAGCGACCGGCCAGCGACAGATATGTCGTCAGGGCTGCGCCCTTGTTGCCGCGCTCTTCCTTGACCACCTGCACCAGCAGGATCTGGCGCACCTTGACGACTTCCTGGATCTTGTATTTGCGCGGCCGCGCCTTGCGGGCCGGGCGGATATCCTCGTGGTCATCGTCATCGGCGACGGATTCGATCGAATCGTCCTTCGCCGTGGCGTCCGAGCGGCGCTCCTCGTCGTCGTGGCCATGGCTGTCGTGATCGCCATCGCCATTCCCGTTGTCCCGCTCTCCGGGTTCTTCGACCGGGGTCTCGGCCACGGTTTCCATCGGCGAGGTGCCCTCGGGCACGCTCTCATCAAGGTCGATGGTCTCCATCCCGGCGATATTGCCGGCGTTGCCATCCTCATCCGTCAGCACGGCATCCTTGTCGGCGACCTTCGCGGCCTTGCTGCGCGAACGCGAGCGCCGGGGCCTGGATTTAGGCTTTTCCTCCTCGTCGTCGCGCGCACGCAACTCCTCGGCATAGGCGCGCTCTTCCTCGAGCAGCTTCTCGCGGTCGGCAACCGGGATCTGGTAGTAATCCGGGTGGATTTCCGAGAACGCCAGGAACCCGTGGCGGTTTCCGCCGTAATCGACAAAGGCCGCCTGAAGCGACGGTTCGACCCGTGTTACCTTTGCGAGATAGATATTTCCGGCGATTTGCCGTTTATTTTCGGATTCGAAGTCGAATTCCTCGACCTTGTTTCCGTCCACCACCACGACGCGGGTTTCCTCCGCGTGGGTGGCATCGATAAGCATTTTCTTGGCCATGTTGTCCGTTTGCTCCGCGGCAAGGCGGCACACCCCGGCGGGGCGGCTGTCTGCGGCGGGTATAAGTTGGGGGCGATGACGGTCGCACAGCCAAGAGCGCCGCTTAAGGGCCCTGCTCTGTGGTATGTCAGTTGTGCGCGTTGCATCGCGGTTCTTGGTCTCCGGCCCTTGTCGGGGCCAACTCTGGCCTGCCGGACCGGGATTTCGCCGGGGCAGGCATATATGCGGCCCCTCGAAGCGAGGCCTGATCGGTCTGTCAAAGGCTGCGGATCATGATCGACCCGCACGGCCCGAAACAGCGAAACTTTTTGGTGCGGGCCCGGCGCGAATACGCGGGCGTCCGTCCCCCTTGATAGAGGCATTTGCACCCTGCTGACAATGGCAAATCTGTCATATAGGCCCCGCGACGCCCGCGACGCCCATATTCCGGGCCCTTTATCATGCTGCGGAGCTTGAAGATTTGCCCCCCTGCCCGGCCTGCGCGGCCTTAATCCAGGTAGTCCGATCGCTGCAACGCGTATTTCGCCATCTTCTCGTTCAATGTCCGGCGCGGCAGGCACAGCTCGTCCATCACCGCCGCGATCGACCCCTTGTGGCGGCGCATCGTGTTGTCGATCAGCATCCGCTCGAAAGCTTCCACATACTCCTTGAGCGGCTTGCCCTCGGTGGTCATGACGGGCTGCATGTCCTGATGGTCCGACATCAGGAGCGACGCGATCGTGCCGCTGCCCCGGCGGGCCTGAAGCACGGCACGCTCGGCGACATTGAAGAGCTGGCGCACATTGCCCGGCCAAGGCGCCTGCAACAGTTGCGCGGCCTCCTGCGCCGAGACCTGCGGCGCTTCACATCCGTAATCATCGGCAAATTGCTCGCCAAAGCGGGTGAACAGCGTCAGGATGTCCTCGCCCCGCTGGCGCAGAGGCGGCACGGTGATGCGCAGGCTGGCGAGGCGATAAAAGAGATCGGCGCGCAAGGCATCCTCGCAGGTGCGATCCTGCTCCTGCATGTTGGAAATCGCCACGATCCGGGTTTCGGGCGGTGTGCCCTCGTCATTGATGAAGGTCAGCAAGCGCGCCTGAAGCGCATCGCTCAGCGTCTCGACATCTTCCAGCACGAGGGTGCCGCCGCGCGCCTCCTCGACCGCGGGAAGCTGGCTGTCCTCGGGCTGCACCGGACCGAACAGCCGCTTGGCCAGCGCCTCTTCCTCGTAGGCCGAACAGGACACCAGCACGAACTTGCGCCCCGCACGCGACCCGACTGCATGCAGCGCATGCGCCACCAGCGTCTTGCCGGTGCCGGTCTCGCCCTCGATCAGCACATGGCCATCCGCCTGCCCGAGGTCGAGGATGTCTTCCTTGAGGCGCTCCATAACCGGGCTTGCGCCGATCAGCTTTTTCATGAGCTGCCCGCCATCTGACAATTCGCGGCGCAGGGCGCGGCTGTCCAGCGTCATGCGGCGCGCATTGGTGGCCTTCTTGGCCAGCTCGCTCATCCTGTCGGGGTTGAAGGGTTTCTCAAGGAAGTCGAACGCGCCCATGCGCATCGCCTCGACCGCCATCGGCACGTCGCCATGGCCGGTGATCATGATCACCGGCAGGCTCGAATCCGACCCCATCAGCTTTTTCAGGAACTGCATCCCGTCCATGCCGGGCATCTTTATATCGCTCACGACAATGCCGGGATAATCCGGGCCCAGCACTTTCAGCGCCTCCTCCGCACTCGAGAAGGCCTCGGTGTCATAACCGGACAAGGCCAGCCACTGGCTGATCGACTGGCGCATGTCCTTTTCGTCGTCGACAATCGCGATTTTCATGGCGCTCGGCATGGCAGGTTACTCCGCTGCACGGGTTTCTTCAGTCAAGATAGGTAGCTGCACCTCGAATACAGCCCCCCCGCCCGATGCGTTTCTTGCAGTCAGGCGGCCACCAAGGTCGTTGACGATCCCCGAGGAAATGGCAAGCCCCAGCCCGACACCGTCGCCGGGTTGCTTGGTGGTGTAGAACGGCTCGAAAAGATCGTCGAAATTGTCGATCCCGTGGCCGTTGTCGCGCACCGTCAACACCGCCGTCTCGCCCGCCGCCAAAAGGATGTCGATGGTGGGATCGTCGGCCCCTTCGGTGGCGTCCATGGCGTTGCGCAGGAGGTTGATCATCACCTGTTCCACCCGCACCCGGTCTGCCATGACCCGCACAGGTTCCTCGGGCAGCGTGCGGGTGATATTCACCTTCCTCTGGCGCAGTTGCGGCTCCATCATCGACAGGGCCGAAGACAGCGCATCGCCAAGATTAACGGGCTCGAACGTGTCGCCGCTCTGGCGCGCATAGGACTTGAGCTGACGGGTGATCGACCCCATCCGCTCCAGCAGATCGTCGATTCTCTGAAAGGATGACAGCGCCTCCTCGGGGCGGTTGCGGTTCAACAGCAGGCGCGCCCCGGCAAGGTAGGTTTTCATCGCCGCAAGCGGCTGGTTCAACTCGTGGCTCACCGCCGCCGACATCTCGCCCAGGGCCGCCAGTTTGGAGCTTTGCGCAAGGGTCTGTTCGGCCACGGCAAGGTTCTCCTGAACGCGCTCACGCTCGGCGATTTCCCGCTGCAGGCGAGCGTTCAATGCGCGAAGCTCTGCCGATTCACGCTGGAACACCGCCATGCGCACAGCCGTCTTGCGGTTCATCACCCAAAACGCAAGCGCCAGGAGAATCGCAAAACCCATGATCTCGAGCGCCAGGAACCCGTTCACCTTCTCGCGCACGCTGGCATAGGTCGTGAAACTGGCAATGCGCCAGCCGCGAAACGCGACCCGCCCTTCGACCCGCATCACGGCCTCGCCGCGCACATAGGCGTCGGCGGGCAGCGCGGTCCAGCTCTGGGTCGCCTGGATGGCGCGCTCGATGGCGCTGTCCACCGGCTCGCGCTGTAACGCCTCGGATTCGTTCAGCCCGCGCCAGCGCGGCTCGGTCGCCAGAATGATGCGCCCCTCGCTGTCCGTGACCAGAACCGCATCCGAGATACCCGCCCATGCGCGTTCGTATTTGCCCAGATCCACATCCACGACGATCACGCCAACCACCTGGTTCTGGCTTTCGACGCGGCGCGAATAGGTAAATCGATACTGGCCGGTTTCTCGTTCCAGCACCTTGAAAACAGTGTCCTTGGAGCGCAGCGCATCCACGTAATAAGGCGCCTGTCGATGGCTCTGCCCCAGCAGGCTTCGGTCGGTCGCCGCCACCGTGCGCCCATCCCGGTCCAGCAGAGTCAGCGACGCCGCGCCGATCTCTTCGAGGAACGAAATCAGGCGTTGCGTGGATTGCGCGTAATCACCCGTGTTGAGCGCCGAAATCAGCGTCGGGTCACGCGCCAGAAGCTGCGGCACAACGGCATTCTGGCGCAACTCGCTCAGCAGGTTGCCGGAATAGAGCACAAGCCGCAATTCAGCGCGGTTGCGGGTGGATTCGGTGAACCTGTCGGTCAGCAGCCGGTTGGTGACGAACACGACCGCCACCGCCAGCGCCACCAGCACGATAAAGACCAGCCGCATCCGCCACGAGGTCGGGCGCGGCCCCTGCACTGATACGGGCGAGGTCAGGTTCGTCATCCCGACAATCTACGCCGGGGCGCGTCGCCGCTCAAGCGTCACGCATCAGCCAGTTGGCCGACGAGGCTTTCGAACATCGCCGCGCCATCGGTGCCGCCCTGAAGCGGCTCTGCCATGCGCTCGGGATGGGGCATCATGCCCATGACCCGGCGGTTCTGCGACAGAACCCCGGCAATATCGTCAAGCGAGCCGTTGGGGTTGTCGCGATAGGTAAAGGCCACCCGCGCCTCGCCATGAAGGCGCTTGAGCGTCTCGTCGTCGGCAAAGTAGTTGCCGTCGTGATGCGCGATGGGCACCGTCACCACCTGCCCCGCCTCGTAACCGGCGGTGAAAGGGCTGTCGGCGGTCTCGACCTTCAGGTCGACCGGCTTGCAGATATATTTCAGATTGGCGTTGCGCAGCAGAACACCGGGCAAAAGACCGGTTTCGGTCAGCACTTGGAACCCGTTGCAGATGCCGAGCACGTAACCGCCCTTTTCGGCATGTTGCACGACCGAGCGGCAGATCGGCGAATTCGCCGCGATCGCGCCGCAGCGCAGGTAGTCCCCGAACGAGAACCCCCCCGGCACACCGATGATGTCGACCCCGGCGGGCAGCGCCGTGTCCTTGTGCCAGACCATCGACACTTTCGCGCCCGCCCTCTCGAAGGCGACAGCCAGGTCGCGGTCGCAGTTCGATCCCGGAAAGACGATGATCGCGGCGTGCATCAGGCGATCTCCACGGCGTAGCTTTCGATCACGGTGTTCGCGAGCAGCTTCTCGCACATCTCGGTCACTGTCTCGCGCGCCTTCTCGGCGTCGGTCTCGGCCAGGTCCAGCTCGATCACCTTGCCTTGGCGGACCCCTTCGACACCCTCGAAACCCAGTTGGCCAAGCGCGTGGCGCACGGCCTCGCCCTGCGGGTCCAGAACGCCGTTTTTCAGCATGACGTGAACGCGTGCCTTCATCTTTGTCTTCCCGTTTTTTCGTCGCGCGGCGCGGCGCGCCACCCCTGCTTGACCGCCCGTCAGTTGATCAGGGTCGGCCGGTTCATCGGTGTGGCGCCCTTGGGCATCACGCCCAGACGGCTGGCCACTTCGGTATAGGCATCCGTCAGGCTGCCCAGATCACGGCGGAACACGTCCTTGTCCAGCTTCTGACCGGTTTCGATATCCCACAGGCGGCAGCTGTCGGGGCTGATCTCGTCGGCCACGATCAGGCGCTGGAAATCGCCGTCATAGACGCGGCCGATCTCGATCTTGAAATCGACCAGCCTGATGCCGACGCCATACATGACCCCAGACAGGAAATCATTGACCCGCAGCGCCAGGCTCAGGATGTCGTCCATATCCTGCTGGCTGGCCCAGCCGAAGGCGGCGATATGCTCTTCAGTGACCAGCGGATCGCCCAGCTTGTCGTCCTTTAGGCAGTATTCCACCACCGGGCGCGGCAATTGCGTGCCCTCGTCGATACCCAGCCGCGACGCCATCGTCCCGGCGGCATAGTTGCGCACGATCACTTCCAGCGGCACGATCTCGCAGGCGCGCACCAGCTGTTCGCGCATATTGAGCCGCTTGAGGAAATGATTGGGAATGCCGACATTGGTCAGCCCGATCATGAAATATTCCGAGAGAAGGTTGTTGAGTACACCCTTGCCCTCGATCACGTCCTTCTTCTGCGCGTTGAAAGCCGTCGCATCATCCTTGAAATACTGCACAAGGGTCCCGGGCTCGGGGCCTTCATACAGGGTTTTCGCCTTGCCTTCGTAAATCTTTGTGCGCCGTGCCATGGCCACTCCAGCCTTGCGCCCTTTGGGCGTGCCTCGGGGATTACAGCGCCGTATTAGAGCAAGGCCGACGACGCTGCAAGCTAGGCTCTGCGGAATTCAACATGCCCGCCACGGGCAGTACAGGCCACCAGAGGCTTGCGGTTGCGGGCAATCCGATCGGCAAGGTGGCGCACGCGTCGCCCCTTGGCGATCAGGCGCGCCGGTATGGGCTGAATGCCGGCGCCCGGCCCCAATTCGGGAAAGATCGTCAGAATCTCCTCTCGCGCAGCCGAATCAAGCGATTTGATCGCCTCCGGCCCTGCATAAAGGCTTTCTGCGATAGCACCATTGGCAAAGACCACCTGATGCTCGTCACACATGAAATGCCAGTATGTGACCTCTTTGATGTCCTCGGCGGTTTCGATCCCGTCCAGCGCCAGCAGATCCTTGGCCGGCACAAGGATTTCATTCACTCCGAACATCCGTGCCGCCACTTTCGAGCGCAGCATGATCCGGTGCTGCGGCGACACCACCAGATCCCGCTCCGGCAGATTGACCCCAAGTGCCATGCAGCGGATACGCACCGGGCGCAGATTCGGATACGCCGCCAGCATTCCCTCGCTCAGATGGCGCGATCCGATCCAGCGCAGGTGCTTGTAGCCCTGATCGAGCGTAAGAACCTCATCCACCCCCACTTGCAGATTCTCGACCGGCACCTCGCCGCGCCGCGTCTTGATAAGGGTGCCACCCGCAAAACAGATGGCGCCTCCGTTCGCATCATTCAGCTCCGCATCGTTGCCGATGCCGTCCGAGGTATAGTTGCTGTCGGTCGCGAAGTTTCCGATGTTCGGTGTGCCATCCAGATCGTCACCATCGATCAGGGTCAGCTGCGTGCCCGGCACGTATTTTCCTGCTGCACCTGACACGAACTCCCCTGTCGAGGCGTCCCAGGCGCGCGATAGCGAAATGCCCACCGGCTCATCATCGATTGCCAGCCATGTGGCGCGAAAATAATAGCCCGTGTTGGGATCGACCAGGATGACCTCGAAATCGGCCTCGACATCCGCGCCTGCGGTGTAGGTTGTCCCGTTGAGCGTGACATCCTGATCCAGACGCGCGCCGCCGTCATCGGGATAATCCGGATCGCCCGAAGTTGTGGCCGTGGTGATGGTCTGCGTCGAAGTGGCCCCGAAACTGACCTGCGTCACTCCCGGAGTGCCGCCAGACCCGCTATCGCCTTCGAGTGTTCCGCTCTGACGGAACAGCGCGCCAGGATCGTTGACGGACGCCCACTCTATGATGCTGAATGTAAAGGACATCTCAACTCTCGAACATGGCCACTCACTAAGACGAGTCCTTCAATAGATCACTATCTTGGGTTTAAGACGGCTTAATCGTGGCCTTCTTGGGTCTGGAACGGCTCAATCGTGGCCTTTTTTAGCGAGGTTTCGCCGCGTCGCCGGCAACCTCATCCGAACCCGCGACAGGAGCAGCCGGATTCGCCGGACTTGAAGAAGATCGTAACTCTTGCGCGCTACCCATCCCCGAAGCTGGTCCCGCAACTTTCGCAAACACGCGCTGAACATGCCTGCATCACCACCGCTCAAAGCGAAATTCGGCCACGCTGCGGCAATGGGTCGTCGGCTGACCGGGGGTTGGTCTGCGGTTTCGGTCCCACCCGGCCCGAATTGCGGCTATACTTTTCGGGACTGTTTTTCTATCAACGCCGCGCATACCTGTTGATTTCGGGCACACCAGAGGGGTTAGCCATGACCACATTCGACGATCGCGAAAATGCCTTCGAAAACAAATACGCCTATGACGAGGAAATGAAATTCCGCGCGCAGGCTCGCTGCAACAAGCTGCTGGGCCTCTGGGCCGCCGAGCTTCTGGGCAAGACCGGCGACGATGCCGACGCCTACGCCAAGGAAGTGGTGCTGTCCGATTTCGAGGAAGCGGGCCACGAGGATGTCGTGCGCAAGGTCGCCGGCGATCTGGGCGATCTGGCGGATGCCGACACGATCCGCGGCAAGATGGCCGAACTCCTGCGCGTCGCCAAGGCGCAACTGGTCAAGGAAAGCTGATCCATCGCCATGTGCGATGCGCAAAATGGGCCGCCCGGGCAACTGGGCGCGCCAGTTTTCATTGGGTTTATCGGCCGCAATCCTGAGCGCCGCTCATCATCTGCCTGAGCAGAATGAAATTGCGCCGACGCGCCAAACATGACACATCCGTGCCCTGTGACGCGCGCACGAAACCACCAAGGATTCCCGTTATGACCAATGCCCTGTCCAAACTTCTCGCATCCCGCGACTGGCTCCTGGCCGATGGCGCGACGGGAACCAACCTCTTTAACATGGGGCTGGAATCCGGCGACGCGCCTGAACTGTGGAACGAGACGCACCCAGACAGGATCACCCGCCTTTATTCCATGGCGGTGGACGCGGGCAGCGACATCTTCCTCACCAATTCCTTTGGCGGCAACGCCGCGCGCCTCAAACTCCATGGCGAGGAAAAGCGCGCCCGCGCCCTCTCGCGCATCTCCGCCGAGATCGGCCGCGAAGTCGCAGACAAGCGCGACCGCCCCGTCGTCGTGGCCGGTTCCGTCGGCCCCACCGGCGAAATCATGGCACCGATGGGCGCCCTGACCCATGATCTGGCGGTCGAGATATTTCACGAACAGGCCGACGGCCTCAAGGAAGGCGGCGCCGACGTGCTCTGGCTCGAGACGATCTCGGCCCCCGAGGAATACAAGGCCGCCGCCGAAGCCTTCAAGCTGGCCGGCATGCCCTGGTGCGGCACCATGAGCTTCGACACCGCGGGCCGGACCATGATGGGCTTCACCTCGGCCGATATGTCGGCGCTGGTCGAAAAGCTCGACCCGCCGCCCATCGCCTATGGCGCCAATTGCGGCGTGGGCGCCTCGGACCTCTTGCGCACCGTCCTGGGCTTCCGTGCGGCGGGCTCGGAACGGCCCATCATCGCCAAGGGCAACGCGGGTATCCCGAAATACGTGGACGGGCACATCCATTACGACGGCACGCCCGAATTGATGGCGCGCTATGCCGTCCTGGCGCGCGACGCGGGCGCGCGGATCATCGGCGGCTGCTGCGGCACCCAGCCCGAGCACCTGCGCCACATGCGCGCCGCGCTGGAGCAAACGCCGCGCGGCGACGCCCCCACGCTCGAGGTTATCGCGGCTGAACTGGGCGGGTTTTCCTCCGGCTCTGACGGCACCGAGGAGGGCGGCGCCCCGTCGCGCGAACGTCGCGGACGGCGGCGCGCCCGGACCTGATGGCCCGGCCCGTCCGCACGGCCTCAGCCGGCAGGCTTGCGCGCCACGAAATCGATCAGGCCCGACTGGCCGGAATGCCCGCTCCCCTCTTCGATCAGGGCGTCGTAATCGGCCTCATGCAGCACCTCCCAGCCCCCGAAGGCGTCCCGCAGCATGGGCAGGGTGTACATGTTCTCGGCATGGGGCGGGCCGCCGGTGCCGTATTCGACCTGCCTCGGCGCATAGCCGTGAAGCAGCAGGAGACCGCCGGGCGCAAGGCCTTCGCGGAAACGCGCGAAGGTCGCGGCGCGCGCCTCGGGGCCCTGAAACTGGATGAAGATCGCGACGATGACGTCGACAGGCTGCGTCCAGTCCCACTCCTCGATGCCGGAGAGGTTGAACGCCACCTCGACGCCCGCCTCGGCGGCAAGACTGCGGGCCTTGGCCACCGCGTTGTGGCTGAGGTCGAAGGCGCGCACGTCATGGCCGAGGGTTGCGAGATAGACGGAATTGCGGCCCTCGCCATCGGCGACGCTGAGAACGCGGGCTCCCTGGGGAATACGCGCCGCCTCACGCGACAGGAACGCGGCTGGCTCCTTTCCGAACAGGTAACCCTCTCGGGCGTAACGCACATCCCAGTTCATGCCGGCCTCCGTTCTTGCGATCTGCGGGTGACCCTAGACCGGAACGGACCGTCAGAACAGCGACAGTTGATCGCCCGCGCGCGGCGGCGGCGCGAAGAGATCCGTACGCAGTTCTGGCAGATGAACATCGAGCCCAAAGGCCCTGACAGCGCGGCTGAATCGCTTTTGCATAAGGTCGGCCCACAGCCCCTCGCCGGTCATGCGCTTGCCCCACTGGGGGTCGTAGTCGCGCCCGCCATGCATGTCGCGGACCTTGGTCATGACGCGGCCCTGCCGCTCCGGGTAATGTTCCGCCAGCCACGCCTGCCAGAGCTCGGAGACCTCCAGCGGCAGGCGCAGGGGGATCATGCTCGCCGCCACCGCGCCGGCGTCGCGCGCGGCGGTCAGGATGCCCTCAAGCTCATGGTCGGTGAGGCCCGGCACGATCGGCGAGACCATGACCCGCACCGGACAGCCCGTCCGGCTCAACCGTTCGATGGCGCGCAGACGGCGCGCGGGCGACGGACAGCGCGGTTCCATCCGCCGCGCCAGCGCTGCGTCGAGTGTCGTGACCGAAAGGCCCACCCGCGCCAGCCCCGCCTGCCCCATTTCGCCCAGGATATCGGCGTCGCGTTCCACCAGCGTGCCCTTCGTCGTCACCGCGACGGGATGGCGAAAGGCCTGCAGAACCTCCAACACGTCGCGCATGATGCGCCGCTCCGCCTCGATCGGCTGATAGGGGTCGGTGTTGGTGCCGATTGCGATGGTGGCGGGCTGGTAGCGGGGTTTGCGCAGCTCCGCCTCCAGCACCTCGGCGATGCCGGGGCGCGCGATCAGTTGCGTTTCGAAATCGAGCCCCGGCGACAGCCCCAGCCACGCGTGGCTGGGGCGCGCGAAACAGTAGATGCAGCCATGCTCGCAGCCGCGATAGGGGTTGATCGACCGGTCGAAGCCGATATCGGGCGAGCGGTTGCGCGTGATCGCCGAACGGGGGCGTTCCTCCGTCACCTCGGTGCGCAGCGGCGGCAGATCCTCCGAGGGATCCCATCCATCGGTCTCCGCCACGCGGTCGTGACGTTCGAACCGCCCTGCCCTGTTCGAAAGCGCCGCCCGCGCCCTTGGAGCCTTGGTGCATGCCCGGTGAGAGATCGACATGCCTGAAGATAGAACGAATTGAGAACATCGGCAAGCTTTGGTCGCGTGACGAGGGTTCGATGTCGCAAAAATGGCATGCCGGCAGGCTCAATGAGACTAGGAATTCAGAAACGGCGAAAGCCGCATCAGAAGGAGACGCGCCCATGTCCGAGGAAGAAGACGACATCGTCCTCTCGGAGCTCGACGACGAAGAACTGGTCAGCCAGATGTTCGACGACCTCTATGACGGTATGAAGGAAGAGATCGAGGAAGGGGTCAACATCCTGCTCGAACGCGGCTGGACGCCCTACGACATCCTCACCAAGGCGCTTGTCGGCGGCATGACCATCGTCGGCAACGATTTCCGCGACGGCATTCTCTTTGTGCCCGAGGTGCTGATGGCCGCCAACGCGATGAAGGGCGGCATGGCGATTCTCAAGCCGCTTCTGGTCGAGACCGGCGCGCCGCGCATCGGCAAGATGGTGATCGGCACCGTGAAGGGCGATATCCACGACATCGGCAAGAACCTCGTCTCCATGATGATGGAGGGCGCGGGCTTCGAGGTGGTCGATCTCGGGATAAACAATGCCGTGGAGGCCTATCTCGAGGCACTCGAGGCCGAAGGGCCCGACATCCTCGGCATGTCGGCGCTGCTGACCACGACGATGCCGTACATGAAGGTCGTCATCGACACGCTGAAGGAAAAGGGCATTCGCGATGACTACATCGTTCTGGTGGGCGGCGCGCCCCTGAACGAGGAATTCGGCAAGGCCATCGGCGCCGACGCCTATTGCCGGGATGCCGCCGTCGCGGTGGAAACGGCTAAGGAATTCGTCCTGCGCAAGCACAACCAGATGGCCGCGCAGGCCTGAGGCGCGGCACCGGCGTAAACCGCAAAGGGCCACTCGCGAGGTGGCCCTTTTCGTTTCGGATCACGCCCCTGCCGGCGCAAGGATGTGCATGCCTGTTTCCCGCGCCCTGGCCATGACGGCGGCAAGATCGGGCGCCTTGGGCTCGGGAAGATCCATTGTGCCTTCCGGCAGAGCCTCTCCGATTCCGCTGAAGAACGCGTCGTGCATTGCGCCAGGCGCGTTGAAGATCAGGACCCGCGCCGGCGTCTCCCCAATCGCCCGGAAAGCATGGATTGCGCCGTCCGGGATGGCGACGTAATCGCCAGCGCCCGCCACGAAGTCCCGGCCGTCGACATGGAACCCGATCTGGCCGTCGAGGACGTAAAACGCCTCCGTCTCGCCTGCGTGGTGGTTGGGCGGGGCACCGGCGCCCACCGGGACAAGCGCTTCGACGAGACAGTATTTGTCCATGACCTCCGACGGGAAGGCATGAAACTTCATCAGGATATTGAGCACGTTATAGGTGCGGGGCCGCTCAGCCATCGGGAATCCTCCTGTCCTTGATTGCGAGAAGCGGGTATGAGACACAAGTCTCATAAAACAACCCTCGCCTCTTAACAAGACTGTTGTCTCATGAAAGATCGGAAACCGAACGAACGCACCGCCCAGAAGGCCCGCACACGCGAGGCCCTGCTCGCTGCGGCGCGCGAAATCCTCGCCGAGGGAAGCGCCCCCACGGTCACGAGCGCCGCCACGCGCGCCGGCATATCCAAGGCCACGGCCTACCGCTATTTCTCCGATCCCGCCGAACTGGTGGCCGAGGCCGGTCTCGCCGTGGCGGTCCTGCCCTACGAAGCGATCGTCGCGGATGCCCAGACGGTACGCCAGAAACTGCGCGCCATCTCCGCCTATATCTTTGACCTGTCGGTCGTTCACGAAGCCGGATTCCGGCAGTTTCTCGCCCGCAACCTCGACGCGTGGTTGGCCGATCCCCGGCCCCGAACCCGCCGAGGCGCGCGGCGCGTCCAGATGTTCGGCCGCGCTCTC
>Ga0102932_1000881_pt1 | contig 15489 bp, 13 predicted proteins | sample SalPonR1_C_D2_MG_FD_78212 | JGI IMG/M metagenome (GOLD analysis project Ga0102932, IMG submission 78212) | Salt pond soil microbial communities from South San Francisco under conditions of wetland restoration - Salt Pond MetaG R1_C_D2_MG | ecosystem: Environmental > Aquatic > Marine > Intertidal...
GAGAATGCGCGGGTCGCCCATTCGAGAAAGGTTTGCTTACCATGTCAAGCAACGAGCTCGAACGAGGTTCGATGTTGCCGGCCGCCGGAGAGTTCAAGAGCGAGCCGCTGCGCCTCCGCATCGCGGCGGTCCTACGCGATGCGATTCTCGATGGGGATCTTCGGCCCGGCACGCCGTTGACGGAGACCGCTCTGGCCGAGCAGCTCGCCGTCAGTCGGGCACCGATCCGAGAGGCGATCCGGATCCTCGCGAAAGAGGGCCTGATCGACACGAAGCCGTACCGCGGCAGTCTCGTCCGAGACGTGACGCGACGTGACGTCGAAGAGGTATACGGCCTACGTCGTCTGCACGAGTCGTTCGCCATCGAGCGCATCGTTCAACGTCACGCGACGGCCGATCTCGACCGGCTCGCAGAAGTCTGCACCAGGATGCGCGGACATGCGGAGCAAGGCGACATGCGCGCCGTGAGCGTCGAGGACGATCGGTTCCACCGCGTGCTGATCGAGCTCGCGGACCACGAGCTGTTGCTGACCATCTGGATCCAGCTCTCGCACCGGGTGCGCCAGATCATGTCGCTACGAAACCTTCAGATCGAGGACCCCAACCGCGTGGTAGCGAATCATGTCGCGATCGTCGATGCGCTTCGGGCCAAGGACCTCGCGTCTGCGCTCGCCCGTGTCGCGAGACACGTCGAGGAAGGAAGCGAGCTGGTGGTCGAGGGATGGATCGACGCTCCGTGAGGTCTCGTGTCGAGTCGGGTCGTACCACCCTGGTGACGGGAGCGGCCGGTTACCTCGGTAGGGCCGTCGTCTCGGCCCTGTCGGACGCCGGACACCGGGTCGTATCGGTCGACCGGAGCTTTCCGGAGGAGGCCGGAACGCCGTTTCCGGGGGTCGAGACGATCGCGGGCGACGTCCGCGAGCTACCCGATCTCGTTCCTCGGAGCCGACCGGGAGGCCGGGTCGATCACGTCGTCCATGCCGCTGCGGTGACGGAAGCTCCCGATCCAGGTGCTCGGCCGGCCGTCGACTACCTCGCGGATCATCTGTCAGGATCCATGGCCGCGCTGCGTGCAGCAGCGGAGCACGGCGCGACGGCGCTGCTCATCAGCTCGGCCGCGGTGTTCGACTCGCGGCAGCGGAGCGATCTCGACGAGGCGGTGCCGCCGCTCGGCACGGGCCCCTACGCCACCGCGAAGCGTGCGGCCGAGCTGGCCTGGGCGGAAGCCGCCGCGGCCGGACTGCCGGCGGTGACCGTACGCCTGGGCAACCTGTTCGGCGGGGACGAACGCGCCAGCGTGACGCGGCCGCGCGTGTCGTTGTTCCAGGACTACCTCGAGTCCGCTCGCCGGCACGGCGTCATCGAGGTGCGTCAGCCCGGTGCCGTTCGCGACTGGACCTACCTTCCCGACGTCGCCACGCTCCTTGCGTCCGTGCTCGCGAATCCTGGGCAGGCGCCCGTGACCTTGCACCTCGTCGCACCGGAGGCGTACAGCGACCTCGAGCTCGCGTTTGCCGTGGCGAAGGCGGTTCCGTCCACCGAGGTGCGGGTCGAAGCGACGGGCGCGCCACTTCCGCGTGGCGTGCTTCGCAGTCGGTACGTGAACGAACCGGGGTCGTGGACGCCGCTGGAGCGCGCCGTTGCGCTCACGGTGGCGCAGGACGCGCCGATCGGAGCGTCGTCGTGACCGCCCCCGCGACCCGCCTCCTGCTCGCCGGTCTCGGCGCCCGCGGTGCGTTCTGGCGCGAGGTCATCCGGCGCGAGTCTCGGGCGGAGGCCGTCGCCTACGTCGACCCGAGCCGTGCCGCGCGTGATCGCGTGAACGATGAAGAGCCCGGTGTTCCGGTCCACGCCTCCCTCGCCGAGGCGATCGAAGCGACGCAGCCGGACGCGCTGATTCTGGCCACGCCGCCGGACGGACGCGAACGAGATCTGGCCGTCGCGTGGCGCCATGAGCTCCCGGTGCTCGTGGAGAAGCCCCTCGCCCTCGACCTGGCCGAGGCTGCCGGCCACGTCCGCGACGCGGCAGCGGCTGGCGTGTCCCTCATGGTCGGCCTCAACTTCCGCTACCTCCCCGTGACGCGCGAGGCGAAGAGGTTGCTGGGAGACGGCCCGTTGGGCGTGCCCGAGTTCGCACACTTCACGTACGAGCGCTGGCGGGACGGCCGTTTGCCGCGGCTCAACAAGTACCCTCTCACGATGGAGCAGCCGATGCTCTGGGAGCAGAGCATCCACCACTTCGATCTGCTTCGGTTCGTGTACGATCGTGAGCCGATCGCCATTTCCGGCAAAACCTTCAACCCATCGTGGAGCATGTACCGAGGCGACGCGAACGTCACCGCCTGGATCGAGCTCGAAGGCGGCCTCGTCGTGGACTACCACGGTACCTGGCAGTCGAACCACGCCGTCCCGTCGTTCGAATGGCGTACGGAGGCCGCTCGCGGGGTCGCGTTCCAGCGCGACCAGTTCGGCGAGCTCACCTGGGCGCTCCGCGATCAGCCCGACGTCACGACCGTGCCGCTTCCGCCCCATGAAACGTGGATCACCGACGCCGTTGGGCTTCTCGACGCGTTCCTTCGACACCTCCGCGACGGAGCTCCTCTCGAGTGCTCCGGAGCCGATCACGTCCGCTCGCTCGCCATGGTCGAGGCCTGTATCCGCTCGTCGACCGACGGCAGCGTCACCGACGTTCCGCATCTCGTCACGTCCCTGGGGGTGCCCATGAGTTGATGCACCCCCGCTCGATCCGCGTAAGGACCGTCCCCCGCTCTCTCGAAAGGACCACTACATGCACTTGATCGCACGTACGCTCGTCGTTCTGCTCGCGGCGACCCTCGCGTTCGCCCAGGCCCAGGCGCCCGGCCCGGACACGCTGGTGATCGCTCAGAGCGTCGACGCCGACAGCATGGATCCGGCGCAGATCAGCTCGCGCCCGGCAGCCAACATCGCCGCCCACATCTGGGGCAGCTTGCTCGAGACCACGTCCGACGGCGACATCGTTCCGTACCTGGCCGAGAGCTTCGAGTACAGCGAAGACGGCACGGCGCTCGATTTCACGCTCCGCCCCGGGTTGACGTGCCACGACGGCGAGGCGCTCACGGCCGAGGACGTCGCCTACAGCTTCAACCGTGCGGCCGATCCCGACAACGGCTTCACCGGCAACACGCCCGGCTTCATCTTCTCGTCCATGGGCTTCATCGATGCCGCGGCGGTCGACGAGCTGACCGTTCGGATCAACACGACGCAGTACAACCCGATCGTCCCGGGCCTGGTCGGCGAGGTCTACATCCACTGCGAGGGCTCGTACGAGAACATGACCCTCGACGAGGCGGCGGAGAACCCCGTCGGTAGCGGTCCGTACGCCTTCCGTGAGTGGATCAAGGACGACCGCATGGTTCTCGAGCGCGTCGAGGGCTTCGACCTTCGCGACGCCGGCTTCGAGACGCTGGTCTGGCGCGTCGTTCCCGAAGCGTCGACCCGTGCCGCCGAGCTCATCGCCGGGAACGTCGACATCGTCGCCAACGTTCTTCCGGACCAGCAGGACGCCGTCGACGCTTCCGAGAACGCCGAGGTCATCCCCGTCGCCGGTACGCGCCGGATCTACGTCGGCTTCAACTTCAAGGACAAGTTCGCGCAGACCGAGGGTGGCGCTGCGATCCAGGAGACCATCGTCCGTCAGGCGATGAACCACGCCGTCGACGTCGAGACGATCTGCTCGGCGCTTCTGGGCGTCGAGTGCGAGCGCGCCACCGGGCTCGTGAACCCTCCGAACGACAACCCGAACCTCGAACCGTACGCGTTCGATCCCGAAATGGCCGAGCAGATGCTCGACGAAGCCGGCTACCCGCGCGGCGAAGACGGCATCCGTTTCGAGCTCACGCTTCAGGCGCCCAACGGCCGCTACCTGAACGACGCCAACGTCGCGCTCGCCGTCGGCCAGTACCTGTCCGATGTCGGCATCGAGACCGAGGTCGAGCTTCTCGACTTCTCGAGCGTGTTCGTGCCGCTCATCCGTCAGCACGACGCAGGCCCGCTCTTCCTCCTCGGCTCGGGTGGGGCTACGTGGAGCCCGCTCTATGACATGGCCGATCTGAGCGCGCCCGACGCTGGCACGAACTACACCGAGTGGCAGAACATGGACTGGTTCTCCGGCTGGGATCGCATCGCGGAGACGCGCGACGAAGCCGAGATCGAGGCCATCAAGAACGAGATGCTCGAGGTGTTCTACAACGATCCGCCCTGGCTCATGATGTACTTCCAGCCCGACTTCTACGGCGTGTCCAGCCGCCTGGACTGGCAGCCCCGTCGTGACGAGAAGGTCAAGGTCATCGAGGCCAACGTCCGCTGAGGTCGACCAGCGTGTGGCGTTCCCATGGGACGCCACACGCTTGAGATCGCGTCCGGCCGGTCGATCCGTCGTCCGGCCGGCTACCCACGAACCGCTCTCGGAATACGCCACACAGGAAAGGGACCATGTGGACCTTCATCCTTAGACGCGCGGCGCAGTCGATCCTGGTGATCTTCGGCGTCACGCTCATCACCTTCCTGGCGCTGCACATGGGGGGCGATCCGACCTACCTCTACGTGAGCGAACGCGCGAGCACCGAGGAGATCGAGCGGACCCGCGCGACGCTCGGCTTCGACCGTCCCTTGCACGAGCAGTACCTCGGCTTCGTGGGGAACTTGCTCCAGGGCGACATGGGTCGCTCCCTGACGTATCGGACCTCCGCCCTGGACGTGGTGCTCGAACGGTTCCCTGCCACGATCGAGTTGACTATCTTCGCAATGTTGATCGCTCTATCCGCCGCCATTCCCCTCGGCATTCTCGCTGCGCGTGCGCGTGGCACGTCGCTGGACGGATCGATCATGGCGTTCGCGATGGTCGGGCAGTCGATCCCGAACTTCTGGCTCGGGCTCATGTTGATTCTGTTCGTCGGTCTCGGGCTCGGCTGGCTTCCCATCTCCGGGCATGTGGCCGTGCTGACCCCGCTGCTGAACGGCGAGTTCGGGACGGCGGCGGCGAATTTCCCCCGGGCCATTCCGTACCTGATCATGCCGGCCTTCACGATTTCACTGTTCTCGATGTCGCGGAATGCGCGTCTGGTGAGGTCGTCGATGCTGGAGGTGCTTGGCCAGGACTACGTACGGACCGCCCGCTCGAAGGGCGTCGGCGAGTACACGGTCACCACGAGCCACGCCCTTCGCAACGCCCTGATGCCGGTCGTCACGATGATCGGGCTCGAGTTCGGCTTCCTCCTGTCCGGTGTCGTCGTGGTCGAGACGGTGTTCTCTTGGCCCGGCGTCGGCAGACTGGTCTTCAACGCGATCAACCAACGCGACATTCCGTTGGTTCAAGCATCGGTGATCATGTTCTCGATGATCTTCATCGTCCTGAACCTCGTCGTCGATGTCGTGTACGCGCGGTTGGACCCCCGGGTTCGGCTGTCGTGAAGGGGGCTCCGAACACCGTGGAGAACACCTCGCAAGCGACCACATCTGCGACCGACGCGAAGGCCCGTACGACAGGGGACGCGTTGAAGCGAGCGTGGCGGAGCATGCTCAGGGCCAAGTGGCCGCTCTTCGCCGTGGTCGTGTTGATCCTGATCGCGGGCTTCGCGATCTTCGGCGAGCAGATCGCGCCGAAGGATCCGAACCGGCAGAACATCATCCAGCGTCTGCAGCCTCCGATGGTGGCCGATCGCAACGGAGACATCGAGTTTCCCCTCGGTACCGACGGCCTGGGTAGGGACGTGCTGTCGCGGCTCATTCTCGGAGCTCGAATCTCCCTCCTCGTCGGCCTGACCGCGGTCATGATCGGGGGGACGCTCGGCACCACGTTGGGGATGATCGCCGGCTACTTCGGCGGTCGCGTCGACGACGTCATCATGCGCTTGGCCGACATCCAGCTCGCCTTTCCGTTCATTCTTCTCGCGATCATGTTCCTCGTGGTGCTGGGGCAGGGCGTGCTCAACCTGATTCTGATCCTGGGCATCGGACAGTGGGTGACGTACGCCCGCATCGCCCGCGGCCAGACGATCTCGCAGCGAGAGAAGGAGTTCGTCGAGGCGGCCCGAGCGCTGGGCGCCTCCACGGGCTCGATCCTGCTCCGGAGCGTGCTGCCCAACATTTTGGCGCCCCTGATCGTCATCGCGTCGTTCAACATCGCCAGCGTCATCCTCTCGGAAGCGGCCCTTTCCTTCCTCGGCCTGGGCGTGCCCCCGACGGTTCCGACCTGGGGCGGCATGCTCGCGGAGAGCCGCGACCAGATCATCGCGGGGAGATGGTGGCTGTCCGTGTTCCCCGGCGTCGCGATCGCGCTCACGGTGCTTTCGTTCAACATCCTCGGCGACTGGCTGCGTGACCTGCTCGATCCGCGTCTTCGCGGCGTCTGACGACGCTGTCCGAACCGTCCTCTCTCGAAAGGAACCACATGATCAAGATCGGAGTCATCGGAGCGAGTTTCGCGAAGGCGGCGTACCTTCCGGCCGTTCGGCACACCGACGGTGCGGAGGTCGTGGCGATCGCCAGCGCCAGGCTCGACAGCGCTCGCTCGGCAGCCGCCGAGTTCGGCGTCGAGCACGCCTACGACGACTGGCGCACGATGCTCGACGCTCACGACCTGGATCTGGTGTGCATCGCCACGCCGACCGACACGCACGCCCAGATGGCATTGGCCGCCTTCGACCATGGGGCGGACGTCCTGTGCGAGAAGCCGATGGCGATGGACGCCGACGAGGCGCTCACGATGCGGCGGGCCGCCGAGGCCGCGGGTCGGCGGCACATGATCGATCACGAGCTGCGGTTCAATCCGAACCGTCGCCGGGTCGCCGAGCTGATCCACGAAGGCGCCGTCGGTGACGTCCGGCACGTCCACATCACCAACATCACGTCCGGCTGGTCCGATCCGGCCGCCCGCGCCAAAGGCGACTGGTGGTCGTCCGCCGCGCGCGGCGGAGGCCGCTTGGGCGCCAACGGGTCGCACCAGCTCGACCTGATCCGCTGGTGGTTCGGGGAGGTGCGCTCGATCACCGGGACGATCGACACCGTGGTTTCCGAGCGCGTCGATCGCGCTACCGGCGAGACGTGGACGGCCACGGCGGACGACCTCGTGCACTTCACCGCCACGACCGATCGGGCCCCGCTGGTCGACGTGTTCCTGAGCGGGGTGGCCCGACACAACATGGGCAATCACACCCAGATCTTCGGTAGCGAGGGGACGATCCTGCTTTCGAACGATACCGAGGAGCTTCTCTATGCGCCCGCTGGCAAGCCGTTCGAGACGATCACCCAGCCCGATCCGAACGCCGACCTGCCCGGCGTGAACGCCGGCATCTGGAACGTCTCGGTCGTGGGTGTGATGCGCGAGCTCGTCAGCGCCATCCGCGAGGGCCGACCGCTCCGCGAGGGAGCGACGTTCGAGGACGGCTACCGCACGCAGCTCGCGATGGACGCGGTGCGCACGTCGAGTGTCCAACGGCGCTGGATCGATCTGGATCGGGCCTGATGGCGGGTCCCGGCCCCGAGGACGGCGACGACCTGCGCGACGTCTTCGCGTGGATCGACGCGCACGCCGACGAGGCGATCGCCGACCTGCAGGCGCTCGTTCGACAACCCAGCGTGTCTGCGCAGGGCGTCGGCCTTCGCGATTGCGCGACGCTCGTCCGGGACCAGATGCAGCGCGATGGTCTCGACGCGCAGCTTCACGAGCTCGACGGCGGCCCTCCCCTCGTGTTCGGGCACATGCCCAGTCCGCGATCGCCGAAGACGATGCTCTGCTATTCGCACTACGACGTCCAACCCGCAGAGCCCATCGATGCCTGGACGCACGGCGGCCCGTGGTCGGCCGAAATCGTCGATGGCGTGCTCTACGGACGCGGCGCGACCGACAACAAGAGCGGCGTGCTCGCGTTCAACAAGGCCGCCAAGGCGTTCCTCGCCACGCGTGGAGAGCTGCCGGTCTCGCTCAAGTTCTTGATCGAGGGCGAAGAGGAGATCGGCAGCCTCCACCTCGGGCCCTGGGCCGAGCGCAACGCCGAGCTGCTGGCTGCCGATGGCATGCACTGTCTGGACGGCCCGGTCGACATCGCCACCGACCTTCCGGACGTCGACCTGGGGCTGAAGAGCGTGCTGTTCGTCGACCTGGTGGTGCGTGGGGCGAACGCCGACGTGCACTCGCTGAACTTCCCGCTGTTGCCGGCGCCGGCTTGGGACCTGGTGCGGGCCCTCGGCACGATCCTCGACGACGACCGTCGGATCCTGATCGACGGCTGGTACGACGGGCTCTACGAGCTGAACGAGGAGGACGAAGAGCAGCTGCGCGTCAAGGCGGAACGGGTCGACCTCGACGCCATGCGAGAGGCCTGGGGCATCGACGCGTTCGCGCAAGGCCGCGACGGCGTCGACGCGATCCGAGCGCGCACCTACGAGCCGACGGCGAACATCGCTGGACTCGTCTCGGGCTACACCGGACCGGGATCGAAGACGATCGTGCCGAACGAGGCGCGAGCCAAGATGGACTTCCGGCTGGTGCCGAACATGGACCCGTTCAGCGCGATCGACAAGCTGCGGCGGCACCTCGACGCGCACGGCTTCGAACACGTCGAGATCGAGTCCACCGAGCGGGCCGAGCCTCCCTACAAGATCTCGGTGCACGAGGACATGTCGCAAGCCGTCCTGTCGGCCGCCGAGCGGGTCTACGGCGAGCCGCCCATCGTGAACGGCGTCTCCGCCGAAGGCACGATCCTGAGGCACGTATGGATCCCGTGCGTCCTGACCGGCTTCGCGAACCCGGGCGCGAACATGCACGCGCCGGACGAGAACGTGACGGTCGCGTCGTACCTGAAGGGAATCAAGTACGCCGCGGCGATCATGGCGGAGTTCGGGCGGAGAAGCTAGCGCACGCGCGCCTGGCGTCACCGATCAGCGCGGCGACGTCGTAGCGAGGGTCCGTTGGGGCGGGCGCAGCGAGAGGAACGCGAGGGCGCCCAGCCCGGCGATCGCCGCGATCGTCAGGAAGGCGAGCCGGTACGTGCCGGTCGCGTCCACCACGCGCGCAACGACCAAGGGACCGCCGACCGATCCGAGCATGACGATCATCGACGAGAAGCCCATCACGGTGGAGAACGACGCGTTGCCGAAGTAGTCGACGCGGAGGGGCCCCATCAGCGGACCGCGGAGTCCCCACGCGGCTCCATGCACCACCGCCGCCAGCGCCACGGCAGGCATCGAAGAGGCGAACGCGAGCACGAGCATCGCCGCCGCGTGCAGGCTCGCGCCTCCCGCTGCGAGCCAGCGTTTGTCGAGCGTGTCGCCCAACGCTCCGCCGATCAGCTGAGCGACGATCGACACGAGCGTCATGACCGAGAACAGCGTCGCAGCCAGCGGCACGCCCAGGCCGAGCGTCTCGACGGCGAACAGGACGAAGTGCACCGAGACGGCGGCGACGACCGAGACGGAGGCGGCATGTCCGATCGACATCGCCCAGAACGCGTACGTGCGGACGGCGGCCCGCGCGCCGAGTGCCGGTCGCCGAGGGCTCGAGCGGCCTGGCTCGGCATCGACCGCTTCCGTCGGTGCGACGCCGTCGGGGAACGCCCCGATGAGCGAGGGGTGCCGGTGCATGAGGCGAGCCGCAGGCAGCCCGACGGCGAGCACGATCAGGCCGGACGCGAACGCCGTGCCGCGCCAGCCGAATCCGGCGAGTCCGAGGGCGACGAGGGGAACCGCGAGCCCTCCCACGCTCATCCCCGTCTGCAGTAGGCCCAGGACGGTGGTGCGCCTCCGTTCGAACCAGTTGACCAGCACGGTCATCAGGGAGAGAACGCCGCAGAGGCTGGCGCCGACCGCCTGGACGAGGAACACGATCAGGAAGGTCGTGAAGTCGACGACGAAGGCGAGGCCGAGGAACCCGATGCCGAGAAGCAGCACGCCCGCCGTCACGACGCGCCGCGGCGATACGCGCTGGAGAAGCCAGCCGTGGAGCGGGCCCAGGAGGCCGCTCTCGGTGCGGTGCAGCGAGTAGGCCAACGACACGGTCGTTCTGCTCCAGCCGAACTCGGCCATCCAGAACGGTGCGTAGGCTCCGAACGATTGGATGAACAGGGCCGCGATCGTCGCTTGCAGCGTCATCGCGCCACCGACGACCCACCAGCCTGGAAAAACGGAACGCAGCCGAGCGCGCAGCGGGCGCCGCCGGCCTACGACCTCGGCCGGCACCCTACGACCACGGAGGGCGCACGCGTTCGATCGGGGCGTCGACGATCGTGCCCGTATCGATCACGGTCTCCCCATCGAGGTCGACGCTGGTGTCCAGCATGCAAAGCCCGAGATGCGCTCGCGAGCGGTTCGTCCCACGGAAGTAGCGGTCGTCGTTGCTGCCGATCTGGACCTGGACGTTTCCGTAGTAGCCCTCGCTGTCCGCGTTCCCGGCGCCGGCTTCGGGGAACTGGATCAGCGGCGCCGTCCAGAGGGCGCGATGATCGGTGCCCCATGCGATGTGGCCCGCCATGAACGCGTTCGGATCGTCGTACGACGCGAGGTGCTCGCGCAGCAGGAACGCGTCCAGGCCTCCTTCCACGTCGACCAGGCGACCCTCGTCGAAGGTGAGCGCTACGGGGTGTTCCACGAACCGCCCGAGGTGGAACACGACGTCGCCGGTGTTCAGCACCAGCGTGCCCTGGAGCGTGCCTTCGTGCTGCGCGGTCTCCACCATCGCACCGCCCCAGAAGTCGAAGTGCCCGGGCTCGTCGGCGGCGCCGTAATGCGCGAGGGTCGGCCGGTCCGTCGTATCCATCACGAGATCGGTGCCGTGGGGCGAGTGGATGCGGACCGACCTGGCGTGTGCCAGTCGCCTCGCGCCGCTCTTGGTGCGCGCGATGACGTCGGCGTCCGCAGGGAGCCGACGCGCGACGTGCAGCGGCTGAACGGCCAAAAGGGCGCGGGATCCGCCGTCGAGCGCTTCGCGCACGTCGTCGCGGTAGTGGAGCAGATGCGTCGTCATGCCGACCAAGAGGTCGCTCATGCCGACCGCCGCGCCGAACGAACGCGGCAGCTCGTCGGCGGCGTAGGGAAGCGTGACCACCTGTGCGGAAGCGCCGAGGGCGAGCGCCGCGCCCAGGCAGGCAGAGGCGTACGTCGGATCGAAGGCGGTATCCGTCACGATGAGACACTCCTCGCCAGATCGCAGGCGCGACATCGATAGCTGATGTCTGAAGAGCTCCACGAGCTCGACGGAGAGCTGGGGGTTGGTCGAGAGGCGTCCGTACGGCATGGCGGTCCTCCTCCGGCGGCGGCGCCGTCGGCTACGTCCTAGGCGCCTCGTTCCTGAGTGGGCTTGGGTCGACGCCCAGCTCGTCGGCGAGCGCCAGGAGCGTCTCGATCTCGCTCGCGGGCAACGGAACGCCGTTCGCCCGCTTCTCGGTTTCCCGTCGGTGCTCGAGCTCGCCGGGTACGAGCACCTCGTCGAAGCCCGGCCGGAGGTCGCTCGCCTTGATTTCGGCGATGAACGCCTGCATCGACGCATAGAACGCTTCGCGAGGCTGGAACCAGCCGATGTCGAAGGCGAGGAACGTGTGAGCGACGTCCATGCTGGCTGGATCCGCGTACGGCGTGCGCCCGAACGCGCCACCGGACAGCACCCCCGTGAGCACGTCGGTCATGAACGAGAGTCCGAAGCCTTTGTACTGGCCGATCCCGAGCAGGGCGCCGGCCATCGCCGCCGCAGGATCGTCCGTCTCCTGTCCGTCCGGCGTCAGGGCCCAGTCGCGAGGCATCGGCTCGCCGCGGTCGGCGAGGAACCGCATCATCCCTTTGCCGGCGGTGGTGAGGGCGATGTCGAGCACGACGGGAAACGCACCGCCGGTGGGGGCGGCGATGCCCCAAGGGTTCGTTCCCACCACCGGCGTGCGCCCGCCCCATGCCGCCATCTCGGGTCCCGCGTTCGTCAATGCGATGCCGACGTGTCCTCGTTCGACGGCCGTGCGCGCATGGACGGACGACGAGCCGTAGTGCGTGCTCTCGCGCACGACGACGCAGCCGATCCCGCTCGCCTCCGCCTTGTCCGCGGCGAGGGTCATCGCCTTGTGCCCGATGACCGACCCGAGCCCGTTATGGGCGTTCACGAGCGCGAGCGCGGGACTCTCCTTCACGATCTCGAACGGCGCGTCGACGTCGACCTGACCGAGGCGGATCCGGTTCCGGTAGCTCGCCAGCCTCCGGACCCCCTGGCCCTGGCCGGGGTGGTAGCGGAGCTCGCTCTGGAGAAGCGCGTCGGCGCAGATCGCCGCGTCTTCCGGACGCACGCCCATCGCTTCGAAACAGGCGACGGCGAAGCCGAGCAGCGCGTCGGCATCGACGCGCTGCATGTCCGGCTCGACCCCCGCGCCTTGCGTCGGGAGCCGTCGACTCACGCGTGCAGGTCGAGCAGGCTCGCCAGGTTCGCGTCCGGGGTCTGGACGGGCGTGATGCCGCCGTCGTGCGACGTCATCACCAGCGTCAGTCCGGGGCCGTAGCCCGGACGCGGACTGTCGCCCTGGCCTACGATGCCGATGCCCACGGCGCCGCGGTAGTACCCATGGGAGTAGCGGCTGTCGTAGTCCTGCATCGCGACGACGTCCCCGAGCCGAAGCCGGTCGAGGCCGGCGTCGACCAACGCCTCCCGGTCGACGGTCTGGATGTGCAGCGAGCCGCCGTCGCTGACCAGTCCCGACCCGGCGCCCAGCAGGTGGGACGGTGCGGTGGCGCTCACCCGCACGCGAAGGCGACCCTCGTCGTCCGTGCCGTCGGTCAGCTTCGCGAGCAGCTCCGGCGAGCACGCTTTGAGCTTGACGGTCGGGTGGTCCGCGAGCTCCAAGCCGACGCCGGCGGCACGGATCTGGACCTTGTCGCCGATCGCCATCTTCTCGCGGGCCGCGCGCGTGAAGTGCACGATCACGTGCTCGGAGAAGCGGCCGGACTTGCCGGTCACGGTGCCGGTCTCGCCGGTCGCCGCACCGGTCATGACCTTGGCGCGGTTTCCGACGCAGGCGAGGACGTTGAGCCCCTGGTTCGCGGCAGTGTCCGCACTGTGGATGCTGACGCTCGGGTGGATCGTGTCCGCGAGCCAGCCGTAGGCCGAGTCGCCGACCGTGACGTTGTAGACGATGCTGCCGTGGCTGGGATAGAGGAACGGCTTGCCGTCGGCGTCGAGGCGGTACGGTTCCGCCGGCAGTCCGGGAAGGCTGGGGCTTGCGATCCGCCCCATGACGGACACGTGGACGAGCTTGTCGGCGTTGTGGCGCATCACAGAGTCTCCCGGATGTTCAGGTAGCGCGCGAGGTTGGCGTTCGGATCGATGGTCCAGGCGATGTCGTCGTCGGTTCCCGCCATCAGCGTCAGGATCCCCGGTCCGTGGCCGGTCATGACCGAGTCGCCGTGGATGCAGAGGGCGATGGCGACGTGGCCTCGGCGGTAGCCTCGACCGATCCGATGATCGGCGTGGTGGATGACGACCACGTCTCCGAGACGAAGGCGGTCGATGCCGCTCTCACGCATCAGCTCGCGATCGCCGGAAGTGATGTCCTGATCGACGTACTCCGAGTTGAGCTCGGCGCCGGAAGCCATGACGCGGACGGGCAGCTCCATGGCCACCGGCACTTGCAGCTTGCCGTCGCTCGCGGTCTCGAGCCCCATCCGGTGCAGCAGCCCGGGACTCACCTTCTTCAGCTCCACGTTCGGGTGGTCCAGCAGCGCCAGCCCTCGGCCTTTGGCGCGGATCTGGATCGTGTCGCCCACGCAGAGCTGTTCGTGGACCTCCTCGTCGAAATCGATCAGGATTCGGGCGTGCTCGCCCACGACGATGCCTTCGGCGCCCGTGGCGAGACCGCTGGTCACGACCGCGCGGTTGCCCATGCACGTGAGGTAGTGAAGGGCGTGGTGCACGCCGCCGTCCTCGTGGTCGATCGAGGCTCCGGGCTCGACGTGATCTCCCTGCCAGCCGAAGGCCGGGTCGCCCACGCGGACGTTGTAGACGTAGCCGAACATCCCCGGACGTACGACGGACAGGCCGTCGTTGTCGGGCAGGAACGGCCCGCGCTTGAAGGAGGGCGCGCTGATGGCGCCCGCGATGGCGAGCTCGACGAGCTGATCTTCGTTGGTTCTCATGAGACGTGCTCCTCGTAGGGACGGGTCAGAGGTACGAGCCGGTCCATCAGTCGGATCCGGCCGCGCTGGCATAGCGTCGCATCACGGGAGTCATGCGCTCGACGGCTTCCCGGAGCGTGTCCGTGGGTTGAAGGGTGGTGATTCGCAGGTAGTCGCCCCAGCGCTCGCCGAAGCCGGTGCCGGGAAGCACGAGCACGCGGGCCTCCTCGAGGAGGAGGTACGACAGCTCGAGGGCTCGCAGTCCCGTCGACGAGCTGTCGGCCCAGAAGAAGAAGCCTCCCCTGGGATCGGTGTAGTCGAGCCCCATCTCGCGAAGGCCTCGACCGAGCAGCTCGCGACGTTCCGCATAGATCTCTCGGAACGCATCGATGCAGGTGTCGTCGGCTTCCGCGGCGGCGAGCGCGGCCGCCTGGCTGACGTTCGCGACGGGGCCCGTGGTTGCGGCCTTGACGCGTTCCATCGCGGCGATCGCGTCGGACGGCGCGATCACGTAGCCGACACGCCAGCCGGTCATGGCCCACGCTTTCGAGAAGCCGGACAGCGTGATCGTGTGGTCACGCATGCCGGGTAGCGCGGCCATCGACACGTGTTCGTGCGGAGGCCAGACGAACTTGCCGTAGATCTCGTCGGAGATCACGACGAAGCCGTGCTTGCGCGAGAGCTCGGCGATCTTCTCCGCCTGTTCGCGGGTGATGATGCCGCCCGTCGGGTTGGACGGCGTGACCAACAGGAGTGCCTTGGTCCGCTCGGTGATGAGCGGCTCGATCGACTCGGCCCGAAGGTCGAACGCGTCCTCGGGATGCGTCGGAACGGGCACGCTGACGCCGCCGGCGTGCGCGATCGCCTGGTCGTAGCTGGTGTAGCGGGGGTCGGGCACGAGGATCTCGTCGCCGGGATCGAGCAGCGCCGACATGACCAGGAACAGTCCTTCCTGGCCACCCGTCGTCACGAGCACCTCGTCGGGAGCGACGTCGATGCCGTGATCACCCCGGGCTCGGCGGGCGATCGCGGCGCGGAGCTCGGGCATGCCGCCGACCGGCTGCAACGGCTGTTCGCCTCGGGCCAGTGCGGCCTTACCTGCCTCGACGACGAAGTCGGGCGTGGCCAGGTCCGGGTCGCCGCGACCCAGCGCGATCGAGTCGGGGATGCCCTTGGCGAGATCCATCAGGGCGTAGCGGAGCTTGGTGCCGTCGAGCTTACGGATCTCGTCGAGCGTCACGATGCGTTCTCCTCGTTCTCAGCGAGGGCGAGCGCTCCCCACTGCGAGACGTTCGTGGTGCAGATCGTCAGCGACTGCTTGAAGTCGCGCAACGGCCCGACTTCGGACGATGGCGCGGCGAGGTAGCCGAC
>Ga0102932_1000882_pt1 | contig 15480 bp, 17 predicted proteins | sample SalPonR1_C_D2_MG_FD_78212 | JGI IMG/M metagenome (GOLD analysis project Ga0102932, IMG submission 78212) | Salt pond soil microbial communities from South San Francisco under conditions of wetland restoration - Salt Pond MetaG R1_C_D2_MG | ecosystem: Environmental > Aquatic > Marine > Intertidal...
CAACCGAAGCGTTGCGCATACCGCGTGGGCCGATCTTGGCGAGGTTGTCCTGTGCGACACCCGCGAGACGATGGTCGCTTTTGCCGATGACAAGGGGGCCGAGCACCTGCATGTGCAGGCGCGCGATCTTGACTGGTGGCTGGACCGGTTGGCCTGTTACGGGTCGCTCTTTCTTGGAGAAGAGACCACGGTGGCGTTCGGGGACAAAGCATCTGGCCCCAATCATGTGCTACCCACCAGTGGCGCGGCACGCTATACCGGAGGTCTGTCGGTGCATAAGTTCCTCAAGACCGTGACATGGCAGCGTGTCGACGCGCGGGTTCTTCCCGACCTCGCGCGGGTCAGCGGAGAGATCAGCCGCGCCGAACGCATGGAAGGCCATGCACGGTCGGCGGATATCCGGCTTGAAAAATTCACAACGCCCGCGGTGCGGGCCGTCAACACCTGAGCGCGCCGCGCCTCAGCCAATCAGAAAGAGACAGTCTCATGAATCTCGCCAAGTTTCCCCGTGTCCGTCTGGCGCATCTGGCCACGCCGCTTGAATACATGCCGCGCCTGACCGAGGCGCTGGGGGGCCCTGAAATCTGGATCAAGCGCGACGACTGCACGGGGCTTTCGACCGGGGGCAACAAGACCCGAAAGCTGGAATTCCTGATGGCCGAGGCGCAGGCGCAGGAGGCCGACCTTGTGATGACGCAGGGGGCCACGCAATCAAACCACGCGCGGCAAACGGCTGCGGCGGCGGCCAAGCTTGGCATTGAGTGCCATATCCTGCTTGAGGACCGGACCGGCTACAATCACGAGAACTACAAGTATAACGGTAATGTCCTTCTGGATCACCTGCATGGTGCGACGATGGAGCATCGCGGCCCCGATCTTGATATGAATGCCGAGATGGAAGCGGCCGCCGAAAAGGCGCGCGCGCAGGGGCGCAACGTTTACACTATTCCCGGCGGCGGGTCGAATGCGACGGGCGCGCTGGGGTATGTGAACTGTGCGTTCGAGCTTTTGCATCAGTTTGTCGAGATGGAACTGAATGTGGATCACATTGTGCATGCCACCGGTAGTGCTGGCACGCAGGCGGGGCTGATCACCGGGCTTAAGGCGATGAACGCGCAGATCCCGCTTCTGGGGATCGGGGTGCGGGCTCCGAAGGACAAGCAGGAGGCGAATGTCTTTGCCTTGGCCGAGAAGACCGCCGAAAAGCTTGGCTGTCCGGGTGTCGTCACGCGCGAGGATGTGGTGGCCAACACCGATTATGTCGGACCGGGCTATGGCATGCCCGCCGAAGATACGCTTGAGGCGATTGATATTTTTGCGAGGACCGAGGCGATCCTGCTTGATCCGGTCTATTCGGCCAAGGGGGCCGCGGGCCTGATCGACCTCATTCGCAAGGGGCAGTTCAAGAAGGGTGAGCGTATCGTCTTTCTGCATACCGGGGGCGCGATCGGCCTTACGGGCTATACGCATTGTTTTGATGTTCCGAAATGAGACCGGTGGGCATTCTTGGCGGGATGGGGCCCGAGGCCACCATCCTGCTTATGCAGAAGGTTCTGGAGGCCGTGCCGGCACGGGATGACGCGGATCACATACCGTTGATCGTGCATCAGAACCCACAAGTGCCGAGCCGGATTTCCGCGCTGATCGACGGGGCGGGTGACGATCCCGGCCCGGTGCTGGAGCGAATGACGCACGATCTGGAGCGCGCCGGAGCTCAAGCGTTGGCGATGCCGTGCAACACCGCGCATCATTATGCGGGGGCCGTGCGTGCGGCGAGCGATCTGCCGTTTCTCGACATGCTGGCGCTGACCACTGCCGCGCTGAGTGCGAAGGGCGCGCGACGGATCGGAATGCTTGCCTCGCCGGCGGTGCGGCAGGTGGGGATCTTTGCCCCGCATTTTGAGAGCGCGGGGCTTGTGCCGGTATGGACACATGACGAGGCCGAGATGTTGGCCATTATCCGCGGCGTAAAGGCGGGCGCGCAGATCGGACCACTTGAGGCGCGGCTTGCGGCGCTGGCGCAGGGGATGCTGCGCGACGGCGCGGATCATCTGCTTGTGGCCTGCACCGAGCTATCACTTCTGACACAGGCGCTTGGCCCGGCGGAGACCTGGACCGACAGCTTGGATTGCCTTGTGACGGGGATCACGGTCTTTGCGCGGGGCGATGACGAGGCGGCGCTTTCTTGAAAAGAAAGCGGTGCGAAATCTTTTCAGGGTTTCGGGCTGTGGCTCACACGTGCTGTCCGCCGTTTACCTCGATCTCGGTTCCCGAGACGTAGGCACTGGCGTCGGCGCAAAGAAAATAGATGACATCGGCCACTTCGGAGGGTTGTCCGAGGCGGCGCAGAGGCAGGCCCTCGACGATCTTGTCGGTGCCGTCGCTGAGGATCGAGGTTTCGACCTCGCCCGGGGCGATGGCATTGACGCGCACGCCCAAGGGGCCGAAATCATGCGCCATTTCGCGGGTGAGGGCGGCCAGCGCGGCCTTGGAGGTGGCATAGGCCGCACCGGCGAAGGGATGCACCCGCGCGCCCGCGATGGAGGTGACGTTTACCACCGCGCCACGCGCCGCCGCCAGTTCCTCCTTGAGCCCCCGCGCGAGGACGACGGAGGCGAAGAAGTTGACGTGGAACACATGCCCCCATGTGCGCAGGTCGGTGTCGAGCGTGTTGAGCCGCCCGCCATCGTCGGACTTGGGTGATATACCCGCGTTGTTGACTAGGGCGTGCAGCCGCCCGCCATCCAGCCGTGCGCGTATGTCTTCGACCGCCGCGATGGTCGCCTCGGGGTCGCTCAGGTCAAGCTGAATGTGGTTGCGCTCGCCGCCGGGCCACGGGCAATCGGACGAGAACGGCTGCCGTGAACAGGTGAGCACGCGCCACCCTTCGGCCGCGAACTTGCGCACCGTGGCATGGCCGATGCCGCGACTGGCACCGGTCAGGAGCAGCGTCTTCTGGTCCGGGATGTCAGGCATGGCAGGTCCGATCTGTTGGCTGGCGCTTGACGGGAATGTAGCGGGCCGCAGAGTTTCGGCAATCGCAATCACGCTGGCCTGTCCGAATGACCCGCCTTAGCGCGTCGGCACCGGCTCGTCTCCGCGATAGTCGTAGAACCCGCGCCCCGTCTTGCGGCCAAGCCAACCGGCCTCGACATACTTCGTCAGGAGGGGGCAGGGGCGATACTTGGTGTCGGCCAGCCCGTCATGCAGCACGTTCATGATCGCAAGGCAGGTGTCGAGCCCGATGAAATCGGCCAGTTCGAGCGGCCCCATCGGGTGATTGGTGCCAAGCTTCATCGCTTTGTCGATGGACGAGACATTGCCTACGCCTTCGTAGAGCGTATAGACCGCCTCGTTGATCATGGGCATAAGAATGCGGTTCACGATGAACGCCGGGAAATCTTCGGCAGAGGCGGCGGTCTTGCCAAGCTTTTGGACCACCTTGTGACAGGCGTCGAAGGTTTCCTTGTCGGTGGCGATGCCCCGGATAAGCTCAACCAGGCTCATCACCGGGACCGGGTTCATGAAGTGAAACCCCATGAATTTCTCGGGCCGGTCGGTCCGGCTCGCCAGCCGGGTGATCGATATGGACGAGGTGTTGGAGGTCAGAATCGTATGGTCGGCCAGATGCGGCACGAGATCCTCGAAGATCGCCTGCTTGAGTGTCTCCTTCTCGGTCGCGGCCTCGATGACCAGATCGGATTTGCCCAGATCGGCAAGCGTGAGGGTGGTCGATATGCGCGCGAGTGCCGCGTCACGGTCGCTTTGCTCGGCTTTGCCGCGGCTCACCTGCCTGTCCATATTGGCGGTGATCGTCTCGATGGCGCGGTCGAGCGCCTCCTGGCTGATATCGGTCATCAGCACGTCATAGCCGGCCAGTGCCATGACATGAGCAATGCCGTTGCCCATCTGGCCCGCGCCTACGACGCCTATTTTCCGGATGTCCATACTGCTGCGCTCCGCGTTCTTGAGTTGGCCGCAGGATAGGCATGCCCGGCGAGTGGCCGCAAGGGGCGGCAATGTGGAAAGATTGAGACGAATGCACGCATTAGCCTTTTCTCAACGGGATTGGCCGAATCTCTCCTCGGGAAAATTTGGTGGGTGACATGGCTTATGAACGTCCGGGGGAAACCTCGCTTGATTACATGCCGTGCCGGTATGGTGCGTCAAAATTACTCTTTCGTGGTCCACGAAGAAGCCTGAGCGGGCGATACGCCGCGTTCCTTGGCGGGACCGAAACATATGGGAAATTCGTGCCGCGCCCCTATCCGGCGCTGGTTGAGGCGCGAACCGGATTGAAATGTGTGAATTTCGGTTGGCCGAATGCGGGAATCGATGTGTTTCTGAACGACGCCGACGTGCTGGCCGCGGCGGCAAACAGTGCGGTCAGCGTGCTTCAGGTTCCGCCCGCGCAGAACATGTCGAACCGGTTCTACCGGGTGCATCCGCGACGCAATGATCGTTTTCTCGAAGCGTCGGCCATGCTGCGTGCGATCTATCCCGAGGTGGATTTCACCGAATTTCACTTTAACCGGCACATGCTCGCGCGGTTACAGGAGACCTCTCCTGAGCGGTTTTGCATGCTGCGCGAGGAGTTGCAGACGGCATGGCGCGCCCGGATGCGCCTTCTGATTGAGCAGATCGCGGCCCCGGTCATCCTTCTGTGGATGTCGCGCCACCCGATGGAAGGGGCGGCGGAGGTGCCGGATATCCGCGCCGATCCGGCCTTTGTCACGCGCGAGATGATTGACGATCTTGCGCGCGTCGCATTGACGGTGGTGGATGCCACGGCCAGCGTGAACGCGATCCGTGCAGGCACGCATGGCATGGTGTTTTCCGAGTTTGACACGGTCGCGGCAGGTGAGCTTCTGGGCCCTGCGGCGCATGACGAGGCGGCGGCGAAGCTTGCCGCCGTGCTGGCGGACCGGGCAGGCCCAAATAAAAAGGCCCGCCGGTAAGGGCGGGCCTTTCATCTTGTGTCGCAGCCGTCACGGCTTCAGAGTTTCTCGGTCAGCTCCGGGACAGCTTCGAAGAGGTCGGCCACGAGGCCATAATCGGCCACCTGGAAGATCGGCGCCTCTTCGTCCTTGTTGATGGCGACGATGACCTTGGAGTCCTTCATGCCGGCAAGGTGCTGAATAGCGCCTGAAATGCCAACCGCGATATAGAGGTCCGGTGCCACGACCTTGCCGGTTTGACCAACCTGCCAGTCATTGGGTGCATAGCCCGAATCGACAGCGGCACGCGAAGCCCCGACAGCGGCGCCAAGTTTGTCGGCGAGGCCCTCGATCATCTTGAAGTCCTCTTCCGAGCCGACACCGCGGCCGCCCGAGACGACGATCCCCGCCGAGGTGAGGTCGGGGCGGTCGCTTTCGGCGACCTTGTCCTCGACCCATTCGGACAGGCCGGGGTTGTCGGCCGCCGAAATGGTTTCGACCGAAGCCGAGCCACCTTCGCCCGCGGCATCGAAGGTCGATGTGCGGATCGAGACGACTTTCTTGGCGTCCGAGGATTTGACCGTCTGGACCGCGTTACCGGCATAGATCGGACGTTCGAACGTGTTGCCGTCGACAACGCCGGAGACATCCGAGATGACCATCGCGTCCAGAAGCGCCGCAACGCGGGGCAGGACGTTCTTGGCGTCGGTGGTGGCGGGCGCGACGATATGCTCGTAATCGCCGGCGAGGCTGACCATCAGCGCGGCCGTCGGTTCGGCAAGGCGGTGGCCCAGCGACGCGTCCTCGGCCACGAGAACCTTGGCCACGCCGTCGATCTTGGCGGCGGCCTCACCGGCCGCAGCCGCGGACGCACCGGCACAGAGCACCGTTACATCGCCCATCTTGGTGGCGGCAGTCACGGCCTTGGCGGTCGCGTCCATGTTGAGTTCGCCATCGGTAACTTCTGCGAGAAGAAGAACAGCCATTATACAGCCCCCGCTTCCTTGAGTTTCGACACAAGCTCATCGACCGAGCCCACGATTTCGCCGGCCTTCCGGGCCTCGGGTTCGTCGGTCTTGACGATTTCGAGACGCGGGCTGACATCGACGCCGTAATCATCGGCGGTCTTTTCGTCGAGCGGCTTTTTCTTGGCTTTCATGATGTTGGGAAGCGACGCGTAGCGCGGATCGTTGAGGCGCAGGTCAACGGTGATGATCGCCGGCATCTTGACGCTGATCGTCTGAAGGCCGCCGTCCACTTCGCGTGTCACCTTGGCACTGTCGCCGTCGATGTCGAGACCGGAGGCAAAGGTGCCTTGGCTCCAGCCGAGCAGCGCGGAGAGCATCTGACCGGTGGCGTTCATGTCGTTGTCGATCGCCTGTTTGCCCGCGAGAACAAGGCCGGGCTGTTCTTCCTCGACGATCTTGGCGAGGATCTTGGCCACGGCGAGCGGCTCTATATCGGTGTGGACGTCATCGGCGGCGACGACAAGAATCGCGCGGTCCGCGCCCATCGCAAGTGCCGTGCGCAGCGTTTCCTGCGCCTGTTTGACGCCGATCGATACGGCGATGACTTCGTCCGCCTTGCCGGCTTCCTTGAGGCGGATGGCCTCTTCGACGGCAATCTCGTCAAAGGGGTTCATCGACATTTTCACATTGGCGAGATCGACACCCGATCCGTCCGCCTTGACGCGGACTTTCACGTTGTAGTCGATCACACGTTTGACAGGCACGAGCACCTTCATTGGCATGGTCTCCTCATTTTGCCACCGCGCCCCGAAGAGTCGGGAGCGCAGTCTCCGGCGTGGTTCTACAGGCTCAGTCCCATGCGGGACAGTGCAAAATCGTCACGTTTGGGCTCTGTGACGTCGTGTTGCGGTGCGTATCGGAAACTGCGTTGCTTTCGGCACCGGGTTTCGGTTGGGCCTAAGCCCCGGGTCTCAGCCGTTCGCCCCCGGCTCCCACAGCACATCGGCGCGGCCATTGTCGTTGGCGATGCGCGAGGCCACAAAGAACCAGTCGCTCAGACGGTTGAGGTATTTGACCGCAGCGGGGTTCACCTCTTCCATGGTGGCGAGTTCGACCGACATCCGCTCGGCGCGGCGCGAGACGGTGCGGCAGAGATGCAACTGCGCCGCGAGGCGTGAACCGCCCGGCAGCACGAAGCTTCGCAGCGGTTCGAGGTCGGCATTCATCTTGTCGATCTCGGCTTCGAGGCGCGCAACCTGAGCGTCGGTGACACGCAGGGGGGTGTATTCGGCCTCGGCGTCGCTGGCCATGTCCGGGCGGCAGAGATCTGCGCCCAGATCGAAAAGGTCGTTCTGGATGCGCCCGAGTGCCGTGTGCATGTCGCCCTCGGCTTCGAGGCGGGCAAGCCCGACGGCGGCGTTGGTTTCATCCACGGTACCATAGGCCGTAACGCGCATCGAATGCTTGGCCACGCGAATGCCGTTGCCCAGCGCGGTTTCGCCCGCGTCGCCGGTTTTCGTGTAAATCTTGTTGAGAACGATCATGTCATTGCCCCCCAGAGCGCAGCCAGACAAATGCGAGGATCACGATCACGGCGATGAATTGCGCCCCGATTCGCCAACGCATGATCCGGTTTGCGTGTTTGCGGTTGAATTCGCCGCCACGTCCGAACGTGCCGATGCCGAAGATCAGGATGGCACCGACGCCTAGGCAGGCGATTGCCACCACCCAGAAGAGGGGATCATTGGCCATGGACCGGTCCTTTCCGTGCGTTTCTGAGGCCCATGTAGTCCGCCCCGCACAAAAAGCGAAAGGGAAAATCGCGCGGGCGCGACGAAATGCGCGGCGCCGCGGTTCAGTCGCCCTCGAAGGCGCAAAGCACCTGCACATCGAGGCCCATCGCTTCAAGCCGGGCATGTCCGCCAAGGTCTGGCAGATCGACAAGAAAACTACAGGCGACGATTTGACCGCCCAGACGCTCGATCAGGCGCACGCCCGCCGCTGCGGTGCCGCCGGTCGCCAGCAAATCGTCCATGACAAGGATTCGCGCACCGGGCTCGATGGCATCTTCGTGCAGCTCAAGTTCGGCCTCGCCATATTCAAGGGAATAGCGTTCGGAAATCGTGGCACCCGGAAGCTTGCCCGCCTTGCGGACAGGCACAAAAGCGGTGCCCAGCCGGTCGGCCACCGCACCGCCAAGGATGAAGCCGCGCGCCTCGAGCCCGGCCACGGCATCCACCGTCTGCCCGTCCAGCCGCTCGACCAGTTGTTCGATCGCCATGCGAAAGCCCGCGGCGTTGCTGAACAGCGTGGTCACGTCGCGGAACATGATGCCCGGCTTGGGAAAATCCGGGATGGTGCGGATATAGTCACGAACTGTTTTTTCGGTCATGGCAGCGTCCTTACCAAAGTGCGGGTTTCGTGACCATGAGCCAGAACACCACGAGAAGGGCGGCGAAAGCAGGCCAGCCCAGTGCGAACCAGACCCGATAGGCCCGGTGCGCCGCGTCGGGCAGGGGCGCGTTCGCCGCCGATGCCGCGCCTGCAAGGTCGCGGATGCGCATTTGCAGGTGGACTACCGGCACCCAGCAGGCGAACGCCAAGGCATAAAGCGCATAGCTGGCAAGCAGCCACGGCTCGGTCAGTGAATATCCCGCGAGATGGACGAGCCAGACCCCGGTGAGAGGCTGCATGATCCCTGCGGGAGTGGTGAATAGCCAATCGGCCACGACAACGCCGGAGGCCACGGAGCGCACCGTCTCGGTCCGCGCGTCTCGCATGGCCCAGACCATCTGAAACGCGGTGCCGATCCCGGTGCCGAAGAGGACAGTCGCAGACAGGATGTGAAGCCATTTGGCGATGAGATACGGATCGCTCATCTTTCATCCTCGAGAATGCCATGAACCCATATGAGCACAAGCAGCAAGGGGTTCTTGAGCAGGCCGCCGAGTGGCAGCAGCCAGAGCGACGGGTTGAGCATTGTGAAAGCCACGGTATAGCCCAGAACGACCGCCGCTTGCCCCCACGCCATGAGCCGGGGCCGCCAGCCACGCGAGAGGGCCACCGCGATGCCGAGGTCAAGCACACCCCCAAGGCGTGCCATCGCGATGAGGGTGCCGTCAGACAAAGGTGCTTCGGGCAGAAGCGGCAGGAAATCCGCGGCAGGCAACAGCAGGCCCAGAAGGCCCGAGGCCAGCCACAAGAGCGCCAGCGCGATGCGCAAAAGCGGTCGCATCAAATAGAGGCGGGCATGCCACAGATCTTGTGTGCCTGCGGGGCGGGACGCGATGAAGTCCGAGAAGGCTCGCGGTGGCCGGGGCAAGGTGCTGATGGCGGGGCCGGGATTGGCCAGAACGCCGGATTGAAGCTGTGTGACCGCCGTGGCCGAGATGGGCCCCATGCGCAGCGCATCGCCAATGCGGCCCATGGCGCGGGCCAGAGGCACGGGCAGGCGTATGAGCCGCGCGGGCCGCAGGCCCAGCCAGCGGCGTAGACCGCGCGCCATATCGGCCTGTGTCACGGTTTCGGGGCCGCCGATCTCATGCACGCCCGGACCGGGCGGGTGACGCAGAAGGTGGTCGACAGCTTGGGTCAGGTCGGCGGCGTGGACCGGGTTGAAGGGCTGTGTTCCGTCCCCGACGACCGGCGTGACCAGAGGCAATGCGGCCAGCGCCCGCGCAAGGGATGATCCGCCGTAGGACGTCTCGCCCAGCACAAGCCCAGCGCGCAGGATGGTGATATCCTGTGCGGCTGCCACGGCTTCGGCCTCGCGGCGGATGCGGGCAAAGCCGGTCTCGCTCCGGTCGATGCCCACGGCCGAGATGAGCAGGCCCGCCGCACCCTCGGGCAATGCGGCGTAGAGCGCGGATGGTGCGGTAACATGGACCGCGCGGGCCACCGCATCCGGGGCCGACAGGACGCCCGCGGCATTCACCACATGTGTCACATCCTGCAGATGCGGGGCCCAGAAGCCCGGGTCATGCGTGGCCGGATCTGTCAGGTCCGCAGTCAGTGTTTCGAACCCCATGCGCGCAAGTCGCGCACTGCGTCGCGCCGAGGCGATCACCCGCCATCCCTTGGTGCGCAGCCCGAAGGCGAGGTGCCGCCCGATGAACCCGTCGGCTCCGAGAACGAGGATTGTGCCGGGTGCGGTCATCCGGCGCGCCGCATGGTGGCGGTGAGAAGCCCCATGGCGACGAGCGCGGCCCCGCCTGCGCGGGTGATCCAGGTGATCACTCTGGGGCGGCGGATCACTGCGCGCAGCCTGTCGGCCAGAAGCGCGTAGGCCAGCGCGTTGAGCGCCGCAAGGGTCACGAAGGTGCCGACAAGGATCGTGAACTGTGGCAGCAGCGGCGCATCGAGTGTTACGAATTGCGGCACGAAGGCGATGAAAAATGCGATGGATTTGGGATTGAGCGCGGTCACCGCCGCCGCGTGCCAGAAGATGCTACGCCCTGTAATGTCACGAGGTCCAGACACGGCAAGCCCCGCTGAGGGTGCGCTTCGCAGAAGCCTGATCCCGAGCCAGACGAGATAGATCGCGCCAATCCATTTGAGCATCGTGAAGAGCGCCGCCGAGGCAAGAACAAGCGCGCCAAGCCCGGCAAGTGATGCCGTCATCGCAACGAAATCACCGAGTGCCACCCCTGCGGCGCTGGCCACCGCGACACTGCGCCCCTTGGAGAGCGCGTAGCTCAGCACCAGAAGGACGGTCGGACCGGGGATAAGCAGAAGCGCCATGGTCGCGGCGCAGAAGGTCAGCCAAAGATCGAGGGGCATTGCGTAACTCCTTGCAGCTTGGGTGATAAAGCCCCAAGAGATGTGCCTCGATCAAGGTGGATTCACACTAAGTCCGGGTCATGCGCCGGCGAAACGCCTGATTGCATGGGTCCGGCCCGCGCCGAACCCTCCGCCCCTATGCCTCTGGCGTCCCATCTCAGAGCACGCGCCCGGCCACGGCATCAAGCCGGGCGACAAGGCTCGTATCGCGCGATTCGGGTGCTGTGAGCACGGCGAAATCGAGGGCACGGTCACAACCATGCGGGCAAGGCGCGCGGTCAGGCGGGAGCGTTGTCGCGATCCGGCGGACCATGTTGCGGGCCTTTTCGGCATTGCCGCTTAGCGTGGCTATGATTTGGGTCACGTCCACCTCTCCGTGATCGGGGTGCCAGCTATCGTAATCCGTGACCATGGCGGCGGAGGCGTAGCAAAGCTCGGCCTCGCGGGCGAGCTTGGCTTCGGGCATGCCGGTCATGCCGATGACATCCGCGCCCCAATGGTCGCGATACATCCGGCTTTCGGCCAGTGTCGAGAATTGTGGACCTTCCATGGCAAGATATGTGCCACCGTCATGCACGGTGACACCGCTGGCGCGGGCAGCGTCTGCACAGATCCCAGAGAGACGGGGGCAGGTGGGATGGGCCACCGAAACATGCCCCACACAGCCCGGCCCGAAGAAGGATTTCGCACGGTCAAAGGTGCGGTCGATATATTGATCCACGATGACGAAATCCCCCGGCGCCATCTCGTCCCGGAATGAGCCGCAGGCCGAGACCGAGATCACATCGGTCACGCCCAGCCGTTTGAGCGCGTCGATATTGGCACGATAGGGGACAGAGCCGGGGGTGTGCACATGTCCGCGCCCGTGCCGGGGCAGGAAGACAACATCGAGGCCCGAGAGCCGCCCGGTGAGCAGCGCATCCGAGGGTGGACCCCACGGCGTCTCGACCGTTTGCCACTCTGCGGCCTCAAGTCCGTCCATGTCGTAAACGCCCGAGCCGCCGATAATGCCGAGTTTTGTCTGTGTCATATGCCTGCCTCCTGCTCCCTGCCGGATCGTGGCCGGGTGCGCAGGGGAATTCAACCACGTTCCGTGATGTGCGGACGTGGAGATGTCGCGTGGCATTCTCGTGGAGTGCGGCATGCACCCCGGCGCGGACCGCCGCGCCGGGGACTTTGGTTAGGCCAGCATATCGGCCACCTCATCGGTGGTCCAGACAGCGTTGGCCATGTAGCGGAAATTGGTCAACGCGGCGAGATAGCCATCCCCCTCGGGCAACATGGCCGCGGCGGTGGCGTCCTTGACCACGGCAACCTCAAAGCCCTGTTCCAGCAATTCGCGCATGTGGCTTTCGGTGCAAAGGTTGGCGGACATACCGGCCAAAATCACCTGATCCACGCCATTCTTGCGCAGTTGCAAGGTCAGGTCGTTGCTTTCGTTGCCATAAAGCTTGTGCGGTGAGGTGATGATGGTCTTGCCGTCCTCGATATAGGGTTTGTATTGCGGCATGAAATCGGCACCAGACCCTTCGAACCCGTCGGTTGTCAGCGGGCCTTTTCGGTCGAACATGCCGATCTTGTGCATCAACTTTTCCAGCGCCCCCTCAAAGCGCCATCCCTTGTCGGTGGGATAGTAGTAGTGCGGCGAGACGGCGACGGTGATGTCGGCGGCCTTGGCGGCCTTGAACAGGCTTTCGATGTTCGCGACCGTGTTGTTGCGTTCGACCGATGCGCCGACCACGCCCCAGGTCACGCCATCGGGGCTTAGAAAGTCGATCTGCGGGTCGGTCACCACCAGCGCGGCGCGCGACGGATCAAGCTTCATGGTGCTGGGCGGCAGCGCCGGTTCGGCCGGGTCGGCATAGGGGTTTTCCTGCGCCTCTGCGGCTCCGGCGGTGAGCCCCGCAGCAGCGGCGAGCGCGGCGGTCCCTGTGAGGGCCGCCCGGCGGGTAAATCTGGGGGAGTCGTCGTTATCGTGACAATTGCACATCGTGGTCTCCTTGGTTCGTGTGGTGTCATCCAGACAAAGGGTGGCAGGGCCAATGTGCCTTTGCGTCCCGGATACGTGGCACACGGGGTTGTGAATATGCCTTTCCCGCTTTCGCGTGGCATCGTGGCGGGGATGACAGCCTCGGACGATCATGAACGACTGCTCGGCGAACTCGAGATCAGCGCGGACCCCTTCGCGGTCTGTGCGCTTGAGGGCGCCTGTAGCTTGGGGCTTGGTCGAAATCCGGGGGCGACACTGCATTACGTGCTTGGCGGACGTGGAGACCTGCGGCTTCAGTCTTGGGCTCCTATCCCGTTGATGCCGGGGCGCCTCGTTCTGGTTCCCTCGAGTATGCGCCATAGCCTTCTGAATGCCGGGGGTCCGCAAACGGGGTTGTCGACATGTGAGCCTGCGGGGCTGAACCTTGCCAGTCATGTTGCGAAGGGGGCAAAAGACGGCAACATGCTGGTGCTGTGTTCGACCATATCGCTGGGGTTGCGCAATACGCACGGCCTCATTGATCTGTTGCGCACGCCGCTTAGCCTTGACCTTGCCGCCTCACCGCTTGCCGATCGTGCGATGGAGGGTCTGATCATGGAAATGACGCATCCGCGCGCCGGACGCCGAGCGATGATCCGCGCCCTGCTTCTGCAATGCATGATCGAGATGCTGCGCAGCCGGCTTGAGGCGAGAGATACGGCAGTGACATGGATGCGGGGTCTGGTAGATCCGGGATTGTGGCAGGCCTTGCGCGTGATGCTGGATGATCCCGGTGCGCCCCATTCTCTGGAAACGCTCGCGATTGAGGCCGGCATGAGCCGGTCCCGGTTCGCGGCCCGATTTCAGGTTGCCTATGGGCAGGGCCCGATGGGGTTTCTGCGTGCGTTGCGGTTGGCGCGTGCGGCGCAACTTCTCACCCAAGGGCAAGAGCCGGTGGAGCGTATCGCGCGGAAAGTGGGATTTGCCAGCCGCAGCGCATTTACCCGCGCCTTTACCGAGGTTTGGGGTGTCACCCCCCGTGGGTTTCGCCGGGACGCGTCGGCCTCGGTTACGACTCGGGACGGGAGAGCGTGAACATCTCGCGCACGGCGGTATAATCCATGTAGCCTAGCCGCGCGATGGGCACATAGGCCGCCGGGTCGATCCGACCGTCCTTTAGGATATCGTCGCGGATATGCACGCCCGTGACCTCACCAAAGACCACGATATTGGCAACGCCCGGAAGGGTCACCATTTGTGTCAGGCGGCATTCGAGAGCGGCGGGGGCATCCGCCACACGCGGACAGGCCACCGTGTCGCAGGCGACCGGGGTGAGGCCCGCGCGCTGAAATTCGTCCGCGTCACGCGGTATGGTGGCCGAGCTTTCGTTCATGGCGGTCAGCATCGCTTCGCCCACCACGTTGACACAGAAAACGCCGGTGTCACGAATGTTGGCCACGCTGTCCTTGGTGCCATCTGCGTCCGGTTTCTCGCCGGTGGAGGCGAACATCACCTGCGGCGGAACATAGGCCACGGCGTTGAAGAAGGAGTAAGGCGCGAGGTTGAACCTGCCATCGGCCCCTTGGGTGGAGATCCAGCCGATGGGCCGTGGCGTGACGATGGCATTGAAGGGGTTGTGCGGTAGGCCGTGGCCGTCCTCGGGGCGATAAAACATCGGTGATAGGCTTCCTTGCAACAGGGTTTGTGCAAGGCTTACGCGCGTGCTAACCGCTTGGCCAGCCAGAAACACTTGCCCGAGACGCGATGGAACTGACCCCGGAAACCGATGACGACTGGTGGGAGGTCGAAGCACTTTACGATCTGTGCTTTGCCCCCGGTCGCGAGGCGCTGTCGTCTTACCGGCTGCGCGATGGTGTGCCGCCGGTCGCCGGGTTGAGCCTTGTGGCGCGCGACCCGGACGGTATTCTGGGCGGGGCGATCAGATATTGGCCGGTGCGGCTTGGGGACCATCGCGCGCTTCTGCTGGGCCCTGTGGCCGTACACCCGACGCGGCAGGGCGAGGGGCTGGGCGGATGGCTGATCCGTGACAGCCTTGGGCGCGCGGGGGCGCAGGGCTGGTCGCGGGTGATGCTGGTGGGTGATGCGCCTTACTACTCGCGCTTCGGTTTTGAGCGGTTGCCGGGAGTCGAGATGCCGCCACCCACAAATCCGGCACGCGTTCTGGGCGTGGCTATCGAGCCCGGCGCCTGGACCGGGGTAAGGGGCAAAGTCACGCGGGCGGCTTGAATTTCGCGGCGCGCGCGCCGATCTATTGCCCGACAGAGGAGGCGCATATGCAGGTTCTTGGGCCACCGCCCGGCGAAGAAGAGATCGACGCGCGGCTGCGCGCCCTCGCGGATCGTCATGCGCGGGCGGAAAATCTCGGGATGCAACTCCTTAATGCCATTGGCGGGTCGGCCTCGAACCTTCTTGACCGGCTTCCGCGTGAGGTGCGTGGGCGCCTTGACGGGGCCACAGCCGAGGCGCTCCGCCTCGCGATGGAGGCGGCGCACCGGTCGCGCGGCGTCGTCAAAGGCCAGCCCGGTTGGCTTAACCGCGCGGTGACCACCGCAATGGGCGCGGCGGGCGGCTTTGGCGGTTTGCCAAGCGCGATGGCCGAGCTTCCGGTTACCACCGCGATCCTGCTGCGCACGATTCAGGACGTCGCCGAGGAATATGGTTTTGATCCCGAAGAGGAAAGCGTGCGGTTCGACTGTGTTCAGGTCTTCGCGGCGGCGGGTCCGCTTGAGGATGATGACGATGCTGATCTCGCTTTTCTCAGCACACGGGTGGCTGTTTCGGGCGCTGCGGTGCAGGCGGTGATTGC
>Ga0102932_1000889_pt1 | contig 15454 bp, 6 predicted proteins | sample SalPonR1_C_D2_MG_FD_78212 | JGI IMG/M metagenome (GOLD analysis project Ga0102932, IMG submission 78212) | Salt pond soil microbial communities from South San Francisco under conditions of wetland restoration - Salt Pond MetaG R1_C_D2_MG | ecosystem: Environmental > Aquatic > Marine > Intertidal...
GTGACCGCATCATACGTGCGGCTGCCCATGTAATAGAGACCCTCGCCCAGGTCAATGACGCCATAGGTGCCAACAAAGGTGAAAGGGTTTGCCACCGTGCTTTCGGATGCCGTCTGCAGCCCGTAGGGCAGGTAGCGGTAGGTGGCTGCGATCCGGGCATCTTCGTCGGACAAAAAGGAAACATTGACACTCAGGTCGTTGTGATAAAAGCAGACGCCTGAGGCATCGGCCATGGCCACGATCTGTCCGCCCCGGTAGAGCCACATGGCCTTTAACGCATTACTGCCGTCGGTTTCAAAAAGCAGGCGGCCCTGTTCATCGTAATGGAACCGGCGCACCGAGCCGTCGCTGGTCCACTCGATCAGCCGCCTTCTGCCGTCATAGACGGCCTGATGGCCGGCCTTGCGGGTGCTCCAGTCCGTCAGCAGGTCCCGGTGGTCAAATGTGCCGGAAAACGACCGGTCGCCGGGGATTTCTGTCTGGTTCCCGCCTGTATCCGTTGCGGCCGCCGCTCCGTTGAACGAGCTCAGGGTAAAGGAGCGGTTATATGTATATTGGGCACTCGTATCCCCGGCTAAAAGCTCCGGAACCCAGGCAACCGCGGTTCCGGTCTGGTTCAGTTCATTAATCAGCCCTAGGCTGTTGCGGGTGCACGTCAGATCCAGCAGGGTTTCTGAGGCGCTATAGTGGCGAATACGCGTGGCCAGGCTGTTCTTGTCATAAGTGACGGCCGTGTCAATCCCGTTGGAGCGCTCCTCTTTGGTGAGGTTTCCGACCGCGTCATAGCTCATCTCAATTGTTTCCCCCTTCCAGGCAATCGCGCTCACCCGGCCCCGGCTGTCGTAGGTGTAGGTAGCCCCGCTGCCGTCCGGATAGACCATGCCGGTCTGCTGGCCGGCCGCGTCATAGGCGAAACTCATGGACAGGCCGTCATACCAGTTCTGCTGCGTAACCTGGCCGCGGCCGTTTCGCCCATAGGTCTCTGTCCCCAGCGCATGGGTGGCGGCGGTCAAAAGCCCGTTGCCGTCATGGGTGTAAGTGGCGATGGGCGTTCGTTCCATTAAAATCTATCTCCGTGAGCAGGCCGTCAGCATTTCGGGTGTAATGAATCGCGTTATTCCACGTACCGTCAAACCGTGGGTAAGTATCGCGCAGCCGGCCCATCTGATCCCGGACGTACCGGGCGCCGTTTGCTTCCCACGGCAGCCCCCGCCAGTCAAGCCCAACTGAAACACTGACGTCTAGAGTCTCGGAAAGGGTCTGAGAGAACAGCTCGTCGGAGTACAAATAATCCCAGCCCACCTGGTCTCCGTCCGGGCCCTGGACAGAAGTTGCCTGTCCCAGTTCGTTGTAAGCGGTGATAAAGGCTTTGCCGTCAGGACGAGTGGCCTTGATCTGCCTGCCGGCCGCGTCATAGGTGTAGGTCATGGTCTGACCCAGGTAATCCGTCTCGCTTAAAATCTTGAGGGAGGGTGACCGGGTGACGTATTGCTGATCGCCGTTCTCGTTTCGAAGGCCGATGGCGGCGCAGCAGTCATACAGGTTTTCCTGATAAGTGCCGTCCGGATGGGTCACCCGCAAAAGCCTCCGGTTTTCGTCGTAGGTGAATGTGGTCGTTCGCCCCAAAGGATCGGTGATACTGGTGAACTCAATACCGTTTACGTCGTAGCCGAAGGTTATGGTATTGCCGTCTTCATCTGTCAGGGCCTTAAGGTTGCCGAAGCCGTCATAAGTCCGGGTCGTGACGTTGCCCTCCGGATTCGTGGTCTGTGTCAGCTGGCCGTATGTGTCATAGCTGAACTGAAAAACACGGCCAGCCGGCGAGGTGGTCTGGGTGGGGTTTCCGTTCGCATCATAGGCGATGCTCCATGTGTTTCCAAGCGCATCCACGTACTGGATCACCTGCCCCCGATCATTATAGGTGTAGGCATGAACGCCCCCATCATATTCGGTGACGCTTGCGAGCCGGCCGTCATCGTTGTAGGTAAGCTGCCGTGTAGCTCCTGGGCCTTTCTGCGTGATTTCAAGCGGCCGCCCCTCGGCGTCCGTGACTACGGTGGGCGCCTGCTGACGGTCGTTGCCTGCATATTGACCATTGGGATACTCATAGTCAAAGCTGCGGCCGGTGGCGTCTATGATCCGAGTTGTCAGATATTCAAGTTCCGGGTCCGCAATTGCATATTGGGTGATGTTTCCATCCGGATCTGTGACCTTGCCCAGGTAATCGAACTTGTTGTCATAGGTCGACCACAAGAACTGCCAGATGCGTCCGGCGGTGTTCATCTCCGTGATATAGTGATCGCTGTTATAGGTATAGTCGGTCTGGTTACCAATTAGGTCCACCACCCGAACCAGGTGGGCGCCGCTGTAGCTGAAGGAAACCGCATTCCCGCCCGGAACCGTCAGAGCGGTGCACTGCCCCGAGGCGTTGTAGGAAAGGTCGGCCGACCGGCCGACCGCGTCGGTGATCTGCGTGATGGCGCCGGCAACATTTCGGGTGATTACCAGGCGGTTACCATTCCAGTCCTCAACCGCCACCAGGGGCAGAGGCTCACTTATATCCAAAGCTCCCTCGTAAATATAGGAGAGCCTCTGATCCGGCGGAGTCAAAATAAACCGCCGTTGGGAGGTCTCAGTCAGATCTTTTTCGAGACGGTAGCCGGAGCGATTGGGAACAAAAGCACCGTCCCAGTCCGCGGTATAGGCGGGCCCGCTTTCGGCTGGGTCATAGTCCACGACTATAGTTTCATCGCCGGTCTCGGTGTTCTGTGTAGCAGTTATCACGTTGGCGTTTGCATCGGACGGGATCTTGAAGTGTAGCTGCCCGCCGTCATCCTGCTTCACCGTCACCCCCTCAAAGGATTCAGTCAGCCAGGAATCATAGGAAAACCGCCATCCGGTCCCAAAACCGGTTGCACCCGCCGATAGCCGGGCGTTCCAGGTCAGAGTTAGATCCACCGCCGGCCCGCGGCCGGACCATTGAAAAAGTGTATCCTGAACCCCGGGCAGGAGGTTTGCCATGTTGACGCGGTATCCGGGCAGGCCGATATCCGAGCATCCGTTGCAGCCGTATGGTTTTTTTCGCATATAATCGGGCTCGGTGCGGGCGTATTTCGGCAGGCCGTTGTTTTCGGGATTGGTGAGGCTGGCAAGGCAGGTCGGGACAATATGGATAGACAAACCCCGATCCTCAGTCCCCTCACCTGCACCTCCGAATGTTACAACATAAGTCCGGTCAAAAATGCGGATCTCCTTGTCCGGCTCCCAGGCATAATATTCTGGATAAGGAGGCTCCGCCTGATAGGGATTAAATGCGTTATGAAGGGCAACCTCCATGGACGTGGGTGAGGGAAAACCGCTATCCTCGCTGCTGTATCGCTTTTCAGCGACAATGCGCTGGCCGTTATCCGGGATGCTGATCGAAAGCACCCGCTGGGCATTACAATGATCGTTAGGTTCCTCACAGGAGAGGTCCCTGGCCTCGGGGACGGTTACCTCTACTGTCAGGTTGGCACCCATGGAAATCGGCGCCGTATAATAGACTCTGTCCAAGATGCCGTCTTGGTCGTAGATCCAGTAAAGCAATTCAATCTCACTGTCATTCACCCCGCTGATGGACCACTCCACGTCTTCCCCAATCACTGCAGATGTAGTGGTCATGGCATAGGCCGAAGAAACTAGCAAAAGGATCAGAACACCTGCCGAGAGCCAAAGGAAAAATCTATTCTTTATGCCAGCAGCTTTGAATCGCATCAAATCCAACTCCTTGTAAAATAGAATGTCAACCACTTCTCCCAAAATAAAGCCAACCACTTTTTCTTTTCCTCCTAAGCCCCCTTATCATGTTTTTCAGGCGCTCATACCGACTTAAAAACCAGTAAAAAATTTCAGTTTATCCTAAATATGTCAATAAAAATGCAAAGATTACCTTAAAAAAGGTGGGGGCTCTCCGGTCTTCTTCCCGAGGGATCTGTTTTTCCAACCTGGATGGCTTCGTAAAAAGTCCAATATCTGTGTTGCGCTGCATTCCTCGGGATTTTGCGCGCCCCCTGATCTTAAACCGGGCTTGAACTTTTACTTTGCCATCCTAAAATCAAATTTTTACGAGATTGTCAGCCTTGACGATTTAAAAATTTTGAATCGGAAAAAGCAAAACGTCCAGGAAATGATTGATTTAACGATTTTCCTTTGATAATCATTGTTTCTATCTTTTAAGGGATGGAGAAAAAAAAGAAATGACAAGCGACAGCCACTTGCGCTTCGGCAGATCCAGCAGAAAACCTGTCGGCATAAAACTAACCATATCAACAAATATTTTTTGTATTTTTTTTCTTTTGTTGACCATGCCCGGCTTCGCGGCCGCTGTATCCGTCAGTTACACCTATGATGATATGAATCGCCTGAAGCGGGTGACCTACGGAAACTGGGGGGTCGTGGAATACACTTATGACGCGGTCGGCAATCGGCTGAATAAAATCGTCATTCCTACCGACACGGATAACGACGGCATCCCTGACATCATCGAAGACGCCAACCAAAACGGTACTATGGATGACGGCGAAACCAACCCATACAGTGCAGATACAGATGGTGACGGCATGCCGGATGGCTGGGAGGTTGACAATAACCTTGATCCGCTGACCGATGATGCCGATTTGGATCCGGATGGCGATGGCCTGACCAATCTTGAGGAATACCAGAATGGAACTAATCCGAATATACATAATGACCACAAGCCACTGCCTTGGATAATGTTGCTTTTGTCTGATTAATTGAAATCGAAATCCAATTTAATAAAAAGGCAGGGCTTACATGGCCCTGCTTTTTGTATATCGAAAGCAAACATTCGGCTGTTGAATTTCAGTTATGCGCTAAACACTGCCGCTAAGTACAGTCAAACAGAAAAGGCAGTAATCCGGGACTTTGCCTCTTCTGAAGGTACCCCAATATGTTGTACTTTCCCTTTGAACCGGATAGCTGCCGAAGCCTTTTTAAAGTGCTCACCCCCCTGTGTCAGGATTTAGTCAGTTTTAAAACACATAGATCCCCTCTTGGCCCTCAGGGTCCATTTCTGATAGAAACTCGTTTTAAAGCCGCATACAGTGATAAATATCCCTGATTGTGGTCAAACTTATTTCCTGAAGAATATCTTTTCTATTTAAAAAACCTATGATATTTAAGGGTAATCCAAGTTTCCTTGACTATGAGCCATGCGTTTTTTAAATGTTCTATTGTATTTATGAGCGATAACAAGATACGGGGGGGATTCGCCAGACGAATTTATTTCCAGATATTTGGCAAGTATGTAGCCTGAGAATTTGGAATGTATCTTTTGTCGCATAACATCACATATCACTTGATATACGAACCCGTACAATAACTGGTTATAAAATTGAAATGAAAAGTATATCGATAAACGGACAGAAATTGCATGAAGTACGAATGTTACTTCAACAATACGAGAACAACACAATAAGCTATCTTCGGTATCCAAAACATAGAATAAGTTACGATGAAGATGAAAATACCGTTGTCATAAGGCTTCCATCTATGTTGTCTCTGGAATTGTTTCGAACAGGTATTTTAACAACTGATAAAAATGATCAAATTAAACTGGGTATAAGCGGAAAAAGTATTGGAAAATATATCCTTGACGATCTAAGGTATCCAAACGACCATAGTGATATAATTATACTTAAATTCAAAAGGATAAAAATTTTATCATCCCGGCAAACCGCCAGAGCCGGGCGGGTTTTAACAATAGCATCAAGCAGGCAGCTTGTTAAAAATTTAACCGTTCAGTGGAAGCCCTGACGGCTCCTGACTGGGGCGTTCGACCTATGAGATGTGATGATACATGATAGTGTGACATGAAAGTTCCTAATTGTGAAAATGCTGAAGTTCCAGAGAGCAAGATTGTTGATTATCTTCTTGCTCAAAGGCATCCAGAGGGAGGGCCAAAGGCACGGTTTTTCCTCGGATGGGGGTTCCGATAGAAGCGCGGAGCATTCTCGCTTCAGCTTTGATAAAGCAAGTCAATGGAAACGATTACGCCAATGCCGAGGTGGGAAGGCATGGAACAAAGTACATTGTCGAGGCTCCGATCGAATCCCCGAAAGGCGCAACCACTCCGGTGAAAACAATCTGGATGATTGCGGAAGGCACGAAAAATCCTCGATTGATCACCGCATATCCAGTATGATAGAGGGAAAAAATGATAAAGGAACACGATAGAGTCATTCTTACGGAAGCGATTAAAGAACACGGGCTTGAGCCTGGCGACATCGGAGCCGTAGTTTATGTTCATGGCAAAGGAGAAGCCTTAGAGGTGGAATTCGTGACCCTGGACGGGAAAACAGCCGCAGTCTTGGAACTGGAGTCAAATCAGGTGAGGTTTGCAACTGCGCGAGAAATCCCCCACGCAAGGCCTCTCTCCGCTGCCTAAGGAAGACTCGGGCGAACAATTAGATTCGTTAATTCGCAGAATCCTGCGGAAATTGCCTTTCTGCAGTCGATATTTAGTGCAGAACACATTCCTTTTCGTATTATGAGGTGGTCACATGGTAAGTGCTTGAACACCTGCACAACTAAGAACAGTCAAACAGGAAAGTCAGTAATCCAGGACTCTGGCCCTCCGGACGTCAACCACCATATATTGTGCTCAACCTTTTAACCGGATAGCTGATAGGATCTTTTTACTATCCTGATTCCTTTGCATAATGTATTGATCAGGAAAGCAAAAATTATTGAGCCTGCCAAAGTATTGTCCGACCTCATCCTACAAAAATTTCATATCTATGCTTACAGACTTATTTGTTAGCAAATGATATAAAGCCTTAAATTTATATAGATTTATCATAAGGGCGCTATTCTTCGGGCCTTAAATCTTTTTAATTTTAAAAACCCTTAAAGGCACCTGTCAACGGTCGTGAATTTTTGAGCCATTTTCGGTCGTGAAAAGTGAGCCACTTTTCCTTCCCCATGGCCCTTTAATTTTCCGTTGACACCTCCTTTCCAATTTTATCCTTAAGCCGATAACTATTGCCATTAATGTTTACAACAACACTATGATGGAGCAACCGGTCTAGTATTGCCGTGACAATGACCTCATCCTGGAACAACTCTGTCCATTCAGAAAAAGCCTTGTTGGATGTTATGATGGTGCTGGCTTTTTCATAACGGTTGGCAATAAATCGAAAAAATAAATTACACTCCTGTCGATCAATGGGCGTGTAGCCCACCTCATCGACAATGACCAGCGCAGACTTATAATAGCTTCGTCCCTTGCCCCGGCGGGCTGATTCCTGGTCCTTTTTAAGCTTGGCAATCAAATCCTCCATATTGGTAAAATAGATACTCAAACCCGCTTGGCAGGCTTTGATCGCCAGTGCGACGGCCAAATGGGTTTTACCCACCCCAGGCGGGCCCAAAAATATAATGTTGCCGTTCTGGCGAATAAAGGTCAGGTCAAACAGCGACATGATCTTTTGGCGATCCAGTTTGGGCTGAAATGTAAAATCAAATTCCTCGATCGTTTTCCGAAACGGCAGACCGGAGATCTTCAAAGCTATCTCCACCCGGCGCTGCTCCTTCTGGCTGACCTCTTCCTGGAGCAGTTCATCCAAAAAAGACAGATAGCTTTTGGCATTTTTTTCTGCTGCCTCAAGCATCTGCTCAAGCGTCTCTGCCATGCGCGGCAGTCGCAGCCGGGAAAGGCTTTCATAGATCCGGTCAAGTACCAGGCTCTCACTCATATGCGCACCTCCCCGGCTATATGGTCATAGACATCCATCGGGCGGATTACGACATCCATATCATAGAAAGGCTTCTTCGGACTGATGGTCTTTTTTGCCCGAGCCTTTGCTTTTGACCGCTTGCCATACTTTCGCTCGTTTAATTGGCGGTCTCTTTTCAGCTGTTCATAGAAACGCCGGTCCTGGACCAGCTGGCCTTTGCCCCCAGGGATTTCATAGACGACTATGAGGCGATCTTTATAAAATATCCGCATTTGATTATCTTTCACCCGGAGGATAACCTGTTTGCCGACCAGGGTGTGCGGCACAACATAACTGTTACATTCGAATCGTAGCGTACAGTCTTTATAGACCTTGCGATATACCCGCCAGGAAGTATCAAATGCAACTACCGGCAAGGCATTTAAATGCGGGGCTTCCCGGCAAAACCGCTTCTCCACCATTTCATGAGTGGTGCCATGAATCCGCTGGTCCTTTTTGGCCAACCAGACATGAAGATCTTTATTGGCTGTCTCCCGGCATACAAACCCATAGCCTCGCCAGAATCCTTCCCGGATAAAATGATAGGGCCGCTCCACCTTACCCTTTACCCAGGCGGCATATGCAGGCGCCACCTTGGGGCGGAACCCGTAATGGAGGGCAAAGCTCGTCAGGGTATCATTGAATTTCTCTTTCCCCGCCAATTTGCCAATATATACGTTTTTCATCCGGTCATATAAAATCTCTTCCGGAACACCGCCGAAGTAATGAAACGCCCGTATATGACAGTCCAGAAAGGTTGGCAGATCGCATTTTTCAATAAATTCCGCGTAAATTTTTCTGGAGTAGCCCAGGATCATGGCGAATAAATAATACTTTTCAATTTCGCCATTTGCACCCTCGACCTGAAACTCGCCGAAATCCACCTGGGCCTGATAGCCCGGCTCCGTCTCAAATCGTATATAGGCGGTTTGTTGGTGCTTGTCCTTAAACTGCTTCACCCTTCGCTTCACAATCTCATAGCTGCCGGCAAATCCCATTTTGACCAACTGATCATAGATCCAGGTGGCCTTGTATTCAAAGTCATCGTCAACCCAGGCCTTGATGTTGTTCTCATAAGCATCCAACAGGCTCCGTCGCTTTGAATACGATGGGCCGGCCACTGCCTGATCCGGATTCTTAATATACTTGGCTACCGTATTCCGGCTGATACCAAGCTTGCCGGCAATTTCCCGCTGAGAAAACCCACGCCGATGCAATAGCTGTATGTCCAAAATGGTCTCCTTTTTTTCATTAATCTTACCTCCCTGGTAATGCCGGGTATAAAAAATACGAACATAATCACCATACCCGGTGGATGGAAGGGGGCATATACCTGGGGGTATCCCCCCTTCCATCTTCGGTAAGTGGCTCAATTTTTCGCGACCATTTTTGGCTCAATTTAACACGACCATCTACAGCACCGCCTTGAGACCTTCTCAAAGCAGCCATAATAATTGCCTATCTGCCTACATTGCCGATCGGTTTATGTCGAATCAAAAATCTTTAAATACCTTCCAAATGCTGGAGGCATTATGAAACCCCGACAACTTCGGACCCTACTTATCGGTATCACTTCTCTTTGTATCCTTTTATCCGGCACGTCAATATTACAAGCTGCATGTGGTGATTTAATGACGACCTGGAAGGGGGTTGAAGCCTATCACAATGGCGCATACCAAGGCACTGGCACTTCTTGTGGAGGGTTATCTGATTTCGGATATGAATGGCAATGTGTCGAGTATGTCCGCAGATTTTACTATGATTGTGGCCTAAATTCCACAAGGGATAATCCCGACTGGAGCGGCAACGCAGAAGATTATTATAGCACGGCTACAAGGCGAGGGCTTGTCTCTTTTGCGAATGGCGAGTCTTCTTCTCCCCCCAGAGCCAATGATATACTTTGCTTTGGTCCGTATAGCTATGGTCATGTTGCTATAGTCACGGACGTTTCAGAAACAGGCGATAACACCTATCAGGTTGACATGGTTGAGCAGAATTGGAGTGATACTGGAATTGCCTCTCTTACAATGAGCTATGATGAGTCTACAAACGCGTATACGGTGGATGACCGTAGCTCTTATGAAGTTCAGGGCTGGCTCAGAATTCCATACTCCTGTGCTTTATACAAACAAGACCCCGCAAAGGGCGAAACCGTAACCCTGCAACCCGGAGACACCCAAACCTTCGCGGTTTACTACACCAACACCATGGAACCCCCAGCAAAAGATCTTTTGCGCAGCTTCGGCGCATTAGACTGGAGAAATGCCTCTGAAGACGGGGAAGACATGACGACTGAAGAATTAACCAACTTCAGCGCCGCATCCCCATGTTTTCATTATATGGAGCTGCGATCCTGCAACAGTGAGGGGGATCCGGCAATAAGTTGGCTTTATCCAGGTGACGGGGTTTGGGTCAACAATGGCGGCATCCGGGTGGTCCCACAAAATACCAGCAATATCGGCTATAACCAGAACGCAGGATTTATATTTACCGGCAAAGTGCCGGAGACGGCTCAACCCGGTACCTACCATATATACTTCCGGCCGTATCATGCAACCGGGGGATACCTTGACTGCGCGTTAACGGATTTCACCATTGAAGTGACAGACACTGCCCCTTCATATTCGGTGGGTCAGGGCGATAATATCCCTTCAGACATTACCGCCATGTTTGAGCAGGCCTATGCCGCAAATGAAGCCGAACTGGGGTCTCCCACATCCGCGGCCAAAGCAGCGAATTCTGGTGAAGATAATGTCGGTTTTGGCACCGCCGGCTATTATCAGACCTTTGACAACGGCTCCATCCAGATCCATTCCGGAAGCGCCTTTGTGGTTTTAAATGAATTCTATCAGGAGTGGGGGGATCAAGGGTACGCTTCCTGGGCGGGGTTTCCCACCAGCAATGCATATGCCTGGGATGCCGGTCAGAGGCAGGACTTTGAGGGCGGATACATTTATTCAGATGGCACCGTTACGGAATTTGTCTCAACCACCCATCCCCAAAATCTGACAGCAAATGTTCAAAATGGAGGATCGGTGCAGCTATCATGGGAAAATAATATTCAAGCGTCTGGAATCAAAATTTGCCGGAGTGCGAGTCCAACCCAAATAATTGCTACTCTGGGACCTGATGTTTCGAGCTATCAGGACTTTAATACTGAATCAAATCAATCCTACACATACTTTGTTCAAGCTTACAACAACACCGGCCAGTCTCCAGCTTCAAATGAGATTGCAGTGCAGGTCGGTGAAGTAGATCCCAATGCAGGGCTGGCAGATACTCCTTGGCCCTGTTTCGGGCATGATGTAGGCAATACAGGACAGAGTAGATTTAAAGGGACTGAATTTCCAAAACTAAAGTGGTGCTTTGAGACAGGAGGGGCTATTGGCTCCTCACCTGCTATAGGAAACAACGGGAATATTTTTGTAGGCTCCGCTGACGGTAAACTCTATGCTATTGCTCCGAATGGTAGTTTGCTGTGGAACTATGAGACAGGTAATAGTGTCAGATCGTCCCCGGCAATTTGTAATAATGAGACTATATATTTCGGATCAGATGATAACTTTATATATGCAGTAAACCCAGACGGCAGCTTGAAGTGGAGGTACGAAACAGGAGGAGATGTAAGGTCCTCACCCTCAATTGGGGGAGATGGAACTATATATGTAGGTTCTTATGATCACCAACTCTATGCTATAAACCCCGACGGTAGCCTAAAATGGACATATATTATAGCGGAGAACTATAGTTATAATCATAGCATTGGATATTCTTCTCCTGCCATTGGCACTGATGGTACTGTCTATGTTGGATCACAAGATGAAAATCTATATTCAATAAGTTATAAAGGAGAATTAAGATGGTATTACGAAACTGATAGAGATGAATCACATTGTTATTATTTGCGTTCTTCTCCAGCTTTGAATAATGATGGTACGGTATTTATAGGCTCACCGAATTGGACACTCTTCGCATTAGATTGCGATGGCAGCCTGGTATGGAATAAAAAAATTAGCAGGATAAATTCTTCCCCAGCGATAAGCAGTGATGAGGCTATTTACGTACACGCTGGCGGGGTATTAGAGGCTACGGGTAAAAATGGCAAGCAAAAATGGCAATGTAGAGTTAATGATATATATAATCCAAGTATATCAAGCCCTGCAATTGGCACCAATGGAACTATATATGTTGGCTCTTTTGATCACAAGCTCTATGCTATATCTGAGGAGGGCAATATCAAATGGAGTTTTAAAACCGGCGGAGGTATTTCTTCATCCCCCGCTATAGATACTGATGGTACTATTTATGTGGGAGCTTATGATAATAAGCTTTATGCTATCGGCTTACCTGAAGGAGAAGGAGGGCTATATGGGACAATAACTGACTTCTCCACTGGTGATTCTATTACCAGCGTCACGATTTCTGCCGGAGGAAAAGAAACCCAATCTAACACCGCGGGTAAATATTCCTTAACTCTAAATCCCGGGGTCTACGATGTCACTTTCTCGAAAACTGGATACGCGACCTTGGCTGTTTCCAATGTGGTCATAGAAGAGGGTGTCGAGCTTGAACGCAATGTGGAGCTGACCACTGCCGGCCCCTTAAATATCAACACTACTTCCCTGCCTGATGCGGAAGTCGGGGAGCCATACAACCAAGAGATCGTTATTACCGGGGGAGCCTATGGGTATACATTCACCCTCGCCGCCGGCACCCTGCCCGCAGGCCTTGATCTTGATGCCAATGATGGCACGATCAGCGGCATCCCCACGGCGGCCGGATCCTATACCTTCTCCATCGGCGTGGAAGATGCGGAAGGCTCCTATGCTGAGCGTGAATACAACATCAAGGTAACCGAGCCGCTTCAGATCGTCACCAAATCGGGAGATCTTCCCCGCGGCACCAAAGGCGTGGACTATTTTCAGAGCATTATCGCCTCAGGCGGGAGCGAACCCTATACATTCTCACTGACCGGCGGGAACCTCCCCTCTGGCACGAGCCTTTCATCCGACGGCAACCTCTCAGGCTCACCCCAGGAGACCGGCGCGTTTGACTTCACGGTTCATGTCTCGGACGACTCCGGCCGCAGTGATGAGAAATCCTTGCACCTGGAGGTCGTTAACGCCCTGAACATCACCACATCCCGGATAAATGACGCCATCACGGGCGAGGCCTACAACCAGAGCCTGGCGGCCTCAGGCGGCTACGGCACCTACCAGTGGCAGGTCTATTCGGGCAAACTGCCTGAGGGGCTTAATCTGGATTCAAGCAGCGGGGTTCTCTCCGGCACGCCCGCGGAAGAGACCTATGGCAGCATCGTCTTTGGGGTTAGAGATGAAGAGGGACGGATCGACTATCAGGATTTTACCTTTCAGGTGCTGGATCCGCTGCAGATTGTCACGGACTCCCTCCCCGACGGCCTGATCGACCAGGCCTATTCCGAGGCCGTCCAGACCCATGGCGGAAAAGGCTCTTACACGTTCAGCTATACAGGCCAGCTCCCGGCCGGCCTCAGCCTGGACTCAAGCACCGGCATTGTCTCCGGCACGCCCACCACGGCCGGGGTGATTAACGTGGAGTTCTCCGTGGTGGATTCCACCTATCCTACTACCCAATCCGATACCCAGACCATGAGCATCCGGACGAGCAGCAACCTGACCATTATAACCACCGCCGGCCTGCCGGATGCCAGGGAAGGCGAGACTATCAATCCCACCGTCCTTGAAGCGGGGGGCGGCCCCTCGCCCTACAGCTGGGCGCATGTGGCCGGCAACATGCCTGCAGGCATCAGCCTGGATCCGGACACCGGTGAACTCTCCGGCACCCCTCAGACTCACGGGGATTTTGTCTTTACCATCCAGGTAACAGATTCAGAGGCCAATACGGCCACCAAGGAGTTCTTCTGGCACGTCTCCGGAGAACTGGCCATCGTTACCGGGGCGATTCCCGATGGGGGAAAAGATGAGGCCTACAGCTTCTCGCTTACAGCCGAAGGCGGCCTGCCTCCCTATACATGGCGGATCAAGAGCGGCACCCTGCCGGATGGACTCTCTTTTGACCCAAGCACCGGCACCATCCATGGCACGCCCACCCAGAGGCAGACCTACTCGTTTACCGTTGAGGCAAACGACAGCGACAGTCCGGCCCAGACAGCCGAGGCCACCTTTATTATCGAGATTCTGGATGAACTCTATATATACACCAAGGAACTGGCAAACGGTCGGATTAACGAGGCCTATACCCAGAGCCTGAGCGCAGCCCTCGGCAAGCCGCCATACTCATGGAGTCTTGCAAGCGGTGTTCTGCCCCCCGGACTGGACCTTAACACCACCTCTGAAGGGGCCACCCTGGAGGGTACTCCCACCGAGAGCGGCACGTATACATTCACGCTCTCGGTGAGCGATTCCGGCACACCCGTGCAGACGGCGACCCGGGAATTTACCATCGATATTTACGGGGAGATGGCATTTGTCAGCACTGGCTTGGCGTGCGCCTATAACGGTCAGTCGTATTCGGATACCATCGAGGTCTCAGGCGGTGTACCATCCTATACCTGGCAGATCACTGCAGGGGACCTCCCCGAAGGGCTTTACCTGGATCACTCAAGCGGCCACATCTATGGCACCACTAACCTGACCGCTGGACAAAGCTCAACATTTACGGTGAAAGTGACGGACTCAGGCGATCCCAGCGAGTTTGTGGAAAAGGAGTTTACCATTTATGTGATCGACCCCCTGGCTGTCACCACAGAAACCATCCAGCGGGCCATGCAGGGCTATTCCTATCAGGCCATCCTGGAAGGCCAGGGCGGGGTCTCCCCGTATACCTGGTCTGTCACCAGTGGCAGCCTGCCCGAAGGGGTGGGTCTTGCTTTCGATACCGGGACGATCTCCGGCACGCCCACTGAATACGGGGATTTCAGTTTTACCGTAAGGCTCCGAGACGCGGCGCCCGAGCCGAACACGGACACCCGGGCTTATGTGCTGGAGGTGCTGATACAGGATTATGACAACGATGGCCTGCCGGATTCCTGGGAAAAGGAACACTATGGCGATATCACTGTCACTGATGGCAGTGGGGACTATGATAATGATGGCCTGACTGATCAAGAAGAGTATTTTTATGAAACAGATCCCTGCAATGCGGACACTGACGGTGACGGTATCCAGGACGGAACGGAACTGGGCTATACTATGGATGATATAGGAGCCAGTACCAATAAGGATATTTTCCAGCCTGACTTGGATCCCTCTACAATTACAGATCCATTGGAGGCGGATACTGACGGAGATGGCGTCTCTGACGGCGCTGAGGACAGCAACTATAACGGGAGAGTTGATGAGGGGGAGACGAATCCGAACGATCCAAATGACGCAGAACCAGCTACCCCCAAAGCGATGCCTTGGATACCGCTGCTTCTGTCGGATTGATTGATGGGTATTGAATAAAATCCGGTTCAATAAAAGGCAGGGTTTCGGTCCTGCCTTTTTGTTGTTTCAAAAGTGAGCATTCGGCTGTTGCACTTCAGTTATGCGTTATACGCTGGCGCTACGTATAGTCAAACAGAATGCGGATTTTCCAGATTTTAAGCGGACCACAATATAGGGGGGTTGCAGCTGTTAAGCTTGAAAACAAATGTTTATCCGTCAAAGCGACGCTATGTCCGATAAAGCTCCTTA
>Ga0102932_1000892_pt1 | contig 15432 bp, 9 predicted proteins | sample SalPonR1_C_D2_MG_FD_78212 | JGI IMG/M metagenome (GOLD analysis project Ga0102932, IMG submission 78212) | Salt pond soil microbial communities from South San Francisco under conditions of wetland restoration - Salt Pond MetaG R1_C_D2_MG | ecosystem: Environmental > Aquatic > Marine > Intertidal...
ACAATACCAATCCGTGGATTGGCATGGCGAGAATTGGAAAAGATTTGGCTGGCAATCAACTCGTTATTTTCCCGGTTCGAGATGAAGAATCGGGAATCGACTACACTCAATCAGTAATTACTGTAAACGGAGAACGCGGCCTCACCGGTTATGATCCCGATAAACGGCAGCTCTATTTTTACAAACCCGGTTTTACTCTTCAAAAAGTAAACGAAGCCAGCATCGAAGTTTTCGACAGGGTTGGCAACCGCTCAGTCCGTACATCTTCCTTTCGATACACACCCTGACTTTGGTATTCTATTCGCAGGCTGCCACACAGCTTATTTCAACTAACACTGACTTTGGAAGCTCTTTTACGGCAACAGTTTCCCGTGCAGGTGGTAAATCATCAAAATATTCACCATAAATTCTGTTCACTACAGGAAAATCACTCATATCATGCAAAAATATTGAGCATTTTAAAACGTTTGAATAAGACGTAGAAGCTGCTTCCAACACCTCTCCCAAATTGTTCATAACCTGCCTGGTTTGTTCTTCAATTCCTCCCTCAACAATTTCCATGGTTTCAGGCAGCAGCGCTATTTGTCCGGAACAATAAAGAACATCTTTGTACATTACAGCCTGACTGTAAGGTCCAATAGCCTCTGGTGCTTTACCCGTATATATGATTTTCTTTTCCATATTGATGCTTCTAATATTTTGGTTTTAGTTATGTGATGTTATTATTCATGAACATATAGATATAAAGTCATAAATAGAATCGTTGCGATATTGCCTAAGCTGAGATTGCACAAAGTTGTATATATGATTACTTTAAACTGATATCAAATAATTAATCAACGATACTTTACAAATATGAAACGTTACAAATTATTTCTCATCCTGTTTGCATTTGCAGGTTTTTTATGGTCATGCGAATCCACCAGCCCACTTGTTAATGAAGTTCAGTTAAGCCTTGTTACAGGAAACTTCGAAGCTGCACTTGAAACTGTTAACACTGCAATTGATGAAGATCCAAGTAACTACATAGCTCATTTCTACAAGGGAGTAGTACTTAGCTCTCAGGCAGAATCATTCGAAGACCCCACAGAGAGGGAAGAGTACTATGCAAGAGCAAAAGATTCTTACGATACAGCCCGATCTTTGATGGAAGAAATGGAAGAGACCCCCGTCGAATTAGAAGAACTCAATAACACTGTTGTTTCATACTGGGCCGATGAGTACAACATGGCTGTAAATATTCAGAATGACGACAGCTTGTTCAACGCAACCGAAGATCCATACAGAACATCACTGGCACACCTTCAAAATGCCGTGACGATCAACCCCGACAGTGCCATGACGTACCAGGTACTTTCTTCAACGCACTTCCAGCTCGAACAGATTGACCAAGCCATTGCCACTTACGAGCAGGCCATGGAGCGTATGGAAGAGCCCGAAGCCAGTGATTACGAGTATTTAACCAGCCTCTATTTATACGACAGTCAATACGAAAAAGCTATCACAATGGCTGAAGATGCCCTGGAGCGAAACCCCGGAAACTCCATGTTTGTACAATTTATGGCCGATGCCTACATACAGTCAGGCGAGCGTGATAGAGCAATCGAAATTGTGCAGGACTTAATTGATGAAGAACCGGATAACCCACAATACAGACGAGTATTGGGAACACAGATTTATCAAAGTGTTGAAGAGCTTGGTAACGAAGCATCCGATATGTATGAAGAGTTATTCGAACTCCGCCAAGAAGTTCGGGGACTCAGCGGCGAGGAACGTGCAGAAGCCGAAGAAAGAATTGAAGATTTAAACCAGGAAATTGATGAGATTGAAGCAGATATTGACGAACTGACTCAAATTTCTGTTGAACAAATGGAAAAAGTCATTGAACTGGAACCAGAAAGTGAATCGGCAAACTTTATTTTGGGGATTATTTACCAAAACAGAGCCGCTAATCTGTTCGAAAGACGAAATAACACAACTGATAATGCTCAGGCCAATGAATATGATACCATGGCAAGAGACGTACTCAGAGATGCCCTTGTGTATTACGAACGTGCTGCAGAGATTAACCCGGATAATCCGGAAAACTGGCAGTCCCTCTTCCAGGTATACACAACGTTAGGCATGGAAGAAAAAGCCGCTGAAGCTATGGAAAAAGCTGGTTTTGAGAATTAATTCTTTTAATCTGCAAAGCCTTACTATGTTAAACTTACTTACCCGAAAGGCAAGCCTTGCGCTTGTCTTCGGGCTTTTTTTTATCACATCCTGCTCATCTCTCAATAAGACGGAATCTACCACAATTAATCCGTCAGATCCTGGCCCTTTAGAGCAAATAGAAAACATAAACGAGATCATTGAACAAAGCGGGCCTAATGAATCGCTTTTACTTAGAAAAGCGGAATTATTTGTTGAAGCAGCGCAAAATATACCCTTGCCCTCTTCAAGAAAACCTCTTTACAGAAATGCCCGTAATACCTTAAACGAAGGGGCTGCCCGCTTTAATAATCGTGCACAGGAATTTAATCAAATATTAAACGATGCATGGTCTTTCGAACACAATAGTGGCGTTCGTCTTTTACAGACAAGAATCAATACCAGCAGATCTGAACAATCATTTGACCAAGCTATAGAACATTTAGAGAATGCAATTATAATTCAGCCTGACAGCCTTTCAAGCTATAACGTTCTTTCCACAGCGTACTATAGCAATGGGTTATATACCAGTGCAGAGGAAACATTAAATAAACTTTTAGAGGTAAATCCGGATCCCGACAGAGTTGCGGCTATACATGAAAAGCTTGCATTTATCTATCTCGAATCCGGTGATACGGATAAATCCGTTTCAAAGTATGAGGAACTCCAAATAGAGAACAGTTCTTCAATTACCATAAAGCATGGGCTCATTAATGCCTATATTCTGGATAACCAGCCCGAAAAAGCTGCACAACAGCTTCAGCTGCTTGCTGATGAGTACCCCGACCGGGTTACTTATCTCGAATCACTGGCTTCTGTCAGGTATCAGCTTTTTGAAACCGGTATTGAGACACTGCTTGGAGGTGATGGAGCTTCAGTAAATATTAACCCGGGTATAGAAAATCTCATCTCACAGCTTAATGAAATCAAATTGATCTACGATAATTTATCCGAAAACAGCTTGTTAGATGAGGAGAGTATCTATAATGCCGCTGGCTACCACACGAACGGTGCTGCTTATTTGCAGGATCTGAAAAAAAGTATTGATCTTTCGGGTTCAATTTCTGAATTAATTGATGAAACTGAAGTTAAGCTTCTTGAGAGTTCATTAGTGTACTGGGAACAACTTGTGGATTTGAACCCTGATAATATTGAATACCTCTACACATTATATACATTATATACCAGGCTTGAAATGTTTGAAGAAGCTGAAAGTCTTGAGCAATCTTATAATTTTTGACACATGAAGTTTAATACAAAAGCAATTCACGCAGGACAAAAACCTGAAGAGACATCGGGAGCCGTGATGCCTCCCGTATTTTTCACCTCTACCTATGTTCAGGAGAAGCCAAACGTTCATAAAGGATATGATTATGCAAGAGTTGGCAATCCTACCAGAACAGCACTTGAAAATCTGATTGCAGGTCTCGAAAATGCTGATCAGTGCGCCTGTTTTGCGAGTGGTGTTGCCACAATAGATGCTATTCTCAAAACGCTGAAACCGGGAGCTCATGTAGTAGCATCCAATGATTTGTATGGGGGCACCTATCGTCTTTTTACAAAAGTGTTTGAACCGTACGGTATCGATTTTTCTTTTGTTGACATGACGGATATCAGCAATATCAAGACTGCCATTACCAGTGAAACGCGATTAATCTGGATTGAGACCCCCACCAACCCACTCCTCAGAATTGTTGATATCAGAAAGGTTTCTGAACTGGCAAGTCCATCCAAGATACTCACAGTGGTTGATAATACATTTGCCTCACCCTACCTCCAGCGTCCTTTGGATTTAGGTGCAGATGCGGTAATGCACTCTACCACGAAATATCTCGCCGGGCACTCCGATGTTATTGGCGGAGCTGTTGCCAGTTCAAATAAAATTTTTATGGAAAAAATTGAGTTCCAGGTAAAAACCAGCGGAGCCGTTCCCGGGCCAATGGATTGCTATCTCACATTACGGGGTATAAAAACTTTACACGTACGCATGGATCGGTCTGTTGAGAATGCAAAGGATATTGTTGAATACCTTCAAACCAATGATCGCGTCGATGAAATTTTTTACCCGGGTTTGCCAACACACCCACAGCATAAAACTGCCGCAAACCAAATGAAAGATTTTGGTGCCATGGTCTCTTTCAGCTTAAAAAATGACAGTATTGACCGTGCAGCCGAAGTGATGAGTAAAACCTCCGTATTTGCACTTGCAGAGAGTTTGGGAGGAGTCGAATCACTTATCAGCCACCCTGCATCGATGACTCACGGGTCCATACCAAAAGATGTGAGAGAAAAAGCGGGTTTAAAAGATTCGCTGATCAGGCTTTCAGTTGGAATTGAAGACAGTGAAGATTTGATACAAGATCTCGATAACGCTATTAACTCTTAAGCATTTATATTATGAGAACCGTTGTAATCGTAGAGGCTAAACGAACACCCATAGGAGCATTTGGCGGATCACTCTCATCTTTTTCGGCTCCCGAGTTGGGCGCATCAGCTATTTATGAAGTTATCAAGGCTGCAGGTATAAAGCCGAATGCCGTTGAAGAAGTTCTCATGGGAAATGTACTTACCGCCGGAATCGGCCAGGCACCCGCCAGGCAGGCTGCAATGAAAGCAGGCCTTTCCGAGCTCACTCCTTCTACCACTATTAACAAAGTGTGCGCATCCGGCATGAAGGCCATTATGATTGCCGCAGATCAAATTTCACTGGGTCATAACGAAATCATTGTAGCAGGGGGTATGGAAAGTATGAGCAATGTGCCCTACTACCTGGATAAGCAAAGGTTTGGTGCCAAGCTTGGGCATGCCAAAACTCTCGATGGTATTATTACAGATGGACTCTGGGACGTTTATAATGATTATCACATGGGAAATGCCGGTGAACTCTGCGCCAAAGAGTGTGGAATTAGCCGCGAAGATCAGGATAATTTCGCTATTGAATCCTATAAGAGAGCCATTTCAGCTCACGATACAGGTGCATTTAAAAACGAAATTATTGAAATGAAGGTAACTGACAGAAAAGGCAATACGACAAAAGTTACTCGCGATGAAGAGCTGGACAGAGTAAATTTTGACAAAATACCTCATTTAAGACCCGTGTTTGACAAAAACGGAACCATTACCGCCGCCAATGCAAGCAGTATTAATGATGGTGCAGCAGCTGTTTTACTTATGAGTGAGAAGAAAGCAAATGAGCTTGGATTAACACCTATTGCAAAAATCAGAAGCCATGCAAGCGCAGCTAAAGCTCCCGAATGGTTTACCACCGCTCCGGCTGATGCAATACCCATTGCATTAAAAAAGGCGGGTTTGCAAAAAAGTGATATTGATCTTTTCGAAATTAATGAAGCCTTTTCAGTTGTATCACTTGTGAATAATCAAATTCTTGAGCTCGACCCAGCCAAAGTGAATATTTATGGTGGTGCAGTAAGTATCGGCCACCCAATAGGATGCTCCGGTGCCCGTATTATCGTAACATTGTTAAACGCACTTAAAAACAGAGGCAAACAAACAGGCTGCGCTGGCATCTGTAACGGAGGTGGAGGCGCGTCTTCTGTCGTTTTAGAAATGCTTTAAATTTCAAACATTAGATTTATAAAATATTAGCTGCATTGGTTGATTTTTTTACGGCCTGAGCGTATCATCAGTAATATAAATTTTATTATTTTTTATCATCTTACATAGAACATTGCCTATTCAATATCGCTACTGATTCTTGTTTTTTAAAATCTCACAATAACTGTTTAACCCGGATTTACTCATTTCGGGATAAACTAATTACAATCATAAACAATATATCAGGTCTGATTAAAGTTTTACTTATATTCAGATGTTTACAATAAAGGCATAAAGCATCATCACTATGAAACGAATCCTATTTTCACTACTTATTCTTGCCATCATACCCTTTAGTCAAATACAGGCACAGGTTGGGATTACAGCTGTTCCCTTTTTGCAGATTGAACCAGACTCCAGATCTACAGGAATGGGAAACACCGGTGTTGCCATAGCAGATAATGCTTCAGCGATTTTTTGGAATCCGGCAGGACTTGCTTTCCAAAATCAAAATCAAATTAGTTTAACCCATGCAAACTGGCTTCCATCCTTCAATGCTGATCTGTTTTACGATTATCTTGTAGGTACATATTATGTGGAAGGAATTGGCACAATTGGCGGACATCTTACCTTTTTAAATTTAGGTGAACAGACAAGAACTGATGAAACCGGGCTGGAACTTGGCAGATTTAACAGTTTTGAACTTTCAGGCGGCCTTTCTTACGGTTTCTTGCTTTCAGATAATTTTGCCCTGGGAACCGGACTTCGTTTTATATACAGCTCTCTTGCTGATGGTAGTGTAAGCGGTCAGGATATTAACCCCGGTTCAAGTATCGGAATTGATTTATCTGCCCTGTACAAAACCGATCCATTTGAAGTTGCTAACCGCACTGCTTCATTCAACGCAGGATTTAATCTTTCTAATCTGGGGCCTGGTATTCAATACACCGATAACGCTCAAAAAGACCCTCTGCCAACAGTTTTAAGAGCCGGCTGGGCTTATAAAATGAATATTGATGGAAACGGAATTAATACAATTACGTTCTCCAATGATATTTCAAAAATTATGGCAAGAAATGAACGAATCGGCAACGACCCCGAAAATCCCGAATTTGAAACGATGGGTTCTTTTGAAGCCCTCTTTAATTCATGGGGTTCTTTTGAACGGTTTAACGGCACAGAGACAGTTTCAGTAAGCCTTGCACAACAGCTTATGTGGGGATTTGGTTTAGAGTACTGGTACGACGAGCTCTTCGCCCTCCGAACAGGCTATTACTACGAGCACCCCGAAAACGGGAATAGAGAATTTATTACCCTTGGTGCAGGACTTCGTTATAACATTTTTGGTGTTGACTTTAGCTACCTCTATACACTCGAAGACGATCATCCCCTTGCAAACACAATTCGTTTAAGCGTTTTGATTAATTTCAGATGATGCCTTTTTAATGGTATTTCAACTTTTTAGAAGCAGTGCCGTAACGTTATTTATCGCACTGCTTTTTTTATGTTTAATAAATGCCACTCCTTCCATAGCACAGGAATTTAAACCTGCTTTGGTATTGAATAAAACGGCGTTCTCTCCCACCATCCCTCCCAGGCTAACGAGCCCGGTTAAAGGAAAACTACATATCGTTGCCGTAATGGTTGAATTTGAGGAAGATGACAACCGATTTACTACAGGAGACGGAACGTTTAATAATGCAGGAATGGCTTTTCTCAACGATCCTGACATCCGAATTGACCCTCTTCCCCATAATCAAAAATACTTTGAAGCACATCTTGAATTTGCAAAAAACTATTTCGAAACAGTTTCTAATGGAAATTTTGAAATCGAATATACCGTCATTCCCGAGATTGTAAAACTCTCAGGCAAAATGGAAAAATACTCACCTACCGGCCGTGAACTAAACTTTCAGCCCGTTGCGGAATTGGCGGCAGAAACATGGGAAAAGGTAAACCAACAGAACCTGATCAGCTCCATTCCCCAATCTGATATAGAAACTGCATTTGTAATTTTCCATGCCGGTGCAGGCCGGGATATTGAACTTGTTGGTACCACGCTAAACAAAACTCCGCAAGATATTCCATCTCTTTACCTGAGTAAAAACGCCTTTAGAAATATATTTAATGACCCCGCTTTTGAAGGATTTCCTTTGGAGGAAGCAGACAGAATTATAAAGAATACTCTGATACTCCCAAGAACTCTTAGCCGACCCGGGGAAGATATTTCAGGTAATCCTTTCGTATTACAGTTATCTATAAACGGACTTACAACAGCACAAATAGGTAGTCATATCGGTTTGCCGGATCTTTTTGATACGGAAAGCGGACAGTCAGGAATCGGCCGCTTTGGTCTCATGGACGGTGCAGGTATATTTTCTTATAACGGACTTTTCCCTCCTGAAATGTCTGCGTGGGAAAAAGCATATCTTGGATGGATTGAGCCCAATATGTTGTCGACAGAGAATGAACTGAGAACTGAAGTACCTGCTGTATCTCTGAGGCAGAATAATTCTGTTTTTAAAGTTGAATTATCAAAGAGTGAGTATTTTTTGATTGAAAACAGGCATAGAGATCCAGACAATAATGGTGTAACCATTGATATACAAAAACATGATGGTACAATTGTTTCACAAACATTCACAAACAGTGATCGCCGGTTCACCTTCCAGCAACAGGGGTTTGAAGAACTTCTTGAACCAGGTGTAGTCGTCTCTGTATCTGATTATGATTTTTCACTCCCCGGTGGACTATTTGAAGTGACTGATGACACAGAGAATTTCAGGGAACTAAATGGCGGTATCCTGATCTGGCATATTGATGAGAATATCATTGCAGAAAAAATCAATACTAACACCATAAATACCGGCCCTGGTCCAAATGGAGTCGTATTAATGGAAGCCGATGGAGCCCAGGATATTGGCAACCCAGTATCAAATGGTTTGTTTAGTAATGAAAGTAACGGCTGGGCATTTGATTTTTGGTGGAGTGGCAACGATGCTTCGGTTATCACCCAGGCAAATACTATCCAACTTTATCAAAACCGCTTTGGTCCGGATACTACGCCCGATAATAGCAGCAATAGTGGCGCAAATGCAGGTTTTGAACTTATAAACTTTACCGATAATCTGCCGGTTTCAATGTTTACACTTCGTGCACTTGATCTATATTCGTCCCTCTACACGCAGGTAAACACGTCAGAAATTCGAGATCTGTCTGTTTCTCTATTTACCTCGGAGAGTAACTACTGGAAAGCTTACCCGCTCTCCATTCAGCCCATTATATTGGAAAATGAACCACATTTTTTGATTCCGGGCTCAGATGGAGTAGAACTGTTGAATCCGAATAAGGTATCCCTGTTTCAGTCTGGCATCGAAACAGGGTACAGCATACAACAGCCAATTTGGAATACTGAAAATCAACAGCTTTCGATTGCGGAAAATCCTGAGCAGCGTGAACACATACACGTGCAGTCTTTTACGCTTCTGAATCAAAGTAACCCCAGTCTTTGGATAACCGAAGCAATTGCAAATGAGGGTTTTATCAGCCAATCTGACCCTGCACGTATAGATCTGGATCATACATCAGAACAGATCAATATTAGTGATGGTAGCATCATTCAAAATCAAAGCGCAGTTCAAGAATCTGAACAGATTGATGGTGTTTCATCTTTAATTATTCAGAACCAGCTCTTTATTCGTATTTCCGGTGATGAGGTAATACATACCATACCTGAACTATCAGAAAGCATAAGAAAGCATACGGGAATCGTTCAACAGTCAAACGGAGAAATCTTTGTTTACTTACTAATGGATAGTAAAATGCTACTGTTGAAGCGCTCTGAATCTTTTGGTATTCTACATACGATAAGTGAGGGCGAAAATATTGAGTGGCCTGCTTTTGGTGATATCAATCTTGATGGACATACAGATATACTCTATGTAAATACGACCTCAAATACACTAGAAGCAAAAACAGTTTCAGGTGCAATGCTCTCATTCTTTCCAGTCCATGCGCCTCATCAGACTTCATTTATGGGTACCCCCCTTCTATCTGATATAGACGGGGATGGCTTTCTAAATATTTTGATACAAACAGTAAACAATTCCTCGGTTTCCTTGCATGCTTTCGATCTAAAAGGCAACTCGATTGATGGCTTTCCGCTTTTAATTGGCGGTGGTGCAACTGATGAAATTACCACCATTCATCCGGCAATCCATAATCAGCATTTGATTGCTGTAAGCCCCGAGGGTGAGCTCAGGCTTTGGACGCTACCCAATAATATAAACCCCGTATGGCCTGCCAAATATGGAAATGCCGTTAACAATAAGGTTTCTGCAATTGTTGGTGTTGATGAACCTGCTGTTTTTGAGGGTGAGCTTATTATTAGTGAAGAAACGTACAACTGGCCTAATCCTGCACGGGATTTTACCACGATCCGTTTTTTAACTTCCGAAGCTGCAACAGTAGATATTGATATTATGTCTGTAAGTGGAAAAAAAGTTTTCACTGATTCTGCCGTTACCAATGGAGCCGTTGCTGAAGAAATTACAGTAGATACTTCGCAGTGGGCAAGTGGTGCATATTTCGCACGTTTGAAAGCTAAAGGAATCAATCAAACAGAACAAAAAACAATACGGATCGCAATCGCCAAGTGACGTTTACAAAAAAAACATACCTTTCGGTACAGCTGTTTTTATTGGTATTTGGCCTGATCTTTATAACTCAAGTCGTATCAGGACAGGTGAGTCCGGCAAATCTTAATTATTCATACAATCATCTGGATTGGAAAACAGTGGAAAGTGATCACTTCCTGGTCCATTTTCAGACGGGTAATCAGGAATCTGCACTCGCAATATCTGCCATCGCAGAAGAGATTTTTGATCCTGTAACCTCACTTTATAATTATGCTCCATCTGGTAAAACCAGTATCGTACTTAGAGACAGAGAGGATATCTCAAACGGTGCAGCATATTTTTTTGATAATAAAATTGATATCTGGCTTCCGTCACTCGACACTCCGTTCAGGGGAACACACTCTTGGTACTCGAATGTAATTATGCACGAGTTCACTCATATTGTTCAGCTGGGAGCTTCGATGAAACGCAATAATAAAATACCTGCAATCTACCTGCAGTGGCTTTCTTACGAAGATATTCGCCGGCCAGACGTGCTCTATGGTTTCCCAAAAGGCATTGTTACCCTGCCGCTTTCAACCGTTCGCATACCGGCTTGGTTTGCAGAAGGGACGGCACAATATCAGCGAGAAAACGTTTATCACGACTTTTGGGATACCCATCGCGATATGCTTCTTCGAACGAGAATTCTTAAAGGCACGCAGCTGAGCCTGACTGACATGGGTACGTTCTCATCAAAAACCAGCCTTGAAAGAGAATTGGTTTATAATCAGGGTTTCTCATTTACGTCCTACCTCACCGACCGTTTTGGAGAATCCATTATTGCTGAAATGACCCGCCTTTCATCAAAACAAAGGAATGGCAACTTTGTTAATGTCATTGAACTGGCTACAAATACTTCTGCAGATGTTCTATATGATGAATGGATTTCATCCGAAAAGATGAGATACCAGACTCAGGCAGATTCACTTTCTGTAACTGTAGCATCGTTGATGGAAGAGAAAGGGAGTTACAATTTATACCCGGCCGTTAGCCCCGACGGGGACAAGATTGCGTATATATCAGATCAGTTTGAAGGATCAGGCATCACTAAATTGGTTATCAAAGATCTGAATACCTTAGCAAATGAAGAGTTAACATTGGGACATTCAACACACAGTTCAAATGTACAGGGTATCGCTCATTCTTTAACACATTTCCGTTCGGCTCTTCAGTTTGACAGAGTGAGAAACAGATTCTCTTTTACTGAAGATGGCCAGAAAATTGTATACAGCCACAAAAATTTGAACGAAAAGGGAGAAATGTATGACGATCTCTACATTGCAAACCTGGAAACAGAATCGATAAGACAAATCACAAAAAATGCCCGGATAACAGATCCTGTCTGGGATTCATACAAAACTTCTATTGTTGCTGTACAGCAACAAGATGGCCGCCAAAATTTAGTTTTTGTCGACCCAGAATCGGGACGTGTCAATCCAATTACCGATTTTACCCTGGGAACAACTGTCTATACTCCCGTCTGGACAGCTGACAAGTCGGAAATTGTCTTCTCCGCTGCCAGCGATGGAAACCGGAATCTTTACACCTATCAAATGGATTCAGGTACTGTGAAACCCATTCTTGTTCATCCGGACATCGATATTCGCGACCCATTTATAGATGAAAAAACCGGTGAAATCTACTTCTCATCTGATAAAACCGGTATCTTTGATATCTTCAAAATTGACCGCAACTTAAACACCATAGAGAAAATTACTGAAGTTACGGGTGGTGCGTTTATGCCATTTGTAAAAGATGAAAGCTTGTTCTATTCCGAATTTCATCATGATGGATATAAAATCGCGAAATTATTGATCGGAGATCGTATTGGAACCAATTATTCGATGTCTGAATTTTCAGAAGCGAAATCCCCGACTGTTCATATCGCATTACCCCGGTTATCTGGTAATTATAAACCGTTAAACATTTATCAACAAGACAGCACAGGGGTTATTAAGTTCAGCTATACCTATTCAGATGATGCTGCAGACTACGAACGATCAATTCGTGAATATTCTGAAACAACAACACAGTTAAATATTCTGCCCCTCATACGCTTCGATAACTACTCCAAGCTCAATGGCAGTAACTCAAGGCTCATCAGAAATCTTGAAGTTGAAAGTCTTGGTGAAAATTTATGGAGAGATGTAAAACTTGGTGCTTTTTTATCTGCACGGGATGTAACCGAATCGTTATCGCTGTTTGGAGGTTTAATGGTAGGGCCGGGATCTTTAACTTCAGAAAGCACAGGCGATTTTTTCTCACCTTCAAGATTAAGCTCCCTCGACAGGGATCTGTTCTTTATTATCGATTACAACGGTATCCCGTTTATAGAAAAACGGTGGTCGCCTACAATTAGCCTGGAGTTTTATAATACCGTAAGAAATGTTCGAAACGGTCTTGAAATTGAAGAATTTGCCTGCACCTCCTGTTTACCCGAACTGCGATCCATTGATATTCGATACAGTATTTGGGAAACAAACCTGTTTTTAAGAAGTAAACTTAACCGAATAAGCCTGCTTGAGCTGGGAGCATCATACTCTCCATACAGCGTTATAACTGATAGTTTCTTTTCTAACGAATTTCGTGAACAGATAACCGGCTCTACTTCAGAGTACTTTCGCGGATTCTCTTACACTGCAGCCTACTTAATTGAGTTTACCATACCCGAGCCCAATGCTGACATTGCGCCAAGAGGGTTGAAAAACGAAATTCGCTACAGATATGAGCCAAGTCGTTTACTAGATAATTTTGAACTGGACGATGGTATGCTATCACCCGTTTATATTAAAAACGACAACCACTCTATTGAGTTTAGTAACAGGTGGGGATTCAAACTCAAAAACAGAACTACCGGTGCCTTGAAAACCAGATTTTTCAGCTATTTAAACTCACCTGATGAATTCTTTTATTTAGATTATGCAGGTGGATTAAGTGGCATGCGTTCATACCCCTATTTTGCACTCGGCGGGCAGCGAACACTTTTCAGCCGGGCATCGGTTCTGTTTCCTCTCTTCACGGATATGAACAAGCAATATCGGGCATACACAATCGACAAAATTTACGCTCATGTTTATTATGAAACCGGTAATGGCTGGGGTGGCCCTTTGAATATTGGTAGCCAGTTAAAGCATGGGATTGGCACGGAATTGAGACTATCATTAAACAGTTCGTATATTTTTCCATTGAAATTTTTTATTAATAGCAGCTATGGTTTTAATCAATTTAACGTAACTTTACCATCAAGCTTTATTTCAGCTGAAGGAAGCAACACCGTGAAATACGGCAACGAAGTATTATTCTATTTTGGTCTTACATTCGATTTTGATCTGTTATGAGACGACTTTTACTATTAATTACTCTTTTAGCTCTGGCAACAGCTGCACATTCCCGTCAGGCTGAGTATACGTTATCTCATGAGGCACATTCCGTTGTAGTCAAAACATCGGTTACTGGAACAAATACACTCATAGAGCCCATTTTAAACCGATCGTATATCCCCCGAAACCAGAAATATAATTTTGATGAAAGCCAGATAGGAAGTCCCGCTTCGGCATTTTTCAGTTCCCTGTTAGTACCCGGTTCAGGCCAAATAATACAAAAAAACTGGTGGCGAGCCGGCATATTCATGGCCCTGGAAGCAACGGGAATTTATCTTGCTGTGAGTAACCGTAACAGCGCTGTAAATGGTGAAAGAAATTACGAACAGTTTATTGACAATAACTGGAGTGTAGTTGAGTATTCAAACTGGCTGATAAATTATCATCAAGTAAATGGAATCAGTAACCCCTATATCGAAGATTTGAAAGCAGAAATTGAAGGCCAATCGGCTGCTTTTGACAATCAAATAGACTGGAACAAAGTTCCGATTTCACTATTACGAAATGTCGAACGTAACACTCCGTTTATAACTACAGATCAGCAGGCATCCAATAATTTTTCTCACACTCTGCCAGACTACGGGTCACAACAATATTATGAACTCGTTGCCAAGTATTTCCAGTTTCAGGGAGGTTGGCGCGACTTTAACAGTTTTCACAATAATATCGGAAATACAGGAATTTTTTTTAACGAGCGTTTTACAATAGACAGAACCGGCGCAACAGCCAGTACATTCTTTTTCGATGCAGCCGATATGGCAAGTGCTTTCAACCAGGATTACAGAGACAGCCGCCTGTTCGCATCTCTTCTAATTGCAAACCACATTATATCTGCTTTTGATTCATATTTTTCATTCCGTTTGAAACAAAAAGACCTTCAAATGAGTTCGAGTATTGCTTTGGGAAAGCAGCTTTCACTTACGTATCGTTTTAACTGATTCATGGAAATGACTGATTTATCAATATGATTAAACCTCTTCTAAAATTAGCTGGCATTGTCATCATTGCGGGAATATTTATTACCCTAATCATGGACCAGTTCGTAATGCCGGTTTATACGAATTATAATGAAGGTGTAACCGTACCAGATGTTACCAAACTGTCACTTCAACAGGCAGGTGAAAATCTTGAACATTCTGGATTGAGATACGAAGTTTTAGAGAGGCGTGCACATTCCGCATACCCTGCAAATTATATTATAGACCAGGAACCTGCTGCTAGAAGTATTGTAAAGCCTAACCGAAAAGTTTACTTAACAGTAAATACAGATGTAACACCTCAAACAGTGGTTCCAAACGTAGTTAATATGTCTTTAAGAAATGCTGAAATCCAGCTCGAAAATCATGGGTTAACGGTAGGAACTAGGAGCTATGAAACATCAAGGTTCCGAAATACTATTTTACGCCAATCCGTTGCACCGGGTGATACAGTTTCTAGAGGAACTGTAGTAAACCTCGCTGTAAGCGATGGACTGGGATCCAGAATTGTATCTGTTCCCGATGTTAAAGGTCTTCGCTTGTCAGAAGCTCAGCAACAAATCATAAATGCGGGTTTACGGGTTGACGAAATAAAATTCAGACCTGCACGCGATACAATTCCCAATACCATTCTAGAAATTCAGCCCA
>Ga0102932_1000898_pt1 | contig 15388 bp, 18 predicted proteins | sample SalPonR1_C_D2_MG_FD_78212 | JGI IMG/M metagenome (GOLD analysis project Ga0102932, IMG submission 78212) | Salt pond soil microbial communities from South San Francisco under conditions of wetland restoration - Salt Pond MetaG R1_C_D2_MG | ecosystem: Environmental > Aquatic > Marine > Intertidal...
AGATTGTTTCATTTCTTCCCTTTCTTCTTCCCTTTCTTCTTCCCTTTCTTCTTCCCTTTCTAAATTATTATAAGCAACAACATCTTTTCTTGTTGTTGCTATTATATATATTAAAAGAATTGTGTTTTTGGGAAACCCTTATAAAATAAGGAGAAATAAGCGATTTCCTCGTTTCAAAGTTAAGTATTCCTCGTTTCAAAGTTAAGTATTCCTCGTTTCAAAGTTAAGTATTCCTCGTTTCAAAGTTAAGTATTCCTTAATAATCGAAATACTATTATTCCTCGTGTCAAAACCCACTATTTCTCATTTCCAAACCCACTATTTTTTACTTTATACTCCAGTATATATTGTTAGGAATATTTTAATTTTATTGATTTAAATTTATTATTTCTCGAATGAAAAATAATTATTTCTTAAATAAAAATTAGATGTTTCTCATTTTAAAGTTCGGTATGGGATTACCAAGCTTTAAATAGTATTATTTTTTTACTCTAAATTCTAAACTATACTTATTCTTCCATATACCACAAGCCTAAATATTTTCTAAGACTATTTTCCGAGACATACCATCTTCCACTATGTTTATTCCCTTTAATTTTTCATGTTTTAATATAATTTATAATAGTAGGTTTGGTAACTTTTAATATCTCTGTAAGGTCACCAATAGAATAACTAACATCTCCGGGTATTCTATAACTCATATCGTTTTTCAGATCTTCTATTGTAAGTTTTTTCATTTTGTCTTATATATTTTCTCCATCTGCATATTTAAAATCTTCACATATCTCTTTATTTAATGTTGCGGTATCTTTGAATTGTGCAATTAAGTTCTCTTTTAATAATTTAATTCTTTTAATTATATTTATTTTATTCATTTTTTCACTTTTAAAATTACCAAAATAATAGTATTTGTTTCTACTTTTTTTGTGACTAATAGTATTGTTCCCCATTCCTTTTTGTTATACAAATATAAAAATTACCCTTTAACTTAATCTAGTTTTTAAAGTTTTGACGTTAAAACATTTTAACGTCAATATATAATAAATAAAATTATTTCCGGTTTTCCGGGGAGGTATCTATAGGATCTCCGTTAATAAACCGATTTAAATTTTCTTCAGAGAGTCTCCACTTGCCATTTATTTTTCTTCCTTTAAGTTTACCTTCCCTGAAATATACCCTTATAGTAGCCTCGGTGCTTTTAAGCATATCTGCCACTTCTTTCACATCATAGAGTTTGACCCCGCTCACTATTAATGGCATTGTATTTCCTCCTGTTATATATAAGCATTAATTATTGAGACGTTTTAGCGTTTTGATGCTTAAACGTTTAGACGTTTAAACGTCAAAGACTATCGTTGATTAATTTTTCTACTACTTCACTCATTTGTATATCATTAGCTGCAGCATATACCCGGAGTTTTTTTGACTGTGCAGCAGAAAGGTAAATTGTGTGTCTTTTTCTGTTAACCGGTTTTTTGGAATCCTGACGTTTAGACGTTTTAACGTTTTGACGTTTAGGAGTTTTGGTGCTTAAACGTTTAGACGTTTTGACTTCAGCAGTATTTTCATCTTTTTTGCTTTCTGCTTTTTTCTCTTCCCGGGTATCCTGGATCCATCCCAAAGATCCGCCTTTAAAAGGGTCTGTTCCTAATCTTTCTTTTTTAGCCATTTAATCAACCTCTTTTAATTATTTCTTGGCAAAGGTTTAAATAATCTCTGGCACCGTAACTGTTTGCTTTATATTCAAAGATAGTCTGACCGAAACTCGGGGCTTCTGCAAGCGAGACATTATCCCTGATAAAAGTTTTAAAGAGACGTTTGCCGAAATGACTTTCTATTTTTTCAACAACTTCTTTATTAAGATTTTTCCTGTTATCGAACCTGGTTGCAATAATTCCGGTAATTTCTATATCCTTATTCAGTCTTTTTTTGACAATATTAATTGTATTGAGAAGCTTACTCATACCCTGTAAGGCCAGAAATTCTGTCTGTAAGGGGATGTATACTTCGCGGGCAGTAGTTAAGGCATTGAGAGTTAACAAACCCAGGCTGGGAGGGCAGTCAAAAAGAATATAATTATAACTTTTAATATTTTCCAGGGCTTCTCTTAATAAAAATTCTCTTCCGGCTATTCCGGAAAATTCTATTTCCGCGCCGGAAAGTTCAAGAGAAGAGGGGAGAAGATCAATACCGTTTCTCTTTATGATGGTATTCTTAGCCTTGCAGTCTCCCTTGAGTAGTTCATATACGGTATATTCAAGCTCGTGAGCTCCAATGCCCAGGCTGTAGGTGAGGTGTGCCTGAGGATCCAAGTCAACAAGTAGAACTTTTTTACCGAGGGAACTTAAACCGGCACCGATATTCATCGTGCAGGTAGTTTTCCCGACACCGCCTTTTTGATTGATAAAAGCAATCTTCTTCATATATCCTTTTACATTATCCGATATTTTTTACTTTAAAGCTATATTATCATATAAATAAAATTATTGTAAAGATTATTATTAAAATAGTTTATATTAAGAGAGTTATAAATAATAATTTAGGTAATTCCACACCTAAGTTGCACTTAAAATTTTAAAAAACTGTTGATAAATCAGTATAAAGAGAGTATGAAAACATATCCTTGCTGCGAAGGTATATCCATTATTTTTTTTATATATGTTTGTTGACTTTATTGTCGACCTGCTGATATACTCAATATATGAAAAAATCAACAACCTATATAGGAAAGGTTTATAAAAATATAAAAAACAAAATATTAAATGGAACATTTCGACCAAGACAACATATATATGAAAATGACTTAGTGAAAGAATTTAAAGTTAGCAGATCTCCTATAAGGGAAGCCCTTGCAAGATTGCAGCAAGAGAAATTTGTCTACGTTGTCCCGAGAAAAGGTGTTTATGTTTCACCAGTCACTAAGAAGGAAATTGTTGATATATTTGAAATAAGAAAAAACCTTGAAGTGCTTGCGTTTAAAAGATCATCAAAAAATATACAAGTAGAAGAATTAAAAAAATTGAAAAAATCTTTTTTAGAGTATAAAGATTTACCTCTAAGTCAAAAAAATAAGTTGAAATATTTATCAATTGATAAAAAATTTCATTACTTATTATTCAAGAATTGTAATAATGAAAGATTAAAAGATTTGTTAATTCATTTTCAAGAACACATGAATAGATTCCAAAAATATGCTCTAAATATTGATTCATTTAGAATAAGCATTAAGGAGCATTTAGATATCATAGATAGTATAGAGAAAGGAGATGTAAGCCTAACTACAAAATATTTGCTAAGACATTTGAATAGAGTAGAGAAAACATATTTTTATCAATTTATGGAGTAAAATAATTATTTTAACAAAACAAGGAGGTTAAGGTAAATTGAGATACGAATTTTATAATTATTTTGAAAAAAATCAGTCTGAGATTATAGATGAAATTAAAAAGATTCCTGAGAAGATAGGCATGCCTAATAAATACAAAGGACAAATAGGCTTATCAGGAGGATCTGGAAGTCCACCATTAGTGCACAAAGATGTAGCTGAGGCTATGGAAAAATCATCTAGAACATTAATGAAAGTTTCTGATTTAGATATGGAAATCAGAAAAATTATTAAGAGTTATTATGGAGATGAATATGATGGCGCTGTAACAAGTACTTGTGAAGCTGGTTTACATGTTACATATGATTCATTGTTCACACCCCCTTTTACAGGAAGAGGTCAAAGTTATAGATCTAAATATTTAGCACCTTATGAAAGACATTTGCACCATCAAGCTGGCTATGGCAGACCATTCCCACCACAGTATAAAGACTTAAGTGCAGACAGAGGAGCTACAGCAGGAGAGCTCGGCGTATATGCGAAAAGACTAAACAATTTAGAAACAGTAATTGTTCCTCTATCTGGTGCAGATTATACCTGTCATGGTATTAAATATCATCCTTCTACCTTATTACTAAATGTTGATCCCGAAGATTCAATCAAAGAAATCAAAAAGTTTGCTAATATTAATAGGGAATATCTTTCTGGTATTGCTTCAATAGCTTATGATACTCCGGGATATGGATATGGTGTTAAAGATGAAGAAAATACATCAATGCTACAAAAGTATTTAGGGGCTTTAGCGAAGTACTATAATATTCCATACGTGGCTGATAATGCTAGGGGAGTACCTTTTGTTGGTACAGATATTAGAAAAATAAATGCTGATGTCATGGTCATAAGTACAGATAAAGCTTTTGCTGGTCCTACAGGCGGCCTAATCATTGGTAAGGAAGATAAAATGGTTCAAATAAGAAGAGCATTAGGCCTGCATGGTATGAGATGGGGAACAGGCTCTTCCCACGGAAAAGCAGGGTATGTAGCATTTGATCCGGGTAAAGAGATTATTGCTGGGTTAATTAAAATATTAGAAATAATTAAGGATACCCCAGAGAAACTTACAAAAGCTGTAGATGAGATGTATAAAATTGTTATGGAAGAAGTAAAAGAAATCAAACCTGAAATCGCTGAAAAACTAGTTATTACGAAATCTTATAATTTAATGGGTATTGAAATTAACTATCAAAATACTTGGGAGAATGAAGAAAGTATTATACCAATTTTTTCAATCGAAGATATGTACTCAGGCACGAACATTATACAGACAGGATGCCGAGCCATGGGTATTAGCCCAACGCTGGGATATGATGCCAATATGCCCTTTGGGCCAAATATAGGTACAACTGATGAGTATGGTGTTTTAATGGAAGAACCAGCACGCTATGTTATAAAGTCATTATTAAAAATGCTAGAAGTTTTAAATGAATATGCAATAAAGGCAAATAAGTAAATTAAGAGGAATAGAAATGAAAAAAATTGGATTAATTGGTTACGGGACAATTGGACGTTATATATGTAAGAAAATATTAGATGAAAAGGATATTGAGGTGGGATTTGTTTTTGATCCTTATATCAATAAAAGTGAAAACAAATCATTTGAGATTAGAAATAAGTTCCCTGAAAATTTAAAAGAAATTGATTTAGTTGTTGAGGCTGCTAACTCAGAAGCTGTTAAAGAGTATGCATTAATAGTTCTAAAGAGCACCAATCTTTTGACGTTTTCGACTACTGCATTTGCAGATGAAATATTTTTAAAAGAAGTTGTTGAAACAAGTATTAATAATAAGACAAATATATATATTCCTCACGGGGCTATTCTCGGCATAGATGGTATTAATGACGGTAAAAGTATGTTGAAAAGTGTTAGTATTACAACAATAAAGAGACCAAAGAATCTTGGCAGAAAAGACGATAAAAGGACTGTCATTTATGAGGGTAATACCAAAGGTGCATGTAAAGCATATCCTAAAAATGTTAATGTTCATGGAGGGGTAGCTTTAGCAGGAATAGGTTTCGATAATACAAAATCAAAGATTATTGCTGATCCAAATGTGAAAGGTAATACTCATATTATTTTAGCTAAGGGCGAAGGAACAGAATTTGAAATTAAAGTAAGTAGCGTCCCCAAAGGACTTGTAAGTGGTGTCTATACTCCTGAATCAGCTTTTGGTAGCATAAAGAGGATTTTATCAACAGAAGGAGGTATCAAAGTAATATAATCTATTTATTTGTATTTAGTCTTTTCTATAATAGGTAGTAATAATTTTATGAACCCGCTAGTATAAGATACCCACGGGTAAACCTGTGGGTATCTATGGAAACCATATTATAAATATTATAAATATTTTGAAATTATTATATTTGAGTAAATATAGGTGAGGTTATAGATTTTATGGTAAACAAAAACATTATTAGCAGCTGGATTAAAATAATAGCTATACTCTTTAGTTTATCACAGATTTATTTTGCATGGTCTGGAATAATTACAACAGATTTGCAGAGACATTTTCATTTAGCCTTTGTTATGGTGCTTATCTTTCTAATTAAACCATACAAAAAAGATTTAAGAGATGAAACTATCGTACCTTTAGATATAATATTGGTATTTTTAGCTATTGGTAGTTTATTCTATCTCAGACATCATTATTACGATATTGTCCTAAGTGCTGGAGCAGCAAGTACTTCAGATTTAATAGTGGGGTTGATTGTGATTTTACTTGTCTTAGAGGCGGTAAGGCGTACTACTGGATTGGCACTGGCAATAATAGCTATTGTTTTTATTTTTTATGCTACCCATGGATATTTAATACCTGGATATTGGGGTCATGCAGGTCATAGTATAAGTCGCATTATTAGTTCAATGAGTTTAGGAATGTCAGGAATTTACGGTATTCCAATTGGTGTAGTAGTATCATTTGTAATGATGTTCGTTATATTTGGATCTTTTTTAGAAGTTACAGAGGCTGGTAAATTTTTTATTGATTTTGCTAGAATATTTTCTGCAAGATTGAAAGGCGGAGAAGCTAAAACATCAGTTATAGGTAGCGCCCTTATGGGAATGATTTCAGGTAGTGCAGTTGCTAATGTGGTTACAACTGGCAGTTTTACTATTCCTTTAATGAAAAAGTCTGGATTTTCATCTGAATACGCTGCAGCAATTGAAACAGCTTCTTCAATTGGGGGACAATTCACACCACCAATTATGGGAGCCTCCGCTTTTTTAATAATGGCTTTTACAGGGATTCCTTATAGAACAATAATTCTTGTATCCATAATACCTGTTTTTATGTATTATATAACTGTATTTTCATATGTTCATTTTAGAGCCTGCACATTAGATCTTAAAAAAAGTGAATTTGATAAAACAAAAGCCAAAGATATCTTAATCAAAGGACTCCCTTACTTGTTACCTATAATAATTTTGGTGAGCTTATTAGTTTTAAGATACACCCCAATAACATCAATCACTATTAGTCTCTTTGTTTTAATAATAACTTCCTTTATTATGAAAAAAATAAATCTCAAAAAATTGTTAGAGGCTTTAGACAAGTCTGCCAGAAGAATACTTATAGTTTCTGCGGCTTGTGCTGGAGCAGGAATTGTAGTTGGTGCTGTTGAGTTAACAGGTATTGGGGCTAAATTCACAAGTATTATAGTATCTGCTTCTGGTGGAAATTTATTTTTAGCGCTTTTGTTTGTTATGTTGGCTTCATTTTTCTTAGGTATGGGGTTGCCTATTACAGCTGCCTACGTTATTACTGCTGTTATAGCTGCACCCGCCTTAGCTAAATTAGGAGTACCTTTATTAACTGCCCATTTAGTAATCTTTTGGTATAGTATTGATTCTTCAGTTACTCCCCCTGTATGTATTACTTCTTATGCAGCAGCAGCAGTTGCCGGGTCCAATCCGTTTAAAACGGGTCTCCTTGCTTGGAGATTATGCAAGGGTTTATATATTATACCGATATTAATGGTATTTACTCCTATAATGTTGAATGGAAATCTTACAGAGATAATATTAGCAGTTTTAACAGGTGTCTTAGGCTTGATATCCTCAGCAGCCGCCTTTGAAGGGTTTTTTATTAAAAAACTAAACCCGATAAATAGATTATTATTAGGTTTAATAGCACTTTTACTTCTATTACCTTATTTTATAACTGATATTTTTGGATTATCTGCGTTACTAATTTACGCGATATTTGTTAAAAAGGTAAAAATATGAACTCAGTTCATAATTTTAGTTAATTAATAAAAATATATAAAATAATTGATCTTAATAATGGTAAATATTTAATATAACTATATTTAGCTTATTAGGTATGCTAAATTAAAAATTAGGTAATGATAAAAAAGTTGCCCTTAGAACCTTGAAAACTATTGATAAATCAGTATAAAGATAGCATGAAAACATGTCCTCGCTGCAGTAGTAAAAAATACTAGTCGCTTTTTCCCGATCAAATTAGGTGTAGTAGTTGTGGTCTGACCAGAAAAAGGACTAAAAATATCTGGGGGGATAAGATCAGGATTTCATCTTACTGGAAAAGCAGGTTAGTGAATTATTTTTCTCTCTGCTTGAAAGGGGTAGAATGGAGATTCAACCATCGCAATGAGAACCTGGGTGTTCTATTAAGGAGGTTACTGAATCATTTGAAAATAAATTATGTAAACCTAAAAAAATGGTGTGAATGCATTTTAAAAGAAATAGGAATAAATAAGCCGAATAGAGAAATTTTTATTGATACACTATTGGAGGCAAACCTCAGAGGTAAAGATAGCCATGGAATAACTCGTCTTCCTGTATATATTGAGAGAATCAAAAGAGGGCTTATTAAAGTAAATGGCAAGCCTCAGTTGATTAAAAAATATGGATCTGTCTCGTTGTATGACGGAGATAACGAACTTGGGCAAATAATCGCCTATGAAACAATAAAAAAATGTGCTATAGAAGCTATTAAATCTGGAATAAGTGTTGCTGGTGTGAAGCAAGCAAATCATTTTGGCATGGCAGCATACTATTCCGAAATTCCTACTAAAAAAGGTATGATAGGGTTTATATGTTGCAATGCTGCGCCTGTTATGGCTCCTTGCGGGATTAATACCCCAATATTGGGTACAAACCCACTATCAGTTTCAATTCCTACACCATGGGACTATGCATTAACGTTTGATATGGCTACTACTGTTTTATCAAGAGGGAAAATAAGACAATTAGATAAAGAAGAAAATTTTGAGGAGCTTGCATTAAGCAAGAATGGGTATCCTGCCAAAAGTGCTGAAGAAGCTCTGGAAGGTACATTGTTACCATTAGGTGGATATAAAGGATTTGGTCTTGCTTTGATAATAGATATTATTGCAGGGGTACTTACTGGATCTATGTTTAGTCAAAATGTTGGTTTTACAAAAGACATGAAAAAGTCCTCAGGAACAGGTTTTTTTGTTGGTGCATTGAACATAGAATCCATGATGGACTTTCCAACTTTTTATAAAAGATTGGGAAAGATTTATGAACAAGCAAAATATTTTAATATAAGACTACCAGGTGACAATAGTCAAAAAGTACGTAAACAAAGAATCAAAGAAGGAATACCTTTAAAAGATTCAACCATAAAAAAATTAATTACTTTAGGCGAACATTATGGACATGCCTTTTGGTATTGATTATTTGTAAATTATTGGACTGTTAAACTAAAGTATTTATTAATTTACTAAGAATATGGTCTTGGAAGGGGGGGAGCTATGGATCCGTATTTAAATAATGGGAAAAAGCAGCCACCTGAATGCAAAAAACTTGCAATAGATGCTAAAGTAAGGGTTGTTTTATCATCTTATCGTGAAAAAAGAAACCTTAAATTAATCCAACAATGTACTCGTGCAGTTGTGTTAAATGAAGTACATGAAATAATAATAACGGACGAAATAAATATTGAACCAGGAAGCGCTGTTAACAGAGTTGCTTACTTTAGCTTTGTAGAATTTATTAAAAGTGGAGTTTTAATGTATGGAGATTTAGTAAAAATTAATAATACTGTAATTGGGAAGTTGATAGGTTTTGACTATACTCATATGCCAAATCATATGAATATAGTTATACAATCACAAAAAAGAAAAAGTGGAAAAGACCAAGCTATTAATTTGAATGATGTAATAAGTTTTACTCAATCGTAATATTAAATGTACATTTCAAAAAAATAAAATACCAATATTAATATTCAGATATTTTTGATTTCAAATGCTGGTGCTTAAGACAATAGTTAAAAATTGGTTAGTTTGATTAGTTGAAATATCATAAAACAAAAAAATAAAGTAGATGTAATGTAATTTACTGTATGTTAAAAACTATATATATTTTGAAAAGGAGGATTACTATGTTGAATATGTTGAGAAAGAGTTTACGATTATTTGTATTTTCAATAGCATTTCTTTTTGTTGTTAGTTCTATTGCAATGGCTGCTATTCCGCATTATAAACTATCAACCTCTGCCCCTGGCGGAACTTGGTACCCAATGGGTGTTGCAATCTCAGAATTGTGGAATAAAAATTTGAAGGATATTGCAGTTGTAGAAACAGGAAGTAGCGGAGGTTCTACCAGTAATACTAGATGGATATCTTCTGGTGAAGTTGACTTAGCTTTTGTTTCTGTTGACATGTTTTTTAATGGACGCAAAGGACAAGATCCATATAAAGAGCCTTTGGATATGAGCGAGGTGCGTTCAATTTTATTGATGCATGGTAGCCCTGGTCATTTCATAACTCTTGAAGAAAGTGATATTGAAAGTATTGATGATCTAAGAGGAAAAAAGGTTTCGCTTGGAGATTTCGGGGGAGGTACAAACCGAAGAACTTCTTTAATTTTTGATTTGTACGGAATAGATTATAGTGATATACAACCTGTATACATTGGTGACGAAGATGCTTGTAATGCTTTACTTGAGAACCGCATTGATGCAATAGCAGAATATATTGGCGCACCTTCACCTGCAATTTATAACCTTTCCTTATCAGCTGATATTAAATTTATTGATTTTGAGCCTGAAATAGTAAAAGAAATGAAGGAAAAATATCCATTCTTTGCAACATTTGTTGTTCCTCCTGGGACCTACGAGGGGATTGATGAAGAGCATTTAATTTATGGACCTGTTGGAGGGCTTTATGTTCGTGAAGAAATACCAGATGAAGTAGTTTACACTATGACTAAAGCAATATATGATAATTTACCAGAACTTGAAAAAAATGTACATCAAGCTTTTGGAGAATGGAAATTGTCTCCTGAAACGTCTAGTGTAACACAAGTTCCATTACATCCTGGTGCAGAGAAGTTTTATAAAGAAGAAGGAATCATTGACTAACCAAGATTAATGCTATTGTTATAAGAGCATCAGCTTAAAAATGCTGCTAATTTTTTAAATTAGCAGCATTTTTAAAGATAAGTTTGGAATAACACTATTATTTTATATATGTTGTTGATATATTAATATTTTAAAACAAATTTCTATAAACCTTAGTCGATTTTAAATATGATGTCTAAAAATATAAATTATTAGGGAGGTATAATAATGCCAAGAATAACTGTTGAATGGTTAGAAGGTAGGAGCAAAGAACAAAGGCAAAAGATTGTCGATGATATAACCAATTCTTTTGTTAAAAATATTAATTTGAGGCCTAAACAAATTACAATAGTTTTTAAAGAAAACTCTCCTGAAATGCAGTATAAGGGGGGGGAAAGCTATAAAAGTATTAATAGTGCTTGATAGTAAAATAAAGTTATTTTATGATTGTAAATTAACACATTTCCGGGAAAACAATTTTGCCGGTTATTGGTATAACGATTAAAACAAAAATTTTAGAGGAACTGGATTCTCTATTGTCCATTGTACAAATGAGTAAAGGTGTACCGGGTACCACCGTTGGTATTAATAATGCCAGCAATGCAGCCTTATTTGCAGCCCGCATTTTGGCATTAGAAAATCATCAGATTAAGCTTCATTTGGATAATTATATGTCAAAAATGAGTTAAAAGATCAAGAGTCTGGAGCTCAACCAGGATATTATGACTGAAAAATAATAAAATTAAGGAGTAATAAGATGGGAAGTGTCAAAGATTTAACGGTTCTCAAAACACCCACAAAAACTCAGTCAGGGCGTGGACGATTTATTTTTTCAGATCGTTACTCAGTATTCGATTGGGGGGAAATGCCGGATCATATTGATCAAAAAGGAGCAGCTTTGTGTATTACAGCTGCTTATTTTTTTGAACAATTGGAGAAAGAAGGGGTTCTTACCCATTACCTGGGTTTAGTAGAAACAGACGAAACAAAAAGACTATCAGAAATTAATCACCCCGTTAATGTGCTAGAAACCAAACTCTTTCGTGTATTAAAGCCCGAATTGGATGAAAAGAAAGGGTATATTTATTCCATCTACCAACAGGAAAAAAGCAATTTTTTAATTCCATTAGAAGTTATTTATCGCAATTCACTTCCACGTGGCTCAAGTGTGTTTAAGCGTTTAGAAAAGGGGCAATTAAAATTAGCAGATTTTGGTTTAAATCAGATACCTTCCTCAGGTGTCCGTTTAGAAAAGCCTTTTTTGGATGTATCAACAAAATTAGAGGCCAGTGATCGTTATCTTGATTGGCAGGAAGCACAAAATATCTCCCAATTATCAGATCAAAAAATTACAGAAATGAAATTTCTCACCCAGAAGATTAATAATATGGTTACCCGGACGGTCCATCAGGTTGGTCTGGAGAATGAAGATGGTAAATTTGAATTTGCCCTTGATCAGGATCAGAATCTCGTTTTAGTGGATGTATTTGGCACACCTGATGAAAGTCGTTTTACCTACCAAGGGATGCCGGTGAGCAAAGAAATTGCCAGACTTTATTATCGTAACACTCAGTGGTATCAGGAAATTTGCCAAGCGAAAGAAAAAAGTGCTTCCCATTGGAAGGATTTAATGCAGATGAATCCTGAGCCACTTCCGCCTCGTTTAAAATTATTAATTTCTAGGGTATATTGTGCTTTTACCAATGAAATTACAGGAAAGGAATGGTTTAAAGAGATACCGAGACTTCACGAAACGCTTGATGAAATTAAAAAATACTTTATAAATTCATGATTCTGCTAAATTACAATTAAATATATTTTATCTAATTTTCAATTTTTCGTAAGCGGGGTGCTCGAATTTTATTCTTTGTTTTGGATAATTATAGGATTATATTGACCTAGAAGAATATAATTGACGGACTATTTCTTCCGGTTTTAATAGAATTTCCTTATCCCGGATGATACATTCTACATAGTATTTTTTCTGTCCACCAATAGTTTTTTTAAAAACACGATTTTCTATTTCTTTTATTTCGTCTTCAGTAAATAAATCCAATCCATATTCTGTATCTTTTAAAATATCTGATAATATTGACATAACAAGCTCCATTTAAATTGTATTTACCTTAGAAAATTTAATTATTTTCTATCATCAAAGACTCTTTAATATTATTAAAGAGTCTTTCTACTTCGTTGAGTTTGTCTTCTAGTTCAGGTATTATATCATGCAAGATCTGGCAATTTTTTTTATTAATTTCAATTGTTTTTCTAATTAATAACTCTTCTTCATTATTGACTGGGCCTTGGTCTAAAAAATAATTTAATTTTTTATTAGAGTCGATAAAAATAATCTGGCTTGTTTTGCAACGATTGCTTAGCTCTTTTAGTCGTTTGGTGATTAGTTCTAATTGTATAATTTTTTTGTTTAAATCTTTTTCTTCTTGCGTTAAATCTTTAAAATCATTTTTAATATTACTAAATATTTTTTTAATAACAGTGCTTTCTTCTTTAGCTTCATTTTCGAGTTCTTTTAACCATTGAACGGCATCTTTCCCTATAAACTCATTTATAAATATATTTTCAATCTCCTCAACGTTTAAATTTTTTAATATTATGTTTCTTTCAAATTGTTCTAACCATTCATACCTCATATTTGAAACAAGTTGGCGAATAAATAAAAAAATAGATGCGAACAATATATTTAAATAAATTGATGATTTAAACAAATCTATGTGATTCAAAATATAATCATTTTGTATTATTTGATAAATAGACAGAACATGAAAGCAAAATAAAATTAGGAATATAATACCATAGATGCTTTTAATAAGGTTTTTATTCTTATTATTGTAATAAAGACCAAGATCAACTTTAGGTATTTTATTATCCTTTGTAAAAATAAGTTTGTTAAAGAATATTCTGCTAAAGATATATAAAAAATCATAAATACCAAAAGCATAATAAGGCACTGGATTTAATCCATAGTGTTTTGAAAAAAAGATGACATAAATATTACAAAAAACTCCGATAATAAAAACCACATCGAATGCTATACTAATTAAGATATTAGACTCATTGGATAATGCCGTAATTATTTTTCTTGCTTTGTTTTTTGGTATTAACAAAAACAAAAAAAACAGAGCTATTACTATAAAGGTGTTAAAAATATTTATAAAAAACAATAGAGTCAAAAACAAACTTTCAGAATCTGTAAATATTATTTGCAAATTATCAAGTATTTGGAATAAAGTAAAGCCAAAAAGGCCAAATAATGCCCACAAAGTAAAGCCTGAAGAGTTCCTTCTGCTTATTTCTCTATCATTTAATCTATCAAGGTAATATAACCAATCCTTTTGACTAAATTTTTCTATTATTACTCTTGCCCCCTGAAATGTGATTATTATTTTCTTTTTTTTAGCATGTTGAAATATTACTCATTTAACATGGAAATATCCAACAATTTCCTTAATCGTCAATCTTTTTTCTTTCAATTTCTTAATTTCCTTAAGCCTTTTTAGTGCTTCACCTTTTTTATATTTCCGTATCAGTCTTTCTCCGTCCTGGCTAAAAGGCAGTATACCAATTTCAGTATAAAATTTTAATGTGCTTTGTCTTACTCCGGAAACTTTGGCCAGCACTCCTATGGATAAGATATTATCATCATTTGATTTTTTTGTGTTCATAAAAACCAACTTTTTTAAGAAAAATAAGGTCCTCTTTTCTACTTCCTGTAATTAGCATTATCGGAAGTAGAAGATGACTTTTATAATATATTTTGTATATAAAATTCTATTTTTCAATCAGATTCTATAGCAGATTTTCTTGCTTCTTCTAACTCTTTTTCTATAGACCCGCCTGACAATTTGTCCATGAATTCCAAACTTTCCTGTAATTGTATGGTTCACTTGATACAGAAAATGATTCCAATTCAAATAAAAACAATAGTAATATTAAAATAAAAGTAGATAATAGTAGCCTTTTTTGGAAGAATGGCTTCATTTTTTACCCCCTTACTTTGCTATAGACAGGTGATTATCTTGTAAATACTATTGTGTTACACATATGTTTATCATTTGTTTGACACATTTAAATAATCGTCCTATAATATATTTATAAAGTGTACTAAAGTTCCCCTTAGTTGGGAGCGAAATAGGCTCTGCTACGGCAGGGCCTTCTTATTTTATTTAGCTATTTTATTTTTAAGGTTTCTAAGATAGACAACTTGATGGGCTGCTTTTAGCAATTCATCTGATACCCGGTCTCTTCCGGCCATAATTAAAACTATTTTATGTTTTCCTTTCAGATACTTCACCAGTTTGATAAAATCACCGTCTCCGCTACCAATAATACATTGATCATATTTGTTTAAAGTAACAATAGCATCGATGGTCAATTCCACATCAAAATTACATTTATGCTTATAAGTTTTAATATTGCTATCATAAAGCCTTTGAACCGGTTTTGTTCTAACAATATATCCTTTGCTTTTAAGATATTTAAAAAATGTTTCCTTGCCTTTTTTCTGGTTAATAAAATCATTTAAATTGCAATTAGAATGGGTATCAAAAAAAGCAGATTTAGTAATAAGACCTTCATAAAAATATAATTCCTGGAGATCATATTTTTCTTCAAAATAGCTTTTAAACTTTTCCCAATCAATTTCCCATTTATATTTGGA
>Ga0102932_1000914_pt1 | contig 15220 bp, 14 predicted proteins | sample SalPonR1_C_D2_MG_FD_78212 | JGI IMG/M metagenome (GOLD analysis project Ga0102932, IMG submission 78212) | Salt pond soil microbial communities from South San Francisco under conditions of wetland restoration - Salt Pond MetaG R1_C_D2_MG | ecosystem: Environmental > Aquatic > Marine > Intertidal...
AGAGCGCGATTACATCTCCATCGCGACCACCCGGCCCGAAACCATGCTGGGTGACGGCGCGGTTGCGGTTCACCCTTCGGATGAACGCTATGCACCGATCGTGGGCAAACTCTGCGAAATCCCCGTCGGCCCCAAGGAACATCGCCGCCTCATTCCGATCATCACAGATGAATATCCCGACCCGGATTTCGGCTCCGGCGCGGTCAAGATCACCGGCGCGCATGACTTCAACGACTACGAGGTCGCCAAGCGCGGCGGCATTCCGATGTATCGCCTGATGGACACCAAGGCGCATCTGCGCGACGACGGCGCGCCCTATGCCGAGGCCGCCGCCCGCGCGCAGGAAATCGCCAACGGCGCCGATTTCACCATCGAGGAGGTCGACAGCCTCAACCTCGTGCCCGACCACCTTCGCGGGCTCGACCGTTTCGAGGCCCGCCAGAAGGTGGTCGACGAAATCACCCATGAGGGCCTCGCCGTCATGGTGCCGGAAAACGACCCGCGCCTTGGCAAGGCCGCGCATGTGCCCGTCGCGCCCGAAGAAGGCGGCGACCCGCGCGAAGATTCCGACGTGCCGCTGGTCGAATCCAAGCCGATCATGCAGCCCTTCGGGGATCGCTCGAAAGTCGTGATCGAACCGATGCTGACCGACCAGTGGTTCGTCGATACCGCCAAGATCGTCGGCCCCGCGCTCGATGCCGTGCGCTCGGGCGAGGTGACGATCATGCCCGAAAGCGACCGCAAGGTGTATTTCCACTGGCTGGAAAACATCGAACCCTGGTGCATCTCGCGTCAGCTCTGGTGGGGGCACCAGATTCCGGTCTGGTATGACGAAGACGGCAAGCAATACTGCGCCGCCACCGAAGACGAGGCGCGCGCCTTGGCCGGCGGCAAGACGTTGACCCGCGACCCCGACGTCCTCGACACGTGGTTCTCCTCTGGCCTCTGGCCCATCGGCACGCTGGGTTGGCCCGAACAGACGCCCGAGCTGGAAAAATACTTTCCGACCAGCGTTTTGGTCACAGGCTTTGACATCATCTTCTTCTGGGTCGCCCGGATGATGATGATGCAATATGCCGTGGTCGGGCAGAAACCCTTCAGCCATGTCTATGTTCATGCCCTGGTGCGTGACGAGAAGGGCAAGAAGATGTCGAAGTCTTTGGGCAACGTTTTGGACCCGCTCGAACTCATCGACGATTACGGCGCCGATGCTGTGCGCTTTACCCTGACGGCGATGGCCGCCATGGGCCGCGACCTCAAACTTTCGCCGCAACGCATTGCGGGCTATCGCAATTTCGCCACCAAGATCTGGAACGCCGCGCGCTTTGCGGAAATGAACGGCGCCACCGGCAGCGACGGGCAGGTTCCGCAACCCGAAGCCACCGTGAACAAGTGGATCGTCGGCGAAACCGCCAAGGTGCGCGAAGTGGTGGACGAGGCGCTTGAAAACTTCCGGTTCAACGATGCCGCCAACGCGCTTTACGCCTTTGTCTGGGGCCGGGTCTGCGACTGGTATGTCGAACTCTCCAAGCCGCTTCTGCTGGACGGGGACGAGGCGACCAAGGCCGAAACACAGGCCACGATGGCTTGGGTGATGGACCAATGCCTGATCCTGCTGCATCCGATCATGCCCTATGTCACCGAAGAGCTGTGGGGCATTCTGGGTGAGCGCCAGAAGATGCTGATCCATGCCGACTGGCCCGACTACAGCGCCGCCGATCTGGTTGATCCGCAGGCCGACCGCGAACTGAACTGGGTCATCTCGGTGATCGAACAGATCCGCTCGGCGCGCGCGCAGGTCCATGTGCCTGCCGGTATGTATATCCCGGTGCTGTGCAATGAACTCGACACCGCAGGTGAACAGGCCTGGGCGCGTAACGAGGTCATGATCAAGCGCATCGCCCGCATCGACAGCCTCGCCCGCGTCGATGCCCTGCCCAAGGGCTGCATCACCGTCACCGTCGAAGGCGGCAATTTCGGCCTGCCCGTCGCCGAGATCATCGACGTCGCCGAAGAAAAGGAACGGCTGGAAAAGACGCTTGGCAAGCTCGAAAAGGAACTTGGCGGTCTGCGCGGGCGGCTCAACAACCCCAAATTCGTGGCCAGCGCCCCCGAAGACGTGGTCGAGGAAGCACGCGAAAACCTCGCCCTGCGCGAGGAAGAAGAAGGGAAGCTGCGCGCCGCGCTCGACCGTCTGGCCGAACTGGGCTGACGGGGCGGCGCGCGCCGATCCGGCACAGACAGGATACCGACGTCATACCGACGTGATACCGAAGGCCGATTTTCGGCTTTCGGCCAACCCCGCTTGCACATCATGTCCCGATACCGTTAGCTGCCCCCATGACCACCCCACGCTACACCGACCTCGTTAAGACCCTTCCCGCTAATGTGCCTTTCGTCGGCCCAGAGGAGCAGGAACGCGCCCGCGGCGCGCCTTTCCGCGCCCGTCTTGGCGCCAATGAAAGCCTGTTCGGCCCCTCCCCCGCCGCCGTTAAGGCCATGCAGGCGGAGGCGCTCGAAAGCTGGAAATACGGCGATCCGTCCAGCCATGACCTACGCACCGCACTGGCGGCCGGGATCGGCTGTGACGTTGAAAATATCCTTGTAGGAGAAGGGATTGACGGGCTTCTCGGTAATCTCGTTCGGCTGCTGGTGGCGCCGGGCGACGCGGTGGTCACATCCGACGGCGCCTATCCGACCTTCAACTATCACGTCGCCGGTTTCGGCGGCGCGCTGCACAAGGTCCCTTATCGCGACGATCACGAAGACCCCGCCGCCCTGTTAAGAAAGGCGAAAGAGGTCGATGCCAAGCTGGTTTACCTTGCCAATCCGGACAACCCGATGGGCAGCTGGCATTCCGGCAGCGACATTCTTGCCGCGCTGGATGAGTTGCCCGAGGGCTGTCTTTTGCTGCTCGACGAGGCTTATATCGAATTCGCCCCCGAAGGCACCGCCGCCATGATCGACGCGGATGACCCGCGCGTAATAAAAATGCGAACGTTTTCAAAGGCTTACGGCATGGCCGGGGCGCGTATCGGCTACGCGATCGGGGCGCGCGGTCTGATCCGCAGTTTCGACAAGATCCGCAACCATTTCGGCATGAACCGCATGGCGCAAGCAGGGGCTTTGGCGGCGTTCAATGATGCGGCATGGCTTTCGCATGTCCAAGGCGAAGTAGGCCGCGCCCGCAACCGTATCGCCTTGATTTCGAATGAAAATGGGCTGCGCGCCTTGCCCTCGGCAACCAATTTCGTGGCCGTGGATTGCGGCGCTGATGGCGCTTTCGCCAGCGCGGTTCTGGATGCGCTGGTGGCGCGCGGCGTCTTCGTGCGCAAACCCTTCGTGGCACCGCAAGACCGCTGTATCCGCATCAGTTGCGGGCGCCCTCAGGACCTTGATGTGTTGGCCGAAACCCTGCCCGAAGCACTGGCGGCGACGCGCGGCTGATCCGCCCCGCGTCGGAAAATTTTCGCTGACAGACCGGCAGGCTGCGGTAGACTTGGGCATGAAACGTGGAATGCTGCCCAAGGCTCCGAATTACACCAACGCTGCCCTGATCATGGGGCTGGTGAATTTGCTTTGGATTTTCATCGTCTTATGGGCGACGCTTGGCTTTGCGGCAGTCTGCGCCGCGGGCTATGGGCTGAACCTGCTGATATCGCGGCTGGCTCGGAGCGCGCGGTATTCAGGCCGCCGCGATCACCCCTGACGCCGCCTCCAGCGCGCCGTGGCCATGCGGTATATCCAACGCCACCAACCCCGCCTGCACCGCACCCAGCATCCCCTGCACCATATGTGCATTCACATGACCCATGTGACCGATGCGGAAAAACCCGTGCCAGGCCGGATCGCCGGGTTCAGCCATACCCAGCCCGATCCCCAGCGTGACGCCAGCATTGTGCTGCACCCATTCGCGAAGGGCAGTGCCATGGGGCTGTCCGATGCGCAGCGCCGTCACCGCGTGGCTGCGCAACCCCTTGTCGGCCACGTTCAATGCCAGCGGGCCATCCTCGGCCCATGTCTCACAGGCCGCCCAGATCGCCTGCGCCAGCCGCGCATGGCGCGCCCAGACCGCCTCGATGCGCTCTTCGTGGATCATGTCCAGCGCCGCGCGCAGCCCGTAAAGGTGATGGGTCGGCGCGGTGCCCCCGAAATACTGGTAGAACAGCGCCGGGTCGGCGCGCGGCACCCAGTCCCAATAGCGGCTGACGACATCGCGACGTGCCCGCGCTTCGGCGGCCTTGTCGCCAAAATAGACAAAGCCCAGACCGGGCGGCAACATCAACCCTTTCTGGCTGCCCGCAACCATCACATCAACGCCCCAGTCGTCCATTTCGAAGCGGTCACAGGCCAGCGAGGCGATGCAATCCGCCATCAAAAGCGCCGGATGCCCGGTGGCGTCCATCGCGGCGCGGATCGCCGGAATATCATTCCGGATCGAGGTCGATGTATCCACATGTGTGACCATCACCGCCTTGATTTCATGCGCGGAATCCGCGCGAAGCAGCGTTTCAATCCGGTCGGGGTCGACCGGGGATTGCTTGCCGAAATCCTCAAGATCCACCTTGACCCCGAGACCTGCTGCGACCTCGGCCCAGCCATGGCCAAAGCGCCCTGTTGCGGGCACCAGCACCTTGTCACCCGGGGACAGCACGTTGCTCAGGGCCGCTTCCCAGGCACCGTGGCCATTGCTGATATAGATCGCGACATGTTTGTCCGTCCGTGCCACCCGCTTCAGATCGTTGGTCAGGCCCGGCATCATGGCGATCAGTTCACCCTCATAGATATTGGGGGCTGCGCGATGCATTTCGCGCAGGACCGCGTCGGGCACCACGGAGGGTCCCGGAATAGCCAGGTAGGGGCGGCCGTTGCTCAGCGTCATGCTTATTTTCTCCAGATTTCGCTGGCCGACATTACGCCCCTCGTTGCTGCCGTCAATCGCCGCTACGGCTTGCCTTGGCGGCGCTCTGCGCCTACATGGGGCATTCGGGTAAAAGGTCAGGCCGTACGGAGCGCATCCCCCTCATGAGACTCATCCAACGGATCGTAGATTGGGAGCGTTCGGTGCGCACCTCCTATGATACGGACCTGTCCACGCCAGAAAACCGCCGCCGCGCGCATATCTATAACCTGTGGTTCGATCACGCGATCCTGCGCAAGGTCTGGACCAACTTTTATCCGGTCGCGCCTGGGGTCTATCGCTCGAACCAGCCCACCCATGAACGCTTCGTCAAGCTCAGGGATCAAGGGATCAAGACCATCCTCAATCTGCGCGGCGCGGGTGGCGCTGCGCATTATCTCGTGGAAGAGGAAAGCTGCCGCGACCTGGGTCTGACGCTGGTGAACGTCAATCTCAGAGCCCGTCAGGCCGCACCCCGGCGCGAGATCAAGGCGCTGATCCGGGCCTTTCGCGAGATCGAGAAACCGTTTGTCATGCACTGCAAATCCGGCGCCGACCGGGCCGGTTTCGCCGCCGCGATTTATCTGTTGGTGATCGAGGGGCGCTCGATTCCAGAAGCTCGCAAGATGCTGAGCGTAAAGTATATTCACTTCAAATGGTCGCGCACCGGCATCCTCGATTACATCCTCGACCGCTTTGAGGCCGCCCATAACGAAACCGGCGTCAATTTCGAGCGCTGGCTGCACACAGACTACAAGGCCATCCCGATGCAAGAAGCCTATGAAGCCACGCACAAGCCGATCTTCTGAGCCTCAGTAACGCCGCGCCAGATCCTCGGGCCTTGCCCCCATCAGATAGCGCAGGAGCAGCCTGATATTGCGTGTGCCCCGGCGCATCCAGCCCACACCCTGATAGCGCGCCGCGCTGGTGGTGACCTTGCCGGGCAAGCGTTGCAGGCGTCTGCCAAGCGCGCGGGCGATGGCGACATCCTCCATAAGCACGATATCCGGGTACCCCCCGGCCGCGTCATACTGCTTGCGCGAAATCAGCAGCCCCTGATCGCCGTAAGGCAGGTGAAACAGGCGGGAGCGCAGGTTTGCCCAGCCCGCGACGCAGGCGGGCGCAAACCCCGCCGCATCGAAACGCAGCCCGAAAAAGGCCGGGCGGCCATCTTCCATCTGTGCGCGCACCATAGCCGCCCAACCGCCGGGCAAGACCGTGTCGGCGTGCAGGAACAACAGCCACGCACCGCCCGCGGCCTCGGCTCCACGCCGAAGTTGCCCGCCGCGCGAAGGTCCGCCCGTGATCACCACCGCGCCAGCTTCCTCGGCGATAAGCAAGGTCGCATCCGTCGAGCCGCCATCCGAGATGACCAACTCGCGGATCAGCCCATCCTGCAAGCCCTCGGCCAATGCGGGCAAGGAATGCGCCAATCCCTCGGCCGCATCGAGGGTCGGTATCACGATCGAGAGTTCCGCACGCATTCGCACCCCCTGTTGCCACACGCGTCATGACCTATATTACAGGACGAAACGCGACGGGAGTGGCAATGACACGCGAGATCCTCGAAATCACTGGCACGGAGGCGCAGGATTTTCTGCAAGGGCTGGTCACGAATGACCTTGGCAAGCTTGATCAGGGGCTGGTCTATGCGGCGATGCTGACGCCGCAGGGCAAGTATCTGGCCGATTTCTTCCTTGCGCGCCAAGGCGATACGATCCTTCTGGACGTGAACAGCAGCCTTGCCGAAAGCCTGCTCAAACGGCTCAACATGTATAAGCTGCGCGCCGATGTGGCGGTTTCGCAGAGTGATCTGAACGTCATGCGCGGCACCGGCCCCGCCCCTGAGGGCGCGCTGAATGACCCGCGCCATCCGGACATGGGCTGGCGGCTTTATGGGGAGACGTCAGGCGATGACGGCACCGATTGGGACGCGATCCGCGTGGCGCATTGCATCCCTGAAACCGGCATCGAGCTGACGCCCGACAGTTTCATACTTGAAGCCGGTTTCGAGCGCCTTAACGGTGTTGATTTCCGCAAGGGCTGCTATGTCGGGCAAGAGGTGACGGCCCGGATGAAACACAAGACCGAGCTGCGCAAGGGTCTTGCCAGCGTCGAGGTCACGGGCGAAGCGCCCGCCGGCACCCCGATCACCACGGATGGCAAAGCCGTCGGCACGCTTTTCACGCAATCGGGTGGCAAGGGTATCGCCTATCTTCGCTTTGATCGTTCGAAGGGGGATCTGCAGGCGGGCGATGCGACGCTGCGATACACACCATAAGCAACCGGGCGCGACTCATCATCGCGCCCGGTTGCTTGACTGACCGCCGACACCTGAGGCTCAGGCCCGCTCGGCGTATTCCATGGTTTCGGTATTGACGACGATGTCCTCGTCGGACCCCACGAAGGGCGGCACCATGACCTTGATGCCATTGTCCAGGACCGCCGGCTTGAAGCTGTTGGCCGCGGTCTGTCCCTTGACCACCGGCTCGGTCTCGGCCACCCGGCAAACCACCTTCTGGGGCAGCGAGGCGCTCAGCGCCTCGTTCTCGTAATATTCGACCTGCACCGTCATTCCGTCCTGCAGGAACGGGCGGCGCTCGCCGAGGATTTCGACGGGCAGCTCGACCTGCTCGAAGGTCTCGCTGTCCATGAACACCAGTTGACCATCTGTTTCATACAGAAACTGCTGATCCTTCTGCTCAAGGCGGACGCGCTCGATCTTGTCGGCGCTGCGGAACCGCTCGTTCAGCTTGGACCCGTTGCGAAGGTTGCGCATTTCGACCTGGGCAAAGGCGCCGCCCTTGCCAGGCTTCACGTGATCGACCTTCACGGCGGTCCACAGGCCGCCGTTATGTTCCAGGATGTTTCCGGGTCTGATCTCGTTTCCATTGATCTTGGGCATTATAGCAAAACCATGACAAAAGGTTGATGGAAGGTTGGTGCCCCCTATATCTGGGGAGACGATGACTGGCAAGATGACGATACCCGCGCACCGACCACGGGCATAGATATGCACATAATGCATAGAAGCTATGCGCCTGCGCTCTATCCGAATCGATCAAACTTCGCCATAACCGGCTGCACGCCGAAAAGACAAGAGCAATAACATCAAGGACGAACCATGACGGATTTCGTTGACGGCACGGCCTTCAATGCCGAACAGGGCAACCGTGCCCGTAAACTATTTGCAGCCGTAGTGCTGGCCGCGCTGGATGACGCCATCGCGGACGACAAGAAATACGGCAACGGCCCCGAGCAGATCGCCCGGTGGGCGCGTTCGCGCGATGGGCGCGAAGTGCTGTCCTGTGCCGGTATCGATCCCAATGAGCGCGTCGTCGACGGTCTCATGGATTTCGTTTCCAAGGGCGTGCGCACTTCGGTCGCGTTGTCGCGCGAGGAAAGCGAACGGCGCAATGCCGCTGCTCAGGCCGAAGCCGCCTGATCACGACCTGACGTCGCTGCAAAAGACCCTGCCGGACACGGCGGGGTTTTTTCTTTGCCCATAGCTCATCGCGCGTGGTCCGGCCATCTTCCCCCGCCGCGCTCCAGCCTGTATCACCGCGCATGCATGACAGGAGGGCACGTCGTGGCAAAGTCGATCATGATTCAGGGGGCCGGCTCGAATGTTGGCAAATCCATGCTGGTCGCCGGTCTGGCGCGCGCATTCGCCAATCGCGGCCTGTCGGTCGCACCCTTCAAGCCGCAGAACATGTCGAACAACGCCGCCGTGACGCCCGAGGGTGGCGAGATCGGCCGCGCGCAAGCGCTTCAGGCGATGGCCGCACGCCGCCTGCCCCATACCGACATGAACCCGGTTCTTCTAAAACCCGAAAGCGAAACCGGCGCACAGATCATCCTTCAGGGGCGCCGCTTCGCCACGATGCGTGCAAAGGGCTACACACAGAGGAAACCAGAGCTTCTGGCCCCTGCCCTTGAAAGCTTTCACCGGCTTTGTGCGGATGCCGATCTCGTGCTGGTCGAAGGCGCCGGAAGCCCTGCAGAAATCAACCTTCGCAAAGGCGACATCGCCAATATGGGTTTCGCCGAGGCCGCAGACCTGCCCGTCATTCTGGTCGGCGACATCGACCGCGGCGGCGTGATCGCGCAGATCGTCGGCACGCAAACAGTACTGTCCCTTGCCGATGCCGGACGGATCAAGGCCTTCGCCATCAACAAGTTTCGCGGCGATACCAGCCTGTTTGACGCGGGCATGACAGCCATCGAACAGCGCACCGGCTGGCTGCCATTGGGTATTCTGCCCTGGTTCGCCGATGCCTGGCGACTTCCGGCCGAGGACGTGATGGATCTTCGCTCGGCCAGCGGCGGCGGCTTCAAGGTCGCGGTGCCGCGCCTCGGGCGGATCGCCAATTTCGACGACCTCGACCCCCTTTCCTCAGAGCCGGGCGTCAGCATCGAGATCATAGAACCCGGCCAGCCATTGCCGGGCGATGCCGATCTGGTCCTGCTGCCAGGCAGTAAATCGACCATCGCCGATCTGGGCCATTTCCGCGCTCAGGGCTGGGATATCGACCTTCAGGCGCATATCCGTCGCGGCGGGCATGTGTTGGGCCTTTGTGGTGGCTACCAGATGCTGGGGCGCGAGATTGCCGACCCAGACGGGATCGAAGGCGCGCCCGGCGTGGTGGCTGGGCTTGGGCATCTGGACGTCACGACCGTGATGAAACCGGAAAAGCGCCTGTCCCTGACCAGCGCCACCTACACCGCCACCGGCGACCCGGTGCAAGGGTATGAGATCCACTTGGGCGAAACGACCGGACCCGACTGCACGCGCGCATGGCTGCATCTGGATAACCGCCCCGAAGGCGCGGCGTCAGTGTCGGGACGGGTGCGCGGTACTTATCTGCATGGGCTTTTCGCCTCGGACAGGTTCCGTGCGGCCTTTCTGGGTGAACTCGGCGTGGCGTCGGGGCTGCGCTATGACGCAAGCGTCGACGAAACACTCGAGGCGCTTGCGCGCCATGTCGAAACCCATCTCGATCTTGACCGGATATTGGAACTGGCTGCGACGCCGCGCGCTTAGTCGAATTCCTGGCTGGTCAGCGCGCGGTGAATCTCGCGGCGCACCAGTTTACGCACGTTGCGGGTGATACGCTCGCCCAAGGCGCCCTGAAGCTCCTGACGCACGATCTCGCTGACCATGTCGCGCAGCGCGTCTTCGTCCAGAATGGCCTCATCCGCATCGTCCCAGAATTCGGACTCGTCCTCGTTGTCGCCTTCCTGCTGTACCGCGTCATGCTCAGGTTCTGCCGCGACCTCGGGTTCGGGGTCATCCGGCGCTTGCGCGTCCTTGTCAGGGTCATGGGATTCGTCATCGACCTTTCCCGAGGCTTCCGGCGCGAAGGCTACGCTTGGGAACACGGTGGACTCGTCATCGGCATCTGACTCACGAAGCTCGGGTTCGGGCGCGTAATCTTCCCATGCCATTGGCGTGACATCCGAGCCGGAATAGGGATCATCGGTTTCACCATCGGGTTCCCACTCGTCATCGCGCGCGGCAACTGCGGCTTCGACACCGGCGATACGGTCCTCCAGTGCGGATATCTCGGCATCGCCAGCATTCTCATCGTTCGTACCCTCGCCGGCATTATCATCCCCAACCAGCGAATCATGATCGTCTGCCGCCAGGGGGTCGATATCGCCGGGCTGCTCTGCGGGTTCATCATCGGGCGAGGCATTGGGGGTCTCGTCCTGCGCGGATTGCGTGGCGGTTTCTTCCTCTTGGGTATCCGACGATCCGGTATCTGGCGCATCGGCAGGCTCATCATCCGGTTCGGGTGCCTCAACATCACCCCCGTCACGGGCGACATGCCGGAATTCGAACCGGTCGCCGACCACGCCCGCGCCGTGCGCCTCGGAAACCGGCGGCACCTCCGCAGGTGTCTCATCGGCCTCGTCCACACGCAGCGCAGGTGTCAAAACAAGCTTGTTGGTGCTGTCAAAACTGGTCCCGACGACGCCCCCAGGCGCCTCGCGTTCGCCGCTTGAAACCAGACGCCGGATTGAGGACAAGACATCCTCGATTTCCGCATTGCTGACGGGATCAGACATATTTCTGCACCACTCTTGCCTCACCCGAGTTTATCCCCGAGGGCGTTTTCACACAACTGGTTAGGTTGTGTTTTACTCTTTCCCGAGCGCGCGCAGCACCTGATCAAGCTGCTGACCCTGGGGGCTGATGTCCACGGGGGCTGTCTTGACCAGATTGTAATAGGCGGCCGGGTCATAGGTTTGAACCGCCAGGTTCAGATCCTTCGCCGTCAACTGCCCCATCGCGGACAGGATCGCGTAGGCCGCGACATAGACATCTATTTCCGCCGAGATGAGGTTGGTGCGCGCGTCCAGAAGATCCTGTTCGGCATCCAGCACATCCAGCGTGGTGCGCGCACCCAGTTGCGCCTCTTCGCGTACACCGCGGAAGGCCACGGTTGCGGCGCGCACGGCCTCTTGGCTGGCCTCGCGGCTGGCACGGGCGGCACGCAGATCGGCATAGGCATTCCCGACCTCCTGCTGCACCTGAAGCCGGGCAAGATGCAGCGCCCCGCGTGTCGCATCGCGCCGCGCAATGGCCTGACGCCTGAGCGCGCTCAACTGGCCGCCTTGATAGATCGGGCCGCTAATCTGCACACCCACGCTGCCAGAGCGCACATAGTCGCTGCCGCCCCATTCCTCTTCGACGCCGGCGCGCGCATTAAGCCCGATGCGCGGGCGCGTGGCGGCGGCTGCCGCGTCGGCCGTCAGATCCGCTGCGGCCACATCATACTGTGCCTTGCGTATGTCGGGATGGGCGCGCACGGCCACGGATTTCGCCGTTTTCACGTCACCAGAAAGACTTGGCGGAGATTGTGGTGTCTGCAGGTTCCCCGGCTCCCGGCCCACGGCACTGACGAATTCCTCGATCGAACGCGTCAGATTGCCCTGCGCCGACGCCAGCCCGCTTTGCGCAAGGGCAAGCGCCGCTTCGGCCTGTGACACGTCGGTGCGGGTCACTTCGCCCACCTCGAACCGGTCGCGCGCGGCCTCCAATTCCTGACGCAGCAGGCGCAGGTTATTCTGGCGCAGCGAGACGAACTGGCTGTTGCGGCGCACATTCATGAAGGCCGCAACCGCGCGCAAAAGGACCTGTTGCTCGATGCTGCGCAGGGTTTCGCGCGTCGCAAGCACAGTTTCCTTGGCTGCTTCCACCTGAAGGCGCGTGCGCCCGAAATCATAAAGCAGCAACTCCGCCGTCAGTCCAAAGCTGGCGTCGGTCGAATCAATAGATACCGCCCCGTTGCTGCTCTGCGTGCGGGTGCGCCCGAACCCGCGGGTCACATCCGCCGACCATCCGATGATCGGGCGCAGCTGCGACACAGTCACGGCAACATCCTCGTCGGCGGCGCGCAGCAAGGCGCGGTTCTGATCAAGCAGGCCACTGTTGCGATAGGCGCTCACCAGCGTATCCGCCAGCGTCTCGGACCAGGCCGTGACCGGCGTCGAAACCGCCAGGGCCAGAGCCAAAACCGGGGCCAGAACTTTGTTTGTCGTCAGGCGTATCAATGGACGCTCCCTCTTGGCCCGGCGGCGCAGCCGCTCACAGGGTAAATGCTGCGTGACGCTCGAACCCGGGCAGCACCGGCGCACCGGCGTTGAAGGCAAAACGCCATGAAATCTCTCCGTCGATCCGATAACCGATGCGCACCGCGCCCAAGGCCCCTTCCATGAACAGGCAGGCGATGCGCCCGCCCTCCTTGACCTGATCGCTCAGCGCCTCGGGCAGGTGCTCGACCGCGCCCTGAAGGACGACTACGTCATAGGGTCCGTGTTCAGGCGCGCCCTGCACAAGCGGGCCTTCCTGAAGGATGACATTGTCAGCGCCGTTCTCCGACAACAGGCCCGGTGCCTCGCGCGCCATTTCGGCGTCTTCCTCGACGGCGACCACGGCTTCGGCGACCCGCGCCATCACCGCCGACGAATAGCCAAGAGCGCATCCAACATCCAGCACCAGCTCATCGGCCTGGATATCCAGCGCATCGAGCATCTTGCCAAGGATGCGCGGATCGAGAATCACCCGGCCACCGCCAAGATCGATATTCTCGCCCATATAGGCAGCCTCGCGCAGCTCCACCGGCACGAACGCCTCGCGCGGAACCGACATCATCGCGTCGATAATCGGGAATTTTGTTACATCGGACGGGCGGATTTGCGTGTCCACCATCACGGCGCGCCGCGCGGCATAATCTGTCATCGGCCGAACTCTTGTCTTCCATGAACCTGCTTCATATCTTTACATACAGATCAGCTAGGAACAACGCAAATGAGCGCACAGCAGCTGCGCGCCGGGCCTTGCGCAGAGAGCAATGATCGGATAACCGATCTCCACCACTTGAGCGGCGAGTTGGCGGAGTGGTGACGCAGCGGATTGCAAATCCGTGTACACCGGTTCGATTCCGGTACTCGCCTCCATTTAAAATCAATGACTTAGATGATTTTGAGCGAACGCGGCATTCCGCGTCTAAACATTTGTCTAAACATTCTGTTTTTGTTCCGTTCGCATTTTCGGGCCTTCAATCCCTCTGCATAGGCGGTGCAAAAGCACAGAAAATCAGGCCGTTTCACCGCTTGGAATTGCAACGAGGCAGTCAGCACGCCTTGGCGTTCGCTTTGCGCGCGCTGCCCTCTTTCTATCTATGCAAATCCTCGCGCTGTTCGGATTGAAACGGTTGCCTGCGACTGGTCGCGGAATAACCTGATTTCTGAGCTCCAGAGCCAGAGGCGATTGGCTGACGGGGGTCCCCGCTTGCGGGGGTGTCACGCCAAGTCCGTCCTCTCAGCTCGTCTCTCCCCTTAAAGCAGGGGTTGTCCAGGACAACGCGCAGCTTGCGAGCATTGTCCTAGACTAGCCCTGCCTAGAGCTCGGTTCGACCCAAGCACAACACCGCGCGTGCCTTGCACGCTACCCCGGCCCGCTATCTTCGATGCGGGCCGGAGCGAATATCCCTTCTTGTTAATATATTCCTCTAGTGGTGGCAGCGACCAAATTGCGGTGCCCGATACCGCGCTAGCGTCAATTTCGATGAAGACGTAGGGCTGCGGCTTCGCAATTGGTAACAAGATGTTTCAATTGTTACAGCGCCCTATATACCTCTAGTGGTGAGCACTCGTGATCTACGATTTGCAGCAAGTGGCTAATACGTCCTAGCTTCAACCCCAGAACAGTTTGCATGGGTTTCCCATTCGTCCGTAACGGCGCGCGAACTGAACTGAATTAAGTAGGGGCTAGCTATGGGCTTTTATAAGATCACTGGCGTTTTGATGCAGGCCGCAACAGGCTCGCACTGCTCAAGGGCATTGCCAAATCTCACTGCGTTCCCCTGCTCCGTGTCGCAAGCACTTTGGCAGGTGTGAAACAATGGCGTCCACCAAACTCGAACAATCGGCGCTCAGCTTGCTCACCGCATTTGAAAATGCGGGAAAGTCTGTAAGCCGTGTCATCGTCGAAGGCAGAAAGATTGAGATTGTCCTCGCCACAGAGCATGATGGCGATGATTTCGACAGGATAGATATGCGCCATGGCAAAACGTGAGCTCCCAAAGCACGTCTACAGGCAGAAGAACGGGCTTTACTTCCAACGTCGCGGCTGGCCGTCGCAAAAGTTCCAATCCGAATTTGGAACGGCGGACTTCTGGGCAGAGTATGCGGGCATTCTCTCTCAGAAAGACAGGCCCCGCAAAGTGGTGGCCCGCAATTTTGGGGCGTTGATCGACCACTATAGAAAATCCCCGCGGTACAAGAACCTCAAGCCGCGAACCGGTCTGGATTATGACAAGTATCTGGACTTCTTCCGCGAGATCATGGGCGATGCCAATCCCGCCAAGATGCAGCGCAAGGACGTGATCCGCCTTCGCGATGCAAACGCCGAAAAGGCGTATTTCGCCAACTATTCACTCCGTGTGTTGCGTGTTCTCATGGAACATTGCGTTGACCTCGGCTGGCGGGAAACCAACCCCGCCCGGGGCGTGCCGGAAATCAAGACGGCAAAGACAGAGCGCGAGCCGTGGCCGCGCGAGCTTCTTGACGTCTACAGGGCGCATTGCGCCCTCGGCACCAGAGAACGCCTTGTCATGGAGCTTTGCGTCGGCACCGGCCAGAGGATCGGCGACGTTCTGTCCATGCGCTGGTCCAACATTGAGAACGGCGCTGTCTGGGTTCGCCAGAGCAAAACCTCGAAAGAGCTTTGGGTGCCGATCCTACCTGAGCTACAGGCCGCGCTTGACGCCGCCAGCCGTCACTCGGTCTACATCCTTACAAATGAGCGAG
>Ga0102932_1000916_pt1 | contig 15215 bp, 15 predicted proteins | sample SalPonR1_C_D2_MG_FD_78212 | JGI IMG/M metagenome (GOLD analysis project Ga0102932, IMG submission 78212) | Salt pond soil microbial communities from South San Francisco under conditions of wetland restoration - Salt Pond MetaG R1_C_D2_MG | ecosystem: Environmental > Aquatic > Marine > Intertidal...
AAGGGGGTAAGGGTGAAGGGTTAAAGGAAAACCACAGTCGAAGACCAGATAGCCTCTTCAAGGTGAGTTGCCCAAACCCTAAACCCTAAACCCTAAACCCTAAACCCTAAACCCTAAACCCTAAACCCTAAACCCTAAGCCTTATTTTTCAGCCAACCGCCGCCAGGTATCGACGACCGTATCCGGGTTCAGCGACATCGACTCGATGCCCTGGTCCAGCAGCCACTGGGCGAGGTCGGGATGGTCGGACGGGCCCTGGCCGCAGATGCCGATGTACTTCCCGTGTTTCAGGCAGGTCTTGATGGCCATTGCGAGCAGCGCCTTGACCGCGCCGTCGCGCTCGTCGAAGCGGTGGGCGACCAGTCCGGAGTCGCGGTCCAGCCCCAGGGTCAACTGGGTCATATCGTTGGAACCGATCGAGAAGCCGTCGAAGTGCTCGAGAAATTCCTCGGCCAGCAGCGCGTTCGACGGCAGTTCGCACATCATTATGATCTTGAGCCCGTTCTCGCCGCGCTTGAGGCCGAATTCTTCCATCACTTCGACCACCTCGCGCGCCTCGCCGACGGTGCGCACGAACGGCACCATGGCCCAGACGTGCTCCAGGCCCATCTCGTCGCGGATCTTGCGCAGGGCACGGCATTCGAGTTCGAAGGCCGGCTTGAAGTTGTCATCGACGTAGCGCGAGGCGCCGCGCCAGCCGATCATCGGGTTTTCCTCGTCCGGCTCGTAGGCCTCGCCGCCGATCAGGTTGGCGTATTCGTTGGATTTGAAGTCCGACAGCCTGACGATCACCGGGTTGGGTCCGAACGGTGCGGCAATCGTCGCAATGCCTTCGACCAGACGGTCGACATAGAACTGCACCGGTGAATCGTAGCCGGCGATGCGCTTGTCAATCTCGGCCTTGAGCTCCGGCGACTGCTTGTCGTATTCAAGAAGCGCTCGGGGATGAATGCCGATCATCCGGTTGATGATGAACTCCAGACGCGCCAGGCCGATCCCGTGGTTGGGAATCTGGGCGAAATCGAAGGCGCGGTCCGGATTGGCCACGTTCATCATCAGTTTCACCGGCGCCCTGGGCATGTCGTCCAGGCTGTCCTCGGAAACGCTGAATTCGAGATTGCCGGCGTAGACGCGGCCGGTATCGCCCTCGGAACAGGACACCGTGACCTCATCGCCATGGCGGACCCTGTCGGTGGCGTCGCCGCAGCCGACCACGGCCGGAATACCCAGTTCGCGGGCGATGATGGCGGCGTGGCAAGTGCGGCCGCCGCGGTTGGTCACGATGGCCGAGGCCTTCTTCATCACCGGTTCCCAGTCCGGGTCGGTCATATCGGTGACCAGCACGTCGCCGGTTTCGACCTCGTGCATGTCGGCGATGTCGCCGACCACGCGCGCCTTGCCCTGGCCGATTCGCTGCCCGATCGCGCGCCCCTCGACCAGCACGTCGCCGGTCGATTCGAGCTTGAAGCGCTCCATGACCTGGCCGGAGCGGCTCTTGACCGTTTCCGGACGCGCCTGGAGGATGTAGAGCTCGCCGGTGTGGCCGTCCTTGCCCCACTCGACATCCATGGGCCGGCCGTAGTGCTTCTCGATGGTCAGCGCCATCCGGCCAAGCTTCTCGGCGTCGGCATCGCTGATCGAGAACCGGTTCTTCAATTCTTCCGGGGTGTCCTCGGTGGCCACCCCCCCTGATTCGCCGTAGACCATGCGCGTGGCCTTGGTGCCGATGCTGCGGCGCAGCACCGACGGCCGCCCGGCCTCCAGGTTGGCCTTGAAAAGATAGAACTCGTCGGGATTGACCGCCCCCTGGACCACGCTTTCGCCGAGGCCGTAGCTGGAAGTGATGAACACCACGCCGCGGTAGCCGGATTCGGTGTCCAGCGTGAACAGAACCCCGGCCGCGCCGACGTCGGAACGAACCATCAGCTGGATACCGGCCGAAAGCGCCACGTCGGCGTGCTCGAAGCCGTGGTGAACTCTATAGGCGATGGCTCGGTCGTTGTACAGGCTGGCGAATACTTCGTGGATCTTGCGCCCTACATCTTCCAGGCCGCGCACGTTGAGGAAGGTCTCCTGTTGGCCGGCGAACGACGCGTCTGGCAGGTCCTCGGCGGTGGCCGAGGAGCGAACCGCCACTTCGATATCGTCTCCGAAGCGCTCGACCATCTCGGACCAGGCGCCGCGAATCGCGTCGCTGAGGGCCTCGGGCAGGGGTGTTTCGACGATCCAGCCGCGGATTTCCTTGCCGGCTGTCGCCAGTTCGCGCACATCCTCGACATCCAGCGATTCCAGTCGGGCCCGAATCTTTTCGTCCAGCCCGGTTTCGCCCAGGAAATCGCGGAAAGCATCGGCCGTGGTGGCGAATCCGCCGGGCACGTTGACGCCCATGGACGCCAGATTTGCGATCATTTCGCCGAGCGACGCGTTCTTGCCGCCGACCTGTTCGAGGTCGCCCATGCCTAGCTGGTCCAGCCAGCGGATATACTCAGTCACGATTGGTCGAATCCCTTGTCAATTCACAAACTCATATTGTAACCGCCAGCCTATGCGCCGAACCGTCCTGTTCATCTCCGATGGCACTGCAATCACCGCCGAAACCTTCGGCCACAGCCTGCTCACGCAGTTTGCCGGCCACGACTTCCGGCAGGTGCGGCTGCCGTTCGTGGATACCGTGGAAAAAGCCCGTGAGGCGGTTGACCTGATCAACCGCTCGGCTGCCGACGACGCCCCTCGTCCACTTGTGTTCAGCACTATCGTCGATTCGGAAGTCGGCGCCGCGCTGGCCGACTGCAATGCACACGTTTTCGACATGTTCGCGACCTTCATGCCGCAGCTGGAGGAAATCCTCGGGACTATCGGATCGCACTCGGTGGGCAAGGCGCACGGTATCAGCGACACTCACCGCTACGAAGACCGGATGGAGGCCACGAACTACGCCCTGGCGCACGACGACGGCATCTCCAAGCGCCTGGATAGCGCCGATGTGATCCTGGTGGGGGTATCGCGGTCGGGAAAAACGCCAACTTGTCTCTATATGGCCTTGCATTTTGGGCTGAAAGCCGCAAACTACCCGTTAACCGAGGAAGATCTCGAAAAACCACGCCTGCCGGACTTTATCCGCCAGCACAAGCAAAAGCTGTACGGCCTGACCATCGATGCCGAACGGCTGGCGGAAATTCGTCAGACCAGGCGACCTGACAGTCGCTATGCGTCACTCAAGCAGTGTCGCTACGAAGTGGATGCGGCCGAATCGCTGCTCAGAAGCGAGGGTGTGTCGGTTCTCAGCTCGACGCGTGCGTCGGTCGAGGAACTTGCGAGCCGAATTCTGCTCGAACTGGGGCTGGATAGAGATCATTTCTAAACCACGTATTTTCCGATTTGTCAAGAATCGGAAATACCCAACTGCTGTGCTATGCTCCTGAAATGCTGACACAATTGCGCAATCCAAATTCGTTGTCCCGGGTCATTGCTCGACGCCTGCCGTCGCTGCATTCCGGGGTTTTTCATGCGCTCAGCGTGCTGATGCCGGAAGACCTGGCTCGCAGCGACGTGCTGGTGTCGAAAATCGATGACGCGCCGGAACTCTACATGCGGGTTCTGGAGCGACACAACTACACCACATTCCTGCAGCTGACTTACCTGTTGGGCCCGGAGCGCGAGCAGCACCCGAACGCGCATATTCGCGTCTACCACGATGCGCGCATGGCCGAAGCCACCTCGTTCTCGCCCGAGCAGGGCATCGAGCGCCTGGCCGGCCCGGATCTGCCCGTTCGCGGTCTGGTCGAGCGCAGCTGGCGCATGAACCGTGCGTTGCTCAAGTGGCTGGAGTACCTGCTCGCCGAAGGCCACAGCGCCTCGACCATGCGCGCGACCGAGGAAACGCCGGCAGATCTGCCGGATCCGGAGCCGATGCCTGCTGAAGTCGCCGACGAAAGCATGCGCGCCGAATAGCAAACGATCCGGTGATTCTCGCCGGAGGTTCAGCCAGCGCTTTGCCACTGCCGCTTTTCGATGGTGTGCGCCCTGTCGCACCCGTCCAGAGCTTCCAGCCTCATATTGATTCGATAGCCGCTCGCGTCCGACTCGATGTCGAAGACGCGCGCCGCGGCCGCACCTTGTCGGCCGGCAGCAGATGCAGACGCTGTGCAGAAAACAGGGACGGAGTTTCCGTCGCGCGTTTCGATGCCGTATTCCCGGTTGTGATGCAGGTGGCCGTGCAACACCATGGCGGCGCCATGCTCGGCCAGTAACTCGCTCAGTTCCCGGTCATCTGCAAGCGCTTTTCGCCGTTTGCATACTCCTGGCGCCGGTGGGTGATGGATGAGCACGACCCGGCAGTAGCCACGGTGCTCGGAAAGGATCCCGCCCAGACGCTCCCGCATGGCATGGCCGAGCCGGCCGCTCGCCTGCAGGACCGGCGTGACCACCGCCGAATTCAGCCCGATCATTGCCACCTTGCCGTGCACGCGCACCACGGGCCACTCCGGAGCACCGGGTGAAACGTGCAGATACTCGGCCCACAGGTCCACGATCCGGGCTTCTGAATCAGGCGCGAAATTGTCGTGGTTGCCCGGTACCAGTAGCACCTCGTGCGGTGGCGCGAGTTCGGCCAGCCACGAGGCCGCTTCCCGGGCTTCCTGCGCGAGGCCAATCTGGCACAAGTCCCCGGTGATCGCCCAACCGTCGGGGCCGGCCGCCTTGAGGTGTTGCGTGAGGGCGGTCAGCCGGTGCCGACGATGGCGCTCGCGACGCCGGCGCTGCCATGACAGCCAGGACAGCCATCGCTTGCCGGCGCGAAGACCGGGGCGCCATGCATCCAGCGAGGTCAGGTGGGGATCGGTCAGATGGATCAGGCGCACGTATTTGTCGAACCGTGAATGCAACGCGTCGAGTGTAACCGCTGGCAGCCGCTCAACCGTGCCGCATCTCGCCGTTCGCACCCGCGGAGTGCGATAATGATCTACCTGATTTCCGACTCGAACCGCGAATGTTTCTCGACTCAGCAAAACTCGCCGAAATGGATGGCGACCAGTTCCGTGCGACGCGACCTTATCCTTGGGCCAACCCGGCCGGTCTGCTGACGCAGGCGGGGTTCGACACCCTGATCGAGCAGCTTCCGGACGTCAGCCAGTTCAAGCCGGTATTCGGGCGATCACGCAAGCACGGGCAGCAGGCGCACGATCGGTACGCGCTTGAATGGCAAGACGAACTGCCGGTAGGTGACGCGTGGAAGGCCTTCGTAGAGGAGTTGCGGGGGCCCGAATACACCGAGTTTCTCACCCGGATGATCGGGCATGACCGGTTCAGCCTGAAATTTCATTTTCACTACACCCCCAACGGCTGCTCCGTCTCGCCGCACTGCGACGCGGTCTGGAAGCTCGGATCGCACATCTTCTACCTCAATACGGCGCGGGACTGGAAACCTGAATGGGGTGGCGAGACCCAGGTGCTCGACGACCATGGCCGCTTCTCGGCCAGTTCGGCCCCGGCTTTCGAAGACTTCGACGAAGCGATGAGCTCGGAATCGCTGGGAAACCGCAGCCTGCTTTTCATCCGGCAGGGCAATTCCTGGCACGGCGTCAAGCCGATCGACTGCCCCGAGGGATATCTTCGCAAGGTGTTCATTGTTGTCATCAATCGGGATACGCCGTGGTATCGGCTTCGGAGTCGATTGAAGATTTAGGGTTTGTTTCAGTTTCAACTTTCAACTTCGAATTCCGAATTCAAATTCAACTTCAACTTCAACTTCAAATTCGTTTCGCCTCGCGCTTCGCGCTTGCAGGCGACCTGCTTTTCACAAGCGCCTGAAAATTAGGCAAAAGCGCTTCTTACAAGCAGCAGCTATTCGAGGTGCTGGTCGGAGGGTTCCGGGGGTTTGGTGTCAGGCATCAGGTTTCGATTGCGGATCTTTCTGTCCGTGCGGCGTGTTCCGCTTCGGCTTACGGGTGACGAGGGGATACCGGCATTGATGGTTATCGGAGCGGGGTTGTCTCGATCGTGCCCGCCCTGATCGTCCGCGGATGCTGCAGTGGGTTCCAGATTCGGGCGATAAGGATGAATGCTGGCCTGCTCACGGTCGTCTTCTTTTCGCCGGGAAAGAATGACGCACTCGGTATCACCACTTCACCTGCTCACCGCCCCCAACTGAAATCTTCTTCAGCATCCACCGATGCCACCAATGACCTCAATCACCACGACCCCGCTCCGATAACGATCGAGACCCAAACTCTCCTCGTACCCGCAAGCCGAAGACGAACATGACGAACGGACAGAAAGATCTTAAGCCGACACCGTAATCAAACACCTAACCCCTGCCACCATCAACCCGCACCGCAACTCTCTGCTGCCTGTAAAGCGCATTTTTGGTTACTTTTTTGCAATCGAAAAAAGTAACTCGCATCAGCCAGCGTAGCTGGCGGCGAAACGGTTTTTGAAGTGGAAGTTGCAGTTGCAGTTGATTTCAAAGAGCGGCCACACCCGGCGGGGGTGCCTCATCAGCAGCCGTGCTGGCCGCAGGCTAAGGGAGTTCTGAATATCCCTGTTGCGGAGCGCGTTTCAGTCGGAAAAGCGGCAGATCGTGGGGTGCGACCCGCGTGACAGTAGCCGTAGCTACGGCAGAGGGGCGCAACGCGCGAGATGCTGCTTTTCCGGCGAAACCCGGATGGGACGGGCCTTTGCGGGCGCTCCGCTGGATTTTGGCTCTCTTGTTTGGAACAACCAAACCGCGTTCACCAAAACGCCGCCGGAGCATCCCGCAAAGGCACCGTCGCGCTCGCACAGGGATATTTAGAGCTCCCTTGAAATCATGGCTTGAGCAGTTCCGGATCGATCGAAGAAAAGATTTCGGCCAGTTCCTCGAGGAATCCGCCCAGCGCAGTGGAGTTGCGCCAGACCAGCGCAATGGTCCGCTTCGGACCCGGCTGGACGAACGGCCTGATCGCCAGGTTGTCGGTGTGTGCAACCGGCGGCTTGACCGCCATCACGGGCATCAAGGTGATGCCGGTGCCGGCGGCGACCATCTGGCGCAGGGTTTCCATGCTTGTGGCGTGGAAATCGAGCTGTTCGTGAGCGCCGGCAAGCTGGCAGACTTCAAGCGCCTGTTCTCTAAGGCAGTGGCCGTCCTCGAGCAGCAGCAGCTCTTCTTTCTCGAGATCATCCATGGTGATGGATTCCCGCTTGCTCAGTGCGTGCGATTCCGGGACTGCGAGTACGAAGGGTTCTTCGAACAGCACGCGCGAGGCGAGTTGTTCAGCCTCGACGGGCAGGGCGAGCAGGCCGGCGTCCAGGCGGCCCTGGCGCAGCATTTCGATAACATCCTCGGTCTTTTCCTCGAACAGCCGGAGCGTCAGACGCGGGAAGCGCTTGCGGATTTCGGGCACCACGTGGGGCAGGAAATAGGGCGCAAGCGTCGGGAAGATGCCGATGCGCATGGTGCCCGAGTGCGGGTCCTTGCTGCGCCGGGCGATAGCGCGGATCGCGTCGGCGTCGGCCAGCATGGCGCGCGCACGCTCGACGATTTCCGCGCCCACCTCGGTCAGCATTACCTTGCGCGGCGAGCGTTCCACCAGCTGGACGTCCAGCTCTTCCTCCAGCTTGCGGATCTGGGTGCTCAGCGTGGGCTGGCTGACGTGACAGCGCTCGGCGGCCTTACTGAAATGGCGCACCTCGGCGAGCGTAACAAGATAGTGCACCGCACGAAGATTCATATTCAGAGTCTATCAGTAAAATTATTTCCATATGCAGGGCAGATTCGTCAGCGACTCCGTCATCCCAGACGAGGACCGCATTGATGCCCAGGTGGCGCTGGGCCGCCGTGCCGCCTATAATTTCCGGTAACCCGGTTGGCGTTGGAGCGTCAAAATGCTGCAGGAACCCTGGTTCTGGCTGATTCTCGGTGCGCTGTTGGTCCTGTCGGAGTTCTTTGCGACCGGGATAGTGGCGATATTTTTCGGCGTCGGTGCGATTCTCGTCGGAGTTGCCACCGCGCTCGGGCTGGTCTCGGCGCCGGCCGAGCAGATCGTGTTGTTCGCCGTGTTGAGCGTCGCGGCGCTCCTGCTGGCGCGCGAGAAGATCAAGGTCTGGTTCCGGGGGAACGTCAGCGACCGCTGGGACGGCGACCAGGATCCGGTGTCGGCCCGCGGCGCCCGCGTGAAGGTCACCCAGGCCTTCGACCGGGGCGCCGGCAAGGTCAGGCTCAACGGGGTGGAGTGGAAGGCAGAGTGCGACTCAAGTGAATTCGAGGTTGGAGATACCGTCTGGGTGGTCGGCCACCGCGGGATCACGCTTCTGGTGAGCCCGGAAAAGGATTCCCGCGCCTGACCTGACGCCGGCGGGCCGTGGCCTGGCTGCGTTGACAATTTGCGCCGACTGGGCGCGCATTTTTTGAGGGAAACAACATGAATATGGATTCTGCGACCATCATGTCGCTGATCATTTTGCTGATCGTCATCGTCGCGGTGGTCAAGACCGCCCAGATCGTGCCGCAGCGTTCGGCCTATGTGGTCGAGCGGCTCGGGCGCTTCCAGAGCGTGCTGGACGCCGGATTTCACCTGATGATTCCTTTCGTCGACAAGGTCTCCTACAAGCACACGATGAAGGAGGAGGCCATAGACGTGCCGCAGCAGGCCTGTGTGACCAAGGACAACATTCAGATCCATGTCGACGGCGTGATCTACATGCAGGTCATCGATCCGAAGCTGGCCTCCTACGGCATCGAGGACTATCGCTATGCCGCAATACAGCTGGCCCAGACGACGCTACGATCGGTGGTCGGCAAAATCGAACTCGACAAGTCCTTCGAAGAGCGTGCGGTAATCAACGAGCGTGTTGTCGACGTGCTGACCGAGGCCTCCGAGCCGTGGGGCGTAAAGGTGCTTCGCTACGAAGTCGCCGACATCCGGCTGCCTGAATCGATCAAGGATGCGCTGGAAAAGCAGATGCGCGCCGAGCGCGAACGACGCGCCGTGGTGGCCGAATCCGAGGGTGCGCGCGAAGCCAAGATCAACGTATCGGAAGGCATGAAGCAGGAAATGATCAACGTGTCCGAAGGCGACATGCAAAAGCAGATCAACGAAGCCAAGGGCCGTGCCGAGGAAATCCGGATGATCGCCGAGGCCACGGCCGGCGGTATCGAAAGAATCGCGAAGGCGATCAATCTACCGGGCGGTTCGGACGCGGTCAGTCTCAGGATCGCCGAGCAATACGTCAAGCAGTTCGGCGAACTGGCCAGGACCAACAACACCATGATCCTGCCGGCCGAGCTGTCAGATATCGGTGGCGTCGTCGCCGGCCTGGCAAAAACGCTGGAGAAGGCGCGCGGTCCGGTCTGACCTGCCGAAGCAAAAGCCTGGTCCGAAGGCGTGGAAAAAACCGGGCGCCAGGCCCGGTTTTTCGTGCTTCGGATTTCTTGCGAATCGATCAGCCGGCCACTTGGCCCTGCTCCAGTTCTTCCGGGCTGGCTTCGCGGATCTCGCGCACGGTGACGTCGAAATTCAGCTGATGGCCGGCCAGGTCATGGTTGGCGTCGATGGTGACCTTGTCGCCTTCGACCTCTGTGACCTTCACCACCAGGGGCCCCTGCGCCGATTCGGCGTTGAACTTCATGCCGGGCTCGACCTCGTCAATACCGGCGAAGGCTTCCATGGAAACCTGTTGGATAAGTTCATCGCGACGCGGGCCGTAGCCCTCTTCGGGGTCGACCTTGACCTTCACTTCTTCCCCTTCGCTCTTGCCTTCAAGCGCTTTCTCGAGTCCGGGGATGATGTTGCCGTGCCCGTGAAGGTACGCGAGGGGTTCGCGGCCTTCCGAGGTATCGATGACCTCACCTTCGTTATCCGTCAGCGTGTAGTCGATGGTTACGACGGTATCGCCTTTAGCTTGCATGGAATTTCCTGTCTATTCGAATGGTCGTATATGGTAACACCGGCACCGGATGTGCCGGGCCGCAGCCTGATCGAGGAGAATGTGTAATGCGATCTGAATTCAACAAGATAGGTGGCCGCATCGGCTTCAGTGCCACGATTGTGGCGACCATCGTGCTGGCGCTTGCCGCGATCGCCTGGTACTTCTACAGCGAGCGCGAGGTGCGGCCCGAGACCGTATCTGAGATTCCGTCGGAAGCCGAATCCGGTGACGGATTGGCGCGTCCCGAGCCGTTCAAGCCGACGCCATCGCGCTCAGCGCCGGCAGGCGTGCCAGCCGCAGATGCCGCGGGGGCAGATGGCGGCCCGGATACTGCAGAACCCGACCTGCCGAGCCCGGGCGAGTCCGAGGCAGAGACCGTGTCCGAGCCGGAAGTTTCCCTGGAGCGGCAACAGCAACTGCTTCGCGAAGACCTGGCGGTGCGGCTGGGGCCCGGCCAACTCGAAATGATCGTAGAAGAGCGACTGCTGGAGCGGCTGGTGACCACCGTCAACAGCCTGGATGGTGAACCCGTGCCGCTGCGCTTCCGGCCGCTGGCACACGTGCCGGGCCTGCCGCGCCTGGATTCCGAGGGTGATGATTGGCGGTTGCCTGAGACGCCCGACCCGCGGTATCGGCTTTATCGGGCAATGTTCGATCGCCTGGATGCCGTGGAGATGGCCGAACTGTTCGACCGGTACGCACCGGCCCTGGAGAGAGCCTGGCAAGCGCTCGGCGAAGATGCCGGACAGACGTTTCGGCAGCGAACGATCGAGGTCCTTGAGCACCTGGCCGAATTCGAACCGCCCGCGGCCCGCCCGGCGCTGCATCAGCCGAAGGTTCTCTACGAGTATATTGATCCAGCGCTGGAGCAGCTCTCCTGGGGCCGCAAGATTCTCGTGCGGATTGGCCCGGAGCACGCGCCCCCCATTCAGCGCAAGCTCGCAGCGCTGGCGGATCGACTTGCGAGACAGGCCCGGTAGACGGGTCGGGTAGACTGGAAGATCAAATCCTGCATAACCATTCAGACCCTGGCGGCCGACATGAAATCAGTCTTCTCAGCGATCTTCCTGACGACAATGCTGGCCGCTTGCGCCAGCAGCCCCTTCGACACCGCGGGCCGCGAGCCGGCCGCGCTGGGTCCCGGCGAAGCTTTGGCCCAATCCGATGCCACCGGCGCCCGGGTGATCTGGGGCGGACGCATCGTCGGCATCGTCAATCGAGACGACGCCACCGAGGTGGAGGTGCTGGCGTTGCCGCTGGGCCCGGGGGACCGGCCAAGGCGTGAAGCCGACGGCGGCGCCCGCTTCGTCATCCTGCAACCCGGTTTCCTGGATCCGATGACCTATGCGCCGGGCCGTTACGTCACCGCGCTCGGGCGATTCACGGGCATCGAATCGCGCTCGGTCGGGGCGTTTCCGCTGGATCATCCGGTGATGGTGGCCGAGCAGATCGAACTGTGGCCTGTGAACCCGAATAGCAGCCGCGCCAATCTGAACCTCGGTATCGGCGTGAGTTTCTGATTTCAGTCCGGATGAGCGTGGCGCACGAGCGCCCATTCCACGTGTTCGCGAACGACCGGGGATGGATAGTCCCGGCGAGCCTGCAGCGCCGAGACAACGGCGGGGGTGGTCGGCGCATTGCCCAGGCCTACGGCGAGGTTCCGGAGCCAGCGATCGAAGCCGATCCGGCGAATCGCGGTGCCTTCGGTACGCGACAGGAACGTGTCTTCGTCCCAGCCGAACAGTTCCACCAGCGAGCCGGCATCCAGGTCCTCGCGCGGCTGAAAGTCGTCTTCGCCGCTAAATTGCGCGTAGCGGTTCCAGGGGCACACCGCCTGGCAGTCGTCGCAGCCGTAGATCCGGTTGCCGATCGCTTCGCGGAATTCCAGCGGTATCGATCCCTGAAGTTCAATCGTCAGATAGGAGATGCAGCGCCTGGCGTCGAGCTCGTAGGGTGCCGTGATTGCCCGGGTGGGGCAGACGTCGATGCACTTGCGGCAAGATCCGCAGTGGTCGCGCACCGGCCGGTCGGGCTCGAAATCGAGGTCGGTATAGATTTCGCCGAGGAAAAACCAGCTTCCATTGCGGCGGTTCAACAGATTGGTGTGCTTGCCGATCCAGCCCAGCCCGGCCTTGGCCGCCAGAGGCTTTTCCATCACAGGCGCCGAGTCGGTGAATACCCGGTAGCCGAATGCGCCGATCTCGCCCTCGATCTTCAGGGCCAGCTTCTTGAGCCGGCTCCTGAGTGTCTTGTGATAATCGCGGCCGATCGCGTAGCGCGAGATGCAGGCCTTGTCCGGCTGTTCCAGTAGATTTTCGACCGGCGTAGCGTCGGCCGGCAGGTAATCCATGCGCAACACGATTACCGAGCGGGTACCCGGCACCAGTTCGGCCGGCCGGGTGCGCTTGTGACCGTGGCGGGCCATCCACTCCATGTCGCCGTGGCGACCTTCGGCCAGCCATTGCTCGAGCTGAAGCTCGGTGCCGGCCAGATCGGTATCGGCGAAACCGACCTGCTGGAAGCCCAGTTCCCGGCCCCATTGGCGGATACGTGCTTTCAGCGCCTTGGGATCCGGCTGCGGGTTCGGTATGTCGTTCTGGCGTTCGGATCGCATGATACGGATCGTGACAGGGCTTGGCCTGAATTGTTAAGTTCTATAACGACTATTGAACCACGAAGGTGTCGTTTGCTGGTGTTTTGGTTTTTTCGTTTAATCATTCTTGTATGGTTTTCCTTCGTGCTCTTCGTGGTTGAATGCATTTCGCCGTTTGGTTATTTCGTGGTACCGATCCGTCATCTGCGTTAATCTGAGACTCCCGGTTCGTTGTGGACAAGCCCATGGATATCAGAAGTCGCCTGTACCGTGCCGAGCAGGTCGGCGAGCTCGATCGCCGGGCCATCGAGGACCACGGGATCGAAGGGTTCGAGCTGATGCAGCGCGCCGGCTCTGCCGTCTTCCGGGCAATCCGCGCCCGCTACCCGGAGGCGAAAAGCCTCGTGGCCTGCTGCGGCGGAGGCAACAACGGCGGCGACGGTTACGTGGTCGCCTCGCTGGCGAGGAATGCCGGGCTTCAGGTGCGGGTGATTGCGATGAAGAACCCCGAAGAACTCGGCGGTGATGCCCGGCGGGCGGCCGACGCGTGGCTCGATGCCGGTGGCCCCGTCTCCGATCCGGACCGCGAAATCGAAGCCGATGTCATCGTCGACGCGCTGCTGGGCACCGGGCTCGATCGCGACGTGCGCGACGATTATGCGGCGCTGATCGAGTCTATCGATGCATCCGATGCCGCTGTCGTTGCGGTCGATGTGCCGTCCGGCCTGCACGCCGACACCGGAATGCCGCTGGGCGCGGCCGTTCGCGCCGATATGACGGTGAGTTTCATCGGTCGCAAGCGCGGGCTTGAAACGGGTCGGGCGCCCGATTTCACCGGCACGTTGCTGTTCGACGACCTCGATGTGCCCGATACGGTCTATCGTGACCTCGAACCTGATGCCGAACGGTTGTCGGAAAATGCTCTCGAGCGATTTCTTCCGGCTCGCGCACGCTCGATCCACAAGGGTGCGCTGGGCCATTTGCTGGTCTGCGGCGGCGACTACAACATGCCCGGCGCGGTGGTGCTGGCGTCACGCTCGGCGCTCATGACCGGCAGCGGGCTCGTGTCGGTCGCGACCCGGCGCGAGCATTCGATTTCGCTGGCAGGCAGCCTGCCGGAGGCCATGTGGGCCGACGGCGAAGACGGAGACATGCTGGACGCACTGGCCGCGCGCGCCGATGTCGTTGCCCTTGGTCCGGGGCTGGGCACGTCGGACTGGTCGCGCGAGGTCTGGCGCCGGTTGCTGGGCCGCGACCTGCCGGTGGTGCTGGACGCCGACGGACTGAACCTGTTGGCCGAACACGGATTCGAGCGGGAGAACTGGATCCTGACGCCGCATCCGGGAGAGGCGGCCCGTCTGCTCGGCGCTTCCGCGGGTGAGGTCCAGTGCGACCGGTTCGCCGCGGTGCGCGAGCTTGCCACGCGATTCAATGCGGTCGTCGCACTCAAGGGTGCCGGCTCGCTGGTAGCCGATCCGGCCGGCCAGGTGGCGCTTTGCCCGTTCGGCAACCCGGCAATGGCGACTGCCGGTATGGGCGATGTGCTGACCGGAGTCGTCGCCAGTTTGGTCGGGCAGGGCTTGGACCTTTATGAAGCCGCCTGCGCCGGCGTCGTACTGCACGCGCGCGCCGGAGATGTCGCGGCCGAAAGTCGACGCGGCATCCTGGCCGGAGAACTGATCGACGCGTTGCCCCGGGTCCTTCCGTGAAAAATTCGCAGGCGCGCGAGTTTCATGCCGACAGCGAAGCCGCGATGATGGAACTGGGCGCGCAGCTGGCCGGTGATCTGGCCGGCGGTCAGGTCGTGACGCTTTCCGGCGATCTCGGCGCCGGCAAGACCACGCTGGTGCGCGGAATGCTGCGCGGGCTGGGTTTCGACGGCCGGGTCAAGAGTCCGAGCTACGGTCTGGTCGAGTCCTATGAAGTTGCCGGGCTGGCAATTCATCATCTCGATCTTTACCGGCTGGGCGAACCGGAGGAACTGGATTTCATAGGCATCGAGGAGCTGGTCGGCCCGGCTTCGGTGCTGCTTATCGAATGGCCCGAGCGCGGCAAGGGAAGGTTGCCGGATTCGAGTGCCCGAATCCGGATCGAACATAATGACGACCATCGGCGGATTCTCCTGACCCGTTGAATCGCTTGCCGAGTGGCTTGCGCTTGGCGCTCCCACCCAGCTCTCGGCAAAAGCTGGCCACAACTTGTACGGCGCTCGGCCGAACGCAAATTTCTCCGCTCCTCCGCAAGCCTTCAATTCGGCGATTCTCAGCTTATTGCCATTTAAACACGAGGTTTCGGGCAGCGCACAAGCATCGCCACGCTGCAGGGTGCCGGTATCAGGAATCGACCAGTGCGATCCCTGGTGAACGAAAAAATGGCCACTTTTTCAGCGAAACCTCGAATTGATGGACGGGACCGAAGCGCTTGCGATTGCCGGCGGCGGCTGGACCTCGACCAGCGGCTTCTGGCCGGCTACCGTCGACGAAACCGACCGGATCTTCAGCGACGAATTCGAATCGTTATTTCACAAGCATGCTATCCAGATTTAAATGACTGGAACGCCACGGAGTAAAACCATGCAAACCCGATTTTTTCAGCCCGGAAAGAAACCGTCAATGTCATATGCAAATTCGGAGAGAGCGGTGCAAGTGCTGGTCGTTGCACTGTTCATGTCGATTCTCGGGCTCGCTGGGGCGGCCCATGCCGCAACGCGGTTCGTCGA
>Ga0102932_1000917_pt1 | contig 15212 bp, 16 predicted proteins | sample SalPonR1_C_D2_MG_FD_78212 | JGI IMG/M metagenome (GOLD analysis project Ga0102932, IMG submission 78212) | Salt pond soil microbial communities from South San Francisco under conditions of wetland restoration - Salt Pond MetaG R1_C_D2_MG | ecosystem: Environmental > Aquatic > Marine > Intertidal...
GAGACCCAGATCAGTCCAGCGAACAGGTCTCTCACAGAGGCACGAAGGCACAGAGAAACATCGAAGTCAGGAAGCGGCTAATTGGCTAAGAAAAAGGTGTCCGGTACCGAAAACCCATATCGGTACCGGACACCTTTTCTTCGCCGCCCATATCGGTATCGGACACCTTTTCTTCGCCACCTTTTCTTCGCCGCAACCCGCTTCACGCGACAGCAGGCGAGGGGTTGTATGGTGATGCAAGTCGGATTCTGCTAGACCACGACCATTGGAGAGCATTGCAGATGAATAATATTTTAACCGGTTTCCCCGCTAGTTTGCCCGAGGAATGGACCGAAGTTTTGGCAGAGAATTCTCAGACGCGCATTGAGCGGATCGTTTCTCAAGGCCATGCCAGTCCGCCCGGTTTCTGGTACGACCAGGATCAGCATGAGTGGGTGATGTTGCTGCAAGGCGAGGCAAGACTGTTGCTGGAGGGAGAGGACCAACCGATCGTTCTTCAATCTGGCGATCATTTGGTCATTCCGGCACACAAGAGGCATCGTGTGGAGTCGACCTCGATCGAGTGTCCCACGATCTGGCTGGCGGTGTTTTACAATCAGAATTGATCGCAGCGACCGCCTGCCGATTTCTGCTGCCGATGCCTGAATGCTGCCCGCTTTCCTTACTTGATCCCAAACCACCCGAGCCAAACAGATGAATTCGTTCTTGAGAATCCTTCGCGTCGCTTTTCTTTACGCACTGAGCTTGTTGCTGGTTTCCGTTGCCGAAGCTGCCGAACGGCCGAATGTCGTGCTGATGATGGCCGACGATTTGGGCTATCACGATCTGTCGTGCTATGGCAGCGACGCGCTGCGGACGCCCGAGCTGGATCGGCTGGCAAGGCAAGGGAATCGGCTGACCAGTTTTTACACCGGCGGTACCGTTTGCACTCCGTCACGGATGGCATTGATGACCGGCGCCTATCCCACACGTGTTGGCTGGCCGGGCGGTGTCGTTGGGTACAAGATCAAGGGAGCGAATGGTTTGGCAACCGAAGCACGGACGATGGCGGAGGTGTTTCAGGATGCAGGTTATGTGACTGGCATGTGCGGCAAGTGGCACTTGGGGGACACCGCGGAATTGCAGCCCATGAATCAAGGTTTTGATTCGGCGTTTTATATTAAGCGCAGCAACAACCAGACGACGCAATTGTGGCGTGGCGAAAAACTGGTGGCCGATCCGTTCGACAACCGCCGACTGACAGAGCAGTTCACGCGCGAAGCGATTCGGTTCATCGAAGCAAATCAAGCCAAACCGTTTTTTCTCTACCTGCCATTTACGGCTCCACATTTTCCTGCTCAATCGCACCCAGAATGGAAAGGTCATTCTTCGCGCGAGGCCTACGGAGATGTTGTCGAAGAACTCGACAGTCGTGTCGGTGAGATCCTCAACACGCTCGAGACCGAACAGCTTGATCGCAAGACGATCGTCATTTTCTTGTCCGACAATGGCCCCGATCCGAGCCAACAAAAGTGGGCTTCGGCGAAACCGTTTCGCGGCTTGAAATGGTCGTCGCTCGAAGGGGGAACGCGAGTTCCGTGCATCGTCCGTTGGCCTGGAGTGATCCCATCACAACAAACGTGCAATGAATTGATCGCCGCCATTGATCTGCTGCCAACACTCGCCCACGCCTGCGGCATCGACTGGCAGTCGGCGACTCAAACGAGCCCTAAGATTGATGGCGTGAACGTTTGGGAGACCATGATTTGTAAACCCGATACGGTCCATGCGAGGAAAGATCTGTTGTACTGGAACGGCTGGGCAAAACTGGAAGCGATCCGGGTGGGCGATTGGAAGCTCTATTTAGGGGAAGTGAAAGGGATCGCGGGTTCGGCCAACGGGCCGGTGCTGTTCGACTTGGAATCCGATCCAGCAGAGGAGACGAACTTGGCGGAACAGCACCCCGGGCAGGTCGCGTCGATGCGGCAGTTAGCGGATAACAGAATCGCCGATATCGAAGCCTTTTCGATGCCGCTAGCTGGCTCACCACCCGCTAGCGAGAAACCTTCGGCGAAGCCTTGACTAGAGGATTTTGGGACGTGCCCGTTGGCAACTTACTGAATCAGTGCCGTTTGCCGGTGGCCAACGCATTGGCCGTCGATTGGGCTTGTGTTCGATGAATGACCAATCGTAACCTCCCGCCCATGCGTACCCTCCAATCGGCTTGGCCACCAACTGCACATGGGCTTGCGGCGTTGTTGCTGCTTGCGCTAGGGGGCTGCGCCGGTCGCGAGGTGGCGGGGCCGTTTCCAACGCAGTCTGCCCCACCATTCTCCGAGGCTGGCGAAATGGCGATGCCTAGCCGTTGGTGGGCATCTTTCGACCAGCCGGCTTTGAATCAGCAGATCAATCGGGCGCTCGAAGACAACTTTACCCTCGCGGCCGCTCAACAAAGGCTGCGTGCGGCGCGCGCCTTGACGCGCCGGGAAGCCTCGGACCTCTGGCCCGACGTCAACGGCATCGCCGACATCGGCAGCGTCTTTGGCGAAGGGGAGGACCGGACAACGTTTGTGTGGGGCGTCGACTCGGCCTATCAAGTCGACCTGTGGGGGCAGATCGAATCGCGTGTTGAAGCCGAACGACTGCGTGCTTCTGCAACGCGTGAAGACTATCACGCGCTGGCGTTAACCTTGTCAGCCGAAATCGCGCGGACGTGGTTCTCGTTGATCGAAGCTCACGCGCAAGTCGACTTGCTAGAGGAACAAATCGACACCAACGAAACAGGCTTGGCGGTTCAAGAAGCTAGGTTTGGGCTGGGATTGATTCGCAGCGCCGATGTGCTTCGCCAACGCCAACTGCTCGAGTCGACTTTGGAACAAGAGGCGGTCGTCAAATCACGGATCGAAGTCCTGGAACATCAGTTGGCAGTACTGCAAGGGCAAATGCCTCAACGGGCCAGCTACTCCCCGGGCGCAGTGCTGCCCGCATTGCCGCCACAGCCAGCGACCGGACTGCCCTCGGAATTGCTCAATCGCAGGCCTGACGTTCGCCGCGACTATTTGGCATTCAAAGCGGCCGACCGGGATTTGGCCGCCGCCATTACGGCTCAGTATCCCCGCATCAGCTTGACCGGTTCGGTGCTGAATGTCGCGGAGCGGCCCGAAGCGGTGTTCCGCGAATGGTTTGTCTCGATCGGCAGCCAGTTAGTCGCCCCCTTGCTCGACGGTGGCCAGCGGAGGGCCGAAGTCGATCGTACGGCCGCCGTGGTGGCCGAACGCTTTAATCAATATGGCCAAACCATGTTGATTGCGTTCCGCGAAGTCGAAGACAGCTTGGCACGCGAACGGTACCAGCTCGAGCGACTGGAGCATCTCAACGCTCAGGTCGAATTGGCACGGCAGGCGTCCGAGCAACTTCGCGAGCAGTACCTGATCGGGGACACCGACTACCTCTCGGTGTTGACGGCGATTACGGCTCAGCAACGTTTGCAGCGCGAAACCCTGTCCGCCCAGTTAGAATTGGTACTGATACGCGTCTCGCTGTACCTTTCCCTGGCCGGCGATTTCGAAACCCAACCACAAGACCTGCAAGAAGTAACCGTTCCCGTGGAGTTAGCCCCAGAGTTCGTCATTGATGAATGACGCCCCGCCACCGCGTCCCCTACGGCGTGGGCTTCGCATCGTCGGTACCGCGATCGTTTGCCTAGCTATCTTGGGCGCCTCAGCCGCCGCAGTCGCGGTGATCAACCAAACCGAACCGACCGCAAAGCAAATCAATGCGACTCGAAAGTCCGCTGCGTTGGTCCAAACGAGGATCGTGCAGCGAGGCACGTTTTCGCCACGTTTGGTGGTGCTGGGGACGGTCCAGCCGGCGCGGGACATCTTGCTGAGCCCGCGAGTGAGTGGACAAGTGATCGAAATGTCGCCGAAGTTTGTCCCCGGTGGCATGATCGAGAAAGGTGACTTACTGCTGCGGATCGATCCAGCGGACTTTGAGAACGCGGTCTCGATCAGCCAAAGTGAGCTGGCCCAGGCGATGGCTTCGTTGGCGATCGAAGAAGGCCGTCAGAGTCTGGCCAAGAAAGAGCTGGCTTTACTCGAGGGATCAATCGATCAAACGAACCGTGCTTTGGTGTTGCGTGAGCCACAGATCGCATCGATTCGGGCCGAAGTGAGTGCGGCCAAAGCGGCCGTGGAGCGGGCCAAGCTGGACCTGGATCGTTCGAGCATCCACGCACCCTTCGATGCTCAAATCCTCACTCGGTCGGTCAACGTCGGTTCACAAGTTTCTCCCGGCGACGAACTGGCGCGACTGGTCGGCGTGGAAGAATACTGGATCATGGCCGCCGTGCCGGTGCGTAGCCTCCGCTGGGTGCAGTTCCCCGAACTGGATGGCCAAGGGGCCAAGGCCACCTTGCGGAATCGGGATGCTTGGCCAGCGGGTACAGAACGTCACGCGCAGGTGGCGCGGATGATCGGTGCTGTCGACCAGCAAAGCCGTTTGGCCCGCGTGCTGATCACGATTCCCGATCCGCTCGGTCAAACCTCCGAGGTGCCCCCCTTGATCCTCGACTCGTTAATCGAAACGGAGATCGAAGGCCGCGCGATTGAAAATGTTGTCCGCCTGAGCCGCCAGTACGTGCGTGATCAAGATACGGTCTGGGTGATGGTCGATGGAAAGTTGCAGATCCGAGCCACCGAGGTGGTCTTTCGGGATGCCGATTACGCTTACATTCGAAAGGGTTTGGAAAGTGGCGATGAAGTGGTCATTACGACGTTGGCCACGGTCGCCGAAGGTGTCGGGTTGAGAAGGGAAAGCGAAGCGAGCGACGTGAATCCTCCCGCCACGGTTCCTCCTGAGGAGGCGGCTGATTGATCCCGAAGCCAAAGAGCTTAATCGCGCAGCGTGGTCCCATTGCGTGGATGGCCCGCAATTCCATCGCTGCAAATCTGTTGATGATCATCCTGCTTGGTGGCGGGCTGTGGTCGGCTGCCGCGATCCAAAAAGAGGTCTTTCCACAGTTCCAGCTCGATGTCGTCGAGGTCTACGTCGGCTATCCCGGTGCCGCACCCTCGGAAGTCGAGCAGGGAATCTTGCGACCGATCGAGGAGGCCGTTCGGGGCGTCGAGGGAATTCGCGAGGTCACCAGCAGGGCCCGCGAAGGACGTGGGGAAGTGCTGATCGAGATCGTCGCTGGCGAACAACGGATGAAGGCGTTTCAGGACATCGACCAGGCGGTCAGCCGCATTCGAACGTTCCCCGAACAGATCGAACAGCCCGAGGTGCGACTGCAATCACGACAACAAGAAGTCGTGCAGGTGGCGCTGTATGGTCCGATCGACGTATGGGCACTCCGCAAACTGGCCGAACAGTTACGCGACACGCTGCAAGCCAACGAACAGATCACGCAGGTGGAACTGAGACGAGTCCCGGCCTACGTCACGCATGTCGAGATTCCTCGTCAACGGTTGCGTGAGTATGGACTGACCTTGCCCGATGTGGCCCAGATCATCCGCACGTCCAGTCGTGATGTCGCGGCCGGTTCGGTGCAGACGACGGCGGGAGAAATCCTACTGCGAGTGAAAGCCCGCAAGCAGTGGGCAGAGGAGTTTGCGGGGATCGAAATTGTTGCCGGCCGAGAAGGTCCGTCGGTCACGTTGGGAGATATCGCCACCATTCGCGATGGCTTCGAAGAAGTCGGCTTCCATTCGCAGTTCAGCCAAACGCCTTCGGTGGAACTGGATGTGTTCCGCGTCGGAACGCAATCACCGATCGACATTGCCAACGCGGTCGAACAAACGATGGCGAATTTTGAGAGTGCCCTGCCACCGGGCGTTCAGTGGCGGATCGATCGAAACAACGCCGAGGAATTTCGGCGACGCCTGTATCTGGTCATGGAAAACGCCGTCATGGCGGTCGGTATCGTCTTGCTGATTTTGGCGTTGTTCCTCGAGTTCCGTTTGGCGTTTTGGGTGATGACGGGCATGGCCGTTTCGTTCATTGGCGGCTTGCTGCTGATGCCCATCTTCGACGTCAGCGTCAACATGATCTCCTTGTTCGGGTTCCTCGTCGTGCTGGGGATCGTGGTCGACGACGCTGTCGTCGTTGGCGAAAATGTGTACGAGAAACGCCAGACCGAAGACGACCACGAAGTTGCCGCGGTGGAGGGAACGCGCGAGGTCGCGGGCCCGGTCACGTTCAGCATTCTGACCAACATCGTCGCGTTTGTCCCTTTGATGTTCATCCCCGGAGAGACGGGCAAATTTTGGGCACCGCTGCCGGTGGTGGTGATCATCGTGCTCAGCCTGTCGTTGGTCGAATCATTGTTCATCCTGCCGGCTCACCTCGCTCACGCTCGCGCCGCTGGTCGCCGCACCAGTGGCGTGCGGGCTCGGCTGCACAACGGCCAACAGCGATTCAGCCGCGTGTTCAATCGCATGGTCGACACCTTTTTCCGACCGGTGCTGATTGTTTGCCTGCGGTTCCGCTACGTCACGGCTAGCGCGGCGTTGGGATTGTTTCTTGTCGTGGGAGGTTACGCCACCAGCGCCCATATGGGGATGATCCTGATGCCCCAAGTCTCCGCCGACGAAATCGAAGCGGGGGTCCGAATGCCGGTCGGTACGACGCAGGATCAGGCAGCGGAGATCGCCGACGCGGTGACGCGGGCGAGCGTCCGCATGTTCGAAGAACATAACTTGGACCGCGTCGCCGAGGGAATCAAAACCAACGTCCGCGGGCAAGACTTTATCGATGTCGAAATCGTGATGAAGCCTCCCGACCAGCGCGACATGACGGCCGACGACATCATCGAATTATGGCGGGACTCAATCGGCGATCTGCCGGGTGTCGATCAAGTGACGTTCGAGGCCGAGAGCGGACCGGGTGGCTATCGCCAAGACATCAGCGTCGACCTTAGTCACAGTGACATCGATGTTTTGGAAAAAGCATCGGCCGCGTTTGTGGAGCGTGCCAAGAGTTATTCCAACACCCGCGATGTCAGCGACAACTACAACAAAGGCAAAGCTCAGTACGATTTCCGGCTTCGCCCCGAAGGCCGCGCGTTGGGGCTGACCGACGAGGAACTTGGGGAACAACTGCGAGGCGCTTTTTTCGGATCATTGGCGCTACGTCTGCTGCGCGGCACCAACGAAATCGAAGTCCGCGTGAAATTGCCTGAAGATCAACGCGAGGACATCTACAACCTCGAAGACTTAATCATTCGCACGCCCGACGGCACCGAAGTGTCGCTGCTGGACGTTGCCGATGTGGAAGAGAATACAGCGTTTACGGGAATCAATCGTCGCGATGGACGGCGCATTGTCAACGTCTCGATGGATGTCGAACCGAAGCGAGCGGTCACGCAAGTGATCGAAGCCTTGCGGAATGAGGAACTGCCACAGTTGCGTAAGGATTTTCCCGGCATCACCTGGAGTTTTGAAGGAAGCGATGCCGAGATGCGTCAGGCAACGGCTTCGCTGTGGGGATCGTTTGGGCTGGCACTGGCGGTGATCTATTCGCTGCTGGCAATCGCCTTTCGTGGCTACATCCAACCGCTGATCGTGTTGGTCGCCATCCCTTTCGGCATCGTCGGCGCGGTCATCGGTCACATCGTGCTGGGGTACGACCTGTCATTGGTCAGCCTGATGGGAGTGATCGCGCTGTCGGGAGTCGTGATCAATGATTCGTTGATCATGATCGACTATGCCAATCGACGCCGCGGCGAGTGTGACGCATTCGAGGCGATCTCTCAGGCGGGCGTCCGGCGTTTCCGCCCCATTTTGTTGACCACGTTGACCACTTTCGGTGGTCTGATGCCACTGATCTTTGAAGACTCCCTGCAAGCCCAATACATCATTCCGATGGCGATCTCGTTGGGTTTTGGGATTCTTTTTGCCACCGGAATTATCTTGGTGCTGGTGCCGTGTCTGTATCTGATTCTGGAAGACATCCGATTGCTCTTTACCACCCAGGCCAACACCACCCAGGCCAACGCCGTGCCTGAACCCGCCGAAAGGCTTTCCACCACCACCGCCGTCGCAAACTTGGCCTCAGACCTCGAAGATGCGTAGCCGTCAAGCAGAACCAGCGTTCCACAGGCGCGATCCCATGGAATGCGCCGTCCACGCAAATCATCCGCAAAGCGGCGGCAAGATGGAGTCATGGGCGCGAGCCCATGGAACTGTGTCTAACGCCTCGTGAAAATCCATCGCCGTTTGGTTTGGATCATTCGCGAACACGCCGCATCCGCAAGCTCCCAGCACCAAGACTTGTACCAATAAGCCTTGGTGATCACGAGCACACGATGAATCCGTTGTCGCAGCAGTTCCGACGACTTGGATCGTTCAACCGCAGGAGGTAGGTGGCGCGCACGTCAAAAAGCTAAGCAGGCACGGCTTGCCATGTTCCGTTCCGGCACCGTCACGAAAGACGGCCACGTTCGGGGCCAGAATCGTCCATTCGCTCAAAGCGGCCGGATCCTCTTTGCGGTGGCAGTCGGTCATCGGATTGCCGAAAAGCGTCGGGTAAAACGCACTGCAGAGGCGAAGCGTTTCCTCCTGAGCGGTCGCGCCGCAGAAACCCTCCACTCGGTTCAACGCCGTTGGCGAAGTTCCGTCCTAAGGGCCGCGGACCCTCCTCCAACAGCTCGCAAGCCGCGGCCAGGGTTGTCCGATTGGAAACGACGACCCCGGGGTTGGTCTTCGTCCGGCTCAGACGACCAGGAATTGCATCCAGGCAGATCGTCGTTCGGTTGGACCGAAGCCAATCTTTCATAACGCGTGGTCCAGGAAATGGGGGCATCCCACTTCCGCAGGGTGTTCTTCCAGTTCGCCGTTTCAACTTTGCCTGCGTCACTGACGTACACGATTTCCGGGATGCAATCACCGCTGGCCCGAATCGTCGCTTGAAGCAGGCTGGTCAACTGGTTGGAAAGCGTGACCTGATTCGATTCGGGCACGCAGCCCAGATATACCGTGCCAAGCTTCTTGCCGTCGGCCAACACGCTGATGCAAGCGACGCTGGCCATTTCGAAGAAACTCCATGGTGCCAAGCCGAGTGCCACACCGTCACGACTAACCGACAACACCGGCGTTTGCTTATTCTTGCGAGCCTCGCCGATCCGTTCCATCAGCTTTTGAGCTTGAGCCTCCTCGCGAAGCGGTGCCATGCCGCGGGCGAGCGTACCGCCGCGGGCTCCAGTTGCGAGAAGATCCACTCGATCAAGCGTCGGCCCAGTTCGCGAAGCTGTCCTCCCAGCTGGTTCTCAACGCCACGAGCCTGCTGCGGAGTTTGCGGCGAATCAGCCAAGTTCTTGATCAGCAATGTGGCGTGTTTCTCAAAAACTTAAACCATTTCAGCGACTGCAGCGGTGATTTCGGAATCCGCAATTGCCGAAGTGAGGCTTCCGGCGTTACCTTGGATATCCCTGAGGCTTTCTTTCCTGCGGTGTTAGTGTGGTAACCAACATTTTGCAGGAGGAAGCCGCTTTTCATGAATACCAATCTGTTCCGATCAGGGGCGCACTACGCGGATCGCACCCGTTCGGCGGTGGCAAGGGGCGGCGAGCGCGAACCTTCCCACGACAACGTCTGTCAAATGCACGATGAAGCTGATGAAATATGTTTCATCGCTAACTTGGTCAAAACGGAAATTTTTGTCGAGCTTTGAATGAATTCATCATCTGGGACTGTCATCTGGCAAGTCGACGCGTTCGCCGATCAGCCTTTCGCCGGTAACCCGGCGGCGGTTTGCTTTTTGGACCGCTATCCGAGCGACGAGTGGATGCAGCACGTCGCGGCGGAAATGAATTTGGCCGAGACATCGTTCGTCGTGCCCACAGGAGACCCGAACGTTTTTCATTTGCGTTGGTTCACGCCGACCGTGGAAGTCGATCTGTGCGGGCACGCGACGCTCGCTTCCGTGCACACGCTGGTTGAACAGAACCGCGTCGACGCGAACCAGCCGATCCGGTTCTTAACCCGTAGTGGTGATCTGGTTTGTACTCGATCCAGTGAATCGATCACGATGGACTTTCCTGCAGCTCCGCCGAGTGGCGAGGTTACGGCTGCCGTTTCCAAACGTCTACTTGAAGCGTTGAATCTCGGGGATGCGATCGTTCTGCGAAGTAAGTTCGACTTGCTGGTTGTGGTCGCTGATGCGAGCCGGGTCGAATTGCTGCGCCCCAACTTCAACGATCTCGTGAGAATCGAAACACGGGGCGTGATCGTGACCGCTCCGAGCCAAACCTTGGGCGTCGATTTCATCTCCCGTTTTTTTGCCCCCCGCTACGCGATCAACGAGGACCCCGTCACCGGTTCAGCGCACTGCTGCTTGGCGGCCTCCTGGGGTGATCGCTTGGGCAAGACCAAGCTCGTCGGATATCAGGCTTCGTCGCGCGGGGGGACGATCGGTTGTGAGCTGGCCGGTGAGCGCGTTCGGCTGAGAGGTGCGGCGGTGACGGTTTTGCAGGGGCGATTGCTGAGCGAACCAAAATGAACCGACTCGGATGAACGACGGAAGCTTTGCTGCGCATGGATGAGGCGGTTTGGGAACGAGACGCAAGCCCATCGAGCGTTTGGATTCGCGTCGCGATCACACCGCTTCTCGCCGCGGCCGTTTGGAGTCGCGTTTGGATTGGCTGGTGGTTTTGCGTACCAACCGCGATGCTGATCATTCTCGCTGGATAATGGGTGCGATCGCGTCGGGAAACCTCGAATACGCCGTCGGTACCGGATCGACCAACCAGACACCGTTGGCCGAAAGAAAGAAGTGATGATTGTCTTGATGCATTGCTGCGGTATGGACTCGAAGGACGATCGGCTTGCCGCGACGTGAGCCGACTTTGCTGGCCGTGGCTTCGTTTGGCGAATGGCGAAAGATGCACGTGATGTCATGGTCGCTTATCTTGCCCAGTGGCTCGAATGCTGTCGAGAAAAGCCCTTGGCTGGCCCAGATTCGCAGGCATCATCACTCAAAGCGAATCGCTTCTTGTCGTTCGTGGCGACGACTTCGTGGAGCCGATCGAGCGTGATTGCTCTGCCACGGGCGTTTGGTTCATTTGCCCCAGCGTCCTACAGTTCGACGGATTCCACTTCCCGAATGAAGTGGGACGCATCGGACTCGAGGAAGCTGTTGACGACGTTGAATGCCTCGTCGCTGAAGCCTCCGATGTTTCGGATGTCGTCTTGATCGGGTGCTTGCGTGTTGCCGTAGAGAGCGATGTCGATGCAGACCAAGTTCGGACCGGCGGGGCGCGGCGTTGCTCGCCGTCTCGTCGAAGCACTACTGAGCGATGCAACGGCTTACCCCATCGAAGAAATCACAACCGACGCGAGTATTACCGCGAAGCCATTCTTCCAGCGGATGGGATTTACCATCGTTCGTGAATAATCGGTTGAGTGCCGCGGGGTCCCATTGACGAACTATCAAATGCGGCGAGCAATGCAGTCAGAACCTAATTGACTTTGCAGGTGCCAGCGTCGCATCGGCGCGCCAATCGCAATCGGTTCTTCGCGAAGACTCGGTAACCGAACTCGAGTCCATGCGAAATGCCGGGTAAGCGAGTGAGTGCGACAACAGGCTTCAGCCCGACGGCCGCGTAGAGCCGACGGAACACTTCGACACCTTTGATCCACTCGCCGTTGGGCAGCCGGCCTTGAATCTCATCCATGAAGTCTTGCAAGGACATCCCGTAGCTCGCCGGACTGAACGAGGGGGCAGATATGTCAGTGCACTGAATGCGATTCTTTCGATCAAGCCGACGAAGCAACTTGATTTCGCGAAGGCAGAGCGGACACTCGCCATCGAAGAAGACTTCCACCTGCCAGTCATTGCCCACCTCGCCGCTCAAGAATCCTGCGCCTTCTCGCTGTCCGTTGTTGATTCTCCGTTCTCGGTTTTCTTTGGCAGCTCCTTCAATCGGATTAAGATCTCGTTGCGGCGGAGTGCCGCCGGCGTGAATGGCGGATCGTAGGCAGCCGCTTCGACTACCTCGTCACCTTCCAGATCACGGGACTCCATCCAATCACGCAATTTAGATTCTTTCTCCTTGGCCAGCTTGGAATCGAGCTTGCCGGCAAAACGAATAACCGCAAAACGACCGCCTTTCCGCGTGCGAAGCTTGACACCTTCGCGTTTCGGATCGGGAGCACCTTTCGCTGCTATTTCCTTCGGCATAACGAACCCCATCGAGACATCCGATTTGCCGAGCTCGCCTTCCATGAATACGGGTGTCGTCATCGCGATCTTCTGATCAGCCTCGTTCGATCCGCTGATGTATTGGAATAGTCGCTTAAAGCTGCCGTCGCGGCCCTGCGAGTCTAGCTTGGACTCGGTCGCGACCAGCATCAGGTCCGGGTACTTCCGGATTTCGAAGGCTCCGTCAGACTCGACCATCTGGTACTCGGCCGACTCGTACCCCGCTCCAGTGGTCACCGCCAGCGCCAACGTGCCGACGAAAGCCACTCCGACGAATCCTGCGACATAGATCATTGCTCGTTTCATCCGCTGTGACTCCGGCGTTGTGGACTCCTGACCTTGTAATGTAGAAACGTGGCTAGCCTGCTTGGCCGCCGCAGCGGATGCAGCGTAACTCCACTTGCCATCGGGCAACCGATCTCTGGAGTTGAAAAATCAGGCGGAGACGAACCACTCGGGTAAATTCCCTCTGCGCTTTTTAAGCTAACGAAGGGCGGCGCGGCAGACAATCTCCAGCTCTGCGTCGCTCCGCGGCATACCATCGATCGACCAGACACCGTCGAGGACGAGCAACCGGCATCTGTCCGAAAACGAACGGCGCGCGTGAATACTTGGCGAAGATCGAAGCTGTCATGACCGCAGAACAACGACAGCGATGGCGCGACATCGAAGCGCCGGTGAAATCACGCGGCTCGGGAGAACCGTCCATCGAACCGACCATCGAACCGACCGCGGATGCCTGTCCCATTACACGCGGCATGACCGGGACGTCTCGCCCGCGTCTGCGTGCCATCATCGGTAGAGCTTTTGGATCGTTGGCACTTCAGGCGGATCCAAGTTGTGCCGAGTGTCACCAAAGCCGGTAGATGGCTTGCAGCCCCAATAGGAATTGGTGCGGGGCCGAGGCATCGTCGAATGGCTTGATGCCGCCGCTTGTCCAATCCCAGCGCGCCTCGGGCCGCAAGGTTAGATACTGGCTTGGTTTCCAGTCGACAGCGAGCGTTAGGGAATAGTAGTTACCAGCCCCGGGGTTAACATCGGAATCGACAGGCGTCACGATCACTCCGTCGTCGTCACGAAACCATTCCAGGCGAATACCGGTTCCCAGCGTCGAACTCGCTTGGTAGATGAGCTGAGTGCGGATGCCGTAACCATCCGCGTCCTGTGGACTGGCTACGCCATCGTCTTCCCAAAAAAGGTCGTGGTGAAGCACGCACGTGACTCGTTGACTCAATCGCTGCTCCACAAGAAAGCTGTGAACATAACGATTGTTTAGACCGGCATCGTCTTCTGGACCGGTGTGAAAGGCAAAGACGACGGAAGTTTGTTCGTCGCAGGATTTCCAGTCTACCGCGCCGGTGAATGCGAGTTTGTCGTTGTTGTCTTCCCAGTTGTCCCATCCGCGGGTTAATCCGGCACGCAGCGTCCAGCTGTTATTTGGTCGAAACGATGCCAACATTCCCGTATGCGTGGCGGGCTCGGCATAAGAAATACTCGGAAAGGAGTAGAAGAATCGATCCAAAGCACGATCGGATGCAAAACCAATCAACCCGAAAAACTTGCCGGCCTTTAGACTGAGCCCTTCGGCAATCGGCAATGCGGATTCCACATACAATTGAGGCATGGCAAAGCCGTAAAGCCGACTGGTCCGCCATTGGTCGTCCAAGCCTCGGGCAACCAGATAACGCGAGTTGCTGCCGAACAGGAAATCAACTCTCCCACCTAAGCCAAAGTGCTTGCCTTCGTGTCGCGCCGGAATCTCGGCAAAGGTGTAGAGCTGGTGAAACTGATAGTCGTTGGCACGGTCGTTGTAGCTGACCGGTCCGTTTAGTCGATCCGCCGGAATGTCGGGATTCCACGTGATTCCCTGAACCATGGACCCTGCCAGGGTCAAATCGCGGATAGCGGTCAAGTCCGTCTTGACGTCCGGTCGAGCTGCCAAGGGGGCGTTTTTCGCTTCAGCCGGGCTCTTACCGCCGCGAGCCGCTGTACGGGGATCGTGGGTCAAGCTTGGCTGATCGACGGACTCTTGCCTTTGAATCTCGCAGGCAAACGAAAAGCTTTCTGTAAATGTTTCGCTCGCCAGGCCGCTCAACAGGATCGTCACGGCGATCCAATGTCTTGATCTCACGGAGGCGGTCCTGCGGGCGAATGTAGCATCGACGGTTGTTTCTTAGTCGACTTTGAAGAGGGATATGCTGCAATCATTCCTTCCAATCTGCCTGAACTTACCCAGCCGGAAAATTCGATGTGGTCAAATAGCTATTCTTTTTGCGCTGAAGTTCCCTGGAACCTACTCGATCGCGTTTTGGAGTCGTTTTCAGATCGGTCTCAAAAAGTAGGGCTCCCTGAATCGAAGCGGCGACCGCGGAGCCGACGAGACAATCCAAGCAAAGAGATACAGGCCTAGCACGGGGAAGAGGATTCGAGCGTCTTTTCAAAGTCGGGATGACACCGAATTCGCATTGCAACCAAGCAGACGAAAGTGCTGATAAGGTGCCCAGTCCAAATCGACCACAATTCCCGACGCGCCTGTACGCCGTTGGGTCTATACGGTCACTTGCGAGAAATGTGGTGAAGGGAAGTGCGGAGCGTATTATTTTAAGAATTCGTAATGGGGCGCAACACTCTGGCTGCGAGAAGGGTTTCTCACCCGACATCGCGCGGCGCTATCTGTTTACGTGGTCAAGGTTATGAGATCAGTCGCATCAGCGACATCTTCGGCGTCGACCGGGATTCGGTGTCGTCGTGGATTGATCGATTTAACCAAGGCGGTGCCGACGCACTGGAAGATGCCGATCATCCTGGTCCGCCACCGATGCTTGACGAACAGGAGCAGGAAGTCCTCAAACGACTGTTCAAAAAGCACCCCAACCGGCCTGCCAAAATCTTGGAAGAGCTGGAATGTGAAACCGGAAAGAAGATGAGCAAATGGACCTTGCCCAACTACGCTAAGCAGGCAGGAGTCATTGGGTAAATGAGCCGCCTTGGCGATAGCCGCGGTTCCTGAAAATAACCGGGGCTATCGCCCAAAC
>Ga0102932_1000920_pt1 | contig 15193 bp, 18 predicted proteins | sample SalPonR1_C_D2_MG_FD_78212 | JGI IMG/M metagenome (GOLD analysis project Ga0102932, IMG submission 78212) | Salt pond soil microbial communities from South San Francisco under conditions of wetland restoration - Salt Pond MetaG R1_C_D2_MG | ecosystem: Environmental > Aquatic > Marine > Intertidal...
GCGCAGACGGTCCGAGATATCGCCCAGAGATGGCTGGCGGAAGCAGGCGGTATCAGGGGGTATCCGACAGAGATACAGGCAGGACCTTGAGACTCTCGAGGCATTCACTGGAAGCCCCGACGTCTCCAAGATCGACGGGGTGGCCTGCTGCCGGTTTGTGTGCGCATAGCTCGGTCCTCGAACGCCGTTCAGAAGATTGAAACCCGGCACGCGGTAAGTCGTTAGGGATGCATCCGCTCTTACCGACGGGCGGTCGGTGAACAGGGTGTGTGTGTCGGATCTGTTGAGGTCTCACAAGGCAGGAGCCGGGATGTCGCTCATTCTGCGCGAAACCGAAGTCGGGAACGCCCGGGGAGAGGCCGGGCGCCCGCGTGTCGCGTCGCGCGCAGGTGCGGGGTCGGCAGGGCTGGCCGAGTCGTGTCGCCAGCGCGCCCGTGGACATGCCGCTCTGGCGGGCGTTCTTCTGGCCGCTCCGTTCACCCTTCTGGCACTGGTCCTCTGCGTCGTGATCCGGCCCGGGCTGCTGCCGTCGGCCGGACTCATTCTGGGTGCCAACGTGGGGGTCTTCTGCACAACCATCGCCGCCTTCGCGGTCGTCGATCGGTTGAGGCGAAGCCGCGCGCCGGCCGGGGAGTCGCGACCGCGCCGGGTCAAACAAGAAGCCCCCGCACCGTGGGAGGCGCGGGGGTAGGTCTCGCAAGTCGTGTGCGAGCCGAGGGATTACTCTGCAGGGGCGACGGATCCCGCCCGATCGGGCTGATCGTCGATGCCGAATTCGGAGAGGAGGAACGCCATGGCCGATGTTCCCAGAACGAAGGCGGTCGCGACGAGGGAGTAGATGCCGATCGCGGCCAGCGCCGACCCTCCGGCGATGATCCAGTATCCCGCCGATGCACCGCCGAGCAGCATTCCGAAGAAGAGCAGACCCAAGTACATTCCCGTCCCCATGATCTTGTCGACTTCTGGGAGCGTCGCGCCAGAATATGTCCGCAATTGGGCGAAGAAGAGGAAAACTTGGCGCGGAGGATCTACCTGGACACCCAGGTCCAGGGCCGCGTGAATTCGCCGAGAACCTTCTCGACCGCCGCATCGTCGGTTTCGCCGTTGCGTTCCAGATGCGCGACAAGGCCGAGCTTCCTGTCTTCCCTGACACTCGCCACCCGCGCCGCGAGATTCGCGTCCTCGAGCGCCGCGTTGTAGACACGCGTTATCGCTCGGCGCCGCAGATCGGGTTTGAACACCTTGCCGACGGCGGTCTTCGGGAGTTCGTCGAGGATCTCGACGTATTTCGGCTGCGCCGCGCGCTCCTTGATCCGAGCGGTCGCGTAGTCGAGAAGTTCGTCGGTCGTGACGTCGGCGCCGCTCACGAGTTCGACGTAGGCGCAGGGCAACTCTCCGGCATAGGCGTCGGGCTGGCCGATGGCGCCGGCCATCGCCACGGCATCATTGCCCGCCAGCGCCTCCTCGATCTCCGCGGGGTCGATGTTGTGCCCGCCACGAATGATGAGGTCTTTCGCGCGTCCGGTGATCCAGAGGTATCCGTCTTCGTCGAGCCGGCCGAGGTCCCCGGTGCGGAGATACTGGGCATTGCCGAACTGGTGATAGAGATCCTCGTTCTTCGAGGCGTCGGTGTAGGTGGCGCTGTCGTAGACGCCGGGGCTGGCGACGCAGATCTCCCCCACGTCATTGGCGTGCATCTCGGCCGGGCCTTCCCCCGTGTCGACCAGGATGCGCACGTCGGTATAGGGGAAGGTGATGCCGACCGATCCGATCTTCTTTTCGCCCTCGACCGGGTTGCAGGAGACGAGGCAGGTGGCCTCGGTCAGACCGTAGCCTTCGACGATGTTGACGCCGCACTTCTTCTCGAAGCGCTTGAAGAGTTCCACGGGGAGCGGCGAGGAGCCGGAAAAGGCCGTCTTCACAGATGAGATGTCGGCATCGACCGGGCGCTGCATGAGTGCCGAGATGGCCGTGGGCACGATGATGATGAAGGTGATCTTCCAGCGCTCGATGAGCTTCCAGAAGTTGTCGAAGACGCCATCGCCCCGGTACCCTGCCGGCGTGGGGAAGACCACGTGGGCGCCGGAGGTGATCATCGCCATGAGGATCACGTGGCAGGCGAAGACGTGAAAGAGGGGCAGGGGACAGATGATGTTGTCTTCGGGGGTGAAGAGAAGCTCGGTCCCGATCCAGCCATTGTAGATCATGCCGGAATAGGTGTGCTGGGCGATCTTCGGCATGCCCGTCGTGCCGCCGGTGTGGAAATAGGCGGCGACGCGGTCGGTCGTGCTGTCGGCGAAGTCGAGGGTGCGGTTCTGCTTGGCGACTTCGGCATTGAAGTCGAGCACCCGGGCCTTGTGCTTCGCTTCGACCTTCGGGCGGATCAACGGGACGATCCACGATTTCGGCGGCGAGAGGTAGCGGTTCAGGTCGACCTCGAGCATGGCCTCCACGTCCGGCGCCATTGCGACGGCCTCGGCAGCCTTCTGCGGCACGTCGGTCTTCGGGAAGCCCTTCAGCGTCACGACGACCTTCGCCTTCGTCTCGCGCAGGATCGAGGCGATCTGCTCGGCGTCGAGGAGCGGATTGATCGGGTTCGCGATACCGGCGACCGACCCGCCGATCAGCGTGATCGCGGTCTCGTTGCAGTTGGGCAGGATGTAGGCCACCACGTCGGTCTCGCCGACGCCGAGCTTGCGAAAGAGGTTCGCGGCCTGCGTCGACATCTCGTGGACCTGGCGCCAGGTGAGGGTCTCCGCCTTGTTCTTGTGGCCCGAGAGGATCTGGTAGGAGATCGCGTTGCGATGGCCGTGCGTCTCCGCCGTGCCGCTCAGAAGCTGGTAGAGCGTCGTGGGCATTCCCCTGGCTTCCCATGCGCCCACGGCCTCGATGGCTTGAACGTCTTCGATGGACGCGAAACGGCTCATCCGGCCAATCCTCCCCTGTGTCCCCGGCTCTCGGTCCGGCTTCCTGAGTAGAATGGTCAAAAAAAGTCCTGCCGCAAGGGAAGGATCGCGGTGCAACGCAACGTCAGAGCATTACTCGGCCGCCATCCCTTCGGTGAACTGGAGCCGGGCAAGGCGCGCGTATAGCCCTCCCTGCGCCACCAGCGTGTCGTGCGTGCCCTCGGCCGCGATGCGGCCGTGATCGAAGACGAGGATGCGGTCGGCCTTCTTCACGGTGGCGAGGCGGTGCGCGACGACGATCATCGTGCGGCCCTCGGCGAGGCGGTCGACGGCCATCTGGACGAGCCTTTCGCTTTCGGCGTCGAGCGCCGAGGTCGCCTCGTCGAGCAGCAGGATCGGCGCGTCGCGCAGGATCGCACGGGCGATGGCGACGCGCTGTTTCTGTCCGCCGGAGAGCATCACGCCACGTTCGCCGACGTAGGTGTCGTAGCCCTGGGGCAGGGCTGTCAGGAAATCGTGCGCGGCGGCGGCGCGGGCCGCGGTCTCGACCTCGGCGTCGGTGGCGCCGGGGCGGCCGAAGCGGATGTTCTCGCGCGCCGAGGTGGCGAAGATCACCGGATCCTGAGGGACAAGGGCGATGGATTCGCGGAAGTCGGCGCGTCGCATCGCGCGCAGGTCGATGCGGTCGAGAAGAATCCGGCCCGAGGATGGGTCGAAGAATCGCTGGAGAAGCTGGATGACCGTCGTCTTGCCCGCGCCGGAGGGGCCGACGAGGGCCACGGTCTCGCCCGGGCGGATGTCGAAGCTGACGCCGTTCAGCGCCGCGTCGTCCGGGCGTGCGGGATAGTGGAAGACGACGTGGTCGAAGATCACCTCGCCCTTGAGCGGCCCGGACAGCGTGACCGGATCCGCGGGGTCGTTCACGGTATCCTCGGCGTGGAGCAGTTCGGACAGCCGTTCGGTCGCGCCGGCGGCGCGCTGCAGTTCGCCCCAGATCTCGGAGAGCGCCGCCGCGCCGCCCGCCACCATGATCGCGTAGATCACGAACTGGACGAGTTCGCCCACGCTCATCGTCTCCGCGCGCACGTCGCGCGCCCCGATCCAGAGGACGCCGACGATGCCCGCGAAGATCAGCGCGATGACGATGACCGTCATCAGCGCTCGGGTGAGGATGCGCGTCTTGGCGGACAGGAACGACCGCTCGGTCACCTCGGCGAACGCGTCGCGGCTGGCGGCCTCGTGGGTGAAGGCCTGCACCGTCTGCGCCGAGAGAAGCGCCTCGGAGGCGCTGCCCGACGAGGAGGCGATCCAGTCCTGATTCTCGCGCCCGAGCTTCCGGAGGCGGCGGCCGAGAAGGATGATCGGCACGATGACCGCGGGCACAATCAGCAGGACGAGACCCGCGAGCTTGGCCGACGTGATGAACAGCATCACGAGGCCGCCGATCAGGATCAGCGTATTCCGCAGCGCGATGGAGATCGACGACCCGATGACCGACAGGATCAGCGTCGTGTCGGTGGTGATGCGGCTCAGCACCTCGCCGGTCATGATGCTCTCAAAGAAGGCCGGGCTCATCCCGATCATGCGGTCGAAGACCGATTTCCGGATATCGGCCACGACGCGTTCGCCGAGCCGCGTGACGAGGTAGTATCGGGTACCCGATCCGAGCGCGAACAGCGCGGCGATGCCGAGCGCGGCGAGGAAATAGCTGTCGAGCAGCGCCTCGGCCGAGGTTTCGAATCCATCGACGACGCGCCGCACGGCGAGCGGAAGGATGAGCGAGACCGCGGCGGTCGCGACCAATGCCGCCAGGGCGGCCGCCAGCAGCGCCTTGTAGGGCGCGAGGAAGGGCCACAGCCCGGCCAGCGCGCCAAGGCGCTTCGATCTTGCGCGTTCAGCCTCGCTCTTCGGGGCTGTATCGGCCATGCGGTTCCCTCGATGTTTTTGGAGACATACCGGGCCGGTGCGGGGGCGGCAAGTCGCAGCGCCGAAAGGTCGCGTTGCGGAGCTCTAACGGCCGTCCCGGCGACAGCTTGGTCGGCGAAGATGGCGCGCGCGGCGATGCCGTCACGTCATGATCGGCCGCCCAAACGAGATGCGTCCCGCCTCAAAGGCACCTGATGGAGCATACCACTAGGTTCGCCCGGCTATGCCCATGTATGACGGTAGGTACGTCGTGGAGCGGGTGGCGGGAATCGAACCCGCGCGTTCAGCTTGGAAGGCTGACAGGCTACCATTACATCACACCCGCATTGTCCGCGTGCGTAGTGAAGTAAGGTAAACAGGTCAAGTGCGGTATCCTTCTTTGGGCCACATAAAGACATGCAGGTGCCTGCTGAAGGAGGTGCCGATGCGGCCCTTCGCAAGCCGTCTTGAGCTTGAGCAGCCGGTGAGCCGCTTCCTCTGACTTCAACAGCTCGCTCATCGCCGAAGGAATGGTGACCAAATCAGGATGTGACCAGGTCCCCGACGAACTCGGAAAGCGGCCGGCAGCCGGAGATCCATAGGAAATCCCGCGCCCGCGTCGCGGCAACATAGAGGAGATGGCGCTCGGTGGCATAGATTCCTTCCAGGGCCCGCTCGTCCACGGCCGTCAGCAGACGCTCCTCGGACGGCAGGACGGCGGCATCGCATGCCACCACGGCGACCGTCCGGAACTCGCGTCCCTTAGCGTCGTGCATGAGGGTTGCCGCGAGTCCGGCGGTTCCAGCGTGATTTATGGCGGCCCGTGCGCGTTCCATCTCGTGCTTAGATCGGACGGGGACTGCCATCATCGAGGTGAGACACCCTCGCCCGCGATCCGCGCGAGCCACGTCCCAACCGCGCGCGCCTCCTCGTCATCCGTCTTGAAGGCGTGAAGCTCAGGTGAGGGCCCGTGGAAGACGGAGGTGACACCTGTCCGTTTGTCCTCGCCTCCATCGGCCTCAAGGAGACGCGGCGGGAGGAGCAGGTCACACTTCGACCGGATCTGGTGGGAGGTGCGGTAGTTCACCTTGAGGCTGCGAGACCGCCCCTGGATGTCGACGCCGGCGGCCTTCCACGGGAAGGCCGAGCGGAAGATCCTCTGGCCGATATCGCCCGCGAAGAAGACGCCGTTGACAAGGTCTCCTGCAAGTGCCGCGACAAGGCGAAGCTCGGGAACGGAGATGTCCTGCGCCTCGTCGATGATGACGTGGGTAAACGGCCGGTCGTCTAGTCTGTTAGCGAGCGCGTGCATTAGCGACGCCTCAGTTGTCGTGTTTCGGGACGTGAGGGCTGAGCGGACCTGACCAGACGCCCGAGCCGATGCGCACGAATGGCCGGTTTTGGTCACGCCGGGCCAGCGGCCATGGGATGCGACCGCTTAGATACCGGACGGTCGACACCTTCCTCGACCACCGTCGGCGTGGCGTCCACCACGAACCGCTCGCGGCCATAACGCGAGATTCACCCGCGACGCTTCATGTTTTTTTGGTAACAATACCAGGGGATGGGGAGAATAGTGGGCCGATGGAGAGTGTTCGCTTCACCGACTTCACGATGTTGCGGAACGCGCGCCGGCTCATGCGCGAGGGCATGGACGTGGCGGTCGGAGCACGCGCCTTCGATCTGCTCGACCTTCTGGTCGCTGCCCGGGACCGCGTCGTCAGCCGCGACGAGATCATGGCGACCGTCTGGCCTGGCACGGTGGTGGGCGAGAATAATCTCAACGTGCAGGTCGCGAACCTGCGCCGAATCCTTGGGCCCGAGGCGATCGCCACGATCCCCGGGCGCGGTCTGCGGTTCGCGCTCGACGTCTTCTCCGAGGGTCCCCTCGCGCTCGGACCGCCGGACCGGCCTTCTGTCGTCGTCCTTCCCTTCTCGGATCTCGGCGGGGATCCGGAGCTTGCGTGGCTGGCCGACGGGTTCGTCGAAGACATCACGACCGAGCTTTCGCGCTTCCGCGACCTCTTTGTGATGGCGCGCAATTCGGCCTTCGTCTACCGCGATATGCCGCGCGACCTCCGCGTGATCTCCCGCGAGCTCGGCGTGCGCTATGTCGTCGAGGGCAGCGTGCGCGCCAATCCGGAGCGTGTGCGGGTGACGGCGCAGTTGATCGACGCGACGACCGGTGGCCACGTATGGGCCGAGAACTTCGAGCGTGACCTCGCCGGACACTTCGAGACGCAGGCGCGCGTCGCCCGCGCCATCGTGACCTGCCTCGCACCGCAGATCGACCGGGCCGAGGCGGAACGGATCCGTACGGCGTCTCCGGAGGACCTGACGGCACACGGCATGGCGCGCCGTGCCTGGTCGGTGATCTCTGCGGGCGACATGGCCTACGACCGGGGACCACGCGACGAAGCAGCAGAGCTCGCACGGCAGGCGCTGGCAATCGACCCAACGTCGGGCCTCGCCTGGCGGGTGCTGGCCTGGGTCGCCTGGTGGAACCTCTACCATGCGACCACCGCCTCGGTACCGGGGACGCTGGCTGAAGGCATCGACGCGGCCACGCGCGCCATCGCCGCCGATCCGACCGACCACCATGGACGCAGGCTCCGCGCACTTTTGCATTTCATGAGCCGGAACACCGAAGCCGGGCTGCCCGAGCTCCGGCAGGCGCATGAGATGAACCCCAACTGCGCCGTGACTCTCGCCTGGCTCGGTCTCTACGAAGGCTTCAGCGGAGACGTGACGAGGGGCGTTCCCCTGGCCGAGGCTGCGCTTCGCCGTAGCCCACTTGACCCCTCGCGTGGCTCGCTTCTCGCGGCGCTGGGGTTCGCGCAATTCGCCGTGCGGAACTACGCGGCCGCCGCCGAGGCGGCCGAGGCCGCGCTCGCCGAGGCGGCAGGGAGCGCGACGCCGCTGATCCTCGGAGCGATCGCCTGGGTGGGCGCGGGGCGCCTCGACCGGGCCGCGGCGGCCTTCGTCCGGGTCCAGGAGATCGCGCCGTCGCTGGTGGAGGCGCGACTGGCCGGGAGCTGGCTGACCTCGAACCCCGACTACCTCGCGCGGGCGCATACCTTCTTCCGGGTGGCCGCCGGCGTGGCCCCGCCCGAGGCGGCCGACGCGCTGCGGTAGAAGCTGCCGGTCGGGATTTAGATCATTTTAGCCGCACTGGGTGACGAAGGCCACGGGTGCCGCCCACACTCCGACCCGCGGGGACGGCGCGGATGCCGTGTCCGCCGATCCGAGGGAGGGTCCACCTATGCCGTTCTACCTCTATCAACTGGCCTATTCCGGCGAGGCCATCAAGGCCATGGTCGCCAATCCGTCCGACCGCGAGGCTGCGGCGCGCAAGCTGGTCGAGGCGCTCGGTGGCAAGTTGCACCACCTGTTCTTCGCCTTCGGCGAATACGATGTCGTCTGCCTGATCGAAGGCCCTGACGACACCTTCATGATGGCGGGGGCCGCAGCGGTTGCCTCGGCCGGCACCGTTTCGAAGTCGGCGACGACCAAACTCATGACCTCGGCCGATGCGATGGCCGCTATGTCGAAGGCGGGCGAGATCACGGGCGCCTACCAGGCCCCGCATGCATAAGCCCTTCGGGGCGGCTGGAAGGCCCTCGGCCGACCGCCGTCCGCGATCTCCGGATTTGCAGGGAGCCTCCACATGACCTCGACCCCCGAGGCGATGCCGCACGATTGGATCACGCTGCATCGGCTGCGCTTTCCCTCGGCCGTATCGGCGCGGGAGCGGAGCTTCGACCCGGTGGCGGAAGCCGCATGCTGGCGGTTCTGTCCGCAGCATACGCCGGGCGAGGACGGCCTGGCGACGCTGACCTCGGACACCTGGGGCGGTCTCGGGATCTGGTCCAGCCGCGACGAGGCCGAGGCGATGCTGGCCGACCCGGGCGCCATAATGCCCTGCCTCTCCGAAGCCGTCACCTCCTGGCACTGCCTCGCGATGCCGATCTCGCATCGCGGGAAGGTCAACTGGCGCGGACCCGTCGAGGACGGAAGCGCGATCCGCGCAGCCCCTGACGATCCGGGCGGCCCGCTGGCGGTCGTCACTTCGGCAGGGTTCCTTTCCCGCGACGCCTCCATGCTGCCCCGCCTCCGGCGGTTCGTCGCAGGTGTGTCCGAGGTGATGGCGTGGTACGGCACCATGTCTGACAACATCCGCAACGACGTCTTCAACGGCCCGGACGGACGCGAGGGGTTCACCCTCTCGCTCTGGCGATCCGACGACGCCATGCGCGCGGCCGCCTACCAGCCCGGCCGCCACCGCGCCCGCATGGAGGACTCCCGCGACGGGCTGCTGATGGACTATTCGTCCTTCACCCGGCTGCGCGTCATCCGCAGCCACGGAGACTGGGAGGGCGACCCCCTGGCCGAGTTGCATGAGGGAGTTCCGGCATGACCCACGACATCGCCGCAACCGCCGCCGCCTACACCGCCGCATGGAACAGCGGCTCACCCGAGGCCGTGGCGTCGTTCTATGCCGAAGACGGCGGCATCGTCATCAACCGCGGCACGGCCTGGGAAGGCCGCGCCGGCGTCGCCGCGATGGCGGCGGGGTTCTTCGCGGACGTCCCGGACCTCAGCCTCGCCTGCGACGGGCTGCGCATCGCGGGCGATCACGTCGCCTATCTCTGGACCTTCACCGGCCACCATGGCGAAACCCGCAACCCCCTGCGCATATCCGGCTGGGAAGAGTGGGACCTTGATGCCGAAGGCAAGGTGGCCGCGTCGCGCGGTTGGTTCGATGCGGGGGATTACGCGCGTCAGGTGGGCGGATGAGACTGGATCGGGACTGCCCCAGCGACGTCCGGCGGCGCTCCGCCGCTTTGGGGAGACGGAGTTGACCACGGGAACGGCGGAGAAGAACGGCCGGCTCTGGGGCGCGCGCGCCCGCGACTGGGCCCAGGTGCAGGAGGGGCAGTTCGCCGCCGCCTATCACGCAGTGCTGACGCGCGCAGGCGTCCGGCCCGGCACCCGGCATCTCGACGCGGGCTGCGGGGCGGGCATGGCCGCGCGGCTCTCGGCCTCGCTCGGGATGGCGGTCGCGGGGATCGACGCTGCGGAGGGCATGCTCGAGATCGCGCGGGAGCGCACGCCGGGCGGCGACTTCCGGCAGGGCGACCTCGAGACGCTGCCGTTCGAAGACGATGCCTTCGACCTCGTCACCGGCTTCAACGCCTTCCAGTTCGCGGCCGACGCCGCGCGGGCGCTGCGGGAGGCCGGGCGCGTGACGCGGCCCGGCGGTGCGGTCATCATCATGACCTGGGGCGATCCCGAAGGCATGGAGGCCGCTTCCCTCGTCGCCGCGATGAAGCCTCTCCTGCCGCAGCCGCCACCCGGGGCGCCGGGCCCGTTCGCGCTTTCCGACGAAACCGCGCTCCGCGCCTTCGCGGCCGCGGGCGGACTGACCCCGGTCGAGGTCTTCGATGTCGAAACGCCCTGGGCCTACCCCGACGAGGTTACCGCCCTGCGCGGCATCGGCTCCTCCGGTGTCGCCGTGGCCGCCGCGCTGCACGCGGGCGAGGCCGCCGTCGAGGCGGCGAACCGGACGGCTCTCGCGCCGTTCCGGCGTGCCGACGGCAGTTACCGCGTGGGCGCGCGCGCCCGCTGTCTCGTTGCCGCCCCCTGACAGGGGCGGAGGTCAAGATGCCCGACGAAGCGGGGCACCGCGAACACGAAGGAAGAGCCATGAACGACCTGGAGAAGACCGTCCGACAGTTCCACGAATCATGGGACCTGCGCGAACCGGAACGCGGCGCCGCCGTCATCGCGCCGGATTGCCGGTTCGAGGATGTGGCGCGCGGCGAGGCGCAGATAGGCCCCGACGGCTATCGCGCCGATTACCATCGGTGGCGCGCGGCTTTTCCGGACGGCGAGGTCAAGGTCGTAACCGTGATTACCGGAGGCGACGGGCCCGACGGCTGGGCGGTCGTCGAGTTCCTCAATCGCGGAACGCAGACCGGAACGCTACATTCGAGCCTTGGGGATTTTCCGCCCACGGGACGACGAATGGAGGTACGCTACTGCTCCGTCATGCGCGTCGAGAACGGCAAGGTGGTCGAGGGGCGCGACTACTATGACAGCACCAGCATCGCGCTACAGCTGGGGCTGGTGTCATGAGAGCTGCTGCCGCCTCCCGAGGTAACTGCAACAGGAGATGCCGATGAACCTGCCCGCCTTCTTCGATGCCATGCCCGCCCTCGACGTGCCGTTTCCCGAGGACGTGGTCAGCACCCAAGCCGTCCGCTCCGACGCGGGGCTCGTGGCGTTCTTCCGCTTCCACGAGGACATGGACCTGCCGCCCCATTCCCACGGTCCCCAATGGGGCACGGTGATCGCAGGCGAGATCGTCTTCACCGTCGGCGGCGAGACGCGCACCTATGGCCCCGGTGACAGCTACGACATCCCGGCGGGCGTCGAGCACGGCGCGCGGATCCGGTCGGGGACAGTTGCGATGGACGTCTTCGCGGAGACGGACCGCTATCCGCTGAAGGCACGCTGAGATGGCCGTCGCCATTGCCCGTGCGGAGACGCCCGAGGATCTGGACGCGGTGCGCGGCCTGATCCGGGAATTCCATCACTGGGCGATGACCAAGGTCTCGCCGGGAACTGCACCCCCAACCTTCGCGAACATGGACGCCGAACTGGCCGCACTTCCGGGCATTTTCGGCCCGCCTGCGGGATGCCTCCTGCTGGCGCGGCTGAACGGCGAGCCGGCGGGTTGCCTTGCCTTCTTCGGGCGCGAAGCCACGACGATGGAGGTCAAGCGGATGTATGTCCGTCCCGCGGCGCGCGGCCACCGGATCGGGGAGCGGCTGGTCACCGACATTCTGGCTGAGGCGCGGCGGCTGGGCTATCGCCGCTTCGTCCTGTCCAGCCACCATTCCATGCATCACGCTCACGCGATCTACCGCCGGGCGGGGTTCCGCGACGTGCCGCGCTCGGCGGACTTCCCCACCGCCGAACCCGACATCGCGATTTGCATGGAGATGATCCCTGCCAAGGACGCCCCTCAGGAGAGCCGCCTTGCCCGATAGCAAGGATCCTTTCGCCCACCACCCCGAACTGCGCGGCCGGATCGCGGACCCCGAGACCTCCTTCTTTCGGACGTTCAGCGTTGAGGCAATGATTGCAGAGGACCCCCATCTGGAGGCGTTGCGCGACTGGGTCCATACCGACGCGCAGCGCGAGGCGATCCGGGCCGAGGCCCTGGTTGGCCATTCGGGAGATCTGTGGATCTTCGGTTATGGGTCACTGATGTGGGACCCGGCCCTGAGCTTTGCCGAGGTGCGGCGCGCGCATGTCGCAGGCCATGCCCGCCGCCTGATCCTGGTCGATACCAGAGGCGGCCGCGGCACGAAAGAGGCGCCGGGCCTGTTCGCGACGCTCGATGCGGGCGACGGGTGCGAAGGGCTGGCCTTTCGGATCGCGGCGGAGGATGTCGAGACCGAGACCGAAGTCCTGTTCCGGCGCGAGATGATCGCGCCCGGCTACCTCGCCCGATTCATCCCCGCCCGGATCAGCGATGCGGATATCCGCGTGTTGGCCTTTGTCGCGGATCACGACGTTCCGGACGTGCGCCCCGAACTGACTTACGAGGAACAGATCCGCTATGTCGCTCATGGGGCGGGCGATCTTGGCACAAGCCGGGACTATCTTGCCAACATCGTTGGGCATTTCACGCATCTTGGGATTACCGACGACCACTGCACCGACCTCCTGCGCGAGGTGGACGCCTACCTTGCGGCGCAGGCCGAACAGGAGCCCGCCCGATGACCGCGCCGATCCCCTTCTTCGACGGCCATAACGACTTCCTGCTGCGGCTGATGAAGAGCCCCGCCCCGCGGGAGGAGACATGGCTCGGCACCGCTGGCCGGGGTCACCTCGATCTTGCCCGGATGAAGGAAGCGGGCTTCGCGGGCGGACTCTTCGCGATCTTCGTGCCGCCGGTGTCGAGCGGCCCGCCGCCCGATTTCAAGGCGCTGATGGCCGATCCGCCCTACGCCCTGCCGATGCCGCCCGAGATGACCCATGCGCAGGCCCAGCCCGACGCGCTGACCATGGCGGGCCTCCTCCACTGGATGGAGCGCGCGGCGCCCGAGGACTTCCGGGTCTGCCGGTCGGTCGCCGAGATCCGGGCGGCGATGGCCTCGGACGTGATCGCCGGCGTGATGCACATGGAGGGCGCCGAGGCGATCGGCCCCGACCTCGACGCGCTTTACCTCTTCCAAGACATGGGCCTGCGGTCGCTGGGCCCGGTGTGGAGCCGGCCCACGATCTTCGGCCACGGCGTGCCGATGGCCTTCCCCGGCAGCCCCGACATCGGGCCGGGCCTGACGGAGAAGGGCCGCGACCTCGTCCGGCTATGCGACGAGCTCGGCATCCTCATCGACCTGTCGCACCTGAACGAAAAGGGGTTCAACGACGTGGCCCGCGTCTCGACCGCGCCGCTCGTCGCCACCCATTCCAACGCGCATGCGCTCTGCAACAGCCCGCGCAACCTGACCGATCGGCAGCTCCACATGATCCGGGAGCGCGGCGGCATGGTCGGCTTCAACTTCGCCACCTTCTACCTCAACGCGGACGGTCGGGCGACCAGCGATACAGGCTGGGACGTCATGCTGCGCCACCTCGACCACCTGATCGCGCATGCGGGCGAGGATCATGTGGGGATCGGGTCCGATTTCGACGGCTGCGTCCTGCCCGACCTGATCGGCGACGTCGCCGGCGTGCCGCGCCTTCTGCAGGCGATGGCGGCGCATGGCTATGGCGACGACCTGATCGCCAGGATCGCGCGGGAGAACTGGCTCGCCTGCCTCGAGCGGTGCCTGAAGGGATGTCGGCCATGACGAAACCCGCCAGGATTCCGCCCTTGCGCCTGACCCGCGCTCTCATCGACCGGATGCCGCCGCGCACAGACGAACGTGGGCCGGTCTTGCTTGAGGACCCCCCGCCGGAGGTTTATGAACAGAACGCGGCCGATATCCTCACATGGTTGGGTCCGTCCGGCGATGTTTTGGGTCTTCGCAGCGGGCTCCCTTATCTGGAACCCGCGCATGGAGGTGGCCGAGCGCCGTGCCGCTCATGTCGCGGGATGGCGCCGGGCGTTCTGCCTCGCCGACCGGCGCTTTCGCGGCTGCCCGTCGATGCCGGGGCTGATGATGTCGCTCGACCGGGGCGGCGCCTGTTCAGGTGTCGCGCTCAGGATGGACACCGGCGACGATCCGCAGGCCGCTCTGGTGAGCCTACTGCAAAAGGAGCCTCCGCTTCCTCCTGAACGGGTGACGGCCGCAACCGACGCCGGTTCCGTGCAGGCGATCCTCTTCGCCGCCGATCCAAGATTTCCGCTCTACAGTCCAGAGCCCGACATCGACGAGCTTGCCGACATCCTTGTCTCCGCCGTGGGGCACATCGGAACGATGGCCGAGTATCTCTTGAACACCGTCATCGAACTGGAACGGGCCGGCATTCACGACGTCCATCTCTGGCGCCTGCAGGAGATGGTGGCGGAGCGGCTTGAACGTCTGCCGGAGCCAATGGCCACCACACTCGGTCTGGCTTCCGGAGGACAGCCCGGAGATCAGAACATTCCGCCAAGCGAGTAAATGCCAATGCCCATCAGTCTTCATTCCAGCACCGAGCGGCCTGCCCGCGCCGACATCGATCCGCTGCTGACCGCCAATTACGAGGAACTGCAGCCAAGGCTTGCCGAAATCGACAATCCGTCCCTCGATATCCCGATCTGGATCGCGGGCTTCTGGAGCCACGCCGATAAATACCTTCCGCCCGACGGCCGCACCTGGATCGTGCGTGACGAGGCCGGGCGCGCGGTCGGCTAGGGCACGCTGCGCCGGGTGCGACCAGATGCGGGCGAGATGAAGCGGCTCTTCGTACTGCCCGACGCCCGCGGCCGCGGCATCGCACGGCGTCTGGTGCAGGCGCGGATCGACGACGCACGCGGCATGGGCTTGCGGCACCTGCTGGCCGACACGGTGCGCACCAACGTGGAGATGCAATAGCTCTACCTGAGCTTCGGCTTCCGCTTCATCGACGCCTGCCCCGGAAGCGGCACGGCCCGCGCCGACCCGAAGGCGGCCGCGAGCCTCACGTTCATGCAACTCGACCTTTGACCCCAAAAGAATGGAGACCCAGATGACAGCATCCGGCCACCGATGCCCTTTCCCCAGGCGTCGGGCCGCACGAACATGCGTTTGATCTCCACCGTCGTCGCGTCCTGCCCGTAGAAGGCGACGCAGCCCGCGGGCGCGCCGTCCAGCCGCGCCATAAGCAAGCAGCCGGCGGGCGGCCTGAAGCGTCCGGGCAGGCCGCCGAGTTCCTTTTCGAGATCGGCGAAGACCGAGGGA
>Ga0102932_1000924_pt1 | contig 15175 bp, 15 predicted proteins | sample SalPonR1_C_D2_MG_FD_78212 | JGI IMG/M metagenome (GOLD analysis project Ga0102932, IMG submission 78212) | Salt pond soil microbial communities from South San Francisco under conditions of wetland restoration - Salt Pond MetaG R1_C_D2_MG | ecosystem: Environmental > Aquatic > Marine > Intertidal...
ACCTGCTGACGTTGCAACCCGTCCTGCGAGCCGCACAAATCGCAGGGGATAATTGGGTAATTCATCGACTTCGCGAACTTTTCACAGTCAGCCTCGGCCACAAAAGCCAGCGGACGGCACACGTGAAGGTCGCCCTCTTCGTTCAATAGCTTTGGCGGCATGGTGGCCAGCCGCCCACCGTGGAAAAGGTTCATGAAAAAGGGTTCAAGAATGTCGTCGCGGTGATGGCCCAGTATCACGGCAGAACAGCCTTCTTCACGGGCAACGCGGTACAGGTTGCCACGCCGCAAGCGCGAGCATAGCGCGCAAAAGGTCCGGCCCTGCGGCACCTTATCGACCACGACGGAGTAGGTGTCTTGATATTCAATGCGGTGCGGAACGCCCATTTTCTCAAGGAACTTCGGCAGAACCGTCGCCGGGAAACCCGGCTGCCCCTGATCCAGATTGCAGGCCAGAATCTCAACCGGCAAAAGCCCGCGCCATTTCAACTCGTGCAGAACGGCCAACAGGGTGTAGCTGTCCTTGCCACCTGACAGGCAAACCAGCCATTTGGGGGGCGTATCACTTTGTTCGACCATGCCGAAATGATCAATCGCCTCGCGCGTTTGGCGCACGATGCGTTTGCGCAGCTTCTTGAACTCGGTGGTCGAGGGGGCACCGGCAAAGAGCGGATGGATATCTTGGGCGTCGTCCAACATAGGGCGGCTTTAGTCGGTTTGCCCAAATCGGACAAGAGGCCACGTTTTGCACGTTTTGTAAGAAAACCGGGTGGTCTAGAGGAATGTGTATCCATCATGAGTGCAATTGCGAGAGATCACCATGAAGAAAGGCTAGCGACAAGGCCTGGTTGAGTGACTATGATCCAGACATGTCCGGTGATTTGAAGTTCCCACCATCAGAGCGTGGCCTGTGTGTGACAGAATGGAGCAGAATTCTGGAATCTGGCGAGCAATTGATGTGGACAGGCCGCCCGGATTACGGGCGCAGGTTTTTCCAGATCGTGGGGCATGAGCGTTATTGGCATCTAGGGCATGCATTGGCAATTGTCGCGTTGTGGTCTGTTTTGCCGTTTCTGAAAGACGAAAAGGCGCAGGATGCGGTGTGGTTCTTTGGAATGGTCACCATGATACTGCTGCTGTTGTCGGTCGCAATCGCACGTTTCCGCGCGGATATTCTGGGCAGTCTTTTTTATGCTGTAACCGACAGGCGCGCGGTGGTGCTTCGGAAGGGGCGCAACGTGTTTTTAAGGATGCGCAGCTATGTTGCGTCATGTCCACATCGGGAGACCTATCCCTATGCGATCATAAAAGGACGTCCCTATGATACGGTGCGCGTCGGGTCCATGCTGTCAGTGGATGTTGTGCAGCCTTTCGGGCTTGGTTTGTTCCATGATGGGTGGGATCCGCTGAGACTGCGGGGCATTGTGCCGATCAGTTTTGAAAATATCCAAGACGCGCCAAGGGTGCATGACGCGATCCTGACGCTGGCAAAAGCTGCGTCGATGAGGCGGCGCGCATAGCGACTGCGTCGGACGGAGCTATTCCGCGTCCTTGTTCTCAATCAACGCGGCAATAATCGCCTTGGCGCTATCGGAGTTCCAATGCGCATCGCCGCGCATGCGGGCGATTTCCTGACCTTCGGGGTTGAGGATCACGGTGATCGGCAGGCCGAACACTCCCATTTCACGGGCGATCTGGCTTTTGGGGTCGCGATGCAGCGGCAGGTTGTCGACGCCAATCTCGTCAAAGAATGTTTTCATCGCGGGCGGCGGATTGCGGCCTGTGGCAAGGGTGACAACTTCGAACGTGTCGCCGCCAAGCTCGGTCTGAAGCTCGGACAGCATGGGCATTTCCTTGCGGCAGGGCGCGCACCATGTGGCCCAGAAATTCAGCACGACATATTTGCCCTGGTAATCGGCCAGCGTGCCGGTGGAGCCGTCGACCTGTTCAAAGGCGGTGGTAGACACCGCCTGTGGCGTGTCGTGGAAGTTCAGTTTTCTCATGTCGCCTTCGCGCAGCGCCTCAAGCGCGGCAGTATCGGCCAAGGCGGCGTTTGCACCAAATGCAAGCGCCATATAAAGGAGACCATAGCGAATGAATTTCATTTTCCCTCCGAAGGGCTGAGACAAACATGACTGACACGACCTCGAACCAAATGTGGGGCGGCCGCTTTGCCGCCGGGCCGGATGCGATCATGGAGGCAATTAATGCCTCGATCGGGTTCGACAAGCGGATGGCGGCACAGGATATCGCCGGGTCGCGCGCCCATGCCGCTATGTTGGCGGCCACAGGCATCGTAAGTGATAGTGATGCCAAGGCGATGAGGGAAGGGCTGCTCACGGTCTTGTCAGAGATCGAGGGTGGAACTTTTGAATTTTCCACCGCGCTGGAAGACATCCACATGAACGTGGAGGCACGTCTGAAAGAGATAATCGGCGATGCGGCGGGCCGTTTGCACACAGGCCGCAGCCGCAACGACCAGGTGGCGACCGATTTCAAGCTTTGGGTGCGTGATCAGCTGGATGCCACTGAAACAGGGCTGCTGGCCTTGATCGACGCACTTTTGACGCAGGCCGAGGCCGGGGCCGATTGGGTGATGCCCGGCTTTACCCATCTGCAAACCGCGCAGCCCGTCACATGGGGGCATCACATGATGGCCTATGTGGAAATGTTTGGCCGTGACCTGAGCCGGGTGCGCGGTGCGCGCGCGCGGATGAATGAATGCCCCTTGGGGGCGGCGGCGCTGGCGGGCACGTCTTTTCCGATTGACCGTGAGATGACGGCGAAGGCGCTGGGCTTTGACCGGCCGGCCGCCAATTCGCTGGATGCGGTCAGTGATCGGGATTTCGCGCTGGAATTCCTGAGCACGGCCAGCATTTGCGCCATGCACCTGAGCCGGTTTGCCGAAGAGTTGGTGATCTGGTCGTCGGCGCAGTTTCGCTTTGTGGCGCTGTCGGACCGGTTTTCGACCGGGTCCAGCATCATGCCGCAAAAGAAAAACCCCGACGCCGCAGAATTGATCCGCGCCAAGATTGGCCGGATTTTCGGGGCGAATGTGGCGCTGATGACAGTGATGAAAGGGCTGCCGCTGGCCTATTCCAAGGACATGCAGGAAGACAAAGAGCAGGTCTTTGACGCCGCAGACACCCTGATGCTGGCACTGGCCGCGATGGAGGGCATGGTCCGCGATATGTCGGCCAACCGCGATAACCTTGAAGCCGCCGCCGGATCGGGCTTTTCGACAGCGACGGATTTGGCCGATTGGTTGGTGCGGGTGCTGAACATGCCGTTCCGCGATGCGCATCACGTGACGGGGTCACTGGTGGCGCTGGCCGAGGGCAAGGGATGTGATCTGCCCGATCTCAGCCTTGCGGATATGCAATCGGTTCATGGCGATATCGACGCGTCGGTCTATGATGTATTGGGCGTGCATAATTCGGTCGCCTCGCGCAGCAGCTATGGCGGCACGGCGCCGGAACAGGTGCGCGCGCAGATCGCCCGCTGGAAGGAGACCTTGGGATGAAACAAGCTGTGACAATGCTGGCGCTGACCGCAATGGTCGCGTTGGCCGGATGCGGCGCCGATGGCGAACCCATTCGTCCGACGACGCAGGCCAAAGTCGGTGTCGGCTCAAACGGGGTGACCGGCTCGGTCGGGACAACCTTGACGCGCGGCAATGTCAGCGTTGGCTTGGGCATCGGCCTATGAGACTTATCTGGCTGTTGCTGGCCATTTGGGGCGCGGTCCATCCGATGAGTTGGTTCATCGCGTGGTTCCGCGAGCACGGCTTTGATCTGATGGGCATGGTCGATGCGTGGCACGCCAATGCCGCGACCAGCGGCTTGGTCTGGGATCTGACCATCGCCGCCGTGGCGCTGACTGTATGGATCGCATGGGAGTGCGCCACGCGGCGGGCGTGGCTGGGCCTGATCGCTATTCCGGCCACGTTCTGCATTGGGGTCAGTTGCGGCCTGCCGCTCTATCTGTTCTTGCGGTCCGGACGCGTGGCACGGGATGGTATGTGAGTATTTTTGGAACAATGAAGCGGGGGTAAGGCGCCTGTGATTGCAACCGCCGTGCGCGGTGGTAAGAGGCGGGGTGAACAAGAAGGGCGCGGGCCATGGACCATTTTCTTTATCGCGACGGGCAGCTTTATGCCGAGGATGTGCCGGTGGCCGAGATTGCCGCAAAGGTGGGCACGCCGTTTTATTGTTATTCGACGGCCACGCTGACGCGCCATTTCCGCCTGTTTGATGAGGCGTTGGAGGGCACCGAGCATCTGGTGTGCTATGCCATGAAGGCCGCCAGCAATCAGGCGATCCTGAAAACTCTGGCTGGGCTGGGCGCGGGGATGGATGTGGTTTCGGGCGGCGAATATGCGCGTGCCAAGGCCGCCGGTGTGCCCGGTGAGCGCATCGTGTTTTCCGGCGTCGGCAAGACTTGTGAAGAAATGCGCATGGCGCTGGAAGGTGGGATTCGGCAATTCAACGTCGAAAGCGAGCCGGAAATGGCCGCATTGAACGCGATTGCACTGGAGTTGGGCGTAAAAGCCCCGATTGCCGTGCGTGTGAACCCCGATGTCGATGCCAAGACCCATGCCAAGATCGCCACAGGCAAAAGCGAGAACAAGTTTGGCATTCCGATCACGCGGGCCAAAGAGGTCTATGCCGAGGCCGCGGCCATGCCGGGGCTGGATGTCATCGGTATAGACGTGCATATCGGCAGCCAGTTGACCGAGCTGGAGCCGTTCCGGCTGGCTTATGAGAAGGTGGCCGAGTTGACCGAAGCGTTGCGCGCCGAGGGTCATGATATCCGGCGGCTGGATCTGGGCGGCGGTTTGGGCATTCCCTATGCCCGCTCGAACGAGGCACCGCCGTTGCCCACGGATTATGGCCGGTTGATCAAGGATACGCTGGGCCATTTGGGCTGCGAGATCGAGATTGAGCCGGGGCGTCTGGTTGTTGGTAATGCCGGGATCCTGGTTAGCCAAGTCATCTATGTGAAATCCGGTGAGGGGCGCGATTTCCTGATCCTTGACGCGGCGATGAACGATCTGATCCGCCCGGCGATGTATGACGCGCATCACGATATCGAGCCGCTGATCCAGCCCGCGCCGGGGGCAGAGCAGGTGCCGTATGATATTGTTGGCCCGGTCTGCGAATCGGGCGATACCTTTGCCAAGGCCCGGATGATGCACGACTTGGCCGAGGGGGATCTGGTGGCGTTTCGCAGTGCCGGGGCCTATGGCGCAGTGATGGCGAGCGAGTATAATACACGGCCCCTGATCCCCGAAGTTTTGGTGCATGGGCATCAATTCGCCGTCATTCGGCCCCGTCCGACCTTTGACGAGATCATAAATCGCGATACCATCCCCGAATGGCTGTGACGCAAGTGGTGTGTCCGGCCATGTGAATGGAGCGGACCATGCCACGGCAAACGACCCCTCTCACACCGGTTTTGGCCCGGCTAAAGTGGCCCCTGACCCTGACTTGGGCGGGGTTGATCGCCGAGCGCGTCGTGCGCGCCTTTTGGCCCTTGTGGTGTCTGATCGCACTGTGCGTGGCGGCGTTGATGCTGGGGCTGCATGATCTTTTGCCGCTTGAGGTTGTCTGGGCGCTGAGTGTGGCTGCGTTTCTGGGCAGTCTGATCTTTGTCTACTCCGGCGCGCGCGCTTTTCGCTGGCCCGTGCGCGCGGTTGCCGTTGCGCGGCTGGATGCCAGTCTTCCGGGGCATCCGCTGACGGCGTTGCGCGATGCGCAGGTGATTGGTGGTGGCGATCCCGCGTCAGAGGCCCTGTGGCGCGCGCATCAGGCCCGGATGGCCGAGCGCGCCGCGCAGGCGCAGCCTGTGCAGCCGGATTTGAAACTGGCGCGACGCGACCCGTTTGGCTTGCGTTATGTTGCATTGCTGGGGCTGATCGTGGCGCTGCTGTTCGGCTCGGTCTGGCGGGTTGGAACCGTCGGAGAGCTGCGCCCCGGTGGTGCTGCGGCTTTGGCAAGTGGGCCGGCATGGGAGGGGTGGATTGAACCTCCGGCTTATACCGGGTTGCCCAGCCTGTATTTGAACGATCAGCGCGGCCAGATTGGTGTGCCCGAGGGCAGCCGCATCACCTTGCGCCTCTATGGTGAGGTCGGGGCGTTGAGTGTCGCCGAGACCGTATCGGGCCGGACCGACGATATCGGCGCGGCAACCCAGCCCGAGCAAAGCTTTGATGTGGCGCAGTCCGGGCTGTTGCAAATCGACGGCCCCGGTGGCCAAAGCTGGGACATCACAGCCCAGGCCGATGCGCCCCCAGGCGTTGAGATTTTGGAAGACGGCCGCGAGACGACCTTTGACGGCCAGATGAGCCAACCCTTTCGCGCCATCGACGATTACGCTGTGACCGCTGGCACGGCGACCTTCCGTTTGGACATGCCAGCGGTTGATCGGCGTTTCGGCTTGGCCACCGAGCCTGAGCCGCGCAGCCCGATCGAGCTGGATCTGCCGATGCCGATCACTGGCGATCGGGCCGAATTCACGGAAACCTTGATTGAAAACCTGTCGCAGCATCCATGGGCACATTTGCCGGTGACGTTGCAGGTGCAGGTCGAGGATGCGGCGGGCAATGTCGGCCAGAGCCCACCAAAGGCAATGGCCTTGCCCGCGCGGCGGTTTTTCGATCCGCTGGCGGCGGCGGTGATCGAGCAGCGGCGCGATTTGCTGTGGTCCAAGGCCAATGCCAAGCGGGTCACGCAAGTGTTGCGCGCGGTCTCGTACAAGCCCGAAGATGGTCTGTTTCGCCGTGAGGCGGATTACCTGAAATTGCGCGTCATCCTGCGGCGGCTGGAAACCTTGGTGCAGACGGACGGCTTTGATGATCCGGCGCGGGATCAGATCGCCCAGGCCCTATGGGATTTGGCGCTGACTCTGGAAGAAGGCGATATCGGTGACGCCTTGGAGCGTATGCGCGCGGCCCAAGAACGGCTGAGCGAAGCCATGAAAAATGGCGCCAGTCAGGAGGAAATCGACCGTCTGATGCAAGAGTTGCGTCAGGCGACGGCTGATTACATGCGCCAAAAGATGCAACAGGCGCAGCGTGAGCAGCAAGAGGGCGGCGACCCCCAGCAGGGCGAAATGGATCAAGACATGATGCGCATGACCCAGCAAGATTTGCAGGACATGATGGATCGTATTCAAGAGTTGATGGAGCAGGGGCGCATGGCCGAGGCGCAGCAAGCTTTGGAAGAGTTCCAGCAGATGATGGAAAACATGCGCGTCACCCAAGGCCAAGGGGGCCAGCAGGGTCAAAGCCCCGGCCAGCAAGCGATGGAAGGTCTGGCCGAGACGTTGCGCGATCAGCAAGGCCTGTCTGACGAGGCGTTCCGCGATTTGCAGGAACAGTTCAACCCCGATGCCCAAGCCGGTGAGCGGCAGGGCAATCAAGGCCGCAATGGCGGGCAGGGGCGTGGTCAAAGCCATGAACAACAGGGCCAGCAGGGCGAGGGCCAGGGCGGCCAACAACCCGGCCAGCCCGGTGAGCAAGGCGGCCAACCCGGACAAGAGCAAGCCGAGCGCGGGAATGGTGCGGGCGGCGATCTGGCTGAGCGTCAAGAGGCGCTGCGTCGCGAATTGGAGCGTCAGCGCGGCGGGCTGCCCGGAGGCGGATCCGAGGCCGGCGATGCAGCGCGCGAGGCGCTGGAGCGGGCCGAACGGGCGATGGAAGGCGCGGAACAGGCGTTGCGCGGTGATGACCTGCCCGAAGCGCTAGACCGCCAGTCCGAGGCGATGGAGGCCCTGCGCGACGGAATGCGCAATCTGGGCGAGGCCATGGCCGAAGCTAACCGCGAACAACAAGGCGGACAGGGGCAGGCACGCGGCCAGCCGGGCCAACAGCAGTCCGACCCGTTGGGTCGCCGTTCGGGTGATGGCAATCAGGTGGGCACGGAGGATTCACTGTTGCAGGGCGAAGATATCTATCGCCGTGCGCGCGAACTGCTTGACGAGATCCGCCGACGGTCCGGGGATGGTGAGCGCCCGGAGGTCGAGCTGGACTACCTCAAGCGGCTGTTGGACCGGTTCTGAGCCTCAAACCTGTCTGGCGCGTATCCGTCAGGATGATTTTGCCTAGCCCAAGAAGGACGTGATCGTCCTGTTCAGCAGGCTGCGCAAGCTATCTATGGTGGTCACGTAGCTGGTCATTGGGCTTTCGAGCGCCGGGTGCATTCCTGCGATCTGCGGGGCGAATACGTAGATCAGCGTCAAACCGGCGAATAGAAGCACCGAAAGAAAAAACCCACGCCGAAACCCGCCGGATTTATTTCGACTTGTCTGTTGGGCCGCATCTTGTGCGATAGCGGTTTCGGGTCTGGAGCTTGGATTGGAATCGAGCGAGGAATTGATTTCGTCGATATCCGGCAACAAATTGCGGCGCGAATCCGGGTCTATATCGGCTTCGCCATCGTCTTCGATGGCTGGGCTTTGGGGCTTGGCAGCCAAGGGCTCCGGCGCTTGCGGCGAAGTTTGATCTGCGTCTAAACCACGTAGCCGCGCCATGCGTTCGCGGGCTTCGCGGGTGCGTTGATCTTCGCCGCTATCATCAAGGCCCATTTCGGTCTGGGTTTCCAAACTGCCCCCATCTGCTGCGCGGGCCTGTTGTTCGCGTTCGGCCTCTTCGCGCAGAAGGTCACGGATGGCGGGGTCAAGCTCGCGGCGCGTTGCGCTTTCGGTGGGCTGATCTTGGGTCTGGTCGTGATCGTCGCTGTTATCGTCCCAGTTGTCCGGGTCACTCTCGGACGATATTTCGTTATCGTCTGTTTCCACCGGTTGGTCGTCTTGTTCGTCGGGTATGGCGTCATAGTCGGCGTCGGGGTCGATTGCGTCTGTGTCACCTTCAGGATATTCGTCAGCGTGTTCGGTGGTGTCTGGCGATGGCTCGCCCTCGGGCGGCATGTGATCGGGATGATGCTGAAACCATGTGTCGCCGCAGTTGGAACACTGCACATCGCGCCCGGTTTTCGGGATCACTTCGTCGGGCACTTCGTATTGTGCCCCGCAATTTGGGCAAGTCAGCCTCATTCTGCCACCTGTCGCCTGCCAGCGGTATCCGCCTGTTTCTCCTGTTGATACAATAGGCGGTAACATGCTGTTGCGAAAGGGCAAAGCAAATCGCGCCTGTAATCATTGCACAACTGTGTTCCGTAAGGCATTTAAGGTCAGCAGTTTGCGCGCGAGGGAACAGGTTTGATCGAGCTGGAAAATGTCGCCTACAGTTACGGTGGGGGGGAATTGCTGAGTGATGTCTCGTTGCAGCTTCAGCCCGGATCGTTCCATTTCCTGACCGGCCCGTCCGGTGCGGGCAAGACCACCTTGCTCAAGCTATGCTATGGGGCTTTGTTGCCCACAGCGGGAGATGTTCGCCTGTTTGGCACGGATGTGCGCGGCATGGACCGCGACGATATCGCAATGACCCGACGCCGGATCGGCGTTGTGCATCAAGATTGCCAGTTTCTGGACCACCTCAGCGTGTCGGACAATATCGCCCTGCCCTTGATGGTGTCGGGGCGCGATTTACTGACTGAGGGCGCGAATTTGAAGGAATTGACGAATTGGGTGGGGCTCAAGGCCCGGGCCGAGGCACGCCCACCTGAACTGTCGGGTGGCGAACGCCAGCGCGCGGCGCTGGCCCGCGCGATCATCATGTCGCCCGATATGGTTTTGGCTGATGAACCCACGGGCAATGTCGATTGGGACATGTCGCAGCGCCTGTTGCGCCTGCTGGTCGAGTTGAACCGAATGGGCAAAACCATCATGATCGCCACCCATGACCTTGCCCTGATCCGCGCTGCCAAGGCCCAAGTTCAGGCCCGCGTTCTGCGGATTTCAAACCGGCGACTACATTTCGCGGGGGCGGACCTGTGAGACCTGATCTTGCCAAAATTGGGGAATTGATCGTGGGGGATGCGCAGGCCGACCGGGTTGTGCCGCCCACCGGATTTACCGCGCAATTGACCTTGTTCAGCGCTGCCGCGATGGCGTTTCTGGCCGTTTTCGCGCTGGCGCTGTCTCTGGCCACCGGGCGGCTGGCCGATCGTTGGGGCGATGAATTGGCGCGCAGCTCGACCGTGCGGATTTCCGCGCCCGAAGGCCAGTTGGCGGCACAGACCGACGCCGCGTTGAAATTGCTCAACAGCACACGGGGCGTGGCCAGCGCCCGCGCGCTGGATAAAGATCAACAGCGTGCCCTGCTTGAACCGTGGTTCGGGCCTGACCTACCGATTGAAACCCTGCCCATCCCGCAGTTGATCGAGGTGATTGAGGAAGACGAGGGCTTTGATCCGCAAGGCTTGCGCCTGCGCCTGTCGGCCGAGGTGCCGGGCGCTGTGTTGGACGATCACACCCGCTGGAGGCGGCCACTGGCGGATGCGGCGGGCCGCTTGCGGCTGTTGGGCTGGCTTTCGCTTTTGCTTATTGGCGGGGCTACGGCTGCGATGATCACGCTGGCGGCCAATGCGGCCTTGGCGGCCAATGCGCAGGTGATCAGCGTTTTGCGGCTGGTCGGTGCGCGCGACGGGTATATTGCGCGGGCGTTTGTGCGGCGCTTTACCTTGCGGGCGTTGACCGGCGCCGCCGTTGGGATGGTGCTGGGATATGCAGCAATCTTTTTGTTGCCCTCGGCGCAGGCCGAAGGTGGGTTTTTGACCGGTCTTGGCTTTCAAGGCTGGCACTGGATCTGGCCGCTGCTTATCCCGCTGCTGGCGGCGACGGTTGCCTTTGCCGCGACGCGTGCGGCGGCGATCAAGACGTTGAAGGATATGCCATGAGCCATGCCGTTCAATGGGTGCGTTCTCTGATCTTTGTGGTCAATATCTATGCGATGATGGCGATCATGGGGATCGTCTTTTTCCCTTGGGCGCTGGTCAGCCGCCGCGGTGCGCAGGCGGCGTGCCACATGTGGTGCCGCTGGGTGCGATGGACAGCGCGCTGGATGGTGGGCTTGCGCACCGAAGTGCGTGGCACCCCGCCCACCGATGAGGTTCTGATCGCAGCCAAACATCAATCCTTTCTGGACATCATCCTGATTTTTGGCGCGGTGCCGGCGGGCAAATTCATTATGAAGCGTGAATTGATGTGGGCGCCGGTGATCGGGCAATACGGGCTGAGAATTGGATGTGTGCCGGTGGACCGCGGCAAGCGCAGTCTGGCGATAAAGCAGATGGTTTCGGATGTTGCGAAGGGTCGCCAGCAGCCGGGACAGTTGATCATCTACCCGCAAGGCACCCGCATCGCGCCCGGCGTCCATGCGCCCTACAAGGTGGGCACGGGCGTGTTGTATGAAGAACTGGGTCAGGATTGTGTGCCGGTCGCGGCCAATGTGGGCCTGTTCTGGCCGCGCAAGGGGATCATGCGGAAACCGGGCACAGCGGTTGTGGAGTTTCTGCCGCGCATCCCCGCTGGCGCGTCGCGCGCGACCTTTATGGCGCAATTGGAGGACGAGGTGGAAACCGCTTCGAAGGCTTTGATGCGGGAGGCTGGTTTTGACCCCGAAGGTTGAGTATATTCACGACATTGCCGAGCTTGAGTTGCTTTACCCCGCGCCGAGTGCGGCCAGCCTGCGCAAAGTCGCGACGCGTCTGACCCCGCTTTATCGCAAATGGATCGCCAAATCACGGTATTGCATCCTGTCCACTGTCGGCCCCGCTGGCACCGATGGAAGCCCGCGTGGCGAGGATGGACCGGTGGTGACCGAGTTGGACCCGCAAACACTGGCCATGCCCGATTGGCGTGGCAACAATCGGCTCGACAGCTTGCGCAACATCGTCAGTGACGGGCGAATTTCGCTGCTGTTCATGGTTCCTGGATCGGACATGGTTGTCCGGATCAACGGGCAGGCGCGGGTGACGGTGGATGAGCAAATCCGCGCCATGTTCAATCGCCAAGGCAAACGCCCTGTCACGGTGATTGTGATCAAGATCGCTGAAGTTTACGCGCAATGCGCCCGTGCCACGATGCGATCAGGACTGTGGGAGCGGGACGATAGCAAGGGATTGCCGACGATGGGGCAAATCCTTGCCGAGCAGACCGATGGCGAAGAAGGCGGCGGCGCCTATGACGCCGAGTGGACGGACCGGGCAATCAAGACGCTGTGGTGACGTAAGTGGTGACGAAAAAGGCGGCCTGATCAGGCCGCCTTTGACGTTTAAGCTTGGTCCTTGTCGCGCTCTTGCGTGCGCGCCTCGGGGGGCAAGGTCAGGCGTGGATCGCACCATCGCCGCAGGCCAAGGCCGCTTCGCGCACCGCTTCGGAATAGGTCGGGTGGGCGTGGCAGGTGAGGGCCAGGTCCTCGGCCGAGGCGCCGAATTCCATCGCGACGCAGATTTCATGGATCAGGTCGCCCGCCATCGGGCCAATGATATGCGCGCCAAGGATGCGGTCGGTGTCCTTGTCGGCAAGGATTTTGACAAACCCATCTGCGGCAAAGTTGGCCTTGGCCCGGCCATTGCCCATGAACGAAAACTTGCCGATCTTGTAGGCACGGCCCGCGTCCTTGAGCTCTTCTTCGGTCTGACCGACGCTGGCCACCTCGGGGTGGGTGTAGATCACGCCGGGAATAACGCCATAGTTCACATGGCCATGCTTGCCGGCGATCACCTCGGCGGCGGCCATGCCCTCATCCTCGGCCTTGTGGGCCAGCATTGGGCCGGCGATGGCGTCACCGATGGCGTAGATACCTTCCACATTGGTGCGCCATTGATTGTCGGTTTCGATCTGGCCGCGCTCGGACATCTTGACGCCAAGCGCGTCAAGGCCAAGGCCATCGGTAAAGGGTTTGCGGCCCGTGGCGACCAGCACAGTATCGGCGTCAAGCGTATGTTCACTGTCGTCTTTACGCAGCTTGTAATGCACCTTGGCCTTGGTTTTCATCGTCTCGACCGATTGAACGGCGGCGCCCATGATGAATTCAAGCCCCTGCTTTTTGAGCAGTTTCTGGAATTGTTTTTGCACCTCACCATCCATGCCGGGGGTGATGTGATCCAAAAATTCCACGACCGTGACCTCGGTTCCGAGACGGGCATAGACCGATCCGAGTTCCAGCCCGATCACGCCCGCGCCGATGACGACCATTTTTTTCGGGATCTTGGATAATTCCAGCGCGCCGGTGGAGGTGACAACGGTTTTTTCATCCACCTCAACGCCCGGAAGCGACGAAGAGTCCGAGCCGGTGGCGATGATGATGTTCTTGGCCTCGTGCACCTCGTCACCCACCTTCACTTTGCCCTTTTCGGGGATCGAGCCCCATCCCTTGAGCCAGTCGATCTTGTTCTTTTTGAACAGGAACTCGATGCCCTTGGTGTTCTGGCCGATGACGTCATCTTTGTAGGAGAGCATCTGCTTCCAATCGACGGACGGTGATTTTCCCTTGAGGCCCATCTTGGCAAAGTTATGTTCGGCTTCGTGCAATTGGTGGCTGGCATGCAGCAGCGCCTTGGAGGGGATGCAGCCGACGTTGAGGCAGGTGCCGCCCAATGTGTCGCGGCTTTCGACGCAGGCGGTTTTCAGGCCAAGCTGTGCGCAACGGATGGCGGCGACATAGCCGCCGGGGCCGGAGCCGATGACGATGACGTCATAATTTGCCATTTGGATGTCCTTTCGGTTGAGCGGGTTTGGGGGCGCTGCCCCCGTCGCCCGTTGGGCGACTCCCCCGGAGTATTTTGGGAACAATGAAGGTCATATCAGGGCTGCCAGAAGCATAAGCGTGCTGGCCAGAAAGCCCACGGCCCAGATCAGCGAGCGACCGGGCCGCCAGCCGAAGGCGTAGGCGGGGATGTAGAGCACGCGCGCGCCAAGATAGGTGAAGGCGAGCGTGGCGGTGAGGGGTGTTGATTTGTCGGCGAGCGTGACGACGACGCAGGCGATTGTGAAAAGGATCAGCCCTTCGAAGTGGTTGTCCATGGCGCGGCCAAGGCGGGCGGTGCGCTCGGACATTTGCTTTGATGGTTCGCGATCACGCGCGGACATGGTGTAGCCCGGCCCAAGTTCGAGGTTCGCGGGCACCGCGTAGAGGACGTATTGGACGACCTGGAGCAGCGCGGCGAGGGTGAGGGCGGTGAGTTCGGGGGTCATGGGTGTTCCGTGCGAAGGTGCGGTGCGCAGTGAATGCGCACCCTACGTGGTGTAGGGTGCGCTGTTTTACTTAATTCGAGCATGATCCGTCATAGACAAGAGCACCGGCCACGTTGGTTTTGCGATCAATTTTCCAGCCATCAGGGCATATGTTTTTTTTCGCAATAAATTTACCAATGTAGCTTAAGCGTGTGTCCTCTTGCAGCTGGGGGGCGACCAAGCCCTTCAGGTGGTTCTCGGGAAAAGCATGGCGAAAGGTTACTCTACCTTCTTGATCTCGCAGCACTGCTCCACTGCCTGATGCAATATCGAGGGCCGTGTTGGGTTGCCCGCTTACCAACGCTGCAGTTGTCGGATTGCAAGCTGACAACGCTAAGAAAGCCAAAGTGCACTTTATTGTGTGCATAGTTATACTCCCAGTGGCATAAGCGGTAAGAATTCCGCCCTAAGGCGGTGTCGGGTGGGAGTGTGCCCCACCCTGACCAATTACAAATCCATCAACAACCGGCGCGGATCTTCGAGCGCTTCTTTCACACGCACCAAGAATGTCACCGCGCCTTTGCCGTCGACGATGCGGTGATCGTAGCTAAGCGCGAGATACATCATCGGGCGGGCCTTGATTTCGCCGTTCACCACCATCGGCCGTTGCTGGATTTTGTGCATGCCCAAGATACCCGACTGTGGCGGGTTGAGGATGGGCGAGGACATCAGCGAGCCGTAGACGCCGCCGTTGGAGATGGTGAACGTCCCGCCCTGCATTTCGGCCATCGACAGTTTCCCGTCACGCGCCCGCGCGCCTTTTTCGGCGATGGCTTTTTCAATCGCGGCAAACGACATCGCGTCGGTGTCGCGGATCACCGGCACCACAAGGCCCGTGGGCGTGCCAGCGGCGATGCCCATATGCACGAAGTTCTTATAAACGATATCGGTGCCGTCGATTTCGGCGTTGACCTCGGGGACTTCTTTCAGGGCGTGGCAGCAGGCCTTGGTGAAGAAGGACATGAAGCCCAGCTTGACGCCGTGTTTCTTGAGAAACTCGTCTTTGTATTCGTTGCGCAGGGCCATCACCTCGGTCA
>Ga0102932_1000925_pt1 | contig 15169 bp, 11 predicted proteins | sample SalPonR1_C_D2_MG_FD_78212 | JGI IMG/M metagenome (GOLD analysis project Ga0102932, IMG submission 78212) | Salt pond soil microbial communities from South San Francisco under conditions of wetland restoration - Salt Pond MetaG R1_C_D2_MG | ecosystem: Environmental > Aquatic > Marine > Intertidal...
GCGAACGATGCGTTCAGCGCGATCAGCCACATCAGTGGTGCCAACAAATTGAATTTCATGTTGCGAAGCCTTGTCGAGGTTGCTGGTTGACTTAGGATCGTGCGACAAAAAAGTGTCGGGTACCTTTTGCGAGGAACTCGCCCTTCGGGTGCTTCGCACAAAAAGTACCCGACACTTTCTATCGCTCATTGCTTAAATGCTGCGAGCAACGGCTGGTTTTCGATGCCACGGCTTTCGCGACACGCTCGAATTTGCTTGACCTTGGCGGCAAGGCATGTTATCCATATCTGAAATCGATTTCATTTATGTATTTTCGGTTAGCACACGAGGCGTTCATTTAGAGGCCGAAACGCTTGCCAAATCGGATCGGGCCTGCAACCAGGCGTGGTGCGGATTCTTTGGATTTACCCATGATCAAACCAACCAAATCGGCTGTCCCCAACCTGCAACGTGGGATGGCGATCCTTGAATACCTAGCTGCCAGCCAACGCAGTGCGACGATCGCGGAATTGTCCGAGCGATTGGGCTACCCCTCGGCGTCGGTCTTTCGCATCACGCAGGAGTTGACCGACTTAGGATACCTGGCACGCGATCCCGCTTCCAAAAGATTTCGTTTAACGAATAAGTTTTTGCTGCTTGGCCAACCTCAAGGCGACGAGTGCAGTCTGGTCGAGGCATCTCTGCCGGCGCTACGAGGACTGCGGAAAGCAACCGGCGAGACAACGCAACTGTGCTGCTTGGTGGAAACGGATAACGTGGTGCTCGAGCAACTAGTTTCCATCCATCCGTTTAAATACTCTGCCGAACAGGGAGCACGCTGTCCGGCGTATAGTTGCGCCCCCGGTAAAGCGATCATCGCCAACCTGCCGGCCGAGGAACGCGACGCGCTCGTTGCCCGTCTACAGTTCAAACGCTTTACGCCTCAGACGATCACCAGTCGTCGGGCTTTCCGCCAAGAGTTGACCGAGATCGCTACGATCGGATACGCCGTCGATCGCGCCGAAGGTTTGGAGGGAATTCATTGTACGGCCGCCGTGATTCGTGATCGCACGGGCTTTCCCGTCGGCGCGCTGACGATCGCGGCTCCAGCGTCTCGCCTGCCGACGACCGACTTTGATCGACTCGGCCAGTTGGTTAAAGAAGCAGCCGACAAGGCTGAGTCGAACTTCCCCTAGCCCGCCGCAACGCCTTGAACGGCTCCCTCCCAGACTCCAGGAATCCTCTGATGAAGTACTTATTGTCGATACTGTTGGCGTTTGCCGTAGCCGCGACGTCGGCGCGATCGGCAATGCCTGAACAGACGGAGTTCTTTGAAAAGAAGATTCGGCCCGTGCTGTCACAGCACTGCTACAGTTGCCACAACAGCCTCGAAAAGCAAGCCGGCGGTTTAGCGCTCGATTACCGAGACGCCCTCCTTGCCGGTGGAGATTCCGGCGACGTCATTGTTCCGGGCAAACCGCAGGAGAGCATCCTGATCTGGGCATTGCGACACGAGCAAGGCTACGAAATGCCCTCCAATGCGCCGCAGCTCGATGCGCAGGTTATTCGTGACTTCGAGCGTTGGATCGAGCAAGGGGCTTCCGATCCGCGACGGACGAAACCGACGGCGGAACAGCTTCGCGAACAACTACCTTGGGAACAGGTGCGACAGCAGCGACTGCAGTGGTGGGCCTTCCAACCCTTGCAGCAGCCGAGCATTCCCGCGGTCAACGACGAAGCCTGGGCAAGCCATCCGATCGACCGCTTCGTCCACAGCCGCATGCAACAAGCCGGCTTGATGCCACAACCGCCCGCTGCACCGGAGGTTTTGGTTCGACGCGTTCACCAAGTCCTTACGGGTCTGCCTCCCGCCCCGCAGACGGTCGCCCAGTTTACCGCCAACCCGACACCCGAAGCTTACAGCGAAATCGTCGACAACCTGCTCGCTTCCAAGGCGTTCGGGGAGCGTTGGGCGGGGCATTGGATGGACTGGTACCGCTATGCCGAATCCCACGGCAGTGAAGGGGACCCACGCATTCCCTACGCACAACAGTATCGCGATTACCTCATCCGTGCTCTCAATGATGATGTCCCCTATGACCAACTACTGCGTGAGCACTTGGCGGGCGACTTGCTGCAAAACCCCCGAATCAACCCCACGCTGCAGATCAACGAGTCGGCTATCGGTCCGGCACACCTGCGCATGGTGCCACACGGCTTCGGTGTCACCGATGCTTACGGCGAGCAGATCGCGTTCACCGACAACCAGATCGATGTCATCTCCAAAGCGATGTTGGGAGTGACCGTTTCCTGCGCACGCTGTCATGACCACAAGTTTGACCCGATCAGCCAACAAGATTTCTATCGCTTCTACGGCGTCTTGGTGAGCTGCCGCCCGGCGAGTGTGTTGGTCGACAGCCCCGAAAAGCTGGACACCAACAAAGCCGCCATGCGTTCGCTCAAGCAGCAGATCCGCCAACGCTTCGCGGAACATTGGCTGACCAAGGTCAGCGACCTCCGTGGCTGGTTGGAAAATTACCAGCCAAGCGTGGCAACGGATCGTAGCGTAACTCATCCGCTGGGGACCTGGGCATTATTGCGAGACGTTGCACCGGAGGACTACAAGAAACGCATCGCCCAGCTTGTCGCGGAAACTGAAGAGCGTCAGGCGGCGAATGCACGGGCAATCGCAAACGCCGAATTCTACGTCGACCTGCGCGATCCTCAGTCAGCAAGTGCTTGGAAAAGTCGAGGCAACGGCACGGCTTCCGTGGTCAGTCGCGCGGGGGCCTTTGCCTTGCAAGGCACCGGCGAGACGGCCATCCGAGGCGTCTATCCACGCGGCATTTTTACGCACCTGTTGTCCGACAAACACGCCGCCACCTTCAGTTCTCGGGATTTCGTGGTCCGTGGCAAAGCAACTTTTGTTCGCGTCGCAGGCCAAGATGCTCAGCTCCGGGCGCCGGTTCGCAACTACCCACTGATTCAAGGACTTCATCCCGCCGATGTGCTTCAAAAAGAACAATTGAGTTGGGTTCCGACGCAACGGAAGTGGAAGTATTGGCAAGGTGACAAGGTGCATTACGAATTGTGTACCGATCAGGACAAACTTCCTCGGCCCGGCAATAAAGAACGATCTTGGTTTGGCATCACTGAAATTCTTGCGGGAGACCAGCCACCACAACCCGCAGGCGCGCCACTGGTTTCGCTGATCCCTGATCCGCTGACGATCACCAACCGCGAAAGCCTCGCCGCAGCCTACGTCGACACCCTGCAACGTGCCGTCGAGGCCTGGCGTGACGAGACAATCAACGATGCCGAGTCGGAATTTCTCGATGCCTTTTTGCAAGCCGGTTTTCTAGCCAACCGTATCGATCAACTGCCTACGGAACTCCAGCAATCCCTCGCACAGTACCGTGAACTGGAGAATGCGATCCCCAACCCCACGCGAGCGCCAGGCGTGCTGGACGCGGACTCGGTCGATCAGCCGTTGCTGGTTCGTGGCGATCCCAAGCAGGAAGCCGAACCGGTCCCTCGGCAGTTCCTCGAAATATTCCATAACCGCCGTTACGCCGATGAGCGCTCGGGCCGTCTGGAACTGGCCAACGACATGGTCAGCGAAGCTAATACGCTGAAGACGCGAGTCCTGATCAACCGCTTGTGGGCATACGTGTTTGGCCGCGGGATCGTAGCGTCGACCGACAACCTTGGTCGTCTGGGGCAAAAGCCGACGCATCCCGAACTGCTCGATCATCTTGCTCTCGACTTCGAACATAACGGTTGGTCGATGAAACATGCGCTGCGTCAAATGGTGACCAGCCGTACCTTCCAGTCCTCCAGCCAAACCTCTGCCGAAGCACGTGAGAAGGACGAACAGAACCTTTATCTGTCCCACTTCACACCGCGGCGACTCGACGCAGACGCGATCTACGATTCGATCGTCTCCCTGCAGGAAAATCAATCGCGGGCAGTCTATCTGCCGGTCATCCGCAACCAGCTAAACCCGTTCTTGAGTGTCTTTAACGCGCCGATACCGACCACCACCGTCAGCCTCCAAACGCCGACCAATGTGCCGGCCCAATCATTGACGATGATGAACGGTGACTTGGTCGATCAGGCGGCCCGCCATTGGTCGAGCCGGATTGCCAACAACGACCAGCTTTCCACCCCGGACGCAAAGATCACAGCGATGTTTCAACAAGCGTATGCACGTTCGCCACAAGCTGACGAGCTAGAGGCCCTGCTGGCCTACCGAAAAGCCGATCCGGCGGACCAACTGCAGATCGAAAAACTGGCAGCGGAGCAAAGTCAAGTCGAACAGCAGCGGGAACGGCTTGGCCAGGATCTTGCCGCACTGCTCGTGCCCATCGAACAGCGGTTGCAACAAGAGGTCGACCTGCGCAACGCCGCCGCCGCGGAGCAAGGTGCTCCACCGATCGACTTACAACCGATCGCTCGCTGGGACTTCGAAACCGACGTTCGTGACTCGATCGGCTCCATGCATGGGCGTCTAGAAGGAGACGCACGCATTGAAGACGGGACGCTAGTGCTGGCGGGTGGTTGCCTGCTGACCGCTCCGCTGACGCAAACCCTCCAAGCCAAGACGATGGAAGTGCTGCTGGAACTGGACGATCTGGACCAACAGGGCGGAGGGGCGTTTACCGTTCAAAGCCTCGACGGGAATGTTTTTGATTCGATCGTGTTTGCAGAAGCCCTCCCGCGAAAGTGGTTGTTTGGCAGTAACAATTTCTTTCGCACTGTCCCGCTGGACGGTGCGAAAGAAGATGCAGCGGTCAAACGCCCCGTCCATATCGTCATGACGCATGCGGCCGATGGTACGGTCCAGGCGTTTCGTGACGGCAAACCCTACGCGGCCTCGTATCGCAAATCGGATCTGCTGAGCTATCAAGCGGGTAAAGCCCAGATCGCCTTTGGATTGCGGCATGGCACCCAACCAACGCCGCGTCGCATGCTGACCGGACGCATTCACCAAGCCCGTCTGTACGACCGGGCGCTGACCAGTGACGAGGTCGCCGCGTTGGCAGCCGGCAGCCAACGGGAAACGGTCACGCGCAAGATGTTGCTGACCGCCCTCACGCCAGCGCAACGACAAACCGTGGCGGCGCACGAAGCCCACCTCGAACAACTCCAGCAGACCTTGGCGACAATCCAGCAACAGCGGCGAGAACTTCAAAACCAGCCTCGCCTTCAAAACGATGGTTACTACGGTGTCGCACACGCACTGCTCAACTCGAAGGAATTTATCTATGTCCACTAAAGCCCAACAGCGCCGCGACTTTCTCAAACTCACCGCGGCCGGAGTCAGTGCGTCCAGCCTGTCGAGTTTGATCAATTCAACCGATGCCTCGACCATCACCACACCGCAACAGCATCATCCGGCGAAAGCCAAGTCGGTGATCTTGCTGTACATGTCCGGTGGCGTATCGCATGTCGACTCATTCGATCCAAAGCCATTGTTGACCGAACGGCATGGGCAGCCGATGCCCGGCAAAATTGAAAGAACCCAATTCGATGCCGTCGGCAACATCCTGGGATCGTATTGGAAAAGCGCGAAATACGGCGAATCGGGAATGGAACTCGCCAATCTGTTTCCCAAGATCTGCGAGCGAGCGGATGACTTGGCGGTTGTGCGATCGATGACTGCAAATTTTTCCGAACACGCCCAGGGTAATTTTTTCATGCACACCGGGTTTCCGTTCCTCGGTTATCCCAGCGCGGGAGCTTGGGTGGCTCATGGACTGGGAAGCGAAAACCAAAGCTTGCCAGCGTACGTCGTGCTGCGTACCAACAAGGCGGGCATCCCGCATGGCGGAGTCAGTATTTTTGGAAATGGCTTTCTCCCTGCCGCCGCCGGTGGTTCAATCTTCAACATTTCGGAGCGCAACGCCGTCGCCAACATCACCCCCGCAATGGCAAAGCAAGAACAGCGCAAAGCCCTCGACCTGATCCGCTCGCTGGACCGCGGGTTTGCCGATCGAACGGCGGCCGAACAGGCGATCATGGACTCGGTGCGGAATGCGGAAACCGCCTTTGAAATGCAGCAAGCGGTGCCAGAACTGACCGACATTTCGGATGAATCGCAAGCGACGTTGGACCTGTATGGCGTCGAGGCTGCCAACCCCGACACCGCACAGTACGCCAAGCAGTGTTTGATGGCCCGGCGTCTGGTCGAACGCGGCGTGCGGTTTGTCGAGCTGTCCTGCAGCAGCGTTGGCATCGGTGCCGGTGGCGGCGCCAACCCGTGGGACCAACATGGCGATATCGAGCGAGGCCACGGAGCGATGGCCGAGCAAGTCGATGGTCCCATTGCGGCGTTGCTCCAAGACCTCAAGCAGCGGGACTTATTGGACAGCACGTTGGTTGTCTTCACAGGCGAGTTCGGACGAACCCCTTTTGCACAGGGCAACGGCCGTGATCACAATCCGTACGGCTTCAGCTTGTGGCTCGCTGGCGGCGGCATCCGCGGCGGCGTAACGTATGGCGCGACCGATGAATTCGGTTACCGCGTCACCGAAAACCTGGCGACCGTGTACGACCTCTGGGCGACCGTGCTGCACCAACTGGGCATCGACCACGAGCGGTTAACGTATCGTTTCAGTGGTCGCGACATGCGTCTAACCGACGTGCATGGCAACGTCTGGCACGACATCATCGCCTAGCAGGATCATTCCCCAGCTCAATCCATCAAGCTCAATCAATCAAGTTCTGAGGCTTGCGAGGCTTGCCAGGCGGTGCGGGTTTCTTCTCAACAGGTGGTCCCAATTCGATGCCACCGGTGATGTGCGACGTCAATTGCCAATCCTGCGATTGTGGTTCCCAACCGGCCAGCATTCCGGCATCACTAAAAAAGCGTCTCGCTAAAACATAAGCATCAAAACTGTCTGGCAAGACAAAGAATCGTGCATACGTTTTTGTCACATCGACGCCACCAAAATACTGCGCCGAACGGATCCGCGAAGTCGGGTTGATTAGCTGTTTAATGGTCGCCCCGCGGTCCTCGCGCGGAATCAACCGCAACCGTGGGTAGCGGTCAGCGGCGACGAAGTACTCAACATCGAAAAAGTCGTCCTGCGCCTTTAGTCGCTCCCAATATTTAGCGAACGCTTGCGGATCGATTCCGACGCCGGGATTCCGGTTCAGATTGAATCTCGCGATGATTTGCTTCGCCTGCTGCTCCGCATTCTTACGAAACCGCTCGATGGCAACGGGGTACAGGCGATCGTCCCAGCAAACGACCATCAACTGCTTCGCGCCAGGCGGTGGCGGGCGCGGATTGGGAATGCTGACCTGAATATCGGCAGGAGCCGACGCGATAGGCGTCGTCGCTAACTTTGCTTGCAGCTCCGCCCTCTTTTCCAGTGACGCGTTCAATTCGGCTTGCAGTTCTTTACGTTTCTCGGCAGTATCGGCCATGATCTGACGATTTTTTTCAGCCATCTCGCGGTCTCGTTCGACCTTGATGGAAAACTCGTTTTGCTGCTTTTGTTTGTCGGCCAGCAACCGCTTCCGACGTTCAAGCAGTTCTTTCTTCCGTTCCAGTTCTTGGCGTTGCTTCTCGGGATCGATATCGAGCGGGTCGACCAAGACGCTTTCCAGTTCATTCTTTTCCTCTTCTTTGACCGCGATCCGTTCGTTTAGATCGACGATTTTCTCCTCATCGATTTGGTTTTCCGCGGTCAGTCGAGAGACCACATCGGCCACGCTCATCTGGGTGACGATCAAGACCAGCACCAAGATCCCCACGACATTGGTCATCGTGTCGAGCAAGGAATCGAGTCCGCCGTCGTCTTCGTCATCCCGTGGACGTTTCCCCATCAGTTTTTCCCCTTCTTCGTGAAGGCACTCAGGTCGATGCGACCTTGCCCGGCAACGGGGATTTTTCCGTTGCGGATTTCGCGTTCCTCACACAGTCGCTTGCACAACCGATAGGTCGCCAATCCGTCGCTGCGGAGCAGAAAGACGATCGAATCATTGGTGCCATTGGCAACGCTTTGCATCAAGTTCAAAAACGCCTCCTCTTTGGGGACGTTGGCGGTTCGAATCCGCAGAGGAGGATCGACGGTGTGCATCACAATCGAATCGGCAGCACACTCGACAAAATGCGGCGTAAAATTCAAGCCACTCCCTTGCGGCAAGACCGTCACGTTGGCTTCGCTGCGTTCCTTCCGCTGAGCGATTTCCAGCTCCAACTGTGCAAGTTCTTCCCGCAACGTTTCCGCTTGTGCCTGCATGTCCGCAGCGGTCTCGCGTGCCTGCTCATCGATCGGGGGAATGACAATTTCAACCTTCTGCTGCTCTGCCAGTTCTTTCTCGACTGCTTCAAGTTCGGCTAGCAGTTTTTGCAATTCCCGCACCGTGATATCGAGCAACTTCTTTTGCTCGCGCAGTTGTAACGTCGATGACTTGGAAACCGAAATCTCTCGACGCAGAGATTCAATTTCTTGCTCCGTCTGCTCCAACTGTTTCTGCAGTTGCTCGTACTGTTCGATTTGAGCAACGTCAGGGGTGTCGGTTTGGGCGAGCGCTAAAGTAGCGATCATCATCGTGAGCACTCCGATGACACACGCGATGATGCTGAGAAAAGGAAACAACGAAATCTCATCGTCCGAATCGCGACGGCGTCGACTCATCAGGCCTTCCTCCCATTCGACTTCGAGGTTGCCCCGCGCCCCCGTCCAAACCAGCCACGGGCGGGTTCAGGCAGCGACTCGATCTGCTGCACAATGACCTGCTGATCGCCGATCTTTTCCAGCACACTGCTGAGGCTCGACAAGCCGACGTGAATGCCCGATAGATGCTCCGTCAGCGCTCCGTTGGTCTGCTCGAAGGTTTCGTTGACCTGCGTTTGCAAAGTCGCAGTCTGCTCCGCCAACTGGGATAGATTGGCTTGGATTCTATCCGCAGCGTTGGCCATCTGATCGAGCTGAGCCTGGAGGCGTGCCTGCTGGTCAAGTTGCTGTTTATGCAGCACGGCGACATGCTGTTGCTGCTGCTGCTCGATGCGATCGTTGACTTGATCCCAACCTTTGGAGACCTGCTCCGTCAGCCGTCCTCCGATGGCATCTAGTTTTCCGAGCCAACGTTCCAGCTCTGCGTGCTGTGTTCCCAGCGCTTGTTCGACCGCTTCTCGAAACACCTGCGTGTCGGTTCCGCCGCCTGCTGCGCCTCGTTCGGCTCCTCCTTCACGTCCATCGTTCAATCTTCGCAGCAGGTTTTCATTACAGTACTCATCCACTTTGGTAATGACATCCTCTTCGCCTTTCTGTAGTGCCGAGGCGGGGATTTTGACCAGCATGCTCATGATCAGTGCCAACAGAGTCGTGTCAAAGGCGGTGCCCAGCCCGCCGAAGACTTCTTGCAGCGCCCCCTTCATGGCATCCATGCTGCCGCCACTACTTAAGCTGCCCGCTAAACTTGCCACCGCACCGCTAACGCCCATCACGGTGCCGATAAAGCCGAGGATCGGCAACGCCCAAATGAACACTTTCAAAATCGTGTAACTGCCGGCAACGTTGTTGGCATCGATTTCCGACTGCGACTCCATCATGGTGACCGTTTCCGCGGCACTCTTGCGAACGCGAAAATGTTCGATCCCGCGAACCACTCGATTGATCAAAAAACTATCGCTGCTTGCTCCTGGCAATTGATTGATGTGGCTGATAAAGCCATCGATCGATTCAATCGTGATCTCCGGAGAAACTTCGGTCGGCAACACATCCAACAACATCGCATCGCGTTGCTGCCGCAGCCGGAGCCATTTCAGTCCCAAGATCGCGGCCGCCCAAAACATCAGGAAGGTGGTGGGGAAAGGGACCGGGCCGCGCTCCCAAAACAGGGCTCCAAAATAGGTGCTTCGCAGGGGAAACAACAAGGCGAACCACACGAATGAAATCCCCGCGGCGATCAAACCGGACAGGACCAAACTCACGTCACTGCTCGCGGAATCACTCGACGAACGAAACCAACTCTTCTTGGCTCGCTTTCGCTGGATGACCGGTGGCTGTTCTGGTTTCTTCAGTACCGGAGCAACGGTGGCGGCCGAGCGACCCGGCGAGGCAACTGTCGGCGGCCCAGTATCGATCTGCAAATTTAGTAAAGCCTGATCCAGTTCGTTCGGCTCCGTCGGCGGCGTTTCCGGAATCCGCACCGTGTCGCGACAATAAGGACAGGCTCGGCTTTTTCCGCACAGGCTGTCCGATACCTTGAGTGACTTGCCACAACCGGGACAGGGGATTTTAAAATAGGTCGCCATCGAAAGTCAGTCTGCCATTTTGGAACGATCAATTGAAAGCTTGAAAGCTCCAACTTAGTCGATCTAGCGGAGGCTGGCAGATCTTCACCTCAGCCTGAGGACTCGCGATGGATCATGGGAACGTTAAAACCGGCACCCCAAGGACCGGCCACCACCCCGCCGGGCGATCTGGCGACGGCAAGTGGAACGGCCGCTGGGCCTCAAAGGCCCAATCTACGAACGGTGTGAGCGACGCGGACGCTCCAGCGCCTCACGAGCCAGTGTTTCTTCAATGTCCAAATAATCGGGCTCGGTGAACATGCGACGCACCTCCTCGGTAGCCGCCGTCAAGTCATTGGCAACTTCACTTAAGGACCGATTCTGAAGGTCCGCGATTTCGTCATGCGAAAACCCTTCCACCGCACTGAGCATCAACGCGTGTCGTTGCGAACGAGGCAAGTTGCGCAGCAAATGATCGAGCCGCACCTGCCGATCTTCCACATTCAGTTGGTCCCAGGGCCCGACATCCGAGCGTGATTCTAGCAGCGACGCCAAGGCCAGCGTTTCCGTTTCAGCAGCATGCTCCAGCGATTCGAATTTCAGCGATTCGCGAGGTTCGTTCGAGATAGCGGGCTCACGCTCCTGCAAAGACCGTTCTCCCACCGGCTGTGTCAGCGCGTCGAGCGACTCTTCAATCAGGCCAATCAGCCACGCGTCAAGCGGCTGCGATGCAGAACGCTTCGGAAAGCGTTCCCATGCCTTGACCAGCACTTCGCCGTTTACATCCTGCAAACTCGTCTGACCCGCCGACATTTCTCCCAACGCGCGGCGGGTTCGCAGTTCACGCATCGTGTAGTGACTCAGCGAATTCAGCAGCGGAGTTAACACGGAGATGAACTCACGGCTCATGCCTTGGTGGTGAAAGGATTGCAGGAAAGGCACAAAGCTGCTCAGCCCACTGCGCCGCGTGCGGACGACGATCGGCTGATCGGCTTGCTGATCGATTTGCTGAGACAACTCGCCGATCAATTGGTCGATGGCCGATTTCCAATCCTCCGCTCGAATCTCCGTGGCGGCGGTGCCGCGCGGCGAGTACAAAGCCGCGCGCATCGCCCACGCGGGAGTGCCACTGAGATGTTCCACCGAGATGACCACGGGCGTGGTCTGATCGCCCCCGACCAGCTCGACCTTGGCTTCGAGTTCCGCCTGCCGTGATCGAAAGGCCGACGCAATCTCCATCTGCTCGGACATGTCGCAACCTGCGTACTCCCAATAAAACTGCATCGCTATCTCCTGTATCTTGGCCGCTGAAGAGGTGTGTGATTGATTCGCTGACGGACTCATTCCAAAGCTTCGGCCGCTTGCTCCGCTTCCTCTTCCCGTTCGCAATCGATGCAGTAATCGGTAAACGGCAAGGCCTCCAAACGCTCCATCGCAATCGATTTACCACAACGTTGGCACTGACCGTAGCCCTCATCCTTTCGAATGCGATCAAGTGCTTCTTCCACCGCTCGCAGTTCTTCACGAAGCGTCGCGGCAACGGTCAGCTCGACTCCTAAACCTTCGGCGTCGTGGTCAGCGGGGTGTGTCGGTACATGAGACAGATCGCTTGGTTGCTGGACATCCGCGATCCTTGCATCATCTCTGGCCGGAATTTCCTCTAGCAGTTGCTTACGGCGCTGGAGCAACTGCTCGCGAAAGGTTTCTTTCTGCGACTGGTCCATGTTCTCTCTCCTGGAATGGTCCATCGGATCCGCAGCTCAGAATCGACGTAACCGGTTGACTTGCTGAGATGGTTTGCGGATGCACAGAATGCTTTTTGGCTGCATTGGTCAGGGATTGCTGCAAATCGAGCGCCAGCCGCGCGAGGTCTGCGAGATCGCACGCGAGCGATGGCATGCCGCATGCTGGTGCATGCGGCGCACAGATACCGCGGACACACGACTATTTCACGCTTCTCCCTGCGTGCCCCGCCAGCCTCTCCCAGCGTCCGCCCGCCAGACAGCGCAGTGGAGAATACGGGCCCCTTTGTCCCGTTAGAGTTATCTCATGAAAAGCCACACGGCGAAGATCGAAAACCGGCGTGAGGTATTTGTGTGGATGCTCTACGACTGGGCCGCGTCCGCCTTCACGACCACGGTGCTGGCGGGATTTTTTCCGATCTTTTTTAAGAGCTACTACAGCGAAGCGGCTGCCGCCACCGTCAGCACGGCGAGACTTGGAGCAGCAAACTCCGTGGCCGCCGTCTTGATGGGCCTACTCGCACCGACGCTCGGTGCGATGGCCGACAAGTCGCAAAACAAACATCGCTTCTTGCTCTTCTTCAGCGTTTGCGGAGCCCTGCTCACTGCGGGTCTGGCGTTGGTCGGCCGTGGCGACTGGTTCCTCGCCGCGGCGATCTATGCCTTGGCGGCCTTCGCTCAATCGGCTTCGTTGATTTTCTATGACTCCATCTTGCCCGCCATCACCAAACGCCAAAACATCGACTTGGTTTCCGCCTTGGGTTACGCACTTGGATACCTCGGCGGAGGCATTGTCTTTGCGATCAACATCAGCATGTACCTGTGGCCCGCGATGTTCGGCCTATCCAGTGAAGTGGCCGCCGTCAAAATCTCGTTTGTCATCGTCGGCATCTGGTGGATCGTATTTGCACTGCCTTTGATCTATCAGAATCGAAAGCATGCCAAAGCGAAGTCTCCACAACCTCACACAGCGTTTAAGGCACGTGTGCAGCAAGGCCTTAAGCAGATCGCGCAAACGGCCAAACATGCAAAGCAACTCAAGACATTGCTCCTGTTTCTGATCGCGTTTTTGTTTTACAACGACGGCATCAGTACCACCATGAAAATGGCCATCGATTACGGGATGGCCATTGGATTCCAAAGTTCCGATTTGATGGTGGCACTTCTGATCGTGCAATTCGTCGGCGTTCCGGCGACCTATGGGTACGGCAAGATTTTCTCGTACTTCTCTGCGAAATCGGGAATTTACAGCGGGATTGCGATTTACCTGGTCGTCGTCGCCTGGGGCTTTTTCATGCAACAGACGTGGGAGTTCTACGGACTGGCCGTCCTGATCGGAATCGCGCAGGGGGGGACTCAGTCGCTCAGCCGTTCGCTCTACGCTCGTCTGATTCCGGCTGAAAGAGAAGCCGAATTTTTTGGACTGTTCAACTTGCTGGGACGATTCAGTGGCATCTTTGGGCCGGTCACGATGGGCGCGATCGGTCTAATGACTGGAGATTCACGTTGGAGCCTGCTGGGGATCGCCACCTTTTTTGCCATCGGTGCAGTGCTGCTGTGGCGTGTAGATGAGGAAAACGCGGAGCGAGAACTTGAGGCCGTTGGGGAACGCCCCGTCCACGATCAGTGAACGCGATCAGTGAACGCGACACCTGAGCACGACACGTAAGACTGACGGGTCGTATCCGCATTCCCATTGTGCGGCAACGTGTCTAGGCACCGTCAAATCTGGGCGGCAGGCCGACGCAACCCGGCGTCCCAACATCACCGCAGACAAACTGGCGCAGGCCTTGCAGTTCAACGCAACAGCGTTGGCAGGACTACATCTCGATGCACCTGCGTGCTATCTGTGCGATGAGGTGGGAGATTTCCACGGCCACATTCGCACCAGAGGCATCGATGTGCGACTAGCGTTTGCAAAAACGATCAAACTCAAACCAAGGAGCTCTCCGTGACAACGTTGACAATTCCCGCGCTCGAAGGGGCGGTCAAAAAGACCAATGTCTGGATCGAAGAATTGGCGGAAGACTTTGATGGCGACTACCACAACGGCTACCAAGCACTACGTGCCTGTTTGCATGCACTGCGAGACTGCCTCACGGTTGAAGAAGCCAGTGATTTGGCGGCACAACTGCCCTTGATCATCCGCGGACTGTACTACGAAGGCTGGAATCCTGCCAAAGTGCCATGCACCGACAAGAGTTTATCAGCGTTCCTCGGACGCATCGAGAATGAAATGGGCCGAGCCGCAACGGTGGCTCCTGAACAAGCAGCTCGCTCGGTGTTCAAGCTACTCGCCGTCCACTGCACGATCGGTCAAGTCAATCACGTGCGCAGTCATCTACCTAAAAGCTTGCAATCGCTGTGGCCGCTTTGAACATCGCGTCTCAAACGGCAAGAAAAAAAACAGATTGTGTGGCAAGTGAGGAATAACGTTTGCTACTTGATTTCAGCAAATCAGAGATTCTGGCCGCTTGGAGGTCGGCGCGTATCTTCTCGAGTCTCCACACCTCCGTCCCACACGCTATTGGAGCAACCATGAAATACCAAATTCATTTTCCCGTTTCCCTTCTGTCAGCTTTATTGGTCGCGTTGATCTGCTGCTCGAGCGGCAATCAAGCCACCGCCCAAGACTACTGGGAGTACGACCGCTGGGAGGACGAATGGGAGCATCACTATCCCACCGCAGGCATCGAATACGAGTATGAAGACGACGGAGACGTCGAGGCCGAGGCGGAGCAATACGAATGGGAACCGGGTGAAGGTTACCACGAACAAGAATGGTATGACCCTAGTGATTGGTTCGAAGCCGGTCGCGACATCGACTATGAGTCCGATGCGTATGATGACTACTACTACGACGACGACTACAGCTATTACACCGATGACTGGGAAGCCGACGAAACGGCCTTTGACCGATGGTATTGGTGGCCATAAGGCAACACGGCACGCAGATTCATCTGATGGGTGAATTGCATGACAGCCCGAGCCATTGAAGGTGACGGCCACTACGCTCAAGGGACTGACGATACGACACCCCTTTTTTCTCTACTGGAGTTACTCACGATGCGTCAGCTTTTAAATGGCTTCCAAACTCGCCTGCTGTGCGGCCTGCTTACCTGCGGGCTTGCCATGCCCGTTTTCGCACAACAGCAAGACCGGCAACAGCAAGACCGGCAACAGCAAGACCAGCAAC
>Ga0102932_1000929_pt1 | contig 15133 bp, 17 predicted proteins | sample SalPonR1_C_D2_MG_FD_78212 | JGI IMG/M metagenome (GOLD analysis project Ga0102932, IMG submission 78212) | Salt pond soil microbial communities from South San Francisco under conditions of wetland restoration - Salt Pond MetaG R1_C_D2_MG | ecosystem: Environmental > Aquatic > Marine > Intertidal...
CTCGACAATATTTAATATTATCTTAGAAGCTTCCGCTGCTGTCATTCCGAGAAACGAAAGTGACGAGGAATCTTGATTGTTAAAGATTTCTCGCTACCGCTCGAAATGACAATGCGGACGCTTCTCAGAGTTACTTTCTACAAAAATGGGGCGCCAGCGCAATAAATCGCTTTTTACGAGATTGTCAGTTTTGGTTTTGATAAAGCTTGATCTTGCTTCTTTTGCTGTTATATCCTATGGCTCAATTTAGGTATCTTGGGTTTAACAAACAACATTTTTCGTCGTTTGCGCTTCTCGAATGGCAACGGCGGAAGGCGCTAAGTTACCTTTTACCTTAAGTTTGCCGGAACCCATGCAAAAAAGCGCCTAAAAACCGATTCAGGATGGCCTATGGGCAAGAGCCAGGTACTGTTTGAGGGTTCGGATATCGACCGGATTATCACCCGGATGACTTACGAAATCCTCGAGAATACTAGTGATATAGATAGGATTGCGCTCATCGGTATACATACGCGCGGGGTCTTTCTCGCCCGGCGCATCCGGTCCAAACTCCGGGAGATCGAATCCATCGATATTCCTACCGGGGATATGGATATCAATCTCTATCGGGATGACTGGACCCGCATCAGCCAGCAGCCGATCGTCCGAAAAACCGATATTTCGTTTTATGTGGATGAGAGGGCGATTATTTTGATCGATGATGTGCTTTTTACCGGGCGGACGATTCGGGCGGCCATGGATGCGCTGATGGACTTCGGACGGCCCCTACGGATTGACCTGGCCGTGCTGATCGACCGGGGCCATCGGGAGCTTCCCATTCAGGCCAATTATATCGGCAAATATATCAAAACACAGCCGGACGAGGCCATCAATGTGCGGCTTTCTGAATACGACGGCGTCGACCGGGTGGATATGATTTCAAATGGGACATAAAGCACATAAACAGGCCGCACCCAAAAATTTGCGTCTCGGCATTCTCACGGTTTCCACCACGCGAAGCCTGGCAGAGGACAAAAGCGGCCACTGGATGAACCGGCAGGCAAAACGCGAAGGCCACACGGTCGTTTTGCATCGGGTCATACCGGATGACAGATCCGAAATATCCCGAATCGTATCGGAAGTTGTCAATCATCAGGCGCCGGAGATTCTGCTCGTAAACGGCGGGACCGGCCTGAGTCCGTCAGATGTTACGATCGAAGCCGTAAGACCCCTGTTCAGCAAAGAATTGACTGCATTTTCACCATTATTCGCCCAGCTGAGCTATGAGGATATTGACTCTGCAGCTATCGTATCCCGGGCCACCGCCGGAGTTATAGGGAAAACAGCCCTTTTCTGTCTGCCGGGCAGTATCAACGCCTGCAAGCTGGCATGCAAGGCCCTGATTTTTCCGGAAGCCGGTCATATCACGGCGCACATTAGAAGCTAGCAAGTAAATTTAAAGGAGCCCCCGTATCCATGTTTGGCATCGGTATGCCTGAATTATTGGTAATTTTAGCCATCGCCCTGATCGTTATTGGTCCGAAAAAGCTCCCCGATATGGCCCGATCCCTGGGACGGGCGTTTAACGAATTCAAAAAGGCGACACAGGAAATAAAGGATTCATTGGATATCGAGGACGAAGTCAATGAAGTCAAAAAACCGTTGAACGATATGCGGGATAACTTCAAGTCGTCCTGGAATAAAAACGCCGACGGATCGGGAGCGTCCGAAAATATAGCTGACAGCGCACCGGCGCCCCCCGGTCCGGAGGCTGGGGAAGACACCGAAGAAAGCCCCCAAACCGGGGGCAGGGAGACGGAGGCCGAACCGAAAAAAGGAGGGGACTCCGGCACCGATGCGTGAAGACGACAAACTCCCCTTTACCGCCCACCTGGAAGAACTGCGCGACCGGCTCATCCGTTGTTTTATCGCCATCGCCGTCGGCTTTGTCATTGCCTACCTGTTCAAGGAACGGCTTTTTGAAATCCTGACGCACCCCTTGATCCGGGTCATGGGCCAAAAGGGCACGCTTATTTTTACCGGTGTCCCGGAGGCCTTTTTCACCTACCTGAAAGTTTCCCTTCTGGTGGGCATTCTGCTTGCCGTACCGGTGATCACGTATGAATTCTGGATGTTCGTCGCTCCGGGGCTATATAAAAACGAGCGCCGCCTGATGCTGCCCATCGTTTTGATATCGTCGGTATTTTTCGTCGGCGGCGCGCTTTTCGGCTATTTCATCGTATTTCCCTATGGATTCAAATTCCTATTGGGCTTCGCCACGGAGAACCTGCGCCCCCTTCCGTCCATGAAGGAATACCTGAGTTTTTCCTCAAAACTGCTCCTTGCGTTCGGCTTTGTTTTTGAGCTGCCCCTGGTAATCACATTTCTGGCAAGACTGGGACTGGTGGGCGTGCCCTTTTTGAAACGAAACCGTAAATATGCGCTGCTGCTTTTCTTCGTGGGCTCCGCCTTTCTGACGCCGCCGGATGTCGTCACCCAGATAATGATGTCCTTTCCGCTGATGATCCTATATGAGATCAGTATCATCGGCGCCAAAGTATTCGGCCGCAAACCGCTTGATACCGAAGCGTTCGAGGAATCCGAGGAGTCGTGACTGCCTACATTATAAAAAAAGCCACGCGATCGAGGTTTTTTTGATTAAACGGATTGAGCTTGTCAATTTCATGTCCCATCCCCATACGGTCATTCTGCCGGCCGAGGGATTAACCGTGCTGACAGGCGAGAATAATACGGGCAAATCGGCTGTCATCGCCGCCCTGCAGATACTCGCAAGGAATGTGTCCGGAGATTTCATGATGCGCCATGGCGAGCGCGAATGCCGCATCATCGCCGAGACCGGTGAAGGCCATGTGCTGGAGTGGAAACGGAAAAACCAGACGGTCAGCTATACCCTAAACGGAAGGGACATCCATCGCCTGCGCGGCTCTGTTCCGGATGACCTTCAGGGTTTGCTCCGAATGCCCCAGGTAGAAGCTGAAGGCGGCCCGTTCGACGTTCATTTCGGGGAGCAGAAAAAGCCGATATTCCTCCTGGATGAGTCGCCGGCCCGGCGGGCGACCTTTTTTGCATCGGCATCCGATACCATCAAACTCATCGAGATGCAGAGCCTGCATCGCCAGAAAGTTCGGGATGCGAAAACAGAAGAAAAACGTCTGGCGAAAGAAAAATCCCGCCTAAACAGGCGTTTGGAAACGCTGGCCCCCCTCGAGCGCCTGGATGAACGGCTGCAGCATCTGGAGCAGACCTATGCCGCCATCCAGGCTGCGGATTCCCGGATCGAAGGACTCAGCCGGCTTTTCAGGGAGATCGAACAGACGAATAACCGGGTGGATGAGTGGACGGATACACAATCCGCCGCCCAGTCCCTTAGCGCCCCTCCCGCGCTTGAGGCCACCGAAGCCCTCGAGCGGACGATAGGACGCTTTCAGAGCCTGGCGAGCCTGGCCCAAAAAACGGAGGAAGACTCAGATAGGCTCGCCGGATTGGCTATGCCGCCGGATCTTTCCGATACCCGGCCCTTGTCCGACATTATAGCCCGAATGAATGAGGCTGAGATGCGGCAGCGGCGATATCAGGAACACGCCGCCATGCTCACACAGATTTTTGCACCGCCGGAAATTCACCCCCTGGAAGCGCTATCGTCGCTGATCAGCCGCCTGAGCAATGCGGAAAACGACGTCTTTCGGAAAAAACAGCGGGTCAAACTGCTTGGAGGTTTAACCGAACCTCCGGCATCCGCAGACACGAAAAATCTGGAACGCCTGATCGCCCGGATAGAAGAGGGCCAACAAAACGTGACGCGGCGACTCGCCGAAGCGAACCAAATCGGGCATGAGGCCTCTAATATCGAAGCCGAGCTTCGCCGATTTATCGAACAGACGCGGATCTGTCCCACCTGCGGCCAGAGGATGGATCCGGAACAGTTTATGATTCAAGCGTTCCATACCGAAAGCGGCAAGCCTTGAACAACGCGTATCCCCATACCCCGTATAAGGGACTGCTGGTCATCGGCGACCCCCATCTGGAAGCCCGAATACCGGGATTTCGAAAGGACGACTATCCGAGGGTGATTCTGGGGAAACTCCGCTGGAGTCTTGACTACGCCCGCAGGGAATCCCTGCTGCCGATTATTCCGGGGGATCTGTTTCACCTGCCCCGCAGCAACCCGAACTGGCTCCTTGCAGAGGTAATGGATCAATTTGATATAGAAATCTTGGGTATTTACGGCAACCATGATGTGCATGAGAACACCCTCACCGACGATGACACCCTGCGGGTGGTTCAACAGGCCGGCCGGATAACGCTTCTTGATTCAGACACCTGTTACCGCGCGCAAATCAATGGCCGGCCCGTCGTAATCGGGGGCACCCCTTGGGGCAGACGCCTGCCAACCGGCTATTCTCATGATACAGAAAGTCAGATAAAGCCGCTGGTCGTTTGGCTGACCCATCATGACATTATCTTCCCGGGCTACGAGGATCAGGGCCGGATCCGGCCCAAAGAGCTCGCCGGGATTGACCTGGTGATTAACGGCCATATTCATCGACGCCTGGGAGAGATCAATAAAGGGCGGACCTGCTGGCTTATGCCCGGCAATATCAGCCGCCGGTCCCGAAGCGACGCCACCCGCAACCATCTGCCGGCCGTCCTGCGCGTAAACATTGATAGGGTCCAATGGCATTATGAATATATAGAAGTCCCGCATCAGCCGTTTGAAACGGTTTTCCATGAAGCAGTGGCGGAGAAACCGACTGATGAAGGCAGCTCCGCATTTATCTCAGGCCTGGCAGAACTCCAGGCGCGTCGAACGCAGACCGGTGAGGGACTCATGCAGTTTCTCAACAAAAACCTGGATCAGTTCGAAGATGACGTCATCTCAGAGATCCAGCAACTCGCATACGAGGTAACCCGAAATGACGGATCAGAAAACCAAGAAACAGACGATTGATGAGCTCAAAGCCCGATATGAGAACCTGAATAAACGAAAAATCCAGGCTGAAGCCAATCTGGAAAACGCCAGAAACCAGCTGGAGGAATTAAAAGCCCAGGCGCGGCAGGAATTCGGCACCGATGATGTGGCATCCCTCAAAAAAATGCTTGCGGACATGGAGGCGGAAAATGAAAGAAAACGCGCCGCCTACCAGGAAAGCCTGGACAGCATTGAGAAGGAACTCAATACGGTCGCTGAAAAATACAAGCAGGTGGATACGACCGCATCGGATACCAACAAAAATGAGTGAAGCAAAAAAAATACCCTCTCCGGACCGGCTGCGACAGAGCTTCACCCGATTGTCCGCATGGCAGGAGCAAACCCGGAAAGAGGCGAATGGGGTGGACAGGCGGCTGGAAGAAAACCGGCGCTACCTGGCGCTTTCCGACAAAGTCGCCGTCGCCCTGGAGACGCTTAACCAGCAGCTGTTCAGGGAGGTGCTGGACCTCATTGAAAACAAGCTGACCATTGCCCTCCAGGAGGTCCTTGAACAGCCGATAGAGCTAAAAGCCGATGTCGACTGGAAGCGCAACGCCGCCAGCGTCGAATTCTGGATCGAAAGAAACGGCAATCGAGAGGACATCTTAAAAGGCCAGGGCGGATCTGTGGCAAACATACTCTCGGTGGGGCTGCGCATGTTCGCCCTGACGAGCCTTGATGAAACCGTCCACCGGAGATTTCTCGTCCTTGATGAGCAGGACTGCTGGCTGCATCCCGATTTGGTGCCGCGGCTTGTTAAAATTGTCCATGATGCCGGCCGCGCTTTGGCGTTTCAGGTGCTAATGGTCTCCCATCATGATCCGGAATTATTCAAGCAGTATGCGGACCGGGTTTACCGACTGGTACCGAAGGGCGAACAGGGGGTTCATGCCGAAGCCGTTGAAGACCGCGCGGCTGAGGAGGATGGCGATATTTAGTTTTTTATTGACATTGGGGAGAAAATTTTTTTAAAGTAAGGAAGGTAAGTTATTTTTTACTTTAGGCACAATTTCGGTAAGGCATTTCGGGGTGTGTTTAACATCGATCTTTCGCGTTGGCGAGATTTTTGGACAACCGCCGAAGTATGACCTGACGAGTTGTACAAAAAACCATGAAAGGAGGTGCTAAACGTGGAAGGTCGAGTTAAATGGTTCAACGACAAAAAAGGTTACGGATTCATCGAAACAGATGATCAGGGTGATGTGTTCGTTCACCATTCAAACATCCAGGCCGAAGGCTTCCGTACCTTGAAAGAGTTGGAACGCGTATCATTTGAAGTAGAAGATACCGCCAAGGGACCCCAGGCCGTAAATGTCAAACGGTTATAAACTTACCTGAAGATAAGAAACGCTTGAGCAAATCGGGCAGAACCTCGCCGTTCTGCCCGATTTTTTTTTTGAACACCCCCCCTTTGAAAAACGGGATGGACGTATTTATCGTATCACGACCGTCATATTAACGACGCCCCAAAACGGCTCGCCTTACAGACGAACCGCCACCTCAGCCGCAAGGTACTGTTTGACCGCCGATATGGGAACCTTGCGCCGATGAAAAATACCGGCGGCCAGCGCGGCTTGGGCCCCCGTCCGGGTAAAAACATCAAGAAAATGCGCCTCGCTGCCCGCGCCGCTCGAAGCGATCACCGGAATGGATACAGCCTCCGCCACCGCATTGATCAGTTCGATATCAAAACCGGCGTGCGTGCCGTCCCGGTCGATCGAATTGAGCAGGATCTCACCGGCCCCCAATTTTTCACAGGCTTTGGCCAGGGTCACCGCATCCACGGGCCGCCCCTCCCGTCCTCCTTTGATGGTACACTGAAACCAGCAATACGGCTCGCCTTTCGGGCCCGGCAGGGAGGTTTTAACCACATGCTGGGCATACCCCTGAGGGGAATTAACGTAGACCCGGCGCGGATCAATGGAGACGACCACCGCCTGATTGCCGTATATGGATGAAATCTGTTCAATAGCGCTTTTCCCCGTCTTTTTGCCGGTGGCCAGATACGCTTCGACAATCAGAACGGCGTCGCTGCCGATGGAGATCTTGTCCGCGCCCGAACGAAAATATTCCGCCGCCACCTCCAGCGCCGTATGGTGACGTCCGGAGGGGTCCGTATAGTTTTGGATGCCCCCGCCTATAGTCAACGGAACGAACACATGCCGGGAGCTCTGCCTGAGAACCTCCAGCATGGGCAGATCCTTTAATGGAAAATCACGGAAACCGGTAATATTTAAAAAGGTGATTTCATCCGCCCCCTCCTCATAATATCGGCGGGCCAGCGCAACCGGCTTGCCGAGATTGCGGACCTCGCCTTTTTCCCTGACATCATATCGATCGCCCTTTGTGACCACGAGGTCGCCCGCATCATTGGCCCGCACATCGAGACAGGCGACGATTCGTTTGGCCAGATGCGTCTTTGTCCCGCAACGAATGGATGCCGGCTGGCCGGCCTCCGGACGGATGAAATTTTGAAGTACCGTGAGGCCGGCGGCCCCGCTTTTTTCCGGATGAAACTGGGTGGCCACGATATTGCCACTCCTTACCGCGCTGACGAATGTCTCCCCGTAGGTGGTCTCGGTCAATACAACCGCCGGATTATCCGGCACCACGTGGTAGGAGTGGACAAAATAGAACTTCTCTTCCCCGCTCAAATGATGAAATATCTCCGCCTCCTGGTGTATGCGAATGCCGTTCCACCCCATATGCGGCACGGCGAGTTCGGTATCGAACCGCCTCACGGCTCCGGCAATGATTCCTAACCCGCCGGTACCCGGCGCCTCCTCGCTTTTCTCAAAAAGCGCCTGAAGCCCCAGGCAAATCCCCAGAAACGGCCGATCCTGCGCCAAGTAGTCCGTTAGCGCCCCCACGTAGTCTTTCTCCCTGAGCACGCGCATCATACTGCCGAAATTCCCGACGCCGGGAAATACGAGTCTTTCAGCCGCCAGAATATCGTGTGGGGCGGCAACGATGCGGACCGTTTCACCCAATTTCTCGATGGCGTTAATCACGCTACGGACATTGCCGGCGCCATAATCAAGCAATGTAATCATTGGATTTCCTTACCGGGTAAAGGCTCCCGGGCCCTTGGGCCGGGGCTCCGGCTCCCCCCCCCCGGGGGAGGAACGGATGCCGATTCAATAAAAAACCCGTTTAACATAAAGCGGATCCAAACGACAGGATTATACATCCCTAGGGGCCAAAAAAATATGTTGCCTGGATAGTGACAACGGGCTTGCGTCCAATGGATAAGCATGCTATTTAATTATTTATCGCTCAACTTAGGTTATCATTACTTCTCAGGTTTTTTTCCGGACGAGCGCTTGCAAAACTTTTCTCGCATCCCGATTATTAGACCATGGACCCATTAGAGACAACACTAAAATATCTCGCTGAAGACGTTGAGCAGATCAAATGGCTGATAATGGCCATGCTGGCCGTCTTCCTGGTGAGCACGGGGTATCTGATCTATCTCCTCGCCAATCTTAAAAAATTGATCAAGGCTGAACAGGGGGGCAATGATTTCCGCAACAGGGCCAAAACGATGCTGAACATGAATGATCTGGACGGGGTGATCAAAATCGCCTCTGAACGGATCAGGCGGTTTCCGGGGGAGCTTTTTGCGCACTGGTACCTGGGACAGGCCTATTACCGAAAAAAACAATGGCATAAGGCGCTCGCGGAATTTAATTATATTTACGATATCGCCCCCTCATGGCGGCACAGATTTGTCAATCCGTTCATATCTGACATCAAAAGCCAGCTCCAGAATACCAAGCCTGAGATCATCAAGGGCTAGCGGCAGACAAAAAGCCCTTCTCCGGTTCCAGACATATCCCCCTTAGTTTTTATTGACATCATCAGGAAGGGTTGGTATTTAAAGATTTCGGGATAAGTTGGAATTTGTGATCACTTGGTTTTTTATATGACAGGCTGAAATGACAAGGAGGATGGAATGAGTAAGCGGATTAAACAAATTTTAACCATTTTGACCATCAGCTGCATCGGCATGCTTTTTCTCGTTGCCGGCATCAACGCTGAAGAAGCCCAAAAAACGGAAAAAGCGTCCTGCCCGGATGTAATGGAAATGAAAAATGAGCAGGCATTCCCTCAGCATCGGATGGGTATCGTCGAGTTTGATCACAAAAAACACGTGGCCGACAAACCGGATGGCTACGGCCTCGGATGCGGCGAGTGCCATCATGATGAAAATGGGGAACCCTTGTCTGATTTAAAAGCCGGCGATGAGGTTCAGGGGTGCTTTGAGTGCCACGACAAAAAAAGCAGGCCCCGCCGGGATCCCTCAATGTCGCCTGAAGAGTGGGAAAAAGAGCAGCTCAAATACTATTATGGAGCGATTCATGAGAACTGCATGGGTTGCCACAAGAAAATGGGGGGGCCCGTAAGATGTACGGAATGCCATCCCCGTCCCCAACAATAGCCATATAAAACGCGTTTGACGCCTAATAGGACTGAGAAGCCGGGCAAAATGGCCCGGCTTTTTTTACCTATACAGTCTGGGCCTACCCGCCAGGCTAGGCTAGCCAGGTAGCAGATATCACCCCGTTTTCTGCGCCATACTTACCAATGACTCCGCCCATTGCGGCGTTCCCAGAGCATGAACATGGGTGTATGTGGCCAACACGTTCTTATAGCAGATACCATCCCTTTTATTAACCACCCCTCGCCCTTTCTGAACGGAAAAGACCATATCCCGTTCCGCCCCTTTCCACTCCAGGACCTGTGAGTAATGGAACTCATGGCCACGAAGATGGGTCCCCACCGGATAATAGGGGTTCTCGCGATCAACCGTAATCATGGTATACCCATGTCCCTGCGGTTTCTTGGAAAACCCGAAGACTATCGGCAACACGCCGGTCATCGGGTACTGGGTATCCAGCACCAGCGTCTCCCCCAGATACATAAGCCCCCCGCATTCCGCATATATGGGAAGCCCATTGTCCGCTGCGGATTTAAGCGCTTTTCTGAATGCCAGGTTCTCCGAAAGATGAGGGGCATGGGTTTCCGGGAACCCCCCACCGATATAAAGGGCATCAATAGCGGGCAGCTGGGTATCTGAAAGCGGACTCACATAAACTAAATCTGCCCCGGCAGCTTTCAGGGCCTCGAAATTATCCGGATAATAAAATTGAAAGGCGGAATCTTGAATAACCCCGATTCTCGTCCCCTTCGAACCAACAGGAACAATTCGTGGCCCATCTCCTTCATCCGAACAGCCCACCGGCACGGAGGCAGCCCCCTCGGCAATCTTTAGAACAGCGTCCAGATCCACATGCCGCTTGACGGTTTCCGCCGCCGTCTTAATGGAATGAGCGACCAGCGGATGCTCCGGGGTCGGGATCAAACCCATGTGCCGTTCCGGGAAATCCTCGTGATCAAGCTTGGGAATCGCCCCAAGCACTTTGACCCCGCAATGTTTTTCAATACTCGTACGCAAAATCATTTCGTGGCGGCTGCCGGCCACCCGATTTAATATAACGCCCTGGATATCCACGCACGGATCAAAGTTCAGGCATCCAAGTACGACAGCGGCCATGGTGCGGGTGGATTTGGTGCAATCCAGGCAGAGGATGACAGGGGTTTGGAGCAGTTTGGCAAGCGATGCGGTACTCGTGGTTCCCGACACGTCAAGGCCGTCGAAAAGTCCCCGATTGCCCTCAATGACGGCCAAATTAACTTCAGGAAGAGCCGTATGGCCGAGAAAAGACCGGCACACATCAATAGGGGCGGCGAGAAAATGATCCAGATTATAGCAAGGCCGGCCGGCCGCCGTTGCCAGCCAGCCGGCATCAATATAATCAGGACCTTTTTTGAAGGGCGCAACCGTTTTGTGTTGGTGGGACAGCGCAGCGATGATCCCTATTGATATTATCGTCTTTCCTGATCCCCCCCGAAGGGCTGCGATCATTACACGGGGGTTATCAATAGGGCTTTCGTTCATGAAAACTAATTGTTGCGGACCGCTGAATCCGCATCTCAACGAAATCGTAGGAAGAAATCACTATTCGCCTTCGTGCTCGGCCCCGGCCTGTTTGCCCATGCCTTTCAAGCCGTACATGGTCGTGCTGCCGCTTGACCAGTATTCCAGAACACCTTCCTCGACCAGCTTGTTAATGACCTTTTTGGCTTCCCTGGGCTTGGCTTCCAAGATCTTGCTCAAGTCGTTGAAATAAAACTTCGACTTGGTTTTTGCTTTTTTCTGCAGCGCCTCAACAATTTTTTCTTTTGACTCTTCGTAATCGAGTGCCATGGATAATATTCCTTTTTTTATTTGAGCGGCGGGGCGGATTTTAAACCGCCCCCGGCCGCTTAATTAGAATATATATTAGAACTTGAAGTTCGTCGTCTGGCGCCATGTATAATAGGCCGGATCACGGAAATCGTCAATCAGATGATGGGTAAACTCGAGATCGCACTTCTCGAAGAACCGCTCCCATCCGATGCGTTCGGCCCACTCACCGAGCCGTTCATATTTGCGCGCATCATTGGCGTAGGCTTCGACGATTTTCTTGATCGTTTGGGTCAGGGTCGGCCAGCGCGGCGTCTCATTCGGAATAAAGGCCACAACGACCTTGGAGAACTTGGGGGCGCTGATCCGGTTGGACACCTTACCGCCGACCATCAGTACCAGTCCGTCGCCCTCCTTGTCCGCCAGCGGAAGTGCCGGGCACATGGTGTAGCAGTTACCGCAAAACATGCACCGGCTCTGGTTGACCTCAACACTATTGACGGTCGTGCCATCTTCGAGTTCGACCTTTTTCGGCTTGATGGCCGCAGTCGGACAGGCGGCAATGGCCAAGGGAATCTCACACATTTTATCAATGTAGGCATGGTCGACCATCGGAGGCTTCCGATGATAGCCCAAAATGGCGATATCCGAACAATGAACGGCACCGCACATGTTCAGGCAGCATGCCATGGAAATCCGCAGATGCGCCGGAAGACGCATATTCTGGAAGTCCTCAAATACCTCATCCAACGTCGCCTTGACGGTTCCGGATGCATCGGTCGCCGGCGTATGGCAGTGAATCCAGCCCTGAGTATGGATGATATTGGTGATCCCCGCGCCGGTTCCGCCGATAGGGAATTTAAGGCTGCCCCCGTCAAATTTCCGGCCCTTCAAATCATCGAGCAGCGGCTGGAGCTTGTCCTTGCTGTCCGTCATGAATTCGACATTGTTCCGGGTGGTCCACCGAACATAGCCGTCACAGTACTTATCTGCGATTTCGCAGATTTCCCGAATATGCGTGACGCTCATGATCCGGCCCGTACCGACCCTTACCGTATAGACCTCATCGCCTGATTCCGATACGTGGACCAGAACGCCCGGCTCGAGGATTTCATGATAGAGCCACTTCCCCTTATTCTTTTTGATGACCGGCGGATAGAACTCCTCATAATTCCGCGGTCCGATATCCGTAATCCGATCTTCCATCGGTTTATCGGGATTATATCCTGACGATACAAAAGCCATGCGTGCACCCCCTCTTATCGTTGATGATGTTTTCTGAATTCATTGATGTCTCGATCCCAGCCGCCGGGCACCTCTTCTTCCTTCCAGAAGATATACGGATTATGACGCGGCTCCTGAACCATCCGCGGATCCGGATCGAGCCCTGTAACCTCGAGCAGCTTCTGAAAGCCCTGGCGTTTCATCAACTCGCCAAGCCGCTCGCGGTTCTTGCCTTCTTCCATCCACCAATCCCAGATATTCTCGATAAGCTCTTTAATCTCCGCGTATTCATTCTCTTTGTTGACCTTGATAAATGGGACCAGCATGGAGCTCATCTGGGCACCATCAAGGATCGGCGCCTTGGCGCCGGCCAGAATCGAGCAGCCCTTATCTTTCCCCGGCCGCAAGGCTCTGGGCATGACATTGATGCAGTGCATGCAGCGGGTGCATTCCTTATTGTTGATCTCCAGCTTGCCGTTTTCATATTTCATGCAGCCGGTGGGGCAAAGGTCGATCACCTCTTTCTGGATATCGAACGGTCCCCAGTCGCGGCCGGCATGGGCGCCGCCGTTCGGTTTTATCTCCCCGTTGACGTAGGCCTGCACTGCCTCCTGATCGATCTGGATCTCGTCTCTCCAGGTTCCGATAAAGGACAGATCCGCCCGTGCGATGGAAGCCACACAACAGTTCGGGCAGCCGTCGAATTTGAATTTAAACTTATACGGGAAGGCCGGCCGATGGAGCTCATCCTGATACTCCATGGTCAGATGGGTACACAGATCCTGGGTATCGTAGCAGGCGAATTCGCATCGGGCCTCACCAATACAGTCCGAAGGGGTCCGCAGGTTTGACCCTGAGCCGCCCAGGTCCTGGTCCAGTTTATGGGTCATTTCATAGAAGATCTCTTCCAGCTGCGGGGTGGTCGTGCCAAGGAAAATAATATCCCCTGTAGAGCCATGCATATTGGTCATCCCGCTGCCGCGGAACTCCCAGAGATCGCAGAGTTTTTTGAGATAGTCAGTCGTATAAAAATGTCCGGAAGGCTGGTTGACCCGGAGCGTATGGAAATGGGCCACACCCGGAAACTTTTCCGGCTGGTCACAGTACCGGCCGATAACCCCACCGCCATAGCCAAAAACACCAACGATCCCGCCGTGTTTCCAATGCGTCGTGCAGTCATTGTATGACAGTTCCAGCACGCCCAGCAAATCCTCGATGTTATCCTGCGCCACCTGATACTCAATGTTTTTCTCATTCTTTGCCCTTGCGTCGGCTTCCTGCTTCATGTCCGATACAAAACTCGGCCACGGTCCGCTCTCAAGCTGATCCAGCAAGGGGGTTTCATGCTTTGCCATTGCTTACCTCCCTTTTTTAAAAATTACATCACCCTATTGGTCCTGTTTCAATGGTCGATTAACCAACCCACCTTTGTCTACAATTTATATCTGGAACCTATACGCAATAGGTATAATAATGTAGCAAAAGAGTGTTTTTATAAAATTTCATAGAAGTCTTGTCAATAAAAAAGGGATCAAAACAGGTTGAAAGTTGCGCCCTGTAATTAATCCGTCGCCCCTGTCGGCACCCGGTTTTTTTAACCGCTCATTTATCGCCCCGATGCGCATCGACCTCTTTTAATACCTCCGGCGCCACCTCATACCCCAACTCCCGAGCCCTATCACAGTGTTCAACGGCCTTTACGGGATTGCCTTTTTCCAAGTATGCAATCGCCAGATTATTGTGGGCGAGGGCAAAGTTGGGATCGATTTCAAGCGCCTTGAAATTGGTCTCGATACTCTCATCAATCCTTCCCTTGAACAGATAGGCGTTGGCCAGTGTGGCAAACCCCTGGATAAAATAAGGGTTGAATCTGACCGCCTTTGTTAATAGCTCGATCGCCTTGTCGTAATCCCCTTTTTGCATATGGATAAACGCGATGTTTCCATAGCCTTCGGCAAACCGGGGCCTTGCATCCACCGCCCGCTGGTTGTATGCTAGGCAGCCGTCGATATCGCCCCGCTGAAGACAGATCCCGCCCAGCTGCACAAAGGCTTCAGCCAGATGGGGGGAGCATTCAACGGCCTTTTTGAATTCTTCCTCCGCCTCTTCGGTATTCCGGACGCTGAGGAGTGCGGTCCCCAGATTGTAATGGGAGTTCCCACACTCCGGGTTTGATTTGACAGCAAGGCGCTGCTCCTGAATATATTCCTCGATTGTTTTTTCTTCCGACATGGTCCCTTCCTAAAAATTCTTTAAATCTAATAAGTTATCATAAAGCTATCAGGCACATAAATCTGCAGAATAAAAAGAGGCTGAGTTATTGTCAAGCAAAATCATCCTGCCCCCGGCTTTTTTTGACGCAGTAGATGCAGTGAAATTGGAAACCCCGGAGGGTTTCAAATTTTTTGATTTAAAAAATGATCCAATATCCTAAAAATAAAATAAAAATTAAATCTTCAAAAAATTGAAACGCTTAATTTAGGTTTAACCAGGATATGGGATGTGTTTTTACGCGGCCATCATTTTTGATTGACATGGTTTTCATAAATTTTTAAAAAATCATAAAATAACAATCTCGTAAAAAGTCGATTTTAGGATGGCAAAGTAAAAAGTTCAAGATCAAGGCGCGCAAAATCCCGAGGAATGCAGCGTACTTAGCTGTACGTGAAATTCCGAGGGATACAGCGCAA
>Ga0102932_1000930_pt1 | contig 15129 bp, 7 predicted proteins | sample SalPonR1_C_D2_MG_FD_78212 | JGI IMG/M metagenome (GOLD analysis project Ga0102932, IMG submission 78212) | Salt pond soil microbial communities from South San Francisco under conditions of wetland restoration - Salt Pond MetaG R1_C_D2_MG | ecosystem: Environmental > Aquatic > Marine > Intertidal...
CCGGCACCTCGAAACTGGTGATGGCGTCGTCGATGCGCGCGCGGAAAAAGCTGGCTTCGTAGTTCACGCGGGTGCCGAGCGCGCCGCGCAGGCCCAGTTCGTAGCTGCGCGCGGTCTGTGGCTCCAGCGCACGATTGAATCCGCCGCCGGCGCCCGGGTCTTTTGGGTTGGCCAACTCGGTCGTCGTCGGCGTCTGGAATGCCGAACCGGCGCTGGCGTAAACGCTCAGCCCGTCGCTCACGGCCCAGACCAATCCCAACCCGGGGCTGGTCTCGCGCCAGCTGCGGCCGCCCGAGTCATCGCCGTTGACCAGCAGCCGGTCGCTGACATCCAGCCGGATTTCGTCGAAGCGCAGGCCCACCCGGAGCGTCCAGGCGGACGACAATCTGATTCGGTGCTGGGCATAGAGACCGAGCGCCTCGACCCGCTCGTTCTGGTCCAGCACCCGATCGCCGCGCACACCCTGCAGGTTGTCGAAGCGCAGCCGGTCGTCGTCCTGGTCGCGGTAATCGACGCCGACGGTGAGCCGATGCTCCATTCCGCCGGCGACGGCGTCTATTTCATACTGTCCGTCGAGACCGGTGAAGGTACGTTCGAATGCCACCTGGCCGCCGCTTTCGAACGGCAGTCGATTCTCGAAATCGCGCAGAAAACCGAAACCCGAGAAGCGGACTCGCTGGGTGCCGAATTCGTGCTCGATACCGGCGCCGAAGCGCCACTGGTCCAGCGACTCCCCGGCGTCGAACGCCACGTTGGCCGGTCGTGCGTCGCGCGGACGGCTATGCGCCTGCTCGGCGGTAACCCCGCCGGGATCCTGCTCTTCCGGCGCCTCGAAATAGCCGGCCGTGGCGGTGACGCGAGTCCGTGCCGACGGCGTCCAGCTCAAGGATGTCTGGGCCCGGTATTGCCGCACATCCGAATGTCGCCGGAATCCGTCCTGCTCGAACCGGCTGGCCGAAAGGCGGACGCCCAGTCGATCTGAGCCGCCGCCGATCGAGGCCCGCGTGTCGACCAGCCCGTAGCTACCGACGGTCTGGCTGGCGCTGGCCGATTGCCGTTCTCCGGGACGCCGCGTGGTGATTCGAATGACCCCGCCTGCAGCATTCCCGTACAGCGCCGAGGCCGGTCCGCGCAGCACCTCGATGCGCTCGACCGCGTCGAGATCGATGCTGTCGACCTGCGACTGGCCGTCGGGCAGCGTCTGTGGAATCCCGTCCACGATGATCGCCACACCGCGGATGCCGAAGCTGGCCCGCGCACCGAAGCCGCGCAACGCCAGGCGCGTGTCCTGGGCATAGTTGCCGGCGTTCTGGACGAACAGGCCGGGTACCTGGTCCAGCAGTTCGGCCAGGCTGGTGACGGGCCGGCCGCGCCGGAGGTCTTCCCCTTCGAGCACTGTGACGGCAGCCGAGACCTCGGGCAGGGTCAGCGCCGTTCGGGTCGCCGTGACCGTCAACGGCTCAAGTTCGGTGGTCTGGGCATCTACCGAAAGTACGGACAGACAGGGAAACAGGCACCAGAGGAAACGACCGGTTCGCTTGAAGCGCATGCAACATTCTCCGAAGATCCGGATCAAGATCTGGAAGTGTACTTTGACCGTACTCGTGCAGGGTGAGCGTGCTCGATGCCTGTCCACTGCGCACCTTGCATGCCCCCGCTGACGGGCCGGCTCGACGACGGCCCGCGTCGGTCAGTCGATACGGATTTCGCGGGAATCGCCCGGCGCCAGCGACACATCCCGCTCGATATGGGGTTCTGCCGTGTCAACGCGCACGCTGTACCGCCCCGCCGGCACGTCGACAGGCTCGCCCCCGACCAGGCCGCGGGCGACTTCCTCGCCGCTGTGGTCGAGCACGACGAACGGCACCTTCAGCGCCGTATCCAGCGCCTTGCCCAGGGACGCGCCTTCGGAGGCATCGAAGTAACTGCCACCGCCCAATTCGGCCCAGCTCGCGAATTCGCGCTTGAGCGAATCGTCGTCGATCGCGAACCCGACGATATTGACCCGTACATCGACGCCGGCTTCCTGCAATTTCCGGATGGCCTCGGCCGGATCGCCCTCGCATGTCTCCTCGCCATCGGTCAGCAGCACGACGAGCTTTCGCCCCTCGACGCCGGCGAGGTCGGAGGCCACGGCCGCTAGCGAATCGGCGATCGGCGTCCTGGCCAGGTTGATCGCCTCGATAGCCTCGACGCGGGCCAGAAACGCATCCTTGTCCAGCGGCTCGGGCGAGATCTCCAGATCGGTACGGCAACTGCCCGCCTCGCGGTGGCCGTATACGCGCAGGGCCAGGGGCACGCCGTCGGGAAGACCGCCACGAACGGTATCGCGGATCGCCGCCTTGGCGATGTCGATGCGGCGCGTGCCGTCCATGCGCTTGAGCATGCTGCCCGAGGCATCAAGGATGATCTCCACTGCACCGCGCAGGACGGCGCCGGTCGCGGCGTCGTCTCCATCGCCGAAGCTGACCTCGATTGTGGCCGGCGACGGATCGTCTACGAAGTCGAAGGCTGCTGCGACCGAGAAATCGATCGGCCGCTTCAGCCGCGTGACGGCACGCTCGAAGCCGCTCGCCAGCGACCCGAAACCGGTGATGTATTCGAAATGACCGCCGCGCACGCCGGCCCAATCCTGCATCAGGTCGACCTCGGTGTGAGGATTGGAACTGAACGCGCCCGAAGAACTCAGTTTCATCGCGAAAACCTGGGGACGACCCGCCGCGAGCGCCGGCCAGAGCTCGGGCGATGTCGATGTCGCCGCGTCGGTGAGCAGCAGCACGGCCTTCTTGCCGGGCCGGTCGATCATCTCGCGCGCGGCCACGGCCAGCGTGCCCTCGGCAGCGCTGGAACTGGTTTCCTGCGGATAAGCGGCCAGCATCCGCATCAGCGGATACGGCTGACCCACCCAGTCGTCGAGCAAAGGGCTGCCGCGGCCGAATGGCAGCAGGTTGACTTCGTCGCGCCCGGGTTTGATCGTCTCGGCGTAGGTCATCAGGGCCTTGCTGATGATCGGAAGCCAGGCCGCGACGCTGCCGGACGTATCCCAGCTGAAGATCACCGAGCGCGGCGGCTCATCGACCTCCAGCAGATATTCGGCGCCGGGTTCGACGAACGCTTCCCAACGGTGCGCGACAGGCGTCGTGTCGAGTTCATAAAGCTCGACCGGATTGCCGGTCGCATCGACGAGCTTCGGCCGGCCCTCGACGGTCGGGTATCCGCTCACCGTCAGTTCCAGGTGGTTCTGCCCGGCCGGCACCGCAAGCCGGTACCAGGACGAATACGAATCCAGCAATGCCCGGCCCGGTGCCGGTTCTTCGCCGTTCAGCGCCAGTGCGCGCTCGGCTCGGTCGTTCTCGGGCGCACCGGCGAATCCCGACCAGGTCGGCGGATCGGCGTGTTCGTAGGGCCCGGCCGAAGAAAGATCGCCCCATTCCGCCAGTACGCTGGCACCGTCGGCCTCGTAGACCGCAATCCGATCGGGCCAGAGCATTCTGCTGGTGCCTTGAGGCATCGCGAAGACCAGGCGCAGATAGCGCGCCCAGACAGGCTGGTCGGGCGCGAACTCGCCGGCACCGGCGTCCAGTTCGCCGGCGGCGACCTCGGTCCATGGCCCGAGCGGGCTGTCGGTGGCGGCCAACAGGCGTACCGATTCGGCAACCGCCAGGCCGCCGGGGTCGGAGACGGAATCGATCGCTACGCGCGCTACCCGAGCCGCGCGCGAATGCTCGAACGCCAGGACCAGCGTCGCGTCGTCGAATTCGCCCAGCCGGCCGTCTGCGGCGCTGTCGTCGGCGATCAGCATTTCGGTATTTCCCGCGCTGCCGCGCACCCAGGGCATGCCGAAGACCAGGTGGCCGCCGTTGCCCGGATCGGCGAGATTGAAGGGCTCGTCGGCCGGTCGCCATCCGGGCTCGGCGAGCACTTTCAGCTGGCCCAACCCAAGGGTGCCCCAACTTCGGGCGTTGCCGTAGGCGGCGGTGACGGGAATGAAACGCACGTAGCGGGCGCTGACCGGTTCATCGAGCACGAACGCCTGCTCCACCGGCCGGGGCTCCAGCCGGTCCCGCAATACCGTGCGGAAATCACTGCCGTCGTCGGAAACTGCGATCTCGAAGATGCCCGGGTAGCGATCGGGTCCCAGCGACGACAGCGGATTGATCAGGAAACCGCGCACCGGCACCGGGTCGTCGCCGGCCAGACGCACGGTCGGCTGGCCCCATTGGCCGCGATCGTCATTGTTCGTGCGCAGCGACGTTCCGGTCCAACGCCCATAGCGCGCCAGGCCGTCGAACAGCCGTTCGATATCGGCAATCTTGTCGTCTTCGAATCCGGGGCTGGGCAATGCCTCGGCACCGAACCGGAGCGCGGCGGCGTTGAATGAACCGCGCAACGGTTCGTCAATGTGCCAATGGAACGCCGGCCGCACCGGGGCGGCAGACTCGACCACGCGCACCGACGCCCAGTCCGGTGATCCGACGGCCGAACCGGCCCGTGCGCGCGCCGAGACGCGCGCCGGCGGCGACATCACCGCATCGGACGGGATGCGCAGCTGGAACGCGATCCGGTGCTCGCCGCCAGCCTCGAGCGAAATCGACGGCGGAATCCCCTCGACACCCCATCGGTCGTCGGTCAGGTGGGTCTCCAGTTCGATGTCCCTTGCGGCATCGCCGGTATTACGCACCACGAGCTCGCCGTGCAGCGTCTGAGCCCAGGGCGAGTAGGACTGAACGGCTCTGTCCTCCAGCGTCAGTTTCACCGATGGCGGCGGCGCCGTCCCGGGATGCGGGGAAAGGCTCGAAAGGTCGATCGCGTACTCGGCGTTGCCCGAGACCTCGAGCGCGTATTCGCGGCCGGGTTCGAGTACCACGCGGTCGACCTCGGCCTCACGATCGCGGACCACGCGATTCTCGTCAGGCTCGGCATCATCGAAGACTTCGACACGGTAACCCTTCGGAACCGGCCACTCGATGGTGGTCTCCGCCCCCGCTTTCGGAAGGCGGTACCAGTCGCTGGATTCGTTCGTGGCACCAACCCGGCCGACCAGTCGGCCGTCGATCGGAAACGGCGACGCTTTGCCTCGCGAGCCGTTGGGCTCGCGATCGGCGGTCAGATCCAGCCAGTCGCCGCGCGCCAGCGTGACGGTGTACTCGGCATCGGAGACCGAGTAGGGCTTCAACCGCAGAGAGTAGTCGGCCGGCGGCAGAAAGGCGTCCCAGACCATCGGCTCGCCCGGCTTGGCGCCGTTTCGAATCTCGCTGACCGTAACCTCGTCGTCGCCGACGCTGAGATAACCGGTATAGGCACCATCGACCGGCGGCTGCACAGTGAGACGGACATGTTCACCGCCGCGCAGCGTGAAACGGTAGACGTCGGCGTCGCCCTCCTCGGCCAGCAACCCGAAGTATTCCTGTCCGAACCGGATCGGCCGCGCGTCGGCGACGCTGTCGTTGGGCTCGATCTCCATGCCCGGTGGCGGCGGTCCCAGCGGTTGGGCCCGGACGATGTAATCGCTGGCGTTGCCGCTCACGGCGATCACGTATCGCCCGGGCATCAGGAACAGGTTGTCCAGCCGCGCACGGGTCGCGGCGCCGGCCCGCTCGCTGGACACGACCTTGCCGCCGGTGGTCTTGAGGTGAATCTCGTGGATGTCATCACCCTGGAACTGTAGCCGCCACAGTTGCGGCTCGCCGCTGACGTCGAAGCGCCAGTGATCGGTCTCCTTCCCGTCGAAGGTGCCGCGACCGAACCCTCGCTCGTGCAGGGCGGTCGGATGCTGGTGATTGTTGTTGGGCTCCAGTTCCTCACCGGCCCGGGCCTCGCCCCTGTCGATCCAGTTCAGTTGCCACTCGGCGCCGTCCGGCCCCCGATCGCTCAACCGTACGCGGTAATCACCGGCAGCCAGTCCCAGCGAGCGAATCGCAGTCTGCCCGTCGCGGCCGCGGACGCAGTGCTGCAGCCGCATGGCGTCGCGTCCCAGACAGACCTCGATGGCTGATTCCGGACCGCCGCGAATCTCGAAGTCCCAGCGGTGAGCCGCGCGCGCTTCATCGACCGTGAACCCGACCCAGTCGGTGTCGCCGGCGTCAAAGCGCCCCGCGAACGGTTCAGCAAACGCCATGGGCGTGGGATGAGAATCGTTCGGTTCGACCTCGCGGCCGTCGGCGGGCGCCGGGGCGCCGCGCGGCAGCGAAATCAGCTGGGCACCGGCTTGTGCCTGGCGCGTGCGGATTCGGTAGATGCCCTGGGCCAGTCGCAGCCCCGGTCGCGCCACGGGCATTCCGCCGTCGTCGCGCATGCTCAGGAGTTCGGCGCCGTCGGGTCCGAACAACGTGACTTCCACCGGCCGTCCCAGCGCCGTCTGGAAGATCAGGTCGTATGCGGATTCGGCTTCTTTTTCGTCGATGTCCACGCTGTACCAGGTCTCGCCCTGGGTCCAGATCCGTGATGAGCCGTTCGCCGAAAGGCGCCGGGGCGATGCCTCGGTGCCCTGTTCGCCGTCGAGTACCGCCAGAGCACGGTTGTCGACTTCGGTCAACTCGGCCGTGTAGGCGCCCTCGCCGCCGGAGTGGCTGACGCCGAAAACGTAAACGCCCGGGGCGAGCAACAGGAAATCGCGCCGCGCCGGCAGCGCGGCGTCTTGCGTCGCGATATTCATCAGCCTGGCCGGCGGCTCGGTCAGCGTCTCCGGGATGCGCCCGCGCCCGTCGGCGAGCGCGGTGAAGTCGAACACGTCGAGCTGCGTCAGCGCGCCGGATCGGCCCGCCAACGACAGGTGGAATCGCTTGCCGGCCTCGTCCTCGTCGACGACGATTCGGAAGGCGTCCTGGTCTCCCGGCACCAGGTCTCCGATGATTCTCACGACGTTGCCGTCTTCCGGGAGCGCAAGGTCGACCGCGCTGTGCGGCGCATCGTTCGGCTCGCTGTCGTAGAGCAGGTTGGTCACGGCCAGCGCCGAAGGGCTGAGCGCAATCGAGACCGCGGCAACCAGCATGGCGGCAATGGGCGTCCTGTCTGCAGTCATCAGAAACCGCTCCCGGCGAATTGATCGCACTGCAGCTGGAAACTGGGGCCGATGCCTTTGCCGGTCGCTCCCTGCATGCCGTAGTTGACGATATCGAACACCGCCGCGCCGGCCGTACCGACTGTGGCGCCCAGCAGCGACCCGAAGCCGAGGCCGGTGACATTGTTAATGTGCGCCTCGACGAGACAGCACATCTTGACCACGTTGTCGGTTTCCTTCTCGCATTTCATCAGTCCGCCGATCGCCTGGACCATGTTGAACGCGATGCCGGTGACTTCGATGAGGTATTCGACCACGTCCTGGCCGTAACCGTCGGCTGTCATGCCCAGCGTCGTGCCGGAGACGGGATCGATACGCCACCACGCCGTCATCGTCACGCCGTCGGGCCGTTGCTCGGGCAATACCACGGCGAAACCGTTGTCCAGATCGTGCTGCAACACTCGCTGCACCCCGGCCGGTAGCGCCTCGGGCAACGTTTTCCCGGGCTCGACAACGCGCAGCCCAATGCCCTGCGCGCGCGCTTTCTCGAACACTTCGAAGGCGTTGGTTACCGTGTTGCCGGCTGCCCGCAGTTGGCCCGGCAGGGTCTCGACGGCGGTCTCCCAAACCCCGCGCGCCAACGCTGCCGACGGATCGTGCGAGACACCCGCTTCGGTAAGCCGAAGCTGCAGCATCCGGTTCTCCACGACGTCGACGGCGCTGAACGCCGTATCGATGCCGCGCAGGCCGTTACGCAATCCCACGATCGCCGGTACGTGCCTGACCGAAATCACGCCACCGCCGCCCGGCGATTGGCCCATCAGCCGATACAGCGCCAGCGGTCCGAAATCCTGCGGGATATCGGTATTCGGCATCGAAGTACCGGCATCGGGAAGGAGCAGTTTGTGCGCCAGCGCCTTGTACATCCCCATGCTTTCGCTGCCCGCCGCCAGGTATCGATCGGCCAGGTAGTCAAGCGGCATCGATCCTGTGTTGACCACGTAAACGTGCTCGCTGAGCAGCGGCCAGAGCTTGTCGATCAGGGCATCGGCGTGCGCCCCGGGCGCGAGCAGATAGCGGCGATAGCGCGTTTCACGGCCGGACGGCGTGGTCAGCGTGAACTCCAGCCACATGGCGTCCAACGCGAAGATAGGGCGGCCATCCTCACGCGCCTCGACCGACTCGGTGGCCGACTGCATCTTGTCCGACAGCTCGGCGAACAGGCCTGCGGCACCGAACGAACCCGATCCCATCACCATCGGGTCGATGATCTGTCCCTTGAGGTCGAACGCCATCGCGCCCGGTGCCGGGGCGCCGCGAAAGACGGGCGTCAGGATCTCGTCGTCGTCCAGCGCTTGGTCGAGATTGGCCAGCGTCTCCGGCGTTATCGAGGCGGCATGGTTGCGGTAGCTGATCGCGACGCCGTGCAGGTTGGCCGCCGGCCGCTTCCAGGCCGTCATCAGGCGATGGTTCCGAAAAGTGTCGCCCTGTCGCTGGCGAATCCAGGCTTCCACGGTCAGCGTGTGGTGGTAGCGATCATCAACGCTGTCGGCCATGTATTCAAGCGGCTCCGTCTTCGGCCCGCCGCCGGCGGCGAATACGGGATGCACCGTTTGCCATTCGTCGCCCGGTCCGGCGCGGTGCTCGACCCAGAAGTAGGTCGCCGTAGCCTCGGCCAGCCTTTGTGCCAGCGGGTCTGCATCCAGCGTCACGCCAACTTCGGCCAGCTGCCGTCGAAGCCGCTCGACGACCTGCCCGGACTTCTGCGCCAGCGCGCCGTCTTCGAGATCTACCGTCGCGCCCCGCTCGAGCGCCTCGGGACCGAAGATTTCGCCGATTGCCTCGCTCAGGCCAGCGAGGTCTTCCTGCGATTCGGCTTGCCGAACCTGCGCCAGCACCGACGCGACACCTGTATCGTCCAGCTCACCGCGCACGATCCTGGCATCGAAGCCTGCGGACTTGAGCAGGTATGCGAGCAGCAGCGACTGATCCAGGCTGTTGCCGGCGCGGCTCATGAGCGTGCCGCGCATTCCGCGCAGAAGACCCTCATACGGGTGAAAAGCGATGCCGCTGCGTACAAAGTCGACTATCGCGTCGGGATCGAAATCCAGTTCGAAAACCAGTTCGTCGGCATCGAACCGAGTCTGGTCGATCTTGTCGCGCAGGCTCGACAATCGTGTCTCGAGTTGTTCGACGGCCGCGGCGAGCCGCGCGTAGTCGAGTTCGGACGTGTCATCTTGCGCAAGTGCCGGCGATGTCCAGAGCCCAGCAATCAGCAGCAGGGTCAAGGCAAGCAAAAACGCCTGATGACTGAGGAGCCCCCGCGCAGACTCGTTCAGAGGTTCCTTAACGTTCTGCCACGGCAGGGAACGCGTATTCGGAAGACATGAAGGCATGATTCGTCCCGGTTTCAAATTGTCGGCGCTGGTGGATGCGCACCCGCTGGCATGGAATCGGCAGCGGTATGCTCTCCAGCTCCACTCTATACGTACAATCTCCGCGACATGCGTCACCGGAACTGCCGGGGCGCAAGCGCTTACAATGACGAATCTTCCGGCAGATTCTTACTTGCGCATGGCCCTGTTGCTGTTCTACCTTTTTCTCGCCATTGGCGTTTCGTTCCTGTGCTCCATTCTCGAAGCAGTGTTACTTTCGATCACCCCGGCGCATATTGCCGTACTGAACGAACGCGAGGTCAAGGCCGGGCGCCATCTGAAACGGCTCAAGCGCGACATCGACCGACCGCTTTCGGCGATCCTCAGCCTGAATACCATTGCCCATACGTTTGGCGCGGCCGGCGTGGGCGCCCAGGCGCTGGTGGTGTTCGGCAGCGCGTGGGTCACCGTGACCTCGGCGCTGGTGACGCTGGCCATCCTGATATTTTCCGAAATCATCCCCAAGACCATCGGGGCGACGTACTGGAAGCAGCTGTCCGGTTTCACCGCCCATACCTGCCGCGTTCTGATCGTCCTGATGTGGCCGCTGGTTGCGCTGTCGAAATTCATTACGCGCCTGTTGGCCCGCGGTGCGCGGGCGCCCAGCGTCAGCCGCGAAGAGTTCCGCGCGCTGGCCCAGATCGGCACGCGCGAAGGGGTGTTCGAGGAAGAGGAGTCCAACATCTTTCTCAACCTTATCCGGTTCAGCGCGATCCGGGTCCAGGACATCATGACCCCGCGCGTGGTGGTCAAGAAATTTCAGCACGACACAACGCTGGGCGAATTGATGGACAGATCCGATGAACTGGTTTTTTCGCGTTACCCGGTCTACGGCGAGAGCGACGAGGACATCAGCGGCTACGTGCTCAAGTCGGACATCATGCTCAATCTTGCCCGCGGCAATCCGGAATTGTGCCTCAGCGATCTCAAGCGCGAGGTTCTGTTTGTCCCGGAATTCATTTCCCTGCGGGTGCTCTTCAGCCAGCTTCTGGCCGAGCAGGAGCACTTCGCGGTGGTGATCGACGAGTACGGCGGGCTTTCCGGCGTAGTGACGATGGAAGACGTTCTCGAGACGCTGCTGGGCATTGAAATCGTCGACGAAAGCGATGCCACCGAGGATCTGCGCAAGGCAGCGCGCGACAAATGGACCCAGCGGGCGAAGAAGCTGGGATTGGAACTGCCCGACATAGCACCCGATCCGGTTGCAGGCAGCGATTCGAAACGGCAGAATCAGTAGTCGTGGAATGCCTGATTTGGACATCGACCCGATTCGACCGCGATTGCCGCACGTCCGGCCGGGTTTCTGTCCGAACCGATACCCCATTCAGGAGATCGACATGAAGACAGCCACCCCCGTGATTGCCGCCGCCCTCGCAGCCGTGATTCTTGGCGCATGTACCGACAATAGCGGCGATACTCCCGAGAACAATGTTCTCGAGGGCCAGCACCAGGCCCTCGAGCGGGCAAGAGATGTCGAAAAAGATGTTGCCGAAGCCGCGCGACGCCAGGCCGAAGAAATCGAACGTTCCGAAGGGGGCGGCTGATTCTGTCGTCCTTGGGCCCGGATTCACGTATTCTATGAAGAGGCCGTTGGATAAGATCTTGGGGTCCCCTCGAATTTCGGGGCTGACCGGCAAGACCTCTCCCGACAATAGCCGTTCAAATTGATCATCGCCTGAACCTGTCCCCAAAAACCCCTTCCAAGGAGAATCAAATGAAGTTTCATCATGCTTTTACCGTACTTGCGGCCTCGGCTTTCAGCCTTGCCGCCGTCGCTGAAGAACCCAACATCAATCCAGGCATGTGGGAAACCACCAGCACCGTGACGATTCAGTCCGAACAGTTTCCGATTCCGCCGCGCACCGATACCTCCAGCGAATGTGTGACGGCCGAAAAGATCGCCGAAGGCCAGGCATTCCTCGAAGAGAACGATGACTGCGAGTTCAGCAACAAGGACATGCGGGCAGACGGAATGGATTACACCATGACCTGCGCAAGCCCCGATGGCGGCTCGGTAACCATGCATGCCAGCATGAAATTCGACGGCGATTCGATGAACGGCTCCATCGACGGCGACATCGAATCTCCGATGGGCGTCATGACCATGAACGTCGAAATGTCGGGAACGCGCACCGGCGACTGCTGAGACCGCGCCTTTCGAATTGCGATCGAAGCCCTGCCCCTGCGCAGGGTTTCTTTTTTCACGACTCTTAAGCAACCCCTGACCAACTCTGCGCGGAGCGCGATTCGATTCAATAGGGCGCCAGATCCGCGGCATCGATCACCTGGTTGCGTCCGGCTCGCTTGGCCCGGTAAAGGGCATCATCGGCGCGGGCACGCAGCTTCTCCAGGCGCGATTCGCGTCGCGATTCAATCAATCCGAAACTCAGCGTTACCTCGATCGAATGGCCGTTGAATTCGATCGGCTTGATCCTGTCGCGGAATTCACCGATTCGCTGCTGCGCCTGGAGACGGTTGTGGCCAGGCAGGAAGACCGCGAATTCCTCTCCGCCGATGCGCCCGACGATACACGGGGCGGGAAACTGCTCACGCAAGAGCGCACCCAGCCGGCGCAGGACCTGGTCGCCCGCCTGGTGGCCATATCGGTCGTTGATCTGCTTGAACAGATCCACATCGGCCGCGACCAGCGAACAGACCTTGCCTTGAGCACGGTTTTCGGCCAGCGAATCTTCCACGGCATGATGGAATCTCCTGTGATTGAACAGGCAGGTCAGACCATCGATTTCGGACAACCGCCGGTATCGGCGACGATCTGCTCGGAAGCGCAGCAGCAGACCGGCCAGTAGCAGGCCGATAAGCACCAGCATCGCCGCCCCGATAAGACGGGTCGAGCGCCGTGCCTCTGCGGTCTGCTCGCGCAGGGCGAGCAGCCGGCTTTGCCGGCGCAGCAACTCAAGTTCCTGATTGCGCCGCTGGTTCTCGAACTCCGCCTGAAGGTAGGCAAGCCTGCGCGCACGCTGTTCGTCGTTGAATCGACGTGCCGCATCACGGTAGAGGGAAAGATGCTGCAAAGCCTGGCCGTAGCGACCGTCCTGTTCGTGAATGGCGGCGATTGCCTCGTGAGCCTCCATCAGACCCCGCCAGTTTTCGAGTGACTGGAACTGATCGACCAGCCCGGTCAGCATTGGCAGCGCTTCCTCGCCGCGACCGAGCTTCAGCAGCGCTATGCAAAGCTCTTTCCGCGCCTCGAGTTCTCCGTTGAGAAAGCCGGTCTCCTGATTTTTTCCGATCGCGCGCCTCGACCAGCCGATAGCCTCTTTGTGGCGTCCGACGGCGTTGTAGACGCTTCCGGTCAAGGTCATTGCGCTACCCACGGCCACCGCCCCGCCTGACTGCTGGCTTTGCTCCCAGAGCTCGCGGCTCCGCTCCAGCGCAAATTCTGCAAAACCGGCGTTTTTCTGGACAAGCATAAGAGAGTAGAGCGAATTGAAGATCGTGCGCGCATGCCCCGTTCCCTTAGCCATATCTAGGCTTTCCGCGGCGCTTTCGAGCGCAAGACCATGCTCGCCTACATCGGAGTACAGCCTCGAGACCAGCGTCAGCACATCGGCTTTTTGCCTGGCGTCATCGGTATCGGGAAAAAGCGAGAGTGCACGGGCCAGCAGACCGAACGCACGTTCATAGTCGTGGGTCAGATAATTGGCGTTGATCAACAGTTCAAGCGCTCGGAGCCGCCTGGCTGGGCTTACCGGCTTGATCAGGACCTTGTCGAGCATTTCCCGGCCCTCTTCGTAGCGGCCGTCCAGAAAGAAATTTCGGGCCTGCATTATCCGGACCCGGGCGCGCTCCTCAGTCGACGCATCGGTCAGCACCGGCCCGAGGGCCTCGATCATCTGCTGCGAAACCTGCCACGGCTCGTGGATATGGGCGTGCTCGATCTGGGCAATCCTGTCGGAAAGAGAACCACCCTCTCGAGGTTCCTCTGCGCAGACCACACCGGCAATCAGACAAGTCAACAGGATTGCAAAACGTCCGAACCTCAATTCCAATCTCCTGCAGAGTTCCACGAATGACGGTTGCCGCTTGCCCGGATATCCGATGCCCGCCGGCATGCCGCGCCATCGACCTACCGTTCGCCAAGGGCGCGCTCGTGACGGCGCGACCTGGCTGCCGGCGCACGCATGCCTGCCAGTCCGGAGGGAGCCTGGCACCGTAGTGTACCCCGTCGTTATTTGCAGGAAGAGCGGCGCAGCACAGCCGCATCGAAGCGATACGAGGATTTTCTTGCTCGGGCCGGCCTTATTCCCATCCCTCCTGCTGCGACATCGCCAGGGCTCGCATCCGGGACGGAAACCGTCGGCACGGCAGTGGATCCGGTCGCGAGTCGCGACTGGTGAGACACCATGACTCATGCGGACCGAGTCAGATGCAATCTTGGGAAATGGAAAGCCCGCGCGAGACTACCGCGGGTTTTTTTGGCTTCGAGGCGCGGGAATTGCCTTTTCGCTGACTTTCGAGTCGCCCCTGAAAACCGCATAGAGAAGGACATGCGGGACGGTCAATGCCGCCAGCCCGCAGAATATGACCTGCGCCAGCGCTTCGCGACCTATCGCATCGCCTGTATCGACTCCGGATAGTACGACCCACCCGAGCATGCCCAGCGCAAGCGCGCCAAGCGTGGCGGGCCACAAGCGCGATGCCCACTGGCCGGGCGACCAATGCCGCCAGGGGCCGTGCGATCGCGCGGCCATGTCCAGAAGATGCCCAAAACTGTGCAGTAGACAGAAATAGGCGGCGAAGGCAATCAGCGGCGGCAACAGGATCATCGAAGCCACCAGGACGCCGAGGCCCGCCAACTGGAACCGCCGGTTGGTCTCGCCCTCGATATGCATTCGGGCCACGAGCATCCCGGCACCGACTATCCAGAGCGCGATCAACGGCTGTGCCAACCAGGTCAGGATTTCGGCAAGTACGCTCTTTTCCACGCCCGTCAACCAACCGAAGATCAACGCGACTTCGATCGGATGGGCAGCAACCGGTCCCAGCACCGGAATGGCGCCGAATACGGTCACCGACAGTCCGTCGCTTCGGCCGGCGAACGCATAGGCATCCTGCTCGCCGAAATGCAGCACCGAGATCAAAAGAAATCCGGCCAGCGTCGCCAGCGGGGCGAGCAGCCAGCAGGCGATCACGACAGCCATGACCGCAAGGTAGGAAACAACGAATAAAAAGCGTCCGGATCGCCCGAGACGATCACGCATTACGACATCGCCGACCCAGGGATCCAGGCCGCCGTGCATGACGCCCAGCAGGGCGATTGGAAGAGCCACCAGCGCGAGTTGAGATTCGACTGCCAGAGTTCCCAGAAGACTGCCGGCCGGCAACAGTGCAAGCAAAACGACCAGGCCGATGCGCAGATGAATCTGGCGCAGCTCGCGGCCGCACCCGGAGGTTTGCATCCAGGCCCTATCGGCCAGACGGATCTGCGGTTTGCGGGTCATCATCGTGGTGCGGAAAATCGCCCGGCCGAATCGTGCGGCCGGGCGATCGTAATCCCGATTGTCATGCCAATTGTCGTGCCAATTGTCATGCCAAGCGACATCCGTTGTCTCAGGCGGCTTCGGAATCGGTCTTGATGACCGCGATCGTGTAGATCAACAGCCCGAAGACCGCCTTGGCCACGATATCGGCGATCGAGTAGCCCACCTGCACGGCGGTTTCGGCACCCGCACC